>Ga0247840_10000450_pt1 | contig 85382 bp, 85 predicted proteins | sample LaCruzMarch2015__FD_192404 | JGI IMG/M metagenome (GOLD analysis project Ga0247840, IMG submission 192404) | Freshwater microbial communities from meromictic Lake La Cruz, Castile-La Mancha, Spain - LaCruzMarch2015_17m | ecosystem: Environmental > Aquatic > Freshwater > Lake | place: Spain... | reverse complement strand
TCTCCATGCCCAGGGACAAGTCAAACCACGGCGAGGTGGCGGCCTCTACGCCCTCATCGTCGTCCATGCTGTCACCCTGGCCGGATGCGCGCTGGGGGCGCAGTTGCACATCCAGCGCATCGGCATGGGTGATCCAGCGGTGCAGGGCCGGGTCCAGTGTGAGTGCGAACCCAGCGTCGCGCAGCACGGAGAAGTCGTTGTCGGCCCAGTGCAGCCAGGCTTGCTGCGACTCGTTGCCGGGTATGCCAAACAGGCCGCCGTCGCCAGCGCGCATGCCTAGGTCAAACAGCTGGCCCATGGCGTCGAACTCAGCCTCGGCATCGCGGTGCAGCAATAGGCGCCCTTGCGCATTGTCGATCAGCACCGACGTGCCTTGTCCGGCCCACCAACCCGTGTGGCCAGCGTAGTCAAAGCGCAGGGTGGCTTCGATCAGGCCTACAAATGGCAGATCCTCCGGTGCGGCGGGCGCCAGGTGCAGCCGCGCGATGGGGGTGATGCCCTTTAGCGTGGTGAGTTCCTCCAGCACGGGCGGCATGGGTACGCCGCCTAGGCGTTGCATCAGCTCGATCTGGTGTTTCTTCAACGCTGCCGGTTTGAGGGGGGGCGCCTTGAGCAAGACTTCCAGTTGCGCAGGCGCAATGCCCTCGGCCAGCACCGGGCCGCACAGACCCAGGGCGGCGTCCAGGTACAGCGGCGGGCTATTGAGGCACAGCTTGGCGTGGGAATCCAGCAGCTTGGCGCGCAGGGCCCAGCTGGGCTCGATGCTGTGCAGGCTAGGCACTTCCTGCCATTGCCAGGTGAGGGTTTGCGGTGGCCCCCAGTTCATGGGGGCCCCGGCACCGCCTTTGCCATCGTCCAGAAACAGCCGCCCGGTGCTGGCAGCCTGCTCCAGCGCCAGCAGGCCCACCTGGCCGTAGGGCGCAGCGCTTGCACTAAAAGTGTAAGCGTAGCGGTAGCTTTGGGTGTCGGGCATGGCGCGTATCAGTTGCAGCACCTGCCGGTCCATCTCGGTGGCGCGGTCATACACCGGCTGTCCAGGGTAGGGCGGGGTTTTGATCGCTTTGGGCTTGGCCCAGCCGCCCGTGGTCTTGGGGTACGACACCACGGCCTCAATCTGCAAAGTGGGCTTGGGGCCCTGGCCGCCGTGCACAGTGAGCAGGTACAGGTATTGCTCCGGGCGGTCGTTGGCCTGTGCGCCATAACTGCCATAGGGTGCGCGCTTGCCAGTGGCTGCTGGTACCAGCCCATTGGCCCGGTCCATCTCTTGCAGCCAGCCCAGCAGTTTGGATTCGGCCTCGATGCGGGCCGCTTCCTCGGCGCGGGCCACTGCCGCTTGGCGCATGGCTTCCAGTTGGTCGGGGGTGGGCGAGGTGGGGGCGGCCCGCAGGGTGTCCACTGCGCCGCCGTTCAGCAACTGCAGGCCCTGGTAGGCAGCTTTGAGCATCAGCGCCACGCCGTGCTTGCAGTTTTCGCCGACCGGGCATTCGCAATCGCTGTCCCAATAGGCCACGGTGCCTTGCGGCGTGAGCGCCATGTCGATGGAGACTTCATAGGGCGCGCGCTGGGTGCCTTGCACTTCGCCCAGCAGCACCCAGTGGTCGCCCGCAGGCTCGATGTCCAGGCTGAGCGCCTTTTGGCTGCGGTACAGCATGAGTCCGCGTGACCAAGCGCCGCCGTCGGCCAGTTTTTCCAGTGAGCGGGGGTCAAACCAAAGGCCCTTCGTGTTGATGGAATTAGGCATCAAATCGGCCTCCAGCCCTTATGGAATGTGCGCAAGCAGCTATAAAAACAGGAGCAATCTGTGGCATGACGTTGGTGCGCCGGTGGTGCGCCGGTGGGGCTGGAATAAGGGGCTTTGAGTATAGACAAGCGGCGATACTCCAAGCCATGAGCGCCCAGCAACCCAATCCCCGATCGCCCGCCTTGGCCACCCTGTTGCGTTGGGTGCCGGGGCTGGCCATTGTGTTGCATTACCAGGCGGCCTGGTTCTGGCATGACCTGGTCGCCGGCTTGGTGCTGACGGCTATTTTGGTGCCGGTGGGTATGGGTTATGCCGAGGCCTCGGGCTTGCCTGCCATTTATGGCCTGTATGCCACCATCGTGCCGCTGCTGGCCTACGCCCTGTTTGGGCCGAGCCGCATCTTGGTGCTGGGCCCGGACTCCACCATGGCCGCCGTGATTGCGGCGCTGATACTGCCGCTGTCCGGGGGCCGCCCGGAGCGTGCGGTGGCTTTGGCGGGGGCGCTGGCCATGCTGTCCGGGGCGTGTTCCATGCTGATTGGTTTTGCCCGCCTGGGGGTTGCCGCCGATTTGCTCTCCAAACCGATCCGCATCGGCTTCTTGAACGCGATTGCGGTCACGGTGCTGATCGGCCAGTTGCCGAAATTGGTGGGCTTCCCCGTGCCAGCCGACAACGTGGTCGAGCGGGTCGTGTTGCTGGTGCAGGGAATTGCCCGCGGACAAACACAGCCCCTGGCGCTGGCGCTGGGCGTGGGGTCTTTGGGGCTGATTTTTCTGCTCCGGCGTTACCGCCCAAATTGGCCCGGCATTTTGCTGGCGGTGCTTATCGCCAGTCTGCTAAGCGGCGGGTTTGACCTGGCGCAGCAGGCGGGCTTGGCCGTGGTGGGGGCGCTGCCCGCGGGCTTGCCCCGGTTTCAAATCCCGTGGGTCAGCGTGCAGGATGTGCTGCACCTGCTGCCGGGGGCCATCATGCTCTCGCTGCTGTCGTTTGCCGACACCAGTGTGCTGTCGCGCGCCATGGCCCAGCGCATGGGCTACGCGGTCAACCAAAACCAGGAGTTGCTGGCGCTGGGCATTGCCAATGTGGCGACCGGCCTGTTCCAGGGCTTTTCGGTGGGCAGCAGCGCCTCGCGCACGCCGGTGGCCGAATCTGCCGGGGCCAAAACCCAGGTGACGGGTGTGGTGGGCGCGCTGGCCATTGCCATGCTGTTGTTGGTGGCACCTGATTTGCTCAAAGATTTGCCCAGCGCAGCGCTGGGCGCGGTGGTGATTGCCGCCTGTTGGTCGTTTGCGGATTTTTCCGCCATGGCGGATTTGTACCGCATGCGCAAGACTGAGTTTGCGCTGTCCGTGGTGAGCTTTCTGGGCGTGGCCCTGGTGGGGGTGATGGAGGGCATTTTCATAACCATCACCCTGACCATGCTGGTGTTGGTGTGGAACGTGTGGCACCCTTATTTTGCGGTGCTGGCGCGGGTGGACGGTGTCAAAGGCTTTCACGACACGGTGCGCCACCCGCAGGGGCGACCGGTGCCAGGGCTGTTGATGTTTCGGTGGGACGCACAGTTGTTTTTCGCCAATGCCGAGATTTTTCATGCCGCGGTGCACCAAGCGATCGCCAGCGCGGCCACGCCCACGCAGCGTGTGGTGGTGGCGGCCGATGCGATCTCTGATGTGGACATTACCGCCGCCGAGATGCTCTTGGCGTTGCACCGGGAACTGGCACACCAAGGCATAGAACTTAGGTTTGCCGGCCTGAAAGGGCGGGTCAAAGACAGATTGCAGCACTACGGCATCCTGCAGGTGCTGGGCACTGACATTTTTTCACCCACCTTGGGGCACGCGGTCAATCTGTACCGCACCACCCATGTGGTCGACTGGAAAGACTGGGACGAGCCCTAAACCTTGTCTACTTGCCCGCCAAGGGTCCCCACAGTTGCTGCACCCGAGCGTCGCGGCCACAGCTGCTGCGGTAGTACTTGTAGCGCAAAGGGTTCTTTTTGTAATAGTCCTGGTGGTATTCCTCGGCCGGGTAGAAGGCGCTGGCCATCACGATTTCGGTAACGATGGGATCTTTGAACGGTTTGCTTTTCTCCAGCGCCGAGCGTGACTCCTGCGCCACCTTGAGCTGGTCTGCGTTCTGGACAAAGATCGCGCTGCGGTAGGGGGTGCCGTGGTCACAAAACTGCTGGTCTTTCACCGTGGGGTCGATGGTGTGCCAGAAATACTCCACCAATCGCTGGTAGCTCACCTTGCCGGGGTCATAAATCACCTCCACCACCTCGGCGTGCCCGGTGGTGTGGCTGGAGACCTGTTCGTAGGTGGGGTTGGCGGTTTTACCTCCGGTGTAGCCCGAGGTGGTGGACAGCACGCCGGGGATCTTGTCAAAGTCCGACTCCACGCACCAAAAGCAACCGCCCGCAAATATTGCCTTGGCCGTGGTTTGCGCGCTGGCGGGTGCAACGCAAAAGAACGCCAAGCCCAACAGCGCGGCGGTTAACAGTTTGCCAAATCTCATACCGCCGCCTTGAAGGTGAGCGCAACGCCGTTATTGCAATAGCGTTTTCCTGTGGGCTGCGGCCCGTCATTGAATACATGGCCCTGATGCCCTTCGCAGCGGGCGCAGTGGTATTCGGTGCGGGGCAGAATTAGTTTGAAATCGGTCTTGGTCTGAACGGCGCCGGGCAGCGCGGTGAAGAAGCTGGGCCAACCGGTGCCGCTGTCAAATTTCATCTCGGCGGTGAACAGCGGCAAATCGCAACCGGCGCACTGGTAGCTGCCCTTGCGCTTCTCCATGTTCAGCGGGCTGGTGCCCGAGGGCTCAGTGCCTTCCTTGCGCAGCACCTCGTACTGTGCGGCACCCAGGCGCTTCTTCCATTCGGCATCGCTCAGGCGCAGGGGCGCAATTTGTGATCCGTCCGTTGCCGCGTAGGCGCTGGACAAGTGTTGGGCCAAGCCCAGGGTGCCCATCAGGGCGAGAAGTTGACGACGCAGCATAGGGGAGGTTCCTTGGAAATAGTGCTTATGACGTAAGTCGTGCAGCCAAGCCAAACCTTACCTATTTGTGCGCATAAATGTTTGGCAAGGGTCGGATTCCCCTGTTTAGTGGAGAGAAAGTTTCCGTTGAATGGGTGCATCGGAACTTACCCGCTTTAAATGTGACTGCGCGGTATTGTTTATTACCCTGCAGTTTATAAGGTTACCTGTTGGTTGTACATTTCATTTGCGCCACATTTTTGGCGTACCCGGCTGAAAGCCATCAATTTTGGAGATTTCCATGAAAAAGAATCTTATCGCTTCTGTTTTGGTCCTTGGTGCCGTGTTTTCCGCAAATGCCAAAGACATCGTCGACACTGCCGTGGGTGCGGGCAGCTTCAAAACCCTGGCAGCAGCGCTGGGCGCAGCCGGCCTGGTCGATACCCTGAAAGGCAAGGGCCCGTTCACCGTGTTTGCGCCAACCGATGAGGCCTTCGCCAAAATCCCGAAGGCCGATCTGGACGCGCTGCTCAAGGACAAGGCAAAACTGACCGCTGTACTCACTTACCACGTAGTTGCTGGCAAGGTGATGGCAGCCGACGTGAAGGCCGGCAAAGTGAAGACCGTTCAGGGTTCTGAACTGACCGTCAGCACCATGGGCGGAGTCAAGGTCGACAATGCAAATGTGGTGAAAACCGATATCGTTGCCGATAACGGCGTCATCCACGTCATTGACTCTGTGGTGATGCCTAAGTAAGGTGCATCACAGGGCTGGGCTAGACGCTTCCCATAGCGTGCCCAGCCTGCACATCGGCGTGGTAGCTGGAGCGCACCATGGCGCCGACCGCGGCGTGCTTGAAACCCATCTCGTAGGCCCGTGTTTCAAACATCTTGAAGGTGTCGGGGTGGACATAGCGCTTCACGGTCAGGTGGCTCATGCTGGGTGCCAGGTACTGGCCGATGGTCAGCATCTCAATGTTGTGGTCACGCATGTCTTGCATGACTTGCAGCACTTCTTCATCCGTCTCGCCCAGGCCGACCATGATGCCGCTTTTGGTCGGCACGTTGGGGTGCAACTCTTTGAACTTCTTGAGCAGGTTCAAGGAGAACTGGTAGTCGCTCCCCGGGCGGGCTTCCTTGTACAGGCGCGGGGCGGTTTCCAAATTGTGGTTCATCACATCCGGTGGCGCAGCCTGCAAAATCTTCAACGCGCGGTCGTCGCGGCCCCGGAAGTCGGGAACCAGCACTTCAATCTGCGTGGTGGGGGAGAGTTCGCGGATGCGGTTGATGCAATCGGCAAAGTGCTGGGCACCGCCGTCACGCAGGTCGTCGCGGTCCACGCTGGTGATGACCACGTACTTGAGCTTGAGCTGCGCGATGGTCTTGGCCAGGTTCTCGGGCTCATGCACATCCAGCGGGTCGGGTCGGCCATGGCCCACATCGCAAAACGGGCAGCGCCGGGTGCACTTGTCGCCCATGATCATGAAGGTGGCCGTGCCCTTGCCAAAGCACTCGCCAATGTTGGGGCAACTGGCTTCTTCGCACACGGTGACCAGTTTGTTGGCCCGCAGCGTGTCTTTGATCTCGTAAAACCGGGTGCTGGGGCTACCGGCTTTGACGCGAATCCAGTCCGGTTTTTTTAAAATCTGGCCCTGCACCACTTTGACCGGAATGCGCGACAACTTGGCTGCCGCTTTTTGCTTGGCACTGGGGTCGTAGTTCTCAACGGTTTGGGCTTCGCGAACGGTAGGGCTGGCGGTGGCGTCGGAGGGGTTGTGGCTCATGGTGTGTGCGATCGGGTGAACGGCTTTGGCCGCGTCAGGGTGCCAGGTAGGTTACGAGCTTGTTGCCCAGAACGTCGGCGGCCTCAGACCAGCCAACAGTGACCCCGATTGTAGAAAGATCCACGGTCTTTAAGCTGACGTAGCCGCAGGGGTTGATACGCGAGTAGGGTTCCAGGTCCATCGCCACGTTCAGCGCCACGCCGTGGTAGGTGCAGTTGCGGCTGACCTTGATCCCCAAGGCGGCGATCTTGCCCAGGCCGGTGAAGTCGGGATCCATCCCCTTGGCCGCAGTCGGGTCCGCTTTGCGGGGGCGTTGCTCCAGCGGTGCATGGCTGCTGGGGTCATCCAGCCGCACATAAATACCCGGTGCGCTACCCACGCGGTGGCCGGTGACGCCAAAGTGCAGCAGGGTGCGGATGACCGCCTCTTCAATGCGGTACACGTATTCCTTGACAAAGTAGCCCGCGCGTTTGAGGTCGATCAGCGGGTAGCCCACCACCTGCCCCGGCCCGTGGTAGGTGACCTGGCCACCCCGGTTGGTCTGCACCACAGGGATGCCATCGGGGTTGAATATGTGTTCGGCCTTGCCTGCCAGCCCTTGGGTGTAGACCGGGGGGTGCTCACAAATCCATAGCTGGTCACGCATATCCTGTGTGGGCCGTAGGCTTCTTTGGCTTGTAAATTCCTGCATGGCGCAGTAGGTGGGTTCGTAGTCCACGCGGCCCAGGTGGTGAATGTCAATGGTCATGCGAACAGCGCGGCCAGTTGTGCGGCCATGCCCACCCCGGCGCGGTCTTTCACGATGTAACCAAACAGGCAGCGCCCACCGCTGGTTTGGGCCCACAGCTCACCCACCTTGCGCTTTTCCATCTCATACGGGTCGTTCAGCAGATGCGCACCCTTGTATTCCACGACTGCCACACGTCCATCGTTGAGTTCTGCCACAAAGTCCGGGAAGAACCTGCCGCGCGACGTAGCCAAGGCAAAGCCGCAGGGCGCGGTGTCCAGGTTGCGAACCCAGTGCTTTACGGCACTGTGGTGGTCCAACAACTGGGCGCAGGCGAACTCTTCGCCGTCTTCCTTCAAGTCGGCCAGTACCGGGTAGAAGTGTTTGACGAACTGGTAGCGCCCGCTGTAGCGCGATCCGGCAGGTGCGGGGTAACGGTTGCGCTCAAAAATTAGCGGGTGCTCCCAATCAGGGGCAATCTCCCAACCTTGCTCCAGCACCAGTTGGCGAAACTGGGTTCTGGCGGAACGGTCTTTCAAATCGCCCACGCGGGCTTCGATGTCTTGCGCCAGTTTGAAGCGGGCTTTAGCTAGAGCCACCAGCGACAGCCCTTTTTCATGCAGCAGGTGGTTGACCACCGCTGCAAAGTAGCTGGTGCGCTCAATTTGTGTGAATTCGGGAAGCTTTTGGAACAGTGATTGGTCCAGCCAGCGCACCAGGTCATCGGCCGTGATGGTGCTGGAGCCGTAGTCAAACGCAATCTGGTTGGCATCGGCGGCGCGTAACTGCACATGCGCATCCTTGAGGTAAATTTCAAAGGTGTTGGATTGCTCCACGACGTGAAAGCCCGGCAACTGCACGGCATCCGGGCTGAGCAGGTCGACCTCTACCGTCTCCATCACGGCTTCGCGCTCCAGCGGCCAGAGTTGGCCTTGGGGCATCGTGCGATAGCCTAGATTTGGCACCGGTGCAAATTGCGCCCCCCGCGAGGCGGGCGCGGCTTGGGCTGCCGTCAGTGCATTGTGCTGAGCCACTTTTTCACGCACTTGGTCCTGTTTTTTTGCACCGCGTGCTTGGGCCAGAAGCAGGGCCTCCAGCTCGGCAGAAATGTGACCGGTCACCACCACTTGGGCTTCGCCTGCGATCTGCGCGACGGCTACGCCTGCCATGGCGACTAACTCGGGCGATGCGGTAATCGCTATAAAGTTGGTAGCTACCTGCGCATATTCCACGGGGGCTAGGGGCTGATTTGACTCAAATAATGGCAGGGTGCTTTGCTGCACAATCATGGAAGCCACATCCAGCGCCTCAAACCCCATGTTGTTGATCAGCCGGTCGGCCAGCTCATGCGCAGCGCTGGAGAATTTGGCCTCGCACACATGGGCATAGGCCTTGTTTAGCGCTTCGCGCCCGCGCCGCTTGGCGTAGGGCATGCGCAGCACCCGGCCCAGCAACTGCTCCACTGCTGTGGCGCTACTGAGCTTTTGCAACGAACACAGCACGTAGGCAAACGGGCAGTCCCAGCCCTCGCGCAGAGCCTGCACGGTAATCACAAAGCGCACGGCGCAGGTGCGCGCGCTTAAATCCAGTCCATCCAGCTCGCGGGTGTCGCCGGTGGCGACGATCACCTGGTTGGCAGGAATATGCAGCTCGTTCATCAGGTAGGTGCGCAGGGCTTCCGGCGGCACCTCGTCATTGGCGTTTTGGGCTTGGAACAGCACGATGGGGCGCACATAGCCGTTGCCCGCAGCTTCATCCTTGAGCGCTTCGCCCTCCAGCGCTCGCTGGGTCTGCACGGCTGCAAACACCGCTTGCTGCCAGCCCTGCGGGTGTTCTGCCAGCGCAATGGGCAGCTTGACCATACTTTCCGCAGCCAACTCCTGGGCGCTAACGTGGTGAAGCACGTTGGCCTTGCCGGGTACGGGGGTTGCGGTCAGCTCCAGAATGGCGCTGGGGTTTAGGCGTTTGAGCGCAGTAAAGCTTTTGTCGGTCTTGGTGTTGTGGGCCTCGTCCACGATCAAAATGGGCTCATGCAGCGCCAGCCAGTTCACCAGACTCCAGCGGGGTTGGCCGACAAAGCCTTTCAAGATGCCGCCTTTGCTGTCGGCAGCGGCTTCCGCTTCGGTCACCACCGCATCGGGCAAGCCATGCAACGCGCGCAAGCGCTGCTCGTCGCAGCCCTTGAAGTGCCGCTCAAACCGCTCCGAGAAGCTGTAGACATTGCGCTTGTCCGTGTCGTCAATGCGAAAGCTCTGAATGGTCGCCACCACCACCACGGCGCGCTGGCCCCAATCGGGAGGGGCAATGTTGGCCAAATCTTCCAGCTCGCACACCCGCACCTCCGCACCATAAGCCGTCTCCAGCGCCTCGCGGTATGGGTGGCCCGCGCTTTGCAGCGCCTTCAAGGTTTGGCTGCGAATGGTGTCGCTGGGCACCAGCCACACCACCACGGGCGCGTCGGTGGCACGCCACTCGCGCGCCAGTAGCGGCACGGCATGCGCTGCCATCAGCGTTTTGCCGCCCCCTGTGGGAATGCGCAGGCACACGCAAGGCACCTCACCAAACGGCTCCGCGTTGTAGGGCCGCCCACTCTGCTCACGAAACGCCAACGCCGGTCCTTTGAGCTGGGCCGAGCGGGCAAACGCCGCCAGGCTGTCGAGCGCGGCTTGTTGGTAGGACTTGAGGGTGAGGGTGGTCATTGGTTAAAAATACGGGTAGTGCAAATAAATTTTTGGCAGTTAAACAATTCTAAGTTGTTGAATTTATTGAATAAAACCCCGTGAATCGGTTTAGGAATTGTTTAACTGAAGAGCTTTATTTGCCTGTTAAACAATTGTTATTCTTTGATGCGCCAGAGCGCGCCCGCCCCCCGGGGGGGGCCGATGGGGGCCACTTCTATGAAAACGCCTTCCAAACCACGTAGTCGCAAAGCCGTGCGCAAGTTTTTGACCTTGGACTCTTTTTCCTTGTCAGACAGTACGGCGGGCAATTGTTTTAGTACGAGTTGGCGCAGCTGATCCCCCGTTGCTGGCCCAAGCCGTAGCCGTTTAAGAATCGTGCGTTTGTAATGGTCGTCGTCAAAGCCCTTGTTCAACACATATTGGTTTTGCGTATTAGTGACCTTTGCAACAACGGCGGAGACAAAGAAATTGGGTTTCCGCCCCTCAATCAATTTGGCTTTGCGCAGCAGGCTTGCTTGCTCGTCGGCTACTTTGAGTTTCTTCTGCACCCTGTCCAGCCAAACCACTTGCTCAATAGGCAAGTTCGTATGCTCCATCAAGCTGCGGCTGTAGTTTTCATCAATTTGTTGGCCGTAGATATTGAAAACCGTTTCGTTGGGTGTCGAGCCCTCAAAATCCGGCAGCGGCAAGTAGCGTTTGCGCTGTGTGCGCACCATGTCACCAATGCCGTAGCCGCCCTTGTCGATCATGCCAATGTTGTTCATGGCCACTGCCAGCCACGGGTTGCGGTACACGCTGGGGGTGCGTTCGCCTGTGAAATAGTCTTCCGGCTTGCCATCCACAAAGCCGCCAAGATTACTTAAGCGCAGACGCCCTTGAGTCTCTAGCACCACAATGCGCCCGGCCTGTTCGTAGTCTTGGTGCGCCAGGCAGTTGTGCATGCCCTCCAAAATGACTTTGATATCGTAGCGGGGCAGTTCAATCGCCAGCAACTCTGTCGCCGGGAAGAGCTTGATATTGGGGTTGCGAATGTGCTGCCCTACGGCGGTGGTAGTGAGTAAAAACGGAGGGCCAAAGTGCTTGGCAATACGCTCCTCTGGCACTTTCCACGTGATCTCTGCCGTGCTGTTGGGCAGCAGGCCCACGCTTTGCGGAGTTCCGAGCAGCAGCAATGCTGTGCGGGTGATGCCGCCATGAAGGGTGATTTTGGCCTTATCCAAAAACTCTTCGGTACTCGAGGTCGCAATGTCTGCGGCCCAGCGTTCCTGCTGGTGTTTGGCTGTGAATTTCTCACGGGCCTTTGCAATCGCGACAGGGTCAAGGTCCGCCAGTGTGGCGCGTGGAACCAATTCTGCGCTCCAGTCCTGGCCTGCAATTAGCTCCGTCAAAATGCCGCGCAGCCGGTCTGGGCGCAGCTCCACCAAGCTGTCACCATCACGCTGCCACGCCTTGTCATGCGCTTGCACGGGCTGCCGAGGTGCGTGGCATGGCACATGCACCAGCCAGACTACAGCGCCGGTATCGTTGGCTTGAAGTGCTTCTACGGAAAGCCCCACCGACGGCAGACCAGGTGTTTTGCCCAGAATGCGGTGAATGACGTTTTCCAGCGTGTAGTCCGCAAAATCTGCGACCCCTGTAACGGCCAGCGTTTTGTCCTGCACGCCGATGATGATGCAGCCGCCCTCCATATTGGCCAGTGCGGACACATACGACACCAGGTCTTCACCCTTGCGGCCTGAAACGTTGTGTTTCAGACTGGCCCATTCCTTCCATTCGTGACGTTCATCCTCTTTGGGGAAGCGTGCCTTGAGCAAGGTTTGCAATTCTTTGGCGGTCATGTTGTTGTCCATCATCACCGCGCCTTCACGTCATACGGAATGTGCTTGAACGTCACATTTGCCAGCTTCAACCGGGCAGGGCCCAAACGGCAGGCTTCGCCGAAGACTAGCAGCGGGATGGATGCGGCGCTGGGGGCTTGGGCGGCGGAGCGTTCTGCTTCGTGTCCCCCGCCCGCTGCGCGGTCTCCTCCTTGACCTACGCAGAACGCTCCGCCGCCCAAGCCCTCGGTGTGCACTTGTGCGTGTAACTCCAGCAGCGCGTCGAGCACGGCTTGGGTCAGCACGTTGCCGCTGGCTGGGCGCTTGTCGCCCAGGATGCCGTTGAACAGCAGGTAGGCGGAGAACTGTGGGGTTTTTATAAGAGAAATAGGCCCTGAGCCCCCGTCCTCTGTGCGCAAGCAGCTATCAAAAGTATAGTGAGTTCCGAGGTAAGGCGTGCCGGTTTTGGCGGCTTCGGGTGCCAGCGCGGTGCCGGTTTCCTGTTGCCAGACAAACGCGGCCAGTGTCGCGAAGCGCACATCGGGGTGGATGCGACCTTTGGCATCAAACACCGGCGCGCCCAAGCGCATGAAGCGAAAACCGCCGCCGTTCCATGCGCGGCCATCAGCGAAGAGCGTGCCTGCGCCGCTTGCGCTAAGGCCCCAGCCTACTGCTTTGCTGATGCCGCCCTGTTCGCCGTCGATGACCTTTTGCAAGCGCGGCAGGCAGTGGGTGGCGGCGTGCTCGCCCATCTCAATCCCGATCCAGCGGCGACCCATTTTGTGGGCCACGGCAGCGGTGGTGCCGGAGCCGAGGAAGCTGTCGAGGACGAGGTCGTTGGGGTTGGTGGAAATATGAAGAATCCGCTGTAGAAGCTCTTCTGGTTTTGGTGTCGCAAACGTCTCCATGTCAGGGAACATCTTTGAAAGATGGTCGCGTTTAGCACTTTGGTTCGTTCCGGCATCTTCCGCTGTCCACCATGTGCGTGGAGCAACGCCTTCTCTTACGGCATCAATATAGCGTTTGATGATTGGCAGTCTGTCACCGTCTTTTCCGAAATAAGCACGGCCTTCCGCGCGTGCCTTTGCGAATGTTTCTTGTGAAAATGCCCAGTACCGGCCTTGTTTGGGAACAACAGACCGACCGGAAGGGAGAACGATCGGGAACCGTTGCTTCTCAGTTCCGCTTTTCGCAGTGCCGTCGTCCCCTTGACGCCAAGGTCCGCGCGGGTCATTGTCCGGGTTTTTGAAGCGACCGGCCTGAACATCCGTTCGCTCGATCAGATTGCGAGTTTCTGCCCATCGGCTGCGACGCATTGCATAGGCAAGAATCATGTCGTGTGATGTGGAAATATCCGCATCACCTCGTCCGCCTTTGTCTTTCTCCCAAGCAATGGTGGCAATAAAATTACCCCGTCCAAAAACCTCATCCATCAGCACCTTGAGGTAATGCCCCTCGTTGTCGTCAATCGTCACCCAAATGCTTCCGTCCTCCCGCAGCAACTCGCGCAAGAGCTGCAGGCGCGGCAGCATCATGCTGAGCCACTGGGAGTGCTCCAGGTTGTCGTCGTAGTGCTCAAACGCACTGCGCGTGTTGTACGGCGGGTCAATAAAGATGCACTTCACCTGTCCCCGGTAAAACGGCAACAGTGCTTTTAGGGCTTCGAGGTTGTCGCCTTGAATCAACAGGTTGTCGGTGTTGGCTGTTGTGCCCGTGTCGCCATGGGCGGAGACTTGCTCCAGCAGCCGGTACGGCACTTGGGCGGCGGTGGTGAATGCAGATGTGCGGTTAAGCCAGTCGAGGGTGGGCATGGGGTGGCGTGTTGCTCAGTGAATGGGGTGCAGCGGTAAAGGCTGCCATAGCCACCAGCATAAACGACCCGTGGGCTGCCGGCATAAGTCTTGCTGGGGTTATTCCCTAGTCGGACAAGACTAAAAGTGTATACAGTTTGAAAAATTCTTTCGATTGGAGCTATTCATGACCCAAGCCGTTCACCCGGTTGACGAACGCTTACCCACCGGCAAGCTGGCCGCGTTGGGCTTACAGCACGTGTTGGTGATGTACGCCGGCGCCATTGCGGTGCCGCTGATCGTGGGGCGTGCGCTCAAGCTCAGCCCCGAGCAGGTGGCGATGCTGATCTCGGCGGACCTGTTTTGTTGCGGCATCGTGACGCTGATCCAGTCCCTGGGCGCGACCCAGTGGTTTGGCATCAAGTTGCCGGTGATGATGGGGGTGACCTTTGCCTCTGTGGCGCCCATGGTGGCCATGGCAGGTACCAACCCCGGGGTGGCGGGGGCACAGGTGATCTTTGGCGCCATCATCGGGGCCGGTGTGGTGTCGATGTTGCTGGCGCCGGCGGTGAGCCGCATGCTGCGCTTCTTCCCGCCGGTGGTCACTGGCACCATCATCACGGTGATTGGTATCAGCCTGATGCGCATTGGCATCAACTGGATTTTTGGCAACCCGTTTGGGCCGACGGCGCCCAACATCGTCAACCCCGAGCATGCCCAGTGGCTGGCGAGCGTCTCCGCCTTAGGGGCGGCGGCACCTGCAGTGCCGAAGGGGCTGGCGCTGGTGGGCTCGGTGCCCAACCCGGCGTATGCACCATTGGCGGGCGTGGCGGTGGCCGCGGTGGTGCTAGTGTCGATCTTGCTTATTGCCAAATTTGCCAAGGGGTTTGTCAGCAATATTTCGGTGCTGCTGGGCATTGTGGTGGGTGGCGTGGTGGCCACGGCCGCAGGCATGATGAACTTTGACAAGGTGGCCAAGGCCAGTTGGTTTGAACTGGTCATGCCCTTCCAGTTCGGCATGCCGGTGTTTGACCCGATGCTGATCTTGACCATGACACTGGTGATGATCGTGGTGATGATTGAGTCGACCGGTATGTTTTTAGCCCTTGGCGAGATGACCGACCACCCGGTGGACCAACCGGCGCTGGCGCGCGGTTTGCGCACCGATGGCTTGGGCACGCTGATTGGTGGCATCTTCAACACCTTCCCCTACACCAGCTTTTCGCAAAACGTGGGGCTGGTGGGCGTCACTGGGGTCAAGAGCCGCTTTGTGTGTGTGGCCGGGGGCGTGATTCTGATTGTGCTGGGCCTGTTGCCCAAGATGGCGGCGCTGGTGGAGTCGCTGCCCACGGTGGTACTGGGCGGGGCGGGGCTGGTGATGTTTGGCATGGTGACGGCCACCGGCATCCGCATTTTGGCCAACGTGGACTTCAAGACCAACAAGCACAATTCCTTCATTGTGGCGGTCACCATCGGCATGGGCATGATCCCGCTGATTGCCCCCAACTTCAAGCAGTGGATGCCGCACGGTCTGCACCCGCTGATCGAGTCCGGCATTCTGCTGGCGTCCATCAGTGCGGTGCTGCTGAACCTGTTTTTCAACGGTGCCCGGGGTGACAGCGCGGCTGCTGTGCAGGCCGCCAAGCAGGCCGATGCGCACTAAGGCGCATTAACCGCAACCGACCCGGTCAGAGGGTTACAGCACCACCTTAACCATTGGGTGGGTGCTGAGTGTGCGGTACAGCTCATCCAGTTGTTCACGGCTGGTGGCGGTGATGGTGATGGTGACACCGAGGTATTTGCCGCCCTTGCTCTCGCGCAGCTCAATGGTGGTGGCATCAAACGCCGGGTCGAACGCATGGGCAATCACCGTGATGGCGTTCACCAGGCCTTCGACCTTGAGTCCCATGACCTTGATGGGGAACTGGGAGGGGTAAACAATGAGTGATTCAGCGGGCGAGATGGGGGGCAGCGCGGGGTTCAGGGGCATGGGGGGGACGGGGGTAGACACAGGTGCTTCCGTAATCAGAGGGCGGGGGCAGAGCCAGTCAATGACGCCTTGGCGCGCTGGTAGCCTTCAAAGAGAGCTTGGTAAATAGGGCCGGGAACGCCTTTTCCAAGCCCATGGCCCACGGGCTGCCCGTCAAGCAGGGTGATGGCGAGCACTTCTTTGGTGGCCGATGACAGCAACAGTTCATCGGCGTGCAACACCTCGTCCTTGGTAATGCGGCGCAACACAAAGGGAATACCTGCATCGCGGCATATCTCTTCCATCAGGGCGTAGCGCACGCCCTCCAGCACCAGGTTGTCCTTGGGCGGCCCCATCAGCGCGCCGTCCTTGACGATCCAGACGTTGCTGGCGGCGGCTTCACTCAAATAGTCGCCACGGAACATGACGGTTTCCACCGCACCGGCATCCACGCTGATTTGCCGGGCAAACACGGCACCCAACAGGCTGGTGCTTTTGATGTTGGCCTTCTCCCAGCGGAAGTCCTCGGCCGTGACGCACGCCACGCCCTGGGTACGCTGCTCCTGTGTGGGTAACTTCATGGCGTTGCTCATGGCAAACACGGTGGGGGTCAGGCCGGGCGGCATGGCGTGGTCGCGCATGGCGACACCGCGGGTGATCTGGATGTAGATCAGTTGATCGGTGCTTTCGGCTATAGCCCTCTTAGATACTGCGTAAGCAGCTATCAATTTATGAGTGATATCCAGCCATTGTGCGTGGCTGTGGGGTTGGGGAATGCGGGTGAGTGCCAGGTTGCGGTCCAGCCGCGCCAAGTGCGCGTCAAACCGAAAGGGGCGGCCGCCGTAGACCGGAACCACTTCGTAGACGCCGTCGCCGAAGATGAAGCCACGGTCCATGACGCTGACTTTGGCCTCGGGCAGCACCGTGTAGTCGCCATTGAGGTAGCAAGGGAGTGGGGGCAGGTTGTGCATGGGCGAATTATCGCAGTCCATGCCCCGGCCCACGGTCCGCGCCGTGGCCACCACCAGGCGGTGATCAGGGCAACTGCAGGTAGCGCTGTGCCAATGCGGTGAAGGCCTTGACCTCAGGGTCCAGACCGGTTTCGTGCAACAGGATATCCCCCACCTGCTGCGCCAAATCCGCCGCCAGGCGGGCATCCAGAAACAGCAAGCGGGAGCGGCGTGCCAGCACATCTTCAACCTTGATCGCGTACTCAAAGCGGGCGGCAAAGCGCACCATGCCTTCGGTCAATCCCTCGCAGAGCAGATTTTCAGCGCCCGGCATGTCCAGCACCGATGCCTGTTCACTGCCATAGGAGTGCAGGCCCGGGGGTTTGCAGATGGATTGAATTTGCGCGGCAGCAATGTCGGCACCCATTAGTTTCAGGTGGGTGGTGACGCCTTTCTTGCGCCGCTCCAGCAAGGACTTGTCGGCGCACATATCCAGCACATCTTCGGCCATGGCCCGGTAGGTCGTCCACTTGCCACCGGTCACCGTGACCAAACCGCTGCGGCTGACCAGCACGGTGTGTTCGCGGCTGATGCCTTTGGTGTTGTCGCCATCGTCGTCTTGTGGTTTGACGAGAGGGCGCAAGCCGACCCAAACGCTTTTAACGTCGGCGCGGGTGGGCGCACGGCGCAGGTAGCGGGCCGATTCATTCAGGATGAAATCAACTTCCTCTTTGAATGGCAGTGGCTCGCGCGCCAGGTCATGGCGCGGGGTGTCGGTGGTGCCAAGAATGACTTTGCCGAGCCAGGGCACCGCAAACAGCACGCGCCCATCGGCCGTTTTGGGCACCATCAGCGCCACATCGCCGCCCAGAAATTCACGGTCCACCACAATGTGGACGCCTTGACTGGGGGCCACCATGGGTTTGGTGGGGCGCCTGCCGTCGTCGCTGTTGGCGGCGCCGTCTTTTTGCCGGAGTTCGTCGACCCAAGCACCTGCGGCGTTGACGACGCATCGGGATTTGATGGGGTACATCTTGCCGGTAAGTGTGTCCTCACAGAGCAGGCCAGTGACTTTGCCGTCGACGTACAACAGGTCGGCCGCGCGGCAATAGTTCACCAGCAGTGCGCCGTGCGCGGCCGCTGTGCGGGCCAGGGTCAATGCCAGACGCGCATCGTTGAACTGGCCGTCCCAGTATTTGACGCCGCCTTTGAGCCCCTGCGCCAGCGCGGTGGGCAGGAGTCTCAGTGTTTCGTCGTGGTTCAGAAACTCGGTCTTGCCCAGGCCTGCTTTGCCCGCTAGGGCGTCGTACATCTTGAGCCCGATGCCATAAAACGGGGTTTCCCACCATTTGTACGAGGGCATGATGAAGGGCAATGGTTGCGCCAGATGGGGCGCATTGTTCAGCAGCGTGGTGCGCTCGTGCAGCGCCTCACGCACCAGGGAGATATTGCCTTGCGCCAGATAACGCACGCCACCGTGCACCAGCTTGGTGGCGCGGGAGGACGTGCCTTTGGCAAAGTCATGGGATTCGACCAGTACCACTTTAAAGCCCCGTGCCGCAGCGTCCAGCGCCACGCCCAGGCCGGTGGCACCACCGCCGACAATAGCAATGTCATAGGGTCGGTCCTGTGCCAATTGGGCGATCAGGTCGTCGCGACGGGTGGAGAGGGGCGCAGGCGGGATGGGCATAAGTTGGCGTCGCAGTCCGCACTGGGTGCGTTGGGTAATTGGTGAAGGGGTTGAGACAGTATGTTCATTTTGATCCGCTTTGGGCGGATGGGCTAATTCTCAATTGCCTAAAAATAGATACCGCTGCTTGGGTAACAAATTGCGCAAAAATGCAAGAGTGAACCCAAACCTTAGTCCCCTCATTTCACATAAAACCTGGTGACCCCATGACTTACTTGCTCGCCCTGGACCAGGGCACCTCCAGCTCCCGCAGCATCGTCTTTAACGCCCAAGGCCATACCGTGGCGCAGGCGCAGCAGGAGCTGACGCAAATTTATCCACAGCCTGGTTGGGTGGAGCACGACCCGCAGGAGATCTGGCGCACCCAGTTGGCAACAGCGCAAGAGGCTTTGCTTAAAGCCGGCATCCATGCCCGTGAGGTCCGCGCTATCGGCATTACCAATCAGCGTGAAACAACCGTGGTGTGGAATCGCATCACGGGTCGCCCAATTCATCACGCCATCGTCTGGCAAGACCGGCGTGCCGAGCCGACGTGTGTTTTGCTGCGGGAGCGCGGGCTTGCTGGGATGATTCAGTCCAAAACTGGCTTGCTGGTGGATGCCTATTTCTCGGGTACCAAACTGAAGTGGCTGCTGGACAATGTGCCCGGGGCAAAACAGCAAGCTGAAAACGGGGAGCTGGCGTTTGGCACGGTGGATAGTTGGTTGATTTGGCGCCTTACCGGTGGCGCGGTTCACGCAACCGATGTCAGTAACGCTTCGCGCACGATGCTGTTCAATGTGCACGCCAATCAGTGGGATGATGAATTGCTAGAGGCACTCGATATTCCGCTCAACATGATGCCGTTGGTGAGGCCATCAAGCGCGCTGTATGGCGAAGTTTCCCCGGACTTACTGGGGCACGCCATCCCGATCGGTGGGGTGGCGGGGGATCAGCAAAGTGCCTTGTTTGGCCAGGCATGTTTCAAGGCGGGGATGGTGAAAAACACCTATGGCACGGGTTGTTTCATGCTGATGCACACCGGGAAGATTTTCCAGACTTCTCACAACGGCTTGATCACCACCAGCGCCGCGCAGCCGACAGCGCAAACCGAATTTGCAATGGAGGGCAGCGTGTTTGTAGGCGGTGCCGTAGTGCAATGGCTGCGTGACGGCTTGCACGCGATTCAGGGCAGCGGTGAGGTGCAGGCACTCGCCCAAAGTGTGCCGGATTCTGGTGGTGTGATTGTGGTGCCAGCCTTCACCGGATTGGGTGCTCCGTATTGGAAGCCCGATGCCCGTGGCACCATCACAGGACTCACGCGCGGTAGCACCGTGGCGCATATTGCAAGGGCTGCATTAGAAAGTATTGCCTATCAAAGTGCTGCGCTACTGCAGGCCATGAGTCGCGATGCGGTGGACGCTGGCGGAGCCCCGGTGTCTGAGTTGCGGGTCGACGGCGGCGCCAGTATCAACGATCTGTTGATGCAGTTTCAGTCGGACTTGCTGGGCATTCCCGTTGTGCGCCCCGCCATTACTGAAACCACCGCATTGGGTGCGGCCTATTTGGCGGGGTTAAGCACAGGGGTTTACAAAGATACGGATGAGCTGTCAGCGCTGTGGCGGGCAGAACGCCGTTTCTTGCCGACACTGGATAGGCAGCGCGCAAAAGAGCTAATGGAGCGTTGGGAGCACGCAGTCAGGCAAACGGTACTATGAGTGAAATGACGCAAAGTAAGTTCATCGCAAATGTAAATGCCACGCATTTGAGCCCTCGGGTTTCTACGTATAATTGTTGGCTGAGCATCAAATATGGTCTGTAACCTGGGTGTAATTTGAGATGGTGACAATTGCTTCAATGGCAGAAGATGAAGAAGCGAGTCCATCTGAGTTCACGCCCCTGACGGCTGAGCAGGCCAAGGTGTTGCGCGAGCAACAACCTTCAACCTCTCCTTGGGTCATCATTGGTTTGCAGCTGGTTGTGGGTTGCATGGTGGCTTTTGCTACTTGGGGTTTTACGGGTAAGTCGAATTTTGGTTGGTCGGCGGCTTATGGTGCTTTAGCGGTAATAATCCCCGCTGTGTTGTTTGCGAGAGGTTTGATGAGTCAGTTCTCATCCATCAATGCGGCAACTGCAGGTTTTGGTTTTTTTGTATGGGAAGCAATCAAGATTGCTGTGAGTGTCGGGATGCTGTTTGCGGCCCCGAAGTTGGTTGCGGGTCTGGACTGGTTGGCAATGCTGATTGGCCTGATCGTGACCCTGAAGGTATATTGGTTGGCGCTATTGATGCGTCCTAAACGAAAAATAGTTTAAAGAATTAACAATGTCCGCAGAAGCAAACGCACCTACAGCCAGTGAATATATTGTTCACCACTTGACACATTGGCAAAACAAGCCGCAGACCGAAATCGTTGATTTCTCGGTCTTCAATATTGACTCCTTGTTCTTTTCAATTCTCCTGGGTGTGTTGGGAAGTTTCTTTCTTTGGAAAGCCGCTCGCAAGGCAACTTCCGGTGTCCCTGGTCGCTTCCAGGCGGCAGTGGAAATCCTTATGGAAATGGTAGATGGTCAAGCCAAGTCTATTGTTCACAACGCCAACAGTCGAAAGCTCGTTGCTCCTCTGGCGTTAACAGTGTTTGTGTGGATTTTCCTTTTAAATGCCATGGACTTGTTGCCGTTGGATTTGTTGCCGACGATTTGGAGTTGGATCTATGGCGCAGCCGGGCACGATCCACATCACGCCTATTTGCGCGTGGTTCCTACGGCCGACCTTTCGGTCACCATGGGTCTCTCGGTTTCTGTTTTGTTTATTTGCTTGGTTTACAACATTAAAATCAAAGGTGTGGGCGGTTGGGCGCACGAATTGGTTTCGGCGCCATTTGGAACCAGTAAGAACCCCATCTTCGCGGTGATCTTGGGCGTTGTGAATATTGCGGAGCAGTTGATTTCTTTCACTGCCAAGACGGTGTCGCACGGTATGCGACTGTTTGGGAATATGTATGCGGGTGAGTTGGTGTTCATGCTGATTGCCTTGTTGGGTGGTTCGTGGGCATTCTCGGCTGAGCCTGCTTCACTGATGCTTTTGTTACTGCACGTGGTGGCTGGATGGGCGTGGGCAGTGTTCCACATCATCATCATCTTGTTGCAGGCTTTCGTGTTCATGATGTTGACCTTGGTCTACATCGGACAGGCGCATGACGCGCACTAATTTCTAGTTGGTTTTGTTTTTGTTTTTAGTAAATTTAGGAGTCAATCATGGTAGGTTTTGAAGTCATTAGTTTTGCTGCTCTGGCTGCTGGTCTGATCATCGGTTTGGGCGCTTTGGGTGCTTGTATCGGTATCGGCATCATGGGTAGCAAATACCTTGAAGCAGCTGCACGTCAACCAGAGTTGATGGGTGAATTGCAAACGAAAATGTTCGTGTTGGCTGGTCTGATTGACGCGGCTTTCATTATTGGTACTGGTATTGCTTTGTGGTTCGCCACAGCCAATCCGTTCCTGGCTCAAATCGCACGCTTGGTTAAGTAATAGCTGCCTGCAACAACCTTGTTGAGGGAGAAACACTGTGAACATTAATGGAACACTGATAGCGCAAGCTATCGTCTTCGCATTGCTGGTCCTGTTCACGATGAAGTTCGTGTGGCCGCCCATTGCGGCTGCATTGGACGAGCGTGCCAGCAAAATCGCTGCAGGTCTTGCTGCTGCCGACAAAGCCAAATCCGAACTTTCATCCGCCAACAAGCGGGTGGAGGACGAGTTGGCTAAATCGCGCGCAGAAAACACCGCGCGGTTGGCAGATGCAGAGCGTCGTGGTCAGGCCATCGTGGAAGAGGCTAAATCAAAGGCAACCGAAGAGGGCAACAAGATCATTGCTGCCGCCAAGGTTGAGGCTGAGCAGCAAACCATCAAGGCCCGTGAAACACTGCGTGAGCAAGTTGCAGCACTGGCCGTCAAGGGCGCCGAGCAGATTCTCCGCAAGGAAGTCAACGCTGGCGTTCATGCCGACCTGCTTGGCCGTTTGTCGGCAGAGCTGTAAGAGGACGCATATGGCTGAACTTGCCACCATTGCCCGCCCCTATGCCGAGGCGCTGTACAAAGCGACGTCATCGGATTTGAATGGCGCGGCTGTGTGGGTTGAAGAGTTGAAAGAGATTGCGAAAAACTCGCAACTCCAGGAATTCTCGGATAACCCCAACGTGACTGCTGCTGAGGTATTTGATGTGATTTCCGGCGTAGCCCAGGTGGCGCTTCCGGAGATGGCTAAAAACTTTCTGCGCACCGTGATTGACAACGGACGCTTAAGCGCATTGCCTGAGATTGCCGAACAGTTTCGTGCTCTCAAAAATGCCCAAAGCGGTTCGTCTGACGCGGTGGTATACAGCGCTTTCGCCATGGACAGTGATGCACTGTCCAACTTGGCGCAAACGCTGGAAAAACGATTCGCTCGCAAGCTCAATCTGTCTGTTGAAATGCAGCCAGATCTAATTGGCGGCATTCGCGTGGTGGTCGGTGACGAGGTTCTTGACTCTTCTGTCAAAGCCCGTCTGGAACAAATGAAAGTGGCATTGACAGTTTGAGGCCTAAGCCTCCTGTTGTCGGCCCAATTAACGAAAGAAGGAAAGAGCCATGCAACTCAATCCCGCAGAAATTTCTGAATTGATCAAGAGTCGTATTGAAGGCCTGTCCACCAGCGCCAACATTCGCAATCAGGGTACGGTTGTTTCCGTAACCGACGGCATTTGCCGCATTCACGGCCTGTCGGACGTGATGCAAGGTGAAATGCTGGAATTCCCCGCTGACGCCGATGGCCAGCCCAGCTACGGCCTGGCGCTGAACCTTGAGCGCGATTCGGTGGGCTCGGTGATTTTGGGCTCTTATGAGCACATTTCCGAAGGTGACACGGTCAAGTGCACGGGTCGTATCTTGGAAGTTCCAGTGGGTCCTGAGCTCAAAGGCCGTGTGGTCAATGCGCTGGGTCAGCCCATTGACGGCAAGGGTCCCATCAATGCAAAGATGACTGACGTGATCGAAAAGGTTGCGCCTGGTGTTATTGCTCGTGAATCGGTTAGCCAGCCAATGCAAACCGGCCTGAAGTCTATTGACTCCATGGTTCCCGTTGGTCGTGGTCAGCGCGAATTGATCATTGGCGATCGTCAAACCGGCAAAACTGCCGTAGCCATTGACGCCATCATCAACCAAAAGGGTCAGAGCATGACCTGCGTTTATGTGGCAATTGGTCAAAAGGCCTCTTCAGTCAAGAACGTTGTTCGCGCTCTGGAACAAGCCGGCGCAATGGAATACACCATTGTGGTCGCCGCTACTGCGTCCGAGTCTGCCGCTATGCAGTATGTGTCTGCTTACTCAGGCTGCACCATGGGTGAGTACTTCCGCGATCGCGGTGAAGACGCGCTGATCGTGTATGACGATTTGTCCAAGCAAGCTGTAGCTTACCGCCAGGTTTCCTTGTTGCTGCGTCGCCCACCAGGTCGCGAAGCATACCCCGGTGACGTGTTCTATCTGCACAGCCGTTTGCTGGAGCGCGCTGCTCGTGTGAACGCCAAGTACGTTGAAGACTTCACCAAAGGTGCAGTTAAAGGCAAGACCGGTTCATTGACCGCTTTGCCAATCATTGAGACCCAAGCCGGTGACGTGTCGGCATTCGTGCCAACCAACGTGATCTCGATCACTGACGGTCAGATTTTCCTGGAAACCAGCCTGTTCAATGCAGGTATCCGTCCTGCGATCAATGCCGGTATCTCGGTGTCTCGCGTCGGCGGTGCAGCACAGACCAAGTTGGTGAAAAATCTGTCCGGTGGTATCCGTACCGACTTGGCGCAATACCGTGAATTGGCTGCATTTGCACAATTCGCTTCGGACCTGGATGAATCCACCCGTAAGCAATTGGACCGCGGTGCGCGAGTAACTGAGTTGCTCAAGCAAGCCCAGTACAGCCCATTGCCCATCAGTTTGATGGCGGCGACTTTGTTTGCGGTGAACAAGGGCTTCATGGACGACGTCGATGTCAAGAAAGTCTTGTCATTCGAACATGGTTTGCACGCTTTCCTCAAGGATAAGCACGCAGCCCTGTTGGCAAAACTTGAAGCAGACAAAGCGATGGACAAGGATGCTGAGGCTGAATTGACGGCTGCAGCAACTTCGTTCAAAAAGTCATTTGCCTAACTCGCACCTGAAGACACAAGGAGTCATTCATGGCAGCAGGTAAGGAAATACGCGGCAAGATCAAATCGGTGGAAAACACCAAGAAGATCACCAAAGCCATGGAGATGGTGGCGGCGAGCAAGATGCGAAAAGCGCAAGAGCGCATGCGCGCTGCTCGTCCCTACAGCGAGAAGATCCGCAATATCGCAGCCAATTTAGGTCAAGCAAACCCTGAGTACGTGCACGCCTTCATGAAAACCAACGACGCCAAGTCCGCGGGCATGATTGTGGTTACCACGGACAAAGGACTATGTGGCGGCATGAACACGAATGTGTTGCGTGGCGTGACGTACAAGTTGCGTGATCTGCAGGCTGCGGGCGTGTCCACACAGGCTGTGGCGATTGGCAATAAGGGTTTGGGTTTCCTGAATCGTGTCGGCGCCAAGGTCGTATCGCACGCTACCCAGCTCGGCGATACACCGCATTTGGAAAAGCTCATCGGCCCCGTTAAGGTGTTGCTTGATGCCTATGCCAAAGGCGAGGTGAGTTCGGTGTACCTCTGTTACACCCGATTCATCAACACCATGAAGCAAGAGTCGGTGGTGCAGCAACTGTTGCCTTTATCGGCCAGTGTGATGCAGGCAGAAACTCAGGCAAGCGAGGCGACATCAGGCGCCAAGCACGCCTGGGACTACATCTATGAGCCAGATGCGCAAGCGGTTATCGGCGAATTGTTGGTCCGTTACGTAGAAGCTTTGGTGTACCAGGCGGTTGCTGAAAACATGGCCTCAGAGCAGTCTGCTCGCATGGTTGCCATGAAATCAGCAACCGACAATGCCGGCAGTGTTATTGCTGAGCTCAAGTTGGTCTACAACAAAACGCGTCAAGCAGCGATCACGAAAGAACTTTCGGAAATCGTCGCGGGTGCAGCGGCGGTTTAAACGTATTTATTTTTGGAGCAAAAAAATGGCTCAAGTCCAAGGCAAGATTGTTCAGTGTATCGGTGCGGTGGTCGACGTGGAGTTTCCACGTGACAAGATGCCCAAGATTTATGATGCGCTCAAAATGGATGGCTCTACATTGACGCTGGAAGTTCAGCAGCAATTGGGTGACGGCATCGTGCGTACTATTGCATTGGGCTCGTCCGACGGCCTGCGTCGCGGCATGATCGTGCAAAATTCCGCACAGCCCATCATGGTCCCGGTTGGTAAAGCGACTCTGGGTCGCATCATGGACGTGCTGGGTGCTCCTATTGATGAACGTGGTCCTGTCAATGCAGACATGTTGGCATCAATTCACCGCAAAGCCCCAGCTTACGACGAACTCAATCCTTCTCAGGAATTGCTGGAGACCGGCATTAAAGTGATCGACTTGATCTGTCCGTTCGCCAAGGGCGGTAAGGTTGGCTTGTTCGGTGGTGCTGGCGTGGGCAAGACCGTTAACATGATGGAGTTGATCAACAATATTGCCAAGGCGCACAGCGGCTTGTCGGTGTTTGCTGGTGTGGGTGAGCGTACCCGTGAAGGTAACGATTTTTACCACGAGATGGCCGACTCCGGCGTCGTGAACCTGGAGAAGCTTGAGGACTCCAAGGTCGCCATGGTTTACGGCCAGATGAATGAGCCTCCAGGCAACCGCTTGCGCGTAGCTCTGACCGGCCTGACTATTGCTGAGTCGTTCCGCGACGAAGGCAAAGACGTGTTGTTCTTCGTGGACAACATCTATCGCTTCACATTGGCCGGCACCGAGGTGTCCGCGCTGTTGGGTCGTATGCCTTCCGCCGTGGGTTACCAGCCAACGTTGGCCGAGGAAATGGGTCGCTTGCAAGAGCGTATTACTTCGACCAAAGTGGGTTCCATCACCTCCATCCAGGCGGTTTACGTGCCTGCCGATGACTTGACCGACCCGTCACCTGCTACGACTTTTGCCCACTTGGATTCCACTGTAGTGCTGAGCCGTGACATCGCTTCCTTGGGTATCTACCCTGCGGTTGATCCACTGGATTCGACCAGCCGTCAATTGGATCCTTTGGTTGTTGGTGAAGACCACTACAACACTGCCCGTGCAGTGCAGGGTACTTTGCAGCGTTACAAAGAGTTGCGCGACATTATTGCGATTTTGGGGATGGACGAGTTGGCCCCTGAAGACAAGCTGGCCGTGGCCCGTGCTCGGAAGATTCAACGTTTTCTGTCCCAACCATTCCACGTTGCGGAAGTCTTTACCGGTTCTCCCGGTAAGTACGTTAGCTTGGCTGAGACTATCCGTGGTTTCAAGATGATTGTGAACGGTGAATGTGATCACCTGCCAGAGCAGGCTTTCTACATGGTCGGCACGATCGATGAAGCGTTCGAAAAAGCCAAAAAAGTCTAAGCCATGAACACCATCCACGTTGATGTGGTCAGTGCCGAAGAGTCCATTTTTTCCGGCGAGGCGCGTTTCGTTGCCCTACCCGGTGAAGCTGGGGAACTTGGTGTGTACCCGCGCCATACGCCGTTAATCACCCGGATCAAGGCCGGTGCAGTTCGGATTGAAATGGCAGACGGCAGCGAGGAATTCGTGTTCGTTGCTGGCGGCATTCTGGAAGTTCAGCCTAACTGCGTAACGGTGTTGTCCGACACAGCCATCCGCGGTAAGGATCTGGATGACGAAAAAGCCAACGCGGCCAAGGCACTCGCTGAAGAGGCACTTAAAAACGCCAAAGGCGATTTGGATATCGCTCGTGCGCAGTCCGAGTTGGCCGTTATGGCCGCGCAGATCGCGGCGCTGCGTAAGTATCGTTTGAAGAAGTAATAAGCGCGTGCACAGATAGGAAAAGCCGCCCAAGGGCGGCTTTTCCGTCTTTGGGACGGCATCATTGGTCTAAACGCGGCAAAATACCAGCTTCAGACTCCCCAAAAAGACAGAGATGCCAAAAGCCCGCCAGCACGCCGCGATCGGTGGTTCGCCCGACGAGATTGAATCAGCCTTCTATGAGGCGCTTCAGACAGCTGATATCGAAAAGCTAATGGCGTGTTGGGCCGATGAGGACGACATCGTATGCATCCATCCAGACGGACCGCGCGTCATTGGTCATGGCGCGATACGGTCCGCGTTTGAGGCGATGTTTGCGCACGCTGGTTCCCTTCAAGTGAACCCGGAGAGTATCAGGCGTCTGGATTCATTGGCAAGTGCCGTCCACCACGTGTTGGAAAGAGTACAAGTGTTGACAACGGATGGCCCTGCTCGAGCCTATGTCCTAGCGACCAACGTGTACCATAAGACACCACAGGGATGGCGGATGGTCGTACACCATGCAAGCCCTGGATCACAGGACGAGCGACTAGACGCTGAGCAATCCCAACAGGTTCTACATTGACTCTGACGGCACACACGCCTCCCGGTCCTCTATTCAAGCCAATGAAATATACCGCGCCATCATGGCTCCCTGGCGGCAATCTACAGACAATTTGGCCTGCATTAGTTGACCGTCGGGTGCGCGGACCACGGCCTGTGTTCCGGAGAGAACGGTGGATCACCCCAGACGCTGACTTTGTTGACGTGGATTGGTTGGAAGGTTCCGGCTCAGCGTGCGCGCCCCTTCTTGTCTTGTTTCACGGGCTGGAGGGCTCGTCGAGAAGCCATTACTCCGTGGCTTTTGCCGGCTTCGCACAGGAGCATGGGCTAATGTATGTGGTGCCCCATTTTCGTGGCTGTAGCGGGGAATTGAACCTCGGACCTCGGGCCTACCACTCCGGAGATTTCGAAGAAGTCGGGTGGATTTTGGCTCGCCTGCGGGAAAACCACCAAGGCCCAATCATTGCCGTAGGCGTGTCACTGGGTGGAAACGCCCTCTTGCGATGGGCTGAGCAGATGGGCTCAACGGCCTCAGCATTCACTCACGCCATCGCAGCGGTAAGTTCGCCGATTGACTTGACTGCCGCCGGACACGCAATTGGCAAAGGGTTCAACCGACTGGTGTACACGCGCATGTTCTTGAACACCATGAAGCCCAAAGCGCTATTGAAGCTCGCTCAGCACCCTGGACTATTTGACCGCGAGGCACTCATGGTCGCGGATGACCTGTACTCCTTTGACAATGCATTTACCGCGCCTTTGCACGGCTTCAAAAACACGGAAGACTATTGGGCGCGCGCATCCGCCAAGCCTCACCTTCAGCAGATTCGTATCCCCGCGCTAGTGGTCAATGCGCTCAATGATCCCTTTGTTCCTGCTTGGTGTCTACCGTCGGATTCCGAAGTGGGGAACTACGTTGCGCTTTGGCAGCCAGAAGGTGGTGGTCACATCGGATTTCCCCACGGACTGTTTCCAGGGCATGCGCGCAAGATGCCCGAGGTGGTGGGTGGATGGCTTATGCAAACTATCGAGCAGGAAGGTTCGCACAATGGATGACATTGTTAAACAAGCCATGGCCAAGTGGCCCAATGTCCCCGATTGTTACGGCTGGCTGGGCTTGGACGCACGGGGAAATTGGTACATGCGAGACGCCACAGCGCAGGCTGCTGGTGCCTTCGATAGCGGTCTGCCTGGCGCAAAAGGCGCAATGCTCAAACACGAAAAACTAATCAACTTCATCCAGCGCAACTACTCGTGCAATGCGCAGGGGAACTGGTATTTTCAGAACGGGCCACAACGCGTATTTGTGGAATTGTCGGCAACTCCATGGATCTGGCGGATTGGCACTGAGCAGGCGATTACGGCCCACTCGGGGCAATCGGCGGATTTCGGTCAGGCCCTTGTGGATGAGCACGGATGGCTGTATCTGGAAACATCGCTCGGGTTTGGATTGGTGCACACGCAAGACGTTGTCACGGCCGCACTCGCTGTCGATGCGGGAATATGGCGCGTGACGGAAGTGCCACTGGCCACCTTACCCAGCCGATATACGTACGTCACAAGCCCACAAGCCGCTTTCTCTGGGCAATAAAAAAGCCGGCGCTTTAGTGCCGGCTGATTGTCGGAGTGTGCTGAACTATTTCGCAGCGTCCGCCTCGACTGGTTTCTTGGGATCGTCAAATTTTGCCCCGCCCGCATTGGCCATATAGACCACAGCACGGGCGATTTCAAAATCGGAAAAATCACCGCCACCTTGGGCTCCCATAGCGTTCTTACCCTTCAAGGCCGAGTTCCAAAGCGCATCAAACCCGGTTTTAGTACGGGGGCCCCAAGCCGCAGCATCCCCATATTTTGGAGAGCCGGCAGCGCCTGTGGCATGGCAACCAGAGCACTGGGCTGCATAGACTTGTTGCCCTGTCTTCATTTCGCGGTTGGCATCGCGGATTTCAACCATGCCTACTTTTTGGATGCGTTCGGCCGTGGCTTTTTCCATATTCACCGCACCGGCCGCGGGCTTGTTGTCCGAGGTGACGTAATAAACTAGGCCGATGATGACAAAAATCGGGATGACGAAAGAGAAAAAAACCGCCAGCAACAATTGCTTTGGATTTTTGATGGGGCCGGTATGGGCCTCATCGTGAACAGTTGCGTTGCTGTGGTCGCTCATGGTGTCCTCAAAATGTCGGGGGCTGCAAGATCAGGTGGCAATTATAGCGGGACGCTCTGCGAAACCGCCTACAATTGAGCCTCCTCAAGATGCGGCTGTAGCTCAGTGGATAGAGTATTGGCCTCCGAAGCCAAGGGTCGTGGGTTCGATCCCCGCCAGCCGCACCAACCGCCATTAGGCAGCCTATATTCCTCGTAGACTTGCAAACCGATTCGACAGGGTCAGCGCTCAACAGCCGCCGTCTTCTGTGCAACGCCTGCAGGCGTGCCCAAAGCGCCTGCATCTGCCAATGGATTACGCCGATTGCGCACCAGGTTGAGGTGCTGGTCTTGCAGCATCCCCTTGAGGTGGACAACGCGAAAGGCAGTGCCCGGCTGTTGCATTTGTGTTTGCCACACAGTCGCCTGGTCACAGGGGAACAGTTTGTCGAGCCGCAACTACAGGCCTTGCTCTATGAGCCCCTGCATGGCCAAGCCGGGTTGCGCAGCCCCAAGCAAGTGATTCTCTTGTACCCTGACCTCCCGCACGACCAGGCCTTGGGCATCGAGGCACCACCGCCTTTGGAGCCCGCTTTGTTGTGTGCGCCTTCACAGTTGCGGCTGGTGGTGCTGGACGGCAACTGGCGCAAAAGCCGCAAGATGCTGTACCTCAACCCCTTGTTGCAGCAGTTGCCGCGACTGTCCCTTACAAACGTGCCTGCCTCGCACTACGTGATTCGCAAAGCGCACCGCCCGGACCAGCTCTCCACATTGGAGGCGACTTGCGCAGGCTTGAGCCAGTTGGAGCAAAACAACCAACGCTTTGCGCCCTTGCTGGCGGCGTTTGACGGCTTTGTGGGCCAGCAGTTGGCGTATCGCAACCGGTAGGGCCGACCCGCGGTCGATTACTTGACCAATTGGTTGAGCTGGATGATGGGCAGCAACACTGCCAGCACGATCATCATCACGACCAAGCCCATGGCAACGATGAGCAGCGGCTCCAGCAGGGTGGCCAGTTGCATGGCCCGGCGTTGCACTTCGGCGCGCAGTTGGCGGGCGGCGCGTTCCAGCATCACCGGGAGTTGGCCGGTTTGTTCGCCCAAGCGGGCAAACATGCCCAGCAGCGCCGGGAAGCGCTGCTTGTGCGCCAGCGCGCTGGCCAGCGGTGCGCCTTCGCGCACCAACACCAGCGCATCCAGGGCATCGGCACGCATCGCCCGGTTGGACAGGGTATCGGCAGCGGCCTGCAACGCTTTGAGGATCGGCACCCCCGCGGCGCTCAGCATGGCCAGCGTGCTGGCAAACCGCGCTGCGTTGTAGCCGCGGGCCAGCCGTCCAAGAATCGGCAGACGGAGCCAGGCCGCATCAAATTGTTGACGAAAAGAGGCTCTAGACCAAGCAATACGTGCGCCACCAGCTATAAAAATAATAGCAACCAAAATCACCCATCCGTAGTTCCGTACCCCCGCACTCACCCCCAGCATCATCTGGGTCAACAGGGGCAAGGCGCGTTTGGAGCCCGCAAACACGCTGGCCACTTGCGGCACCACATAGGCCAGCAGGAACAGCACAATGGCCAAGGCCACCACGCTGACGATGGCCGGGTACAGCGCCGCTCCCAGCAACTTGGCTTGCAGGTTTTGCTGCTCCTCCAACTCATCGGCCAAACGTTCCAGCACCAGACCCAGATTGCCACTGTGTTCACCCGCGCCAATCACCGAGACAAAAATCGCGGAAAACTCTTTCGGGTGTTGCGCCAGTGCCTTGGCAAAGGCGGAACCCGCGTTTACCTCCGCCCGCAAGGTGGCGATCAAATTGCGTTGCGCCTCGTTGGGCGCTTCCTCGGACAGTGAGCTTAGGGCACGCTCCAGTGGCAAGCCGCACGACACCAGCCCTGCGATCTGGCGGGTCCAGACCGCTAATTCGGTGGCGCTGAACACCCGGCGGCTCCACAGAGTTGCCTGCAAGGGGCCGGCACTGGGGCCTGTGCCATCGGAGCTGCGTACCGACAGTGCTTCAACGCTCAGTGGTACCAGCGCTTGGGCGCGCAGCAGGCTGCGCGCCGCCCGGGCCGTGTCGGCCTCCAGCACGCCTTTGCGGGATTTTCCGTGTGCGTCAAGGGCTTCGTAGGAGTAGGCAGGCATGCGATTTTCCAGGGTGGCGGTTAGTCCCGCACCACCCGCATCAACTCTTCCCGACTGGTCAGGCCACTTTGAACCAGCCGTTCGCCGTCTTCACGCATCAGCGCCATGCCGCCTTGCAGGGCGGTGGCACGGATCTCTGCTTCCGGGGCCTGGTGGTGGATTTGCGCTGCAATGGCCTCGTCTGCGACCAGCAATTCAAACACCCCGGTGCGGCCCAGATAGCCGGTTTGCCCACAGCGTGTGCAACCCTTGCCCACACACGCAGTGCACAGCTTGCGCACTAGGCGCTGCGCCAGTACCCCGCGTAGCGAAGAGCTCAGCAAGAATGGCTCCACCCCCATATCGGTCAAACGGGTGACCGCGCTGGCGGCATCGTTGGTGTGCAGTGTGGCCAGCACCAAGTGGCCGGTGAGGGATGCCTGAATGGCGATTTGTGCGGTCTCAAAATCGCGGATCTCGCCGATCATGATCACGTCCGGGTCTTGCCGCAGGATGGCGCGCAAGGCCTTGGCAAAGGTCAGGTCGATCTTCGGGTTGACCTGGGTCTGGCCAACGCCGGGCAGCTCGTACTCAATCGGGTCTTCCACCGTCATGATGTTTTGCCGGGAGGCATCCAGCCGCCCCAGGGACGCATACAGCGTCGTGGTCTTGCCAGAGCCGGTGGGGCCGGTCACCAAAATAATGCCGTGCGGCTGCGCCACCAGTTGTTCAAAGCGGCGTAGCACCTCGCCCTGCATGCCCACGGCTTCCAGGCTCAGCTGGTCTTGGCTCTTGTCGAGCAGGCGCAGCACCGCGCGCTCGCCGTGCGCACTGGGCAGGGTGCTGACGCGTACATCCACCGCGCGGGTGCCGATGCGCAGCGAGATGCGGCCGTCCTGCGGCAGCCGCTTTTCCGAGATGTCCAGATCGGCCATGATTTTCAGGCGCGAGATCAGTGCCGCGTGCAGCGCACGGTGTGCCTGTACCACTTCGCGCAGCGAGCCGTCGACCCGAAAGCGCACGCTGGAATGCCGCTCGTAGGGCTCGATGTGGATGTCGCTGGCGCCATCGCGGGCGGCCTGCGTCAGCAAGGCGTTGAGCATGCGGATGATGGGCGCGTCGTCCGCCGTTTCCAGCAGGTCTTCCACCGCGGGCAGCTCCTGCATCATGCGGGAGAGGTCGGCATCGCCCTGTACTTCGCTCATCACGGTGGCGGCGCTGGATTCGCCCTGCGCATAGGCGGTGCTGATGCGCTGCGTCAGCACCGCAACGTCCAGCGTTTGCACCGACTGCGGATCGTACTTGCGCATCACCTCACTCAGTGCCGCCGGCGGTGTTGCGGTGTGCACCCACAGCGTGAGCGCGCCTGCCTGGTCCTCCAGCAGCAGCTGCTGGGTGCGGGCAAAAGCGTAGGGCAGGGGGTAGCTTGCGGCGGCCATCAGGGCTTGGCGGCTTCGGTCGGGCTGGTCGGTGCGGGCGCGGGCAGCGCGCGTTGCATCGGCATCACGGGGGCGTCGTTGATGGGCACCAGGCTGCTGGACTCAGGTTGCGCATCGATTTGCTTGGTACGCATCTGGTCGTAGCGGTCATTGGACAAGCGGTCCGATGCGCTTGCATCACGCACTACCACGGGACGCAGGAACACCATCAGGTTGGTCTTCTTGCGTTTGCGTGCCTCGCTCTTGAACAGTGCGCCGAAAAAGGGCAGGTCGCCCAGTCCGGGGACCTTCTCCTGGGTGCCGGTGAAGTCATCTTGCAGCAGCCCGCCCAGCACCACCACCGATCCATCGTCCACCAGCACATTGGTCTCGATGGTGCGTTTGTTGGTGGTGGGGCCGTTGGCGTCGGTGCTGGCCACGCTGGACACTTCTTGAAAAATCGCCATCTTGACCGTGCCGTTCTCGCTGATTTGTGGTTTGACCTTCAGTGTCAAGCCCACGTCCTTGCGCTCGATGGTCTGGAACGGGTTGACGGTGCCGTTGGACGTACCCGTGCTGGTGAATTGGCCCGTCACAAAGGGTACGTTCTGCCCAATCGTGATCTTCGCTTCTTCATTGTCCAGGGTCAGCAAGTTGGGTGTGGAGAGCACATTGCCGCTGCCACTGGTTTCCAGGAAACGGGCCAGTGCGCCCAGCACATACACGCCATTGGTTTGGGTGGCGGTACCAATATTCAGGCCGCCGGCGGGTGCCAGGGTGCCGGATGCGCCCTGGGTTGCCAGGCTCAGAATGTTTTTTCCGCCGGTACCAAAATTGGTGCCCAACAGACCAATCACGCCGTCACCGGCCTTGCCCAGGGCCCCTTGCCATTGGATGCCGAATTCGGCCGCCTTCTCGGCGCTGACCTCGGCAATCAGGCTTTCGACAAACACCTGCGCGCGCCGGGCATCGAGCTTGTCGATCACGGCGCGCAGCTGGCGGTATTGCGGCTCCGGGGCCGTGATGATGAGGGAGTTGGTTGCGGCGTCCGCCTGAATCTGGCCGCCGGTGGATGCGCCAGCGCCTGCCGCTGTGCTGGCCGACGCCACGGCAGCGGAGTTGGCTCCAACGCCTGTGCCCGCGCCAGTGGCGGTTGCGCGCGCCTCGCCGCTCAGCGCCGCACGCAGAGTGGTGGCCAGCTGCATCGCGTTGGCGTTTTTCAGGTACACCACGTAGATATTCCCGGCCGCGCCGTTGCTGGCGTTGCCAGAGGGTTGGTCCAACTTATCGATCAGCGATTTGGCCAGTGCCAGGCGTGCCTGGTTGGCAGCCCGCAGGATCAGGGTGTTGGAGCGGGGTTCCGCCACGAGGGTGGTCTTAAAACTGGCGTCTGCACCTCCGGGTGCAGCCGTGCCCGATGCCTCCAACAGGCGCAATACCAAGGGTGCCAGATCCGTGGCGCTGGCGTTCTTGAGCGCAATGATCTCCACGTCGGTGGCGTTGGGTACGTCCAGCGCAGCCACGATGCGGGCCAGTCGGCGCAGGTTGTCCGCGTAGTCGGTGATCACCAGCGAGTTGTTGCCGGGGTTGACGTTGATGGGGTTGTTCGGGCTGATCAGGGGGCGCAGCACCGCCACCAGGTTGTTGGCGTTTTCATACTGCAGCCGGATGATCTGGGTGGCCAGCTGGTTGCCTGCCGCGCCTGCGGTGGCCGCGCCGCCCGCCTCGATCACCGAGACCGACCCGCCTTGCAGCTTTGCATCGGCCTCAGGCACCACCTTGTCCAGCCCGTCGGTCTGCACCACGGTGTAGCCCTGCATGCGCAAGGTCGCCAAAAACTGGTTGTAGGCCACGGCGGGCGCCACCGGGGTGTCGGTGGTGAGCGTCATGGTACCTTTGACGCGCGGGTCCACCACCACATTGCGGCCGGTGACGGTGGCCATGGTGCGGGCCACGGACTCGATTTCGGCGTTGCTGAAGTTGAGTGTGATGGCCTCACCGCGCTTGGGGGTCGTGCTGCCACTCGCTGCGGTGATTTGTGCCTGTACTTTTAAGCTAAAAGTGCCTATAACCCCCGTCAATAGTGCGCAAGCAGCTATTGAAATAATAGCATTCAGGCGTGTGCCGGGAACCTGTTTGAACCGGAGGTGCATATGAAGTTAACCCACTTTGATGATGGAGCGCGCGCCCTCGCGCCGACCGATGATATTGAGAAGATTGGACAGCGCCTCGGTGCGCTCGGGAGCCGCACTGGCCTCGCCTTCAAAGCGCAGACGGCCCTGCTCCCACCTGCCGGTGCCGCTGAGTTGCAAACTGCCATCCAGCGTGGTCAGTTGCAGCGTGGGCCGTGGGCCTCCCGCCAACGCCAGGCGGTAGCTGCCCATGGGTTTCAGGGTCGATAGGCTGCTCGATATCTGGTTGGCGTCCAACTGGACGCGTCCGGCCAAGTGCCACCCGTCGGGCTGCCATTGCAATTCCAGTTGCTGGCTGGAGAGCAACAAGCTGCCTTGTAGCTGAAGCGTGTTCCAGGGCGTGCCCAAGCCGGCAAGCAATGCGCTGGGCCAGCGCGATGCCTGCGTCGCGGGCTGGTCCGACAGGCGCACGCGCAATCCGCTCCAGCTGGGGCTCAGGGTCCACTGCCATGGCTGGGGCAGGCAGCAATCGGCGTTGAGCGCCAGCGTGAGCCCGTCAAAACTGGGCGCGAGCTGCCACTGGACGCGGCCTGGCAAGGCGGCCGGCACGCGGCTGCCTTGGCCGGCGCCCAGCACCAGTTGCGCCGAACCACGCCAAATTGTGCCCAGGGGTGCCAAAAGTTGCACCCGGTCATTACTGAGCCGCTGGATGCCCTGCGCCAGCCATTGGGCGGGTGCAAATAACAGGCTCGCCATGAGCAGGCCCACGCAAGCACCTGCGCCCGCCCAAGCCCAGGGCGTAGCCGTCCCATGGGTGGCGTTGGCGAGTTGGGAGCGTGACCCTGCAAAGCGTTGCATGGCGGGATTCAGGGCGTGGGGAGTGCCATTTGCAGCGTGCCACTCCAGCCAGTGCCCGCGCGCGTCAGGTGGGCCTGCGCCGGCAAGCAGTGGGCGTTGCTGCGGGCGTTGGACAGCCATTGGGCCAAGGCATCGGCGGTGACGCCGCGCAGCCGTACCGTGGCGCTGTCCCCGCTGAACGTCACCTCTGCCAAGGTGCCAAACGCCTGCTGCACCGACGCCTGCAAGGCCTGGGTCGCGGCGGCTTGCGATAGCCGGGGCTGCGCCCTTAAGGTCAGCGCCAGGGCCTGCAGGCGCAGCATGGTTTGCAATTGTGCGTCTTGGGTGCTGCGTTTGGCATCCAGTGACCGAACTGTGCGCAGTGCGGGCGCCAGGGCCAGCGACCACAGCAAGCCCGCCACCACCAGCAGTGCGCCAAGCCGCAGCAAGGACTGTTCGCGGGGTGGGCGCTGGCTCCACCAGGCGTGCAGCGTGGCCGCGCTCATGGCGTGCTCCGGGCTTGCAACACCAGGGTGTCGCCCTCGGCCCGGCTGGTAAATCCTCGCGGCTGCGCCGCAGCGGCCAGTGCGGCGGCTTGTTCCGGGTTGAATCCAGTGCCTGTCAGGCGCAACTCACCTGCTACAAAATCAATAGCTGCTGGCGCACTGTTGGCGGGCGTTGAGGGCCTAAAAGCACCATAAACGCCGAGCAAGGTTTCCAGGTCCCGCGGGGAGCTGCTGCCGTTGGACTGGCGCAGCTCCGCGACGGCACGCTCCATTTGCAGCGGGGCATCCACCACCACGGTGATGTTCGGGAAGGTGTTGCTCAGTGTGCTGGTGATCGCCGTGCGTTGCTGTGCCAGAAGCGACTGCGCATTCCAGGCAAAGACGTTTAGGCCCAGCACTTGCACCAGCGCAATCGTGGCGGCGGCCCAGCGCGCCGCGCGCCACTGGGGTGCGTTCCAAATTTGACTCGCCGTCTGCGTGAGTCGGGTCAGCCACGGGTTGCGCCGTGCCATGTCAAATTGCGCCAGGTTCCAGTCGGTCCGGGCGGCCGCCAAAAGCCGTTCTGTGGGGGTGACCACACGCGCTTCGCGGTGGAACAGTTGTTCGGCCAGTTGCGCCACGGCGGGCTCGGCCAGCAGTTCCGCATGCAGCGCCAATTGCGCGGGCAACGCACCGGTCATCACCCCGTGCGCCAGTGACGCTGGCAGGCTGTGAACGCCTGTGGAATCCGTCCACACCAGCCGGGCGGTGTCTTGTGAGCCGGTGACCCACAGCCGGGCGTGGTGCGGGGTGTCGGAAGTGGCGTGCAAGTCGGCCACCTCGGGCGACCACTCGGGTACCACGCGCTGGGGTGCCTGCCCTGCCTGCTGCAATGCATCCAGTGCACCGCGTAACCAGGCGCGGTCACATACCGCCACCCAGACGGGCGCATCTGCGCGTGCGCCGGGTTGCAGTGCAAAGTGCAACTGGGCTGGTTCGTCGAGCAATTGGTCCTCTAGCAGCCCCTCCAGCACGGCGCGCAGGCGCGGGGTATTGCGATCCTTCATCAGCCCTGTGGACAGCGTGCCTGCAGGAAGTTGGACCCAGTGCCACGATACCGCGCATGCGGGTATCACCGCGATGGTTTCGCTGTTCAGATGAAGGGTGGTGAGTGTGGCGGTCATGGCAGGTGTTAGCCGGCTCGTTCTACGGAGACCGCCAGGGGCAAAGCGACGCGCTCACGCGAAAGCACCTTGACCACTAGGCCGTCGCGTTGCACCAGTGAGCGCTCTTGCACCACCCGCGTTTCCAGCCGCAGTTGCCCACGGACTTCAAAGAAGCGAGAACTCACGCCGTGCAGTCCCTCCGCAAGGGGGGATTCCGTGCCACCAATGACCTTTGCCGCATCACTCAGTGTTTTGTAGTGGGATTGCGTGCGGGCTGCTGCTAACCGCTGCGCGTTGGCCATGCTCAGTGTCGGGATGCAGGAAAACAGCACCAACGCCGGTGCGGTGTTCAGGTTCACCGTTGTGCGTTCGGGCAACACTGTAATGTAGGGCTCCAGTCTTGCGATGCTGGCGTGCGGCAAGCCCAGCCAGGCCAGTTGGTCGATGGTGCGTGGCACCAAGGCGGCAAATTGCGCGCTGGATGCTTGATTCTGGGCACCGCGGGCTGCAGCAGTGTCGGATGCCAGTGCTTCTTTCAAATTCTGGATGAGCGCTGTCAATTCACCCTCCGGCAGGCGCAGCGCCTCAAAAAGTCGCGCAAACGCCCGCCGGGACGGTGGATGAGCTTGGCCGCTTTCGATTAGATTGGTGATGTTCAGCCGCGCTTGCAGGTCCGATATCTGGCCGGACAAAAAGGCCTCGGGCTGGGTCTCCACGCCATCGCCGGCACCTCCTTGCGTGCCCAGGAATGTGGATAGGCGCGCCTCCTGCAGTGGCACAGCCCAGGGCTCGGCCAGGTGTTCAGCACCCCCCGCGCGCCCGTCCTCGCGCAGGATTAGACGGGCCCAGTCGAGTGCGCCTTGCAGCACCCAAGCGGATTGCACCCGGGCGCGCTCGGCAGTTTCCACCTCAATGCCACGCCATTGTTGCCACAGTGCGGCGGCGCTGAGAGACGCCACCAAGGTGACCAACAGCATGGCTGTAAGGATGGCCGCACCGCGCTGGCGGGGCCTGTTTGGCTGGTGATTCATGGTGCGCTGCCCACAAGGGTGGGGCGGGCCCAATCGCGCGTAATACGGCCCGCCAGCGGGTGCGGCGCGGGTGTCACCACGACCAGCCGCACACCATCGGGGACGACGGTGGTGCCGGCACCAGGAGTCGCCGTCGACGCAGCACTCGACAACGGGTTGCTCCAGCTGCCGCCACGGAAAAAGTAAACCTGCCACTGCTCCATGGGCGCAATCGCAATTTCTTGTTGCCTGGCCACGTCGCTGGGGTTTTGTGCCCACTGCGCGGCGGCTTCCCATGCGTTTTTCCAGTCGGCTCTGCTGCGTATCGGGGCAGACTGCCAGCGCAACCATTGGGCAGTACCCTCCCGTTCAGCCCGGGACCAGGCCACCACCAACACCCCCTCACCCGCGTCGGCGCTGTGGCGACGGGTGACCCGCAGCGCCCGGCCATCCCAATCAACGGCGGTGGTGTGGGGGAGTTCGATCAGCGCGTCCAGGTCCGCGACCCACTGCGCCAGTCCCGCCTCCAGCGTCAGGACCGCATCTGTATGCGTGCGTGTTTGTCCAGCGGCCAGCGCCATGCCGTCCAAGGCGCGCCAGCCCATGACTGTCATCAGGGCCATGATGCTGACCGCAACCAGCAGCTCGATCAGGGTGAACCCCCGAACGCAAGCGCGACGCGGACGGGGTGCTAGCCGTAGCATCATCAATACCGCCCCACCACCGTGCTGAGTTGCACCAGAGGCAGCTGGTCCAGAAACATGCGGACCTCCACGCGTCGGAAATTCGGGTTGGGCGTGGGCTGCACCAAGAGCCGCAGTTGCAGCGTGCGCCCTGCCTGTTCGCAGTCACTGGTAGTGTCCCCAACGTCGGGGAGCTGGCGCGCCAGGCGGATTTGGGTCAGAGCGTTTTCTGCGCACAGTTGGGCCAGCACGCGCATGCTTTGTCGTTCGGCATTGCGCGTCATGGCGGCGGTGGCTTGCAGGCCTGCTATCAGCGCCGTGGCCACGATGGCCAGGGCCACGAGCACCTCGATGAGGGTAAAACCGCGTGCGCGTGTCATGCCTGTGCTTAGGGTGTGGATGCTTGCACCGCAAAGGGTCGGACACCGTCGGTGGCAATGCGCAGGGCTTTTTGCGGTTGATCCGTCAGCCACAAGCGCACGCTTTGGGGTGGGATCAGGGGCTCCGGGCCGAGCAACAAAGGTTGCGCCGAGCTTGCAGACACTCCCGGTTGCGTCCAAGTCCGGGGCAGCGCATCCTGGGTGTCAGGGGGGAGGCCATCCAGGGAAAACCCGTTGCCTGTTGCGCGCCAGCGCACCGGTACACCGGCGGCGCGAGACTGGGCTCGGGCGGACTCCAGAATGGCCGCTAGGCGCTGCGCTTCGGTTTCCAGTTGGGCTTGTGCAGAATCGCGCATGGCCAGTGAAACGCCCACTGAGGCGATGGCCACAATGGCCACTACCAAGAGCAATTCCAGCAAGGTGAAGCCGCCACAGGGGTGGTGTACCCCAGTGCGCGCCGCCATATCACTGCCAGCTGCCAATGTCGGCATTCTTGCCGTCACCACCGGCTTGGCCGTCGGCCCCGAATGACAACACGTCAATCTCGCCCTTCACGCCAGGGTTCATGTAAAGGTAGCCGCGCGCCCACGGGTCATTGGGCAGTTTGTCCAGATAGGGGCGCCAGTTGGCGGGGAGGGGGCCGCTGGTAGGCTTGGTGACCAGTGCCTGCAGGCCTTGTTCGCCCGTGGGGAAGCGCTGGTTGTCGAGCTTGTAGAGCTTGAGCGCCTGTGTCAGGTTGGCAATGTCGGTCTTGGCTGCCGTGACGCGCGCATCGTCCGCGCGGTCCAGCACGTTGGGAACGATGAGCGCTGCCAGTACACCGATGATGACCAGCACCACCATCAGCTCGATCAGCGTAAACCCCCGGAGCAGGGCGCGCTGAAGTGGTCGGTGCAAACAGTGGGTTTGGGTCATGGTGTGGTTCAAAGACGGATTAAGCGCGTGCAGTGCATTTCCATGATAATTCTGCCCATGCGCGCGTCTTTGAGAAATATCAGGTTGCCACGGCTTGTTACCTTTGGGTTGGCTGCCGTGGCCGCGGGCAGTGCCGTTTTTTGGGGGCTGCAAGGCTCGGGGCTGGCTTTTGTCACCCCCGTCATTGCGGTGGACGTGCAGACCGCCGCAGTGGCCGAACCCCACGCCGTCGCCCGTGCCTTGGGTGGCTCCGGTGCCGGCGCGCCTGTGGTCCCCAGTGTCTTGGCCTCGTCACTGGACTCCAGTCGATTTGTCTTGGCGGGCGTGGTGGCTTCCAGGAGTCAACTGGGGGCGGCGCTGATTGCTGTGGACGGCAAACCGGCCAAGCCCTATGCAGTGGGGGCCCGGGTGGGCGATGGCTGGATGCTGAAATCGGTGCAGCCAAGGCGCGCCGTCCTCCTAAGGGTGGCTGCTGATGCCCAGGGTTTGCCAGGCCCGGTGGAGATGGTGCTGGAGTTGCCTGCGCTCACACAAAAATAGCAGTTTCAACTGACACTTGACAGGGCAAGCGCGGGGCCCGTTGGCGTACGCCCTTGAGTCCGCGTGTTCAAAGCCCAATCAATGCGCGCCGTAGGTGGCCAGCCTTTTTGCATCCAGGATTCGGATTTCGCGCTTGTTGATTTCAATCAGTTTGTCGGATTCAAGCTGGTGCAGCACGCGCGAAAAATATTCCGGGGTCAGTGACAGGCGGGAGGCCACGGTGGCCTTGCTGGCAGGCAAGGACACGGTGACGATACCCAAATCACGCGGCTCGCCCAGATTGATGTCCTTGAGCAAGTAGCCAATCAATCGCTGCAACCCGCTGTGCAGGGTGTAGCTTTCCACATCCATCAGCAACCGGTGCAAACCGTGCGAAATACCGGACAGCATGTGCATGGAAAAGCGCGGATCGCGTTCAATTTCATTGAAAACCGCCTGCTTGCTGACCGTCATCAGCAAGGTGTCGCTCAAGGCCTGTGCGTTCAGCATATAGGGCTTGGCCAAGAACATCATGGCTTCTGCAAAGCTCTGGCCCGGTCCGATCAGTTCCACCACTTTTTCCTCACCCGACGCCGACGTCACGTACAGCTTGACTTGGCCCGAGACCAGGTAATGAAAAGCATCGCACGGCTCACCGGTCCTGAAAACCATCTCGGTGCGGCCAAATCGGCGCAGTCGGCAGCCTTGGGCCACGTTCTCCCGCCGGTGGGTCGACAATTCACTGAACATGGGAACCGCAGACAGGTGCCGCTGCATATCAAGGGGGTGGACGCGCATTTTTGCTACTACTTCATTGGATTTGACTTGGGTTAACTTTAGAGGGCAAAACTGCCCGACACCATCCCCCAGAAGAGCTATTTGCACGCTGTGAAGAACTACCAGTTAACGCAAGCACATAGTTCCAAAGAACTAGCTTGCACACTGGTTCATTTTCTCTTGCGCTAAATCAAATCGAGTGGGTGCGTTGAATGCTTGCGCCGCAGTCAGCGGGCAATGTTTTCCCGGACCAGGCGTGAGGTGGCAGGGTTGAAGTAGACCTCCACAATCTGGCCATTTCGGTCAAACCCATAAATTTCATAGCGAGTTCCGACGGGGCAAAACGCCCTACTGCACTCGGCGCATTACGCATTTCTTAACACGGGTATTTGCACCCTATTAAGCGCAATCCCTAAAATTGCCCCTGACCTCCACGCCAATACTTACTCAAGCTCTGAAACGCCGCAAACTGCCTATCGGCATGCAGACCTTCTCGCAAATCCGCGAGGACAACTGCTACTCCGTTGATAAAACCGGCATGGCTGTGGACTTGATTGAGCGCTTGCATGCCCAGGCCGCAAACGCGTGGTGGTGCTGGTGGATGAATACGATAAGCCGATTTTGGACAACATCACCGACGCACCCATCGCCCGCACCATGCGCGATGGCTTGCGCAATTTTTACTCGGTCATCAAAGATTGCGATGCCCACATCAAGGCCACCCTGCTTACCGGGGTGAGCAAGTTCAGCAAAGCCAGCCGCAGCGTGGTTGGGTTTGAGGCAGAGACGCTATAAAAACTGTAGTTTCTCACGCAAGCAGCACTAGCGAATGGGCTCAAAAAAGTGGCTCGGGTAACCGAACTACCAGCTCGGCGCAGCCGTTCCCGCCGGCACCACAGTGCGCGCGGGTGCCGCAGGGAGCCAGGCACCGCTGGCCGCATAGACCGCTGCCGCCGCCAAGCACAGTGCCACCAGCAGCGCGCCCCAGCCACCGCCTTGGGCCGACTCGCCGCGCGTACCCTCTTTCCAGCCGGTGATCATGGGTTTGACCAAGTTGTCTTTTTTGATGCGGGCGTAATACGCAATGGCCGCCAGATGCAGGCCTATCAGCACAAACAGGGCGTTGGATCCCAACTCGTGCAGGCCGGTGAGTTGGTTGCTCAGGCCCTTGCCAATCAGCGGGTAAAGCGGGCCGAAGAATGCAATATCGTCATTGGAAAACAGGCCGGATGTGGCTTGCAAGGCCAGCAGCCCCAGCAGGCCAAACACCGAAAGCGCGCCCAGCGGGTTGTGGCCCAGGCTGTGCCAATCGCCACGCAGATAGGCTTTAAGCCTGGCTGGTGTCGGGAAGAACTGCGTGAAGCGCGCATAGGTCGAGCCCAGCACCCCCCACACCACGCGAAAAACGATCAGGCCGACAATCAATATCCCGATTCTGCCGTGCCAGTCCATCAGGTTGCCACCCACTTTGGCGCTGACGATGGCGGCCACCACACACAGTGCCAGCAGCCAGTGAAACAGCCGCGTGGGCAAGTCCCAGAGCTTGATACGGTCGGTTCTCATGTCGATTCCTCTCATAATTCACAAAAAAAGGCACCCGTGGGTGCCTGGTGGCGTCAAGCCCGCAAAGGCCTGATTATTTCTTGGCCTTGAAGTCGTCGTGGCAGCCCTTGCAGGTGCCGCTTAGCTTGCCAAATTGCTCCTTCACTGCTGCAGCATCGCCCGCCATGGCCAACTGCGCCATCGCATTGGCTTCCTTGACCAGCGCGCCAGCGGCCTTGCCTACTTTTTCGCCTTCAGTCCAGATTTCTGGTTTGGCGCGGGTGGCTTCCCAGCCAGTACCCTTGTCGCTGCCGGGAACGAAGAGTGCGCCCATGCCCGAATTGGCAACGGCCTGAATGGCGGTGGCGGCCTTGATGACTTCTTCCTTGTTGTAAGTGCCATCCACATTGGCCTTGATGCGGGTCATGTTCCAGGCCATGAAGCCGTAGCCGGACTGGCGGAATTTGATGGCATCCTCCACTTTGAGTTGGGCGGATGCGGTGGCGGACAGGGTCAGGGCGACAAGTGCGAGTAAAAGTTTGGATTTCATGGTGGTTCCCAAGGTAGTCTAAAAAAAATCGGGTGTCTTGAGCGACATTCCATCATAGATCACTGGCGCATTAGCGTAAGCGCCAACTCGCCCACCTTAGCGCGTCGTCGGTCTTATCCCGCCAATAACGCCGCATTCCCCCCGGCTGCCGTGGTGTTCACGGTAATCGTCTGCTCGGCGCAGAAGCGGTACAGGTAGTGCGGGCCACCGGCTTTGGGGCCGGTGCCGCTCAGGCCTTCGCCGCCAAAAGGTTGCACGCCCACCACCGCGCCGATCTGGTTGCGGTTGATGTAGACATTGCCCACATGCGCGGCTCTCGCCAGCGCCTGGGCACGGCTGTCAATGCGGGTCTGGATGCCGATGGTCAGGCCATAGCCCAGTGCATTGATCTGGTCGATGACGGCCTGTGGGTCACTCAACGCCCCAGAGCCCCAGCGCACGATGTGCAGCACCGGGCCGAAGATTTCAGAACGCAGGTCGGCAATCGACTGCACCTCGAACGCTTGGGGCGCAATCAGGTTGGGCAGGCCAGGTTGCTGGAGTGCTCCTGAATTTGTAGCTGCTTGCGCATGCTCCGCGTGGCCTAGAAGCTGTTTTGACTCTAAACTCAGGCGTGCAAGGTGGGTTTGAATACCGTCAAAGGCTTCCCTGTCAATCACCGGGCCCACGTCGGTACTCAGCAGGGCCGGGTCGCCCACCACCAGCTCTTGCGCAGCGCCTTGGATCATCGCAATCACATGGTCGGCAATAGTCTCGTGCACACACAGCAGGCGCAGCGCCGAGCAACGTTGGCCGGCGCTGCGGAAGGCGCTCTGCACCACCGCATCCACCACCTGCTCGGGCAGTGCGGTGCTGTCCACCAGCATGGCGTTGATGCCCCCGGTCTCGGCGATTAGCGGCACGATGGCGCCGTCTTTGGCGGCCAGCGCGCGGTTGATGATTTTGGCAACCGACGTGGATCCAGTAAACACTACACCAGCCACGCCGGGGGCTGCGACCAGGGCGGCACCCACGGTGTCACCGGGGCCATGCATCAGTTGCAGCGCGTCTTCGGGTACACCGGCGGCGTGCAAGAGCTTGACGGCTTCCAGCGCCACGCCCGGGGTTTGCTCGGCCGGTTTGGCCAACACGGTGTTGCCGGTCGCCAAAGCCGCAGCCACCTGGCCCATGAAGATGGCCAAGGGGAAGTTCCACGGGCTGATACAGACCCAGGGCCCACGGGCGATCAGGCGCAGCTCGTTGCTCTCACCCGTCGGTCCGGGCATGGCGATGGGGGCCATGATGCGCTCGGACTCACCCGCGTAGTAGCGCAAGAAGTCCACCGCCTCGCGCACTTCACTCACCGCATCGCCCCAAGTTTTGAAGGCTTCTTTCACCAGCAGGGCGCAGAACTTGGGCAACTGGTCTTGCAGTGCGTCTGCAGCGCGGCGCAGTATGGCAGCGCGCTCGGATACCTCAGTTTTGCTCCACTTTTGATAGCTCGCTGCGCTTATGAATAGGGCGCTAGAGGCCAATTTGGCATCAAACACCGGTACGACCGGCACCTGCGTCGTGGCCAAGGCCGCAAGCAGCGGCGCGCGCATGGATTCCACCGTCAAATCCAACCCGGCGCTGTTTTTGCGCGCCGACCCAAACAGCTCCAGCGGCAGCGGCAGAGAGGTTTCGGGCTCCAGACGCAAGGGCGAGATCAGCAGCTCCTGCATGCCCACGGATTCGTCGGCCAACTGGTGCACAAACGAGGAGTTGGCACCGTTTTCCAGCAGGCGGCGCACCAGATAAGCCAGCAGGTCTTTGTGGGCACCCACCGGGGCGTAGACGCGGCAGGCGATCAGCGGGTTTTTCAGCACCTCGCGGTACACGCCTTCGCCCATGCCGTGCAGGCGTTGCAGCTCGAACGGCGCGCCGCTCTTGGCGCCCATTTGCAAAATGGCGGCGATGGTGGCCGCGTTGTGCGTGGCGAACTGCGGGTAGATGGCGTCGGGCGCGGCCAGCAGCGCGTTGGCGCAGGCCAGATATGAGATGTCGGTATGGTGCTTGTGGGTGAACACCGGGTAGTGGGGCAGGCCCGCCTCTTGGGCGCGCTTGATCTCGGCATCCCAATACGCACCTTTGACCAAGCGGCACATCAGGCGGATCTGGTACTTGCGGGCAATCGCGGTGATGTGTTCGATCAACTCCAGCGCGCGGGTCTGGTACGACTGCATGGCCAGGCCGAAGCCGCTCCACTGCGGGAACTGCTGGGCCACCTTGGCGGCCAGCGCTTCAAATACCTCCAGTGACAGCTCCAGGCGGTCCACCTCTTCGGCGTCGATGGTCAGGTTGATGTTGGCACGGGCGGCCTGCTCGCACAGCCCCCAGACGCGGGGCACCAGCTCGGTCATGACCCGCTCCCTCTGCGCATCTTCAAAGCGTGGGTGCAGCGCGCTGAGTTTGATGGAAATACCATCATTTCCCTCGCAAACCCCCGTGGAATATGCGTGACCAGCTATTGATTGAATAGCACTCTGGTAGCTGGCCAGGTACTTGCGCGCATCGGCGTCGGTGCGGGCGCCTTCGCCCAGCATGTCATAGCTGTAGCGCAGTTGCTTCACTTTCCGCTTGGCGGATGCAGCCTCGTCCATGGCCTCGCCGATGGTCTGGCCCAGTACAAACTGGCGGCCCAGCAATTGCACCGCGCGCAGCGTGGCAGCGACTACCGAGCGGGCGCCCAGCTTGGCAAACATGCCGGTGGGCGCTTCGCTGTCGGGTAAAAATTTCTTGCTCATGGCGATGGCGGTGCTGCTCAAGCGCGCCAGGGTCTTGTCACCGGCGGCGTCAAAGTCGGCGCGACCCAGTTGGTCGGCGGTCAGCGCGATGGCGGTTTCTGCATCAGGTACGCGCAACAAGGCTTCGGCCAAGCGCATCAGGGCTAGGCCTTCGGCGCTGGAGATGGGGTATTCCTTGAGCAGGCTCTCCATGGCCCAAAACGGCGGCGGGTTCTGGCGCACCGCCTGCACCCAAGGGGTGGCCACTTTGGCCGCGCCAGCCCAGTCCAGCGCGCTGGCAAGCGAAGCAAGGCGCTGCGCGACGATCTCGCTCTCGGGGCGGTAGGGGTTGGGCAGGCGCTGGGATGCACCAGGGGTGGCGAGGAAGGCCGACATGGAAAACTCCACAAAAAAACAGAATGCGCTATGTTGTCTCATTGGTGTATGAATTAGTATTTGAAATTTGATGCTTTTTTAGTGAAAAACACTATTGCCGGTTGATTCACAATATGGACAGAGCCCTGTAACCACCAAAATTTCATTTTTTTTCGCCATGTCAATCGATTCAGCATTGCGGCGCATCACACGCACTCACTTGGCCTGTTGGGTGCTCGCATGCACATGGCTCCTGTTGTCCGGCTCGGCAGCACTGGCAGCGCCGCGTGAGGTGCGGGTGGGGGTGTACCAAAACGAGCCCAAGATATTCCTGGGCGAACAAAATCAGCCCACCGGCATATTGGGTGACCTGCTGGTCGAAATGGCCCAGCACGAAGCGTGGTCCCTGCGCACCGTGCCCTGCGAATGGCAGGCCTGCCTGGATGCATTGCAGTCCGGTGAGATTGATCTCATGCCCGATGTGGCCTACACCGAACAACGCAGCAAGCAATTTGACTTTCACACTACGCCCGCGCTGCTGAGCTGGTCGCAGGTGTACAAACACAGTGGGGTGCAAATCAACTCCGCCCTGGACCTGCAGGGCAAGCGCATTGCCGTGCTGGCGGGCTCGGTACAACAGGACTATTTGCAAAATCTGCTGAATGGCTTCGGCCTGAAGGCCGAGCTGGTGCCGGTGCAGTCGCTCAAAGAAGGTTTTGAAAAGGTGGCTGCGCGCACGGTCGACGCGGCTGCGGCCAACCGGTTCTATGGCGATTTGCAGGCCGCCCAATACCAGCTGGACCCCACGCCCGTCCTGTTTCAGCCTTCGCAATTGTTTTATGCCACCGGCAAGGGCCGCAACGCAGACCTGCTGAGCGCCATTGACCAGCGCTTGGGGCAGTGGCAGTCGCAACCGGATTCGCATTATTTTGTCATTCTCAAGCGGTGGATGGAGGCGCCCACGCTAGCCATCGTGCCGGTGTACGTGTGGTGGAGCCTGGCCGGTCTGGCCTTGTTGCTGTTTGCGGCGGTGACCGTGGTTCTGGCCCTGCGGCGCCAAGTGGCCGACAAATCGTGGCACCTGCAAAGCACGGAGGACCGCTTGGCCACCATTCTCAACAGCGTGGATGCCTTCATCTATATCAAGGATGCTGAACTGCGCTACCAGTACGTCAACCGCAAGGTGGCCGATTTGTTTGGTCTACCACCTTCGCAGGTGGTGGGCAAAACCGACAGCGACTTCTTTGACGCCGCCACCGTGGCCAAGCTGCACATCAACGACCTGCGGGTGGTGGAGCATGGCGAGCGTGTGGAGGAGGAAGAAACCAACCGCAGCGCAGACGGCACGTTCTCGCATACCTACCTGTCGGTGAAGCTGCCCTTGCGCGGGCGCGATGGCGCAGTCTACGCGCTGTGCGGAATTTCCACCGACATCACCAAACACAAGCAGGCGGAGGCGGCCATTCACCAGCTCGCCTTCTACGACCCGCTAACCCAGCTGCCCAATCGTCGCCTGCTGATGGAGCGCCTGGGCCAGGCCATCGCAGTGCAGGCCCGAGACAAGCAGCGCTGTGCGCTGTTGTTCATTGACGTGGACAACTTCAAGGACCTCAACGACACCTTGGGGCACCATACGGGGGACCAATTGCTGCGCCAGATTTCGCACCGTTTGAGTGTCTGTGTTCGTGCGCAAGACACCTTGGCGCGCCAAGGCGGCGATGAGTTTGTGGTGATGCTGCAGGGCCTGAGCCTGCAGTTGGACGATGCGGCGCAGCAAGCCCGGCTCGTGGCAGAAAAAATCTTGCAAGCGCTGGCGCAGCCCTACCTCTTGGTTGAACACCACTATCTGACCTCTGTGAGTATTGGCATTGCCATGTTTTCCGGTGCGCACACCGATCAAGACGAATTGCTCAAGCAGGCTGACCTGGCGATGTACCAGGCCAAGACCGATGGGCGCAATACGGTGCGGTTTTTCAGTCCGGTGATGCAGGCCCAAGTCACCGAGCGCACGGCCTTGGAGGCAGACTTGCACCGAGCACTGGCGGCTACTGAGTTCTTGCTGTATTACCAGCCGCAAATCAGCAGCACGGGCCAGCAATTGGGCGTGGAGGCACTGGTACGGTGGCAGCACCCGCAGCGCGGTTTGGTGTCACCTGCCGAGTTCATTCCAGTGGCCGAAGCCTCTGGCTTGATTTTGCCCTTGGGCCAATGGATTTTGACCACGGCGTGCCACCAGCTGGTCGCGTGGTCCCGGGTTGAGGAGACGCGGCACTGGAGCATTGCAGTCAACATCAGTGCCCGCCAGTTCCGCCAGGCGGACTTTGTGCAGCAAGTGCTGCTGGCGCTGCAAGCGTCTGGTGCCAACCCGCACTACCTGGAGTTGGAACTTACCGAAAGCCAATTGATCGAAGACGTTGAAAGCGTGGTTGCTAAGATGGGCGCGCTCAAGGCGCTTGGGGTGCGCTTTTCGCTGGACGATTTTGGCACTGGCTACTCCTCGCTCAGCATCCTCAAGCGCTTGCCATTGGATCAGCTCAAGATTGACCAGTCATTTGTGCACGATGTGTTGACCGATCCGCAAGATGCCAGCATCGTGCGTGCCATTGTGACGCTGGGCGCCAGCTTGGACCTGCAAGTGATCGCCGAAGGGGTGGAGACTGCTGAGCAACGCGCAGCCTTGTTGGAACTGGGGTGCCAAAATTTTCAGGGCTACCTGTTTGGCCGACCCGCACCCGCCTAAAGCAGTTCGCCTAACTGGGCCTGCCTACTTTTTGTCCTTCTCCATCTGATTTCCGATGATGCCGCCGACGGCTGCGCCGCCCAGGGTTCCGCTGGTGCTGCCGCCGGTAAGGACTGAACCCGCCACGGCACCGACACCAGCACCAATGGCCGTGTTTCTTTCTCGTGTTGATAGATCCGCACACGCCGCCAAGCTAATTAGCAGCACTGCTGCGGCAGCGTTGATGGCATATCGTTGCAGGGGGTTCATAGCGGTACCTCTTTCTGGCTCTGATAAATGGAATGCGTACGGCCCAAGGCGCGACGCCATCCATTCAATCGGCAGAATGAATTTCCCTATTGAGAAAACGCAAGAAGCGCCCGCCTGTTTGCGGGCGCTCTGTTCAGCGCGGGGCGCTGGTTTTACGCATTAAAGTGCTTTTGCCAAACAGGCTCTCTACCAGGTCCACGGCCAATTCGGCCGTCTGGTTGCGCACGTCCAGCGCGGGGTTAAGTTCCACAATGTCCAGTGAGGCGAGGCGCCCCGTGTCGGCAATCATCTCCATGCACAGCTGGGCTTCGCGGTAGTTAGGTCCGCCGCGTACCGTGGTGCCCACGCCGGGGGCGATGGTGGGGTCCAGAAAATCGACATCCAGACTCACATGCAAATGGGTGTTGGCGTCAATCAGCGCCAAGGCCAGTTCCATGGTGTGGCGCATGCCCATCTCGTCAATAAAGCGCATGTCAAACACTTCAATGCCCATGTCATGCACCAGGCGTTTTTCACCTTCATCGACACTGCGAATGCCGATTTGGCGAATCTGCTCGGGGTTAATCGCGGGCACATGGCCGCCGATCTCTATCAGCTCCTGTGGGCCCTGGCCACACAGGCAGGCCACCGGCATGCCGTGGATGTTGCCGCTGGGTGTGAGGGTGGCGGTGTTGAAGTCCGCGTGGGCATCGAACCACAGCACGCGCAGCTTTTTGCCGGTGTCGCGGCAGTGGCGGGCCACTGCGCTGATGGATCCAATCCCTAAGCAGTGGTCGCCACCCAGCATGATGGGCAAGCGCCCGGCGCTGAGTTCGGCGTACATCGCATCGTGCAGCAACTGGTTCCACTGCACCACTTCGGGCAGGTGGCGAAAGCCGTTGACGGCCTCGGTCCACGGGTTGGCCGGGCCTTGCAGGTTGCCGCAGTCTTTCACGTCCAGGCCAAACTGGGCAATCGCGCTGGCAATGCCTGCGACCCGCAAAGCCTCAGGCCCCATGCGGGCCCCCAGCGAGCCCGCGCCAATGTCGGTGGGGACGCCAATGAGACTCACGCCCCCTGGAGCACGGTGAGCAAGCGTGTGGGCAGGGGTGGGTGTGGTGGTGTTCATGCCGCCAATGCTAATGCAACAGGCGCAGGGCGGATCAGGCTGAACAGGTCTTTCGGGTCGGCCAGGTTGGGGATCAGGGACACGCGTTGGCCCAGGCCCATCTCGGTGGCCACATCGCGCAGGTAGCGCAGTGCGGAAAAGTCTTCCAGCGCAAAGCCAACGGAGTCGAACAGGGTGATCTGCGCTGGGGATGTTCGCCCCGCGGCAGTGCCCACCAGCACTTGCCACAGCTCGGTCACGGCGAAGTGGGCGGGCAGGTGTTGCAAGTCGCCTTCGATGCGGGTTTGCGGCTCGTACTGCACAAACACCTCGCAGGCGCGCAGCACGTCGGGGTGCAGCTCGGTCTTGCCGGGGCAATCGCCGCCCACACCGTTGATGTGCATGCCGGACTCCAGCATCTCCGGGGTCAGGATGGTGGCGTTGGTCTTGTCGGCAGTTACCGTGGTCACGATGTCAGCGCCGCGCACGGCTTGGGCAATGCTGTCGCACACCGTCAGGCGCAGCGTGGTGTGTTGGAGGTTGTTCAGCAGTTTTTTCGTGGCCGCGGGGTCGGTATCAAACAGGCGTATCTCTTCAATACCCAACAGGTGGTGGAAGGCCAGTGCCTGGAACTCAGCCTGCGCGCCGTTGCCGATTAGGGCCATGGTGGTGCTGTTGGGACGTGCCAGGGTGCGCGCCGCCACGGCGGACATGGCGGCGGTGCGCAGGGCCGTGGTCAGGGTCAGCTCGCTGAGCAACTCCGGAGTGCCGGTGTCCACATCGGCCAGCACGCCAAACGCCATCACGGTCGGCAAGCCCACTTGCGTGTTCTTGGGGTGGCCGTTGACGTACTTGAAGGTGTAGGTCTTGGCGTCGGCAATGGGCATCAGCTCAATCACGCCCTCGGGCGAGTGGGCGGCCACGCGGGCGCATTTGTCAAAGTCTTGCCAGCGTTTGTAATCGGCCTCGATGTAATCCGCCATGCGGGCCAAGGTGGCGGCCGCGCCGACTTGGGTGACGATGGTGGCAACGTCTTGCACGCTGAGAAACAGGGTTTGGGCCAGTGGGGCGCGTGTCATGGTGGAGTCTCCGAATAGTATGGAGTAGTCTCCCAAAGGCGCGTGCCAATGTAAATCGCCAGTTATGCTGCCTTTTTGATAAATATCTGTCGTATCGGCAGCCATAGATGCCAAAATGTCAATATGGACGCTACAGATCAACAGTTGATATCCCTTTTGCGCAAAGACGCCCGCACCAGCGTCGCCACGTTGGCGGCTAAGCTCGGCGTGTCGCGCGGCACGGTGAGCAACCGCATCACCAAGCTGGAAGATGCGGGCACCATCGTGGGCTACACCGTGCGCCTGCGCCCAGATGCCCAGCCCAACGAGATCAGCGCCTGGATGAGCGTGGCGGTAGAGGGCAATGAGACCCGCTCCGTCATTGGCAGTCTGCTGGGTGAACCCGGCGTGGCCTGCCTGCACGACACCAATGGTCGCTGGGATTTGCTGGCCGAGCTGCGGGCCGCCAACCTGTCGGAACTGTCCCAGATTCTGGAGCGCATCCGGCTGGTGCGCGGCATCAGCAGCACCGAAACCAGCATTCATTTAGAGACCTACCGTTTGTCATGACCAGCACCACTTCTGATCTGGACCGCATCGATCTCAAAATCCTGAACTGTCTGCAGGAAGATGGCCGCATCTCTAACTTGAAGCTGGCCGAAACCGTCACCCTGTCGCCCACCGCCGTGCTGGCGCGGGTGCAGCGCTTGACCAAAGACGGCTACATCCTGGGCTATGAGGCGCGCCTCAATCCGCTGAAGTTGGGTGCCGGCATGATGGTGTTTGTCGAGGTGCTGTTGGACAAAACCACGCCCAACGTGTTTGATGCCTTCAAAGCGGCGGTGCAGGTGCGCGCCGAGATCATGGAGTGCCACATGGTGGCGGGTGGCTTTGACTACCTTTTAAAGACCCGCATGGCCGACATGGGGGCCTACCGCGAATTCGCCGGCACCGTGCTGTGGCAACTGCCCGGCGTGCGAGAGACGCGCACCTATGCGGTGATGGAAGAGGTGAAGAGCACCACGCATTTGCCCTTGCGCTGACGGACGGTCAGGACGGGGCTGCCCGGAGCCTGCGCAAAATTCGTGCGTTTTCGCACTCTTTGCGCACACGCTTCCTGGCCTTGCATGGCAGCTTTGCGAGAAATCAAGGTGCACAGGCGCGGTTGCGCGAACCTGCGGGCCTATGAACCTGCCGCCCCTCCCCACCACCCGCCCCCTGCGCGTCCTCTCGCTTGCCGGCGGGGGATTTCTGGGTTTCTACACCGCGGTGCTGTTGCAAGGCTTGGAAGAGCGGGCCGCCATGCCACTGGGGCGCTGCTTTGACCTGATGGCTGGAACGTCAATCGGCGGGGTGTTGGCGCTGGCACTGGCCTACGAAGTGCCGATGTCAAAAATGGTGGGGTTTTTTGAGTCGCAAGGTCCGGCCGTCTTCTCCAGTCGCGCCTTGCCTCGCAACGCCGTCAGCCAACTGCTTGACTTGAGCCGCTCCGTGATGGGCCCCAAGTACTCGGGGCGCGCCTTGCGTGACGCACTGGGTGCCGAATTTGGCTCCCTCACGCTGGCGGATGCGCTGCACCGCGTGATCGTGCCGGCAGTGGATGTGCAGCTGTGTCAGACCAAAATATTCAAGACCCCGCACGCCGCCGCCTCGGTGGGCGATGGCGATGTAACGGTCGTGGACGTGGGCTGCGCCGCGTGCGCAGTGCCCGCCTATTTCCCCGCGGTACGCATCAAAGGCCGTTTGTATGCCGACGGCGGGCTCTTCGCGGTGGCGCCAGACCAGATTGCGCTGCATGAGTTGGAGCACTTCATGGGCGCAAACTTGGCTGATCTGTCCATGCTGTCCATCGGCACGGCTGCGCGGCATTACCGGCCCACATCCCAGGTGGAAGGCAATGCGGGTGCAGTCGGTTGGCTCTCTGGAGGGCGGCTGATGCTGACCATTCTTTCGGTGCAACAGCAGCACGTTCAGGCCATGATCGAAGACCGCCTGGGTGCGCGCTACATGCGCCTGGATGCTGATTGGCCGCCCGATGCCGAGCTTGGCGTTGATGTGGTGACGCCCGATGCGATTGAGGTTTTGCGGGGGCTGGCGGCCAAAACGCTGCAGGAGGTCTCTGAGGCGGACTTGGCGGATTTCCTGAATCCGGCTGGCTAGACCTTGGCTCGTCCCCCAAATATCGCCGTCCCCACCCGCACCATCGTGCTGCCCTCATGAATGGCAGCCTCCATATCGGCGCTCATGCCCATGGACAGGGTGTCCAGCTCCAGTCCTTCTGCATTTAGGGCATCAAATACGGCTCTAACCCCCGCAAATACTGCGCAAGCAGCTATGAAATCAATAGCGGGCTCGGGGATGCTCATCACTCCGCGCAACCGCACATTGGGCAAGGCGGCCACGCTGCGGGCCAACTCCAGCGCGTCGGCCGGTGCTACGCCGGATTTGCTGCTCCCCCCGTCCACATTGACCTGAATACACACCTGCAACGGTGCCAGCGTGGGGGGGCGCTGCTCGCTCAGGCGCTGGGCAATTTTCAGCCGGTCGATGGTGTGCACCCAGTCAAAGTGCTCGGCCACCAGCCGGGTCTTGTTGCTCTGGATGGGGCCGATGCAGTGCCACTGGAGCGGCAGGTGCGCCAGTTGGCAGATTTTGTCCACCCCCTCCTGGATGTAGTTCTCGCCAAAAGCAGTTTGCCCGGCGGCGTGGGCCTGCACCACCGCGTCGGCACCAAAGGTCTTGGACACCGCCAGCAGTTGCACCGCCTGTGGTGTGCGCCCAGCCTGCGCACAGGCGTGGGCGATGCGTTCGTGAACTTGGCGCAGCTTGATCTCAATCATGGTCATAATCTCCCGAGCGTATCAAACAAACAACCAGCATCAGGATCGGGCACTCACGTGGATATCACCCAACTGCTAGCCTTTAGCGTCAAAAACAAGGCGTCGGACTTACACCTCTCTGCGGGTTTGCCGCCCATGATCCGGGTGCACGGCGATGTGCGCCGCATCAACGTGGAGGCGCTGGACCACAAACAGGTGCATGCCATGGTGTACGACATCATGAATGACGGCCAGCGCAAACACTTTGAAGAGTTTTTGGAGATCGACTTTTCGTTTGAGATTGACGGCCTGGCGCGTTTTCGGGTTAATGCGTTTAACCACCAGCGCGGTGCGGGTGGTGTGTTTCGGACCATTCCGAGCAAGATTTTGTCACTGGAGCAGCTCGGCGCGCCGAAGATTTTTGGCGAGCTGGCCTTGAAGCCGCGCGGCATGGTGCTGGTGACTGGGCCCACCGGCTCGGGCAAATCCACCACGCTGGCAGCCATGGTGAACTACCTCAACGAGACCGAGTTTGGCCACATCCTGACCGTGGAAGACCCGATCGAATTTGTGCATGAGTCCAAAAAGTGCCTGATCAACCAGCGCGAGGTCGGCCCGCACACCCTCTCGTTTGCTGCCGCGCTCAAATCCGCCCTGCGGGAAGATCCGGATGCGATTTTGGTGGGCGAAATGCGCGACCTGGAAACCATCCGCCTGGCCATGACGGCGGCCGAAACCGGGCACCTGGTGTTTGGCACGCTGCACACATCAAGTGCAGCCAAGACCATTGACCGGATCATTGACGTGTTTCCGGCAGACGAAAAAGAAATGGTGCGGGCCATGCTTTCGGAGTCCTTGCAGGCCGTCATTTCGCAAACCCTGTGCAAGACCAAGGACGGCCAGGGCCGCGTCGCCGCCCACGAGATCATGCTGGGCACCAGCGCCATCCGCAACCTGATCCGCGAGGCCAAGGTGGCGCAGATGTACTCCAGTATCCAGACCGGCAACAGCGTCGGTATGAAAACGCTGGACCAGGATCTGACCGACTTGGTCAAGCGCAACGTCATCAGTTCGGCCGAGGCACGCACCAAAGCCAAGATTCCTGAAAACTTCCCGGGGTAACAAATAATGGAACGCGATCAAGCCACCAAGTTCATCAACGATCTGCTCCGGCTGATGGTTAGCCGCAACGGCAGCGATTTGTTCATTACGTCGGATTTCCCGCCGGCCATCAAGGTCGATGGCAAGGTCGTCAAGGTGTCGCCACAACCACTCAATGGCACGCACACACTGGCTCTGGCGCGCTCCATCATGAATGACCGGCAGGTGGCTGAGTTTGAGCGCACCAAGGAAGGCAACTTTGCGATTTCACCGCCTGGCATTGGGCGCTTTCGGGTGAACTCCTTTATTCAGCAGGGCAAGGTGGGCATGGTGCTGCGGGTGATTCCGTCCACCTTGCCGACGATTGATGGCCTGGGTGTGCCCCAGGTGCTGAAAGAAATCTCGCAGTCCAAACGCGGCCTGTGCATCATGGTTGGTGCCACCGGCTCAGGCAAGTCCACCACGCTGGCCGCCATGGTCGACTGGCGCAACGAAAATTCAGCCGGCCACATCATCACCATCGAAGACCCGGTGGAGTTTGTGCACATGCACAAAAACTGCGTGGTCACCCAGCGCGAAGTCGGCATTGACACCGACAGCTGGGAGGCAGCGCTTAAAAACACGCTGCGCCAGGCGCCGGACGTGATTTTGATGGGTGAAATCCGCGACCGCGAAACCATGGAGCACGCCGTGGCATTTGCCGAAACCGGCCACCTGTGCTTGGCCACGCTGCACGCCAACAGTGCCAACCAGGCGCTGGACCGCATCATCAACTTTTTCCCCGAAGAGCGGCGCAGCCAGTTGCTGATGGACCTGTCGCTGAACCTGAAGGCCCTGGTGTCGCAACGCCTGATCCCCAAGCAGGACGGCAAGGGTCGCATGGCGGCGGTGGAGATTTTGATTAACTCCCCCCTGATCTCGGACATGATCTTCAAGGGCGAAGTGGCCGAGATCAAGGAGATCATGAAGAAGAGCCGCAACCTCGGGATGCAAACCTTTGACCAGGCGCTGTTCGACCTGTATGAAAGCCAGGGCATCACCTACGAAGACGCCCTGCGCAATGCCGATTCGGTGAACGATCTGCGCCTGCAAATCAAACTCAACAGCCAGCGTGGCAAGTCCAATGACCTGTCCGCAGGAACCGAAAACTTTGCCATCATGTAAGCACGCAACCCATGTCCAATATCAACCCCAAAATCTACGAGCCCTGTGCCCCCACCCCTGTCGCCTTTTTGGGCCTGGGGGTCATGGGTTACCCCATGGCGGGCCACTTGGCCAGTGCCGGTCATTCGGTCAAAGTCTATAACCGCACTGCTAGCAAATCTGTAGCGTGGTGCGCAGAGTTTACGGGGGCTGGTGCCTCAAGTAACCTGCATTCCGTTGGAGCAACACCGCGCCTGGCGGCGCAAGGAGCACAGGTGGTTTTTTGCTGCGTCGGCAATGATGACGACCTGCGCAGTGTGGCCTTAGGCGCTGATGGCGCATTTGCCGGCATGGAGCCGGGTGCCGTGTTTGTCGACCACACCACGGCATCGGCCAGCGTGGCGCGCGAACTCAGCGCTGCGGCGCGCAATCTGGGCCTGTACTTTGTGGATGCGCCGGTATCCGGTGGCCAGGCGGGCGCACAAAACGGCATGCTGACCGTGATGTGTGGCGGCAACGCCGCCGCCTTCGACGCGGCCCGGCCTGTGGCCATGGCGTTCTCGCGGGCTTTCACCTTGCTGGGCGACAGCGGCGCGGGCCAGTTGGCCAAGATGGTGAACCAGATCTGCATTGCCGGGCTGGTGCAGGGCTTGAGCGAGGCGATTGCCTTCGGCCAGAAAGCAGGCTTGGACATGAACCAGGTGCTGGACGTCATTGGCAAGGGCGCAGCGCAGAGCTGGCAGCTCGACAACCGTGGCAAAACCATGGTGGCCGACAAATTCGATTTCGGCTTTGCGGTGGACTGGATGCGCAAAGACCTGGGCCTGGTGCTGGACGAGGCCAAGCGCAACGGCGCCCGCCTGCCGGTCACCGCACTGGTAGACCAGTTCTATGGCGATGTGCAGCACATGGGCGGCAACCGTTGGGATACGTCCAGCCTGATCAAGCGGCTGAAGTAATTCCATTTCTAAATCATCCCTGTCGTTGTTGCTTCGCCTTGCCGTGCTAAAGCACTGTCCGCGGCTTCGCGCCTAGACATGAATGATTTGGAAACGGAATAAGGCGCGCGCGGGGCCCATAAGAAAACGGCCCGTAGGCCGTTTTCTTTAGTTCTTGACGTTGGGTTGCGTCTGCGTTTTCGGCGGGGCCTGCGGCAAAGTGCGCGCCAGCTCGTCTTCGCTGATGGTTTCCAAAATACGCACCAGCTTTTGCACGCCCGGCACAGCGGAGATGACTTCGGTGGCGCGGGTTGCCTCGCGCGGCGTCACGCGGCCCATCACATACGCGGTGCCGCGCTCGACGGTGACTTTGAATGAGTTGGCAAACAAATCCTTGGCATCTACCAACGCGGCTTTGACGCGGCTGGCAACCAGCACATCGGATGAGCGCTGGGTGAAGGTCGAATTGCCCATCACGGCCAGATCGTTCACGATGTTGCGCACGTTGTCGACGCCAGAGACGATTTTCTCAACCAGTTGCTTATCTTGTGCGCTGGGAACTTCACCGGTCAGCAGCACCTGGCGGTTGTAGCTGGTGACGTTGACGTGCACCCGTTCACCGATATTTTCCCGAATGCGGCTGGCAGAGCGCAACTCGATGCCTTCATCTTCCAGCACGCTGCCCGAGGTGCGGCGGTCAGTGGCCAGCATGCCGCCACCCACGACTGCGCCCCCGACCATCAGGGGAACCAGCGGAATGCAAGCCGAAAGGCTGATCAGGCTGCTGGCAAGTAGGGTGCACAGCGCGGCGCGCCGAAAGGTGGGTGTCATGGTGTTTCCTGGTCGCCCAAAAGCTGGGCATCAACGGCATCACAAATGCAATGCAGCGCCAATATGTGAACCTCTTGCACGCGTGCCGTGCGCTCATGCGGCACGCAAATGTGCACATCGGTGTCGCGCAGTGCCTGCGCCATTTTGCCGCCACCACGCCCGGTCAGGCCGACGACCACCATTTCACGGGCATGGGCCGCTTCAATGGCGGCCAGCACGTTGGCGGAGTTGCCGCTGGTGGAAATGGCCAGCAGCACGTCACCCGGTGAGCCCAGTGCCCGCACCTGACGCGAAAAAATGACGTTGAAATCGTAGTCGTTGGCAATGGCCGTAATGATGGAGCTGTCGGTGGTCAGCGCAATCGCGCCTAGCTCGGGGCGCTCGCGCTCGAAGCGACCCACAAACTCAGCCGCAAAATGCTGCGCGTCGGCCGCGGAGCCGCCGTTGCCACAGGCCAGCACCTTGCCACCGCTGGTGACGCAGGTCAGCATGGCCTGCACCGCCGCAGCAATGGGTTTGCTCAAGGCTTGCGCCGACTGGTATTTCAGGTCGGCACTGTCGATAAAGTGTTGTTGAATTCGTTGTTCCAGCATGCTGCCGATGATACCCGCGCCTGAAGTTCGAGTCGGTGCGCTGGCCAACACATCCCCTGTGCGCGGATGATTGCGCCGGTCTTTGCGCCCTTCTGCGCCCCCGTCAGTCCCGTAGTCATTGCGCATCAAATGCTCCTTTAAGCCATTCAATGCCGGTGGGCTCCAGCACCACCACGTCAAAACGGCAGGGCGGTGGCTCGCGCAGGCGCATCAGGTAGTGGCGCGCCGCAAAGACAATGCGCCGCTGCTTCGCAAAAGTCACGCTGGCGGCTGCGCCACCGTGGCTTGCGCTCTTGCGTTGGCGTACCTCCACAAACACGGTAGTGCCGTCGGGGGCGCGCATGATCAGGTCGATTTCACCGCCGCCACGACCCGGCGTCCGATAATTGCGCTCCAGAAGGCGTAATTTGGCTTCTTGCAAGTAGAGTAGTGCGGCATCTTCGGCGGCATCCCCCACCTGTTTGGTGGTGCCGGCCCGGGCCATTGTTTTGATTTGAGGAAACACCATTGACTTCCAGTTATTCAACTGCCCTGAGCGCGGCGCACGATGCGGCGGCTGATCAGCATTATCCGCCCAGTACTTTGTATGTGGTGGCCACGCCCATTGGCAACCTGGCCGACATCACCTTGCGCGCGCTGCACGTGCTGGGGCTGGCCGACGCCATCGCTTGCGAAGACACCCGCCACACCCAAACGCTGCTGCGGGCCTATGGGATTGACAAAAACACGTCCCAACTCATTGCGCTGCACCAACACAACGAAGAGCAGGCCGCGCAGGTGGTGATTGATCATCTGCGCCAAGGCCAACGTGTGGCTTACGTCAGTGACGCCGGCACGCCGGGGGTGAGCGACCCCGGTGCCCGGCTGGTGGCGGCGGTACGCGCGCAAGGCCTGCGCGCCATGCCACTGCCAGGCGCCAGCAGTGTGACGACGGTGCTGTCGGCAGCGGGCGTTTCCGAGGCGGGGGGTGGGGCAGGGGGCTTTGTTTTTGTGGGCTTCCTGCCCAACAAGGCGGGGGAACGTGCGCTGGCGGTGCAGGTGCTGGCGACCCAGGAGCGAGCCGTGGTGCTGCTGGAGGCGCCGCACCGCATCGAAGCCTTTGCCCAAGCCATGAAGCCGCTCGGTGCCCGCCTAATTACGGTGGGGCGGGAGCTGACCAAACAGTTTGAAGAAATTGCCACGGTCACCGCCGATGCCTTTTCGGATTGGCTCGCGGCCGATTCCAACCGCCTGCGCGGCGAGTTTGCGCTGGTGCTGCACCCGGCACCCGCGGCGGTGGAGGCGGGGCAGGACAGCCGGATTCTGAAGCTGCTGCTGGAGCAGTTGCCGCTCAAAACGGCGGTCAAACTGGCTGCCGACATCACCGGTGAGCCACGCAACGCGCTATACGAGTTGGCCTTGTCCATCAAAGGGGATCAGGCCGAGCATTAAGTGCCAAAAAGGGCTACAGCCCTTATGGGATGTGCGCAGGCTGCTCCCAATTTAATAGCTCCGCCAGACGACGAACCACCCATTCGGCCTCTAAGGGGTTCACCACCGCGTCGTCCCCCAGCAGCCCCAGGTAGCAGCGTGACAGCACACCCGACTCGGTCAGGTCCTGGCCGAATTGCATCTCCACACTTTTTTGCGTCAGCAAGTTGGCTAGGTCGTCGCACAGCTCGTAGCGGGCAGCCACTACCTCTCGGGGCGCATTGGGCTTGGAGCGCCCGGGGTCGGTGTACAGCGCCAGAAAGGACTGGGGGATTTCAATTTGGTATTCGTCTGACATGGATCTGCTGATTGTGAGCCACATCTAAATGAACGCAATGCAGATCGGTTAGGTCACCAAGTGTTGGCCTACCGGAGTGTGGAGAATGCGGACAACCGGGTTCGCCATACCCGGGTGTGTGGGAGCCAATGCCACTGGGGCAAATGCTTCCGCGAATGTCCCCCGCCCTGCGGGCTCCTCCTTGATTTGGCAAAACCCCAAGTCCACGCTGCACAATTCACCCCAATGTCATCGGCAACCAGCAGTGTTGGCCGACTCAGGACGGCGTGGCGCTCAGTGCAGTGAGGTCAAGGAGGAGGCCGAAGGCCGGGGGACACGAACGGAGCTGAGTGCCACGCCGTCCTGAGTCACGCGTACATTTTTGGGGCGGACATCGGTTTGCCCCGAGAATCAGGGTATTGCCAATAGTGACCCGGAGACGGTCAATTTCGCCTCTTCTTTTTTTCTCGGGAGGAGTCACGCATTCATGTGCATGTTGCACACGTAGACGGCGAAGCGAAGTTTTGGCTTACACCGCAGGTGGTTTTGGCCAACCATACTGGTCTTTCCGCTACGCAAATTCGGCAAGCGCAAGTAGTTGTGAATGCCCACTTGAAGGAGATCCAAGATGCCTGGAACCACCACTTTGGCGCCTGAAGTAACCCACATTTCGAAACACGGGTTTTGGCTTCTGCTTGCTGACGAGGAGCTGCTCGTGCCCTTCGATCAATTTCCCTGGTTTCGAAAGGGGACCATTGAACAGATATCAGAAGTTCAGTGGCCTACCCCCGACCATCTCTATTGGCCGGGGTTGGACGTCGATTTATCGGTGCAGTCCATACGAAATCCAGCCGCATTTCCGTTGGTTTCGGGCGCAGCGGGCTAACATCCCTGCAATGCGCAAGGGCCATCGGATTGCCCTGAAAATCAGGGTTTACTCGAATCCGAACAGACCATGACGCCAGCACACCACCGCCCCCAGGGTTTTGCCAACAGTGACCCGGCCGTGGTGATTGGCAACTTCCCTTGGTACGAAATGGTCTGGCGCTCCTTGCGTGGCGACTTCAAGCCGGTGTCCGAGCCGGCCGGGGGCTATGGCGCATTTGCCCACGCCTGGAGCGTGCCAGTTGACCACGCGCGTTTGAGCGTGCGCCAGCAGGCCCCGATGGTCACCTGGTTGGGCCATGTCACGGTGTTGTTGCAAGTGGCTGGTCTGAATATTTTGCTCGATCCCACGCTGGCCGACTTTGCCGGACCCTACGGCCGCTTTGGTGCGCCGCGCCGGGTGCCCGCACCGCTGCAAGCCCACGAGTTGCCGCCCATTGATGTGGTGCTGGTCTCGCACAACCACTATGACCACCTGTGCGACGCCACAATCGCCGCCCTGTTGGACGCAGGCCAGCAACCCCGTTTCGTCGTGCCCCTAGGCCTGAAGGCCTGGTTTGACGCGCGCAACATCGCCCAGGTGACCGAGCTGGACTGGTGGGGCGGAGCACAGTTAAGCGACACCGTGCGCCTGCACTTCACCCCCGCGCAGCACTGGAGCCGCCGCACGCCGTGGGACACCAATGCGTCCCTCTGGGGTGGCTACATGGTGGAGCACCACAGCCATGCCCCGCAGCCCTGGCGCTTTCTGTTTCCGGGGGACACCGGCTACAGCGCGGATTTCAAGGCGATTCGCCAGCGCATCGGGGCGGTGGACTTTTTGGCCCTGCCTATTGGCGCCTACTTGCCGCGCGACTTTATGCGGCCCATGCACGTCAACCCCTTGGACGCGGTGCAAATGCTGCTCGACCTGGAGGCCAAGCAGGCCATGGGCGTGCATTGGGGCACCTTCATGCTGACCCAAGAGGCGTTCGACCAGCCGCCCAAAGACCTGGCCGCCGCCCTGCGCCACCATGGGCTGCCCGATGACCGGGTCTGGCTCATGCGCCATGGCGAGACCCGGGCTATTCCTTTGTAGACTCCCCCGCAGTCCCGCCCGTGACGCACCTGCGCTCCGGCAAGGCATGGCTGGCCGCACAGTGGCTGCATGATCGAAATCCGCGCCCCCTGCGCGGACAAGGTGGGCGCGCTGTGATACGCTGCCGGCGAATCCGTGATTGAAGACGCCTTGCTATTAAATTTGCAGCTGCTTGCGCATATTCCACGGGGGCTAGAGGCACTTTTTGCTCGCAGATTCAATGGATTGCCAATTGCGCAACCAATTCAGCCCTTGGGTCGTTGCGCCTTCTGTCGCGCCCAGTGCGGGGCGGTATTCGCAGCCCACCCAGCCATCCCAGCCGCACTGGGCAGCCACTTCGTCAATCACCTGGAAAATGTAGTCGTAGTTCAACTCGCCCACCGACGGCTCATGGCGCTGCGGCACACCGGCAATCTGGAAGTGCCCGACACGCCCGGACGGCAGGTACGCGCGGATTTTGCTGGCCACATCGCCCTCCACGATCTGGCAGTGGTACAGGTCAAATTGCACTTTGAGATTGGGGGTACCAATTTGCTGGACGATGGCGTGCGCCGCATCCTGGCGGTTCAGAAAAAAGCCGGGGATGTCGCGGGTGTTAATCGGCTCGATCAGCACATCGCGCCCCGCGCCTGCCGCCGCTTGGGCCGCCCATTGCAGGTTGTGGAGATAGGTGGCGTGCAGCGCGGCGGTGTCTGCACCGGCTGGCGCAATACCGGCCATCACATGGATCCGGGGGCAGGCCAGCGCCTGAGCGTAGTCCAGCGCCTTGGCAAAACCGGAGCGAAACTCCGCTTCGCGCCCCGGCAGGCAAGCCAGTCCGCGCTCGCCCGCATCCCAATCGCCGGGGGGCGCATTGAACAGAACTTGCTGCAAGCCGTGGTCGTGCAGCCGCGCCGCCAATTCCCTGGCCTCAAACGCATAGGGAAAAAGGTACTCCACCGCCTCAAAGCCATCCAGGGCGGCAGCGGCGAAACGGTCCAGAAAAGCGTGCTCGTTGTAGAGCATGGTCAGGTTGGCGGCAAAGCGGGGCATGGGTCATCCAGATAGGGTTGGTCTGTAGCGATTGTGCTAGTTGGATGATCGATCCCGGGTCTGGCACTGCTCCTTAATCAGTGACCCTACAATTAATCCAATGATTAGAACTTGTGCGACAGTAGTAAATTGGATTCGCTGTTGCGAGAAACCGCTCCAATGGTTTGATCCCAAGACGCATAGTTTGCAATCAAACTGGTGCGCTTGCTCAGTGCATATTCAGCCGCTAATCCATACCCGGTTTTGGTTCCGTTTTGCAGAGCAAGGACGCGCGTGGCAGCAGGGCCAATGGCATTGAGCAAGTCGGAAGCCTGAAACGACGTCACGTTGGCGCTCAGTTTGAGTGCGCCCATCGGTACTGCCACCACCAAATTCATCATTTGCAATTTGCCACCTGCCGCGCTGTTGTCCACTTCCACGGCCGCCCCCACTTTGGCCACACCAAAATTGTAATTGCCGCTTAAACGATAGACATCAGCAACGCTTGCATCAGCCGTTAATGTGCGGTTGTCGGAAGACTGGTATTGCCCATTGACCACCCATGCGCCACCCACGTAGGTAATGCCCAAGCCCGTTTGACGCTGGTTGACCGCAGTCGCTGCACCAGATGAGCCGACGCCCAAGCCCAGGGGAACACCCACAGAAGTCGGAACAGCCATGCCAGGCAAAGCGCTGGCTTCTGCTTGCGACAATTGGATTGTCCAGTCAGACGCCACCTTGACGGTATAGGCTACAGAATCTCGGATCGACCTTCCCAATGTGACTTTGCCAGACATGTCAACACCGCCCACTTGGGCCGTACCACCGACAGCGCCAGTGACATAGTCTGGGTTGCGGATTGTTGCCAACGTCACGGCACCCATACTTCCCACCAAGGTCAAAAGTGCATCGCCACCTGTCACCGTCCCGGCGGCGGTTGGAACCAGAGTAGGGGATGTCGCACCCGACCAGAGCGATGCAGGATTTGCGGCACTGCGGTCCGCGCCCTCGATGGTCATTTTTCCAATAATTCTGGTGCCGCCACCCAAGTCTTCGGAAAAGCCAAATACGATTTCGGACGTATCTACCCCAAACCCGGATGAGTCTGCGGACGTTACGCCCCCAGGCGCAGCCATTTTAGAAACTAGCGTGTTTCCTGTGCGTGGATCGCCGACGGCGATGCCGTTGGTTGCTCCGCCGTTCACAGTCAGATAGCTACCCGCCCTGTAGCCCATGGCCAGTGTTCCCGTTACGGTAACGTCTGCGAATGCGATGCCAGAAGCCGCGATGGCGGCTAAGGATATGAGTGATTTTTTCATGAAGATGTCTCTTATTAATTAATGATTGTTAGCGCTTTTCGATCTGGCAGGGGATAGCGGTTTCAAACTGGTTGACCGTCATGTAGCGGCCACGGGGGTAGTAAATGCCCATGTCTTTTTCTTCCATGCCGGGCTTGCTGATGCCCTGAATTGCGTTGGGGAAAGCCCCCGCACCCAGCATATGGCGCAATTGCAGTACGGTTACATCGTCGTCCACCGCACCGTCACCATCGTCCGCCATAGGCAACCAGGCCACGCCGCATTGGGCGATGGCGTTGCGGGGACGGTCGGCCTTGCGGCTGAGCACGATGGTGTAGAAACCGTCCGGACCGGTGGGAACGTTTTCGTCATGCACGCAGGCGTTCACACGGGTGTTGGCAAACCCCTGGTTGGAGCAGTACGACCAGTAGCGCAGATCACCCGTGCCCATGGACGCATCCCCTTTGTAGGTGCGCGGCGTGGTGGGGGCCTTGGCGCGCACCATAAATACCTTGCCATGCTTGCGGTTGACGATGGCGCGGATGTACTGGTTGTCCAGGTTGGGGTAGAAGCCACCTTCGCTCTTGCGTGCGCCTTCTGCTGGCGGCTTGTTCAGGTAGATGCCATACAGCGCATCGCGATCCAACTGCTGGTGCCACACCGGTGGGTTCATGGCGGGGAAGGTGGGGCCAAACCTGGCGGCTTCTTGCAGCATCGTCTGGTACATGGGCATAGGCACTGCCATGGCCGCAGGGTCCAGTAGCAAGGGCTGGCGTGTTTTCAGGCTGGGGCAGGCATCGGTACCGCGCAACACCTTGCCATCGGCCAAGGTTAGCACCGGTATGGGCAAGCCCGCATTGCCGGTCTCATCCGTACCTTTATCCCCTACATAGATGCGGTACAAAATGACCTGCTGGCCGGGAGGACCGTACTTGGGCGTGTTGATGATGTCGCGCTGCTCTCCCACCAGGTTCATGCCTGTTTTCAGCTTGGGGTCGGGGCGGCCATCCACCACTTCCAGCGTGTAGTCCCTTTGCCTGGCATTGCGGTCGGCCCCGGCGAGGAAGGGGTTGGTGGAGCCGGCTTTGGGTTTGATCAGGTAATCCGCCACCGACTCAATGGGGCGACCCGCCTCGTCGTAGCTGATGAAGGACATGTAGCGGGAGTGTGCAAACTGGCCTTCCAGGCTGAGCTTGGCACCCGGGGGCATAGTGAATACCGCAGCCCAGTAGAAGGTGGCTGCGTCCGGGTAGGCAATGTTGATGTAAGGGTCCGCACTGGCGGGACCACGCAACCAGAAACATGAACGCGGGCCGGGAATCGGGTCCTTTCCTGCGGCAACGGAGGCCAGCGCATCCCCCATCATTTTTTCAGGGCTCAGGATTTGGGCCTGGGCGCTTGGCGTGAGCGTGGGAGCCAGCGCCATTAAGAAGGAAGCCGTCAGGCCGAGCATGGATTTTTTCATGGGTGTCGTGATGTGGTTAGGGTATGACACGATGCTAAAAATTTCTGGCACGGCAGAATGTCTAAACCCCGACAAACATTGAAATGAGTCCTCATGGTTAACCCTCGGTCCGATATCAACATCAAGGCATTTCTGCTGCCCACGGTGTTAGGACGCCTGGGGCCAGAGTTGCTCGATGAACTGGCCGTACATGCCCGGGTAGAGCGGTTTGAAGTGCCCACCCTGCTCAATGCCGCCGGGACGCCACTGCAGTGGTTGCGTTTGGTGGTGGAGGGGCATATTGAAATCGTGGCGCGCCGGGCCTCAGGCAAAGAAATCTCGGTCAGTGAAGTGGGGCCCGGTGCCTGGGCAACTTGGCTGCCGTGCTTTATTGCTGCGCCACCTGAACATGATTTCTACAGCGGTTCGTCAAGCTGCTTTATCGCGCTGCCAGTGGCTGAGGTGCAACGTTTTTGCGAACAGCACCCCAAGATGTACCCTTTGATCATTGGTGAGATCGGCCAGCGCCTTCGTCTCCTGATGGAGTGGACCGGCCAGTCGGTGCTGATCGGACCCGAGCAGCGCATGGCCAAGCTGGTGCACATCCTGGCGCGTGACCAGAAGATGAAGGGCAATACCGGAACGCTGATGGTCAAGCAGGACCGCCTGGCTGGTTTGGCACGCTGTTCGCGCCAGACCGCCAATGCACTGTTGAGCCAATTGGAAAAGGGCGGCTTGATTCGACTGTCTTACGGAAAGATTGAAATTTTGGACATGGCGCACCTGTTTGCCTTTGCAGATGAGGATGTCGAAAACGGCTGACGATCTATTCCAACAAAGCGCTTTTGTTGCAGACCTTGTTTTCAGTGTGCGGAGGTGATTTATTCCATTTGAGGTCGGCGCAAAGCAAAAAAAAGCCCTTCAAGAGAAGGGCTTTTTGGCAAGCATGTTGCTTGATTATTTGCAGTAAACACGCGCTGTACGTGGCGTGTAAATTCCCAAGGTCACCATGCCGAGCAGTACATCCATTGGGGCTTGCTCAACGGCCACAGCACCAACTTTGGCAGCGCCGCCGCATACTTTGCTGGCGTCAACGGAGGTGTTTTGGCCGATGCCGCTGACGAAGAAAGTCTGGCTGTCTTCCATTTTTGGCGCAGCGGAAACATCGCCCGCCACGGTAAAGCGCTGGTTTGCGCAGCCAACCAGGACGAAGCCTGCAACGAGTGTGACCAAAACGGATTTGAACATGGTGAGTCTTCCAGAGGAATGATGTGAATGAATTGAGCTTCCTCAAGATTGAGGCCGCAGTGAACATTATAGGAACGAATTTGTGGCATTCTGTCCCCAGATACTGCGTCGCGCTTGTCCGGTGCTTGCCGTGGCACCGTGATCGCTTACAGTCAATCCCTAGCCCTAACCCACTTCCTAACCCTGCATTGGAGCCCACCATGTCCAGTCTTTTGCCTCAAGTTGATCCCGATGGATTGTTAGAGTTTTCGGTGGTCTACACCGACCGTGCGCTCAACCACATGTCCAAGAATTTCCAGTGCGTGATGAAGGACATTTCCCGCATGCTCAAAGGCGTGTACTACGCCCGCTCTGCGGTGCTGGTGCCCGGGAGCGGCACCTTCGGTATGGAAGCGGTGGCCCGACAGTTTGCGGGCGACAAAAAGGTGCTGATCATTCGCAACGGTTGGTTCAGCTACCGCTGGACACAAATCATTGACATGGGCCGCATCACCACCGACACCACGGTGTTGAAGGCGCGCCGCACCGGCGAGGGCAAACAAGCCCCTTGGGTGCCCGCGCCCATTGGCGAGGTGGTGGCAGCCATTCATGACAAAAAGCCCGATGTGGTGTTTGCCCCGCACGTAGAAACCGCCAGCGGCATGATCCTGCCCGACGACTACCTGCGCGCAGTGGCCGATGCGGTGCACGCCGTGGGTGGCTTGTTTGTGCTGGACTGCATTGCCTCCGGTGCCATGTGGGTGAATATGGAAGACACGGGCGTGGACGTGCTGGTGAGTGCGCCGCAAAAGGGCTGGAGCAGTTCCCCCTGCTGCGCCATGGTGATGCTCAGCGCGCGCGCGCGCGCCGCCATTGACAGCACGACCAGCAGCAGCTTTGCCTGTGACCTGAAGAAGTGGCTGCAGATCATGGAAACCTACGAAGGCGGTGGCCATGCCTACCACGCCACCATGCCCACCGACGCACTCACCCGCTTGCGTGAAGTGATGCTGGAGACCGAGGCCTATGGCTTTGACAAAGTGCGTGCCGAGCAATTGCAGCTGGGTACCCAGGTGCGCGCCCTGTTCGAGAGTCGCGGCATCCCCAGTGTGGCGGCTGAAGGGTTCAAAGCCCCTGGTGTGGTGGTGAGTTACACCGAAGACCCGGAAATCCAGTCCAGCCGCAAGTTTCTGGCAGAAGGCCTACAGACCGCTGCCGGTGTGCCGCTGCAATGCGACGAACCTGCAGACTTCATGACCTTCCGCATTGGCCTGTTTGGCCTGGAAAAATGGCACAACGTGGACCGCACGGTGGGGCAGCTGTCAGCTGCGCTGGACCGATTGGGAATTGCTAAATAGCGACGGCGAGGGGGCTCAGAATGGTGTGGCACTCAGCTCCGTTCGTGTCCCCCGGCCTTTGGCCTCCTCCTTGACCTCACTGCGCTGAGCGCCACGCCATTCTGCGTTAGCCACTGCCAACTTGTGCCGGAATGGCCAGCACCCGCTGCACGATTGGTCTGCGTATTTCTTTGTATTTGACTTCCAATTTAGGATAGCGGTTGTGCAGGAAAGTCGCTTACTCCTTAAGGCCCGTTGCAGTCAGGCGATGCGCTCCAAAGCTGTCACTCAAATCGCTGGTTAAACGCTTTTTAGCCCTTGCATATAAATACGTAGGTCTTTGTGCGCTTCATGAAACCGGCTGCTGTAGTTTGATCGAAGTTTGGGTCATGCACGAACTCGAACGATCCTGGGCAAGTCCTTGCAGCAAACTTGTTTGCAAAGATGTGAACCCGTTGCGCGATGGAACCTTCCGTTTCCATCATTCCCGGCGCAGCGGTTACCGTCAGTATGTGCTTGCTTGCGCCGAGGGGTTCGTGGGTGAACCCGACATCGCCAGTGCCACCCACCTCAGAACGCGCCTCAAGGGAATTTGGTTGGCGAGTGTAAGAACATCCTTGCAGCGAGACGGCTGCCATTACGGACAAAAACAACAAGCGATTCAGCATTCCAACTCCTTCTAAATTTATTGAGGCTGTGTAAGCGTCGGCAGAACAAGAAAGCGCCCTTCTTTTAGCCGTCGTGCTACGTGCTTATGGAAAAGGTACGTTGTATTGGGAATGTCCATATCGTGTCCTCGACATGACTGGATTCCATTTTCCATCAAGCGGCGCGATAACACATGGATCGGACTTTCAATGCGGTGGTTGCCGTATAGGATGCATAAATCTGCAACCCCGTCGCAGAACTCTTTGGAGTAAGTGGTGGCAAAGGGTGCACGATGGGCGTTCAAGTTGTTGAGGTATGTCCCGCTGTACTTCTTGCAGTAGAGAAGAAGGAGTCGTTCATTCTTTTCGGCCCTGCCGCTGAGCATAGTCTTAAAGGGCTAACTCAATATTGTCGAGTCAAATACTCACACTAGGGCGAATATTCTTCAATGGAAGAAGTCCGGCAAGCCGCATGCAATAAGGCATCTCTGCAAAAAAGTCGAGATAAAAGCGGCAATAAAAATGCATAGAACCCAACTCCAGTGCTTTTGATGTGGATTAACCCGGTCACGAAACCTAGTCATTCAAACACTATATCGCACCACCTGCCAGACCAAACTGGACCATGTCCTCGAAGGGCTGCTTTCGCTGCCCAACCGAAATTGCCTATTCCCCATTGCCGACCTCAATTTTGAACGTTGATAGCCGGTGATGTTGTCGGGCTCCACCAGGCCCAAAGCGGGTGCTCGCGGAATCAACCCGTAGGTCGGGTCAGTCGCGGGAGCGGCCATTCGATTGCAGGGCCCGCTGGGCTATAGTTCAAACCAAATGAATGTCTGGAAACGCGAACTCGACGATCACCAAATTTCGCCAGACTTCCCAATAAGCTCATTTGCTTAGTTCGGCCATGTACCAGCCCAACCTATTAACCAGACGGACCTGCTCAAAATGCTGTGCAGTCCGGCTACTTCTACGCTAGGCGTCAAAGAATCATGGAGAGAAAAAGCTGCCGCGACTGTTGCGTGAGCTATCCGCTCACTCGCGAATTCTTTGGTAATACGCCAAGCGGCGGCTTCCGTCACCAGTGCCGCGCCTGCATGCGTGCGCACGTTGGTAAGTACAGCAAAGAGAACAAAACCGGCGTAGTCGCCCGAGCGAATCTCCGCAAGGAACGTGAACTTCGTGCCGGAGGTGCCGGCTATAACGAGGCAGATGTCGCCCACATTCGGGCCCTACTCTCAGATCGGTGCGCGTACTGCGATGTACCTCTGGCAAGGGGCGGGCATGTTGATCACAAGACTCCAATTGCTCAGGGCGGGCGAAACGAAGCAGCGAACCTCACGCTATGCTGCGAGCGGTTCAATCTCGCAAAGCACGCCAAGAACGTTGAGCAGTTTCGCCGGTGGCGCACTGAGCGCGGTCTTAAAACCCGAAACCCACGCTTGGTGTAACGTGCCGTCTAACCTTCCTTCAAGCGGACCCACCTTCGGCGGTCCGATTAAGTCAATCGTTAAACCTTATGCGGACTCCCTTGCCATGCGAAAAATTGTGCTTGCCTTTGTTTTAGCTCTAACACCCATATTTGTGTTTTCTGAGTCATCTCTAGACGACTTGTCCAACGACAAAGTGTTGGAGGGGGCGGTGGCCGAGATTCACTCGATGAGGTTGAAAGAGCTTGAGGTCGCCATTGAATATATAGCCGCCTGCATGGAACCCTTGACTACGGAACGCAGCTACCATTGCAGTCGGTATTTCACGATTGCATCAATAAAAATTGTTAAGACTCCACAGTTCTCAAAATTAAGAAATGCCGTCTTTTTGGCAGAACTAAAGAGCAGCGAAGCGATGGGGAAAGGCTCCTCGTTGGAACGTATCGCAGTCAAAATGACGGAGCTCAGACGTTCTTCTGTATTCCTAAAGCTCCAAGATGCTGCTCACGAACGGTATCAAAAGCTAGCCAATTGAGATGCATGCATTGCAGCAAAAGGTCCAACAATCGGTTCAGATCGTGGCTGCGCACGATCTAACCTTACTCGTTATGTTGCTACATAAAAGGAGCCGAGGTAAATTTCTGAGCGACGGACATCTATCGTGCCGCTTAAAACCAGCGTGCCACTATCGGAAGAAGCAGCGACGCCAGCACTACCTGAAGGCCCAGCGCCAATGCCGCCCAAGCACCGGCGTCGGCGTTCACCTGTAACGCCCGTGCAGCGCCAATGCCATGCGCGGCGGTGCCCAGCGCAAAGCCGCGTGCCATCCAGCCGGGGGTGTCCACCCCGATGCCAACCCAGTTGAACAGGTATTTGCCACTGAGCGCGCCCACCAACCCGGTGATGACGGCAAAGACGGCGGCCAAGGCGGGGATGCCCCCTATCTTGTCCGCCACGCCCATGGCCACAGGGGCGGTGACGGATTTGGGCGCGAGTGACAAGATGATCTCGGTGGGCAGGCCCAGCGCCCATGCAAACAGCACGGCACTGCCCGCTGCCGCCGTACCCCCCAACAGGGACGCCAACACAAATCGGCCCCAATGCGCGCGCAGCGCAACGCGGCGTTGCCACAAGGGCCAGGCCAGGGCCACCACGGCCGGGCCCAGCAAGAAGTGGATGAACTGCGCCCCTGAAAAATAGGTCGGGTACGACGTGCCGGTCAGCGTCAACCCGGCCGCCAATACGGCAACCGACCACAGCACCGGGTTGGCCCACGGTGCCTGGTGTGCGCGCGCATAAAAGCCCTGGGCCGCCACATACACCAGCAGCGTGGCCGTCAACCCGAACAGCGGGGTGGACGAAAGATAGACCCATAGCTGAACAAAATCGGTCATGCACCCTTGCGCATCAGCGCCCTAAGCCCCCACGCGGTAACGATCAGGCCGACCCAGGTCGACAGCACAATCACCACGCCAATGCGAAGTCCGTATTGGTTGATCAGCCCCAGGTGGGTCATCACACCAACCCCAACCGGCACAAACAGCAAGGAGAGGTGCGCCAGCAAAAAGTCCGCCACTGCACCGACCTTTTCCCGCACCAGCGGGGCTCGCAACGCCAACAGCAGCAGCACCATGCCGACCACCGGGCCGGGAAAGGGCAGCTTCAATCCTTTGGCCAGCACCTCGCCCAGCGATTGCAGCGTGAGCAATATGGCGAGCCCTTGCAGAATATTCATGGGCAGGCGCTCGGCTGCACCACGCTCAAAAGCGCTCCAGCTCGGGATGCTTGATCTGCCCGCCGCGCACCAGCATCCGGCCGTATTCGGCGCAGCGCTGCAGGGTGGGGATGACCTTGCCGGGATTGAGCAATTCCTTGGGGTCAAACGCCTGCTTCACACCGTACATCTGCGCGTTTTCTTGGGCTGAGAACTGAACACACATGCTGTTGAGCTTCTCCACCCCCACGCCGTGCTCCCCTGTTACCGTGCCGCCCATGGCGACGCTGGTTTCCAGAATGTCGGCACCAAACAGCTCGCAGCGGTGCAGCTGGTCCGGGTCGTTGGCATCAAACAAAATCAGTGGGTGCAGGTTGCCGTCGCCGGCGTGAAACACGTTGGCGCAGCGCAGCTGGTACTTCTTTTCCATCACCGCTATCGCCAGCAAAATGTCGGCCAAACGCTTGCGCGGAATGGTGGAGTCCATGCACATGTAGTCCGGGCTGATGCGCCCGCTGGCCGGGAAGGCGTTTTTGCGGCCACTCCAGAACTTCAGCCGCTCGGCTTCGTTCTGGCTCACCGCGATGGCAGTCGCACCATGGCGGCGCAGCACCTCGCTCATGCGGCCGATTTCTTCCTCCACCTCCTCCGGCGTGCCGTCGCTCTCGCACAGCAAAATCGCCTCGGCCGTCAGGTCGTAGCCCGCATGCACATAGTCTTCTACGGCCGCAGTCATGGGCTTGTCCATCATCTCCAGCCCGGCCGGGATGATGCCGGCCGCAATCACCGCAGCGACGGCATCGCCGGCCTTGCGGATGTCGTCAAAGCTGGCCATGATGCAGCGCGCCAGGATCGGCTTGGGAATCAGTTTGACGGTTACCTCATGGATGATGGCTAGCATGCCCTCGCTGCCCACCACCACGCTCAGCAGGTCGTAGCCCGGGGTGTCCAGGGCGTCGGAGCCAAACTCAATGGGCTCGCCTTCCATGGTGAAGCCGCGCACCTTGAGCACGTTGTGCAGCGTCAGGCCGTATTTGAGGCAGTGCACGCCACCGGAGTTCTCGGCCACGTTGCCACCAATGGTGCAGGCGATTTGGCTGCTGGGGTCGGGCGCATAGTAGAGCCCATGGGGCGAGGCGGCCTCGCTGATGGCCAGATTGCGCACACCGCACTGCACCAGCGCGGTACGACTGCGCTTGTCGACCTTCAGAATCTTGTTGAACTTGGCCAGCGACAGGGTCACGCCCAATGCATGCGGCATCGCGCCACCCGACAGACCCGTACCCGCGCCACGCGCCACCACCGGCACATTGAGGGAGTGGCAAGTTCTGAGCACCGCTTGCACCTGCGCTTCAGTCTCGGGCAAGGCCACCAGCATCGGGCGCTGGCGGTAGGCGGTCAGGCCATCGCACTCATAGGGCGTAGTGTCCTGCGTTTGGTAGAGCAGGGTATGTTTGGGTAAATGGGGCTCTAGCCCCCGTAGAACCTGCGCAAGAAGCTCCTTTTTTTGTAGCGCCGTGATGGTGCTGGTATCGGCGGGAAAACTCATATTTGAAGTCCTAGAGGTAGGCTTAGGACTGTAGAGCAAAGCCGCGCCAGCATGCTGAATAAATTTAAACACCGCTGTGAAATTGCATTGTCCATATCCGGGGTAGGGACAAGTCGGTGTGGCAGGATCGACAGCTTTAGCGTCACCCACTCAAGGAGTTCATATGATGCATCGTCGCAGCGCGATCGGTACGGTTGCCAGCGGTTTACTGTGGGGGGCAATGCCGGCAATGGCACAAACGCCAAAGCAAATCGTGGTGTTGGGTGCTGGTATTGCAGGGCTGACTGCCGCCCGCGATCTGGCGCGCGCCGGGCACCGTGTGGTGGTTCTGGAAGCCCGTAACCGCGTCGGGGGCCGGGTGGTCTCGGACCGCACGGCGCTTGGATTTGCCTGCGATTTGGGGGCCGGCTGGATTCATGGCCCCGACGGAGGGAATCCGGTGACGGCCTTGGCCAAAGAAGCGAAAGCCGCCACATTTTTGACCAAAGACGAATCTGTCTTGGTATTCGACACCCAGGGCAAAGACGTAAGTGCCATTCAGTTCGGTGCGCGGGGGGATGCTGCCTACAAAGGGCTGGTGACCCGCCTTGCTGAACGCTACGAAGAGGATGGCGGACCGGATATGCCGCTGCTGGACGCGCTGAAGCAGCTTGACCCGAACGCACTGAATGACCCGTTTGTCAGCTATCCCTTGACTGCCTACACGGAGTTTGACGCGGGTGGCCCCGCCGAACGTTTGTCGGCTCTGCACTGGTCAGACGATGAAAAATTTCCGGGCAAAGACGTGATCTTTCCTGGTGGTTACGATGCCATTGCGCAACTGCTGGCACAACAGGCAACTGCTGCGGGAGCCCAAATCCGGCTGGAAACAGTGGTGCTGTCAGTGGACCATGGCGGCTCTGGGGTGAAAATTTCCACAGACAAGGGGGATGTTACCGGCCAGGTCGCCATTTGCACCTTGCCGTTGGGGGTCCTCAAGGCCGGAAAAATCAAGTTTTCTCCAGAGCTTCCTGCGCAGCATCAGGCGTCCATCGGAAGGCTGGAAATGGGCAGCATAAACAAGGTGTTCTGCAAATTTGGCAAGGCGTTCTGGCCCACCGATGTGCAGTATTTCGGTTTTCATGCCCCGCAGCGTGCCATGCTGGCCTACTGGGTGAACTACCGCACGTTCAGCAACATCAACTGCCTCGTCGGTATTTGCATCGGCAATGCGGGTGCGACGATCGACAAGATGAGTGACGCGCAAGCGAGCGCCGAGGCCACTAAGGCACTGAAGTCCATGTTTGGCGCCAAGGCGACTGCGCCCTCTGCCGTCCTGTGCTCCCGCTGGAATGCCGACCCGTTCGCCTTGGGGGCCTATTCCTTCACTTCGGTGGGGTCGAGTTCGGCTGATTTTTCACGACTGGCCCAGCCCGCCAGCGACCGCTTGTTAATGGCGGGGGAACATACCAATGATAAATACCGCGCCACTGTACACGGGGCTTACCTGAGCGGCGTGCGAGCCGCCAAAGCGGTTTAAACGGCCACCGTTTTCAGCCATTCGGCAAATGCCGCGCATTCCCAGCGGTCCATCATGCCGGTGCGCCAGCACAGGTAGTGGGCATGGGGGCTGGGAACGTCTTCGGAAAAGGCAGCGGTGGCCCCCAAGCGGACCAGGGAGCCATCTTTCAGCCACGGGGCGCCCAGCTTCAGGCGTACCAAGCCAATGCCCATGCCGGCGGCGGCGCCGTCGCACATGAGGCCGATGTCGTTGAACTGGGAGCCGTCCACGGGCTCGGGCCAGTCCAGCCCCCGTGCTGCAAACCAGGTGCGCCAGGGCTCCAGCGGGCTGCGCAGCAAGGGCATGTTGAGTAAGTCGCTGGCCGACTCAAAGGGGCCGTGTTCGCGCACAAAGGCGGGCGAGGCCAAGGGCGTCACCACGTCTTTCATCAGGCACACATGCTCCATGTCGGCATAGCGCCCGGGGCCAAAGCGCACGATCAAATCGGCGTCTTCGGCCACCACATCCAGCAGCGGAATAGACACTTGCATGGTCAGGTCGATTTCCGGGTAGGCCTCGGTGAACTGGCGCAAGCGGGGGATCACGATAGAGCGTGCAAAGGTGGGGGTGACGGCCAGGCGCAGTTTGCGCTTGCCCGGTGCGGCGGCTGAGGTGGGGAACTTCTGCAATATCGCCAGGCCCTCGCGCACATGGGCCAGGTACTCAGAGCCTTCGGTGGTGAGCGAGAAGTCCGCCCTGCCAAACAGCTTGGTGCCAATGATTTGTTCCAGCTGGCGCACACGGTGGCTGACCGCGCTGGGGGTAACACACAGCTCCTCGGAGGTCTGCGTCACGCTGCGCAGGCGGGCCAAGGCCTCAAAAGTCAATAAACACTGGATGGGGGGGATGCGGGTGGCGCTCATATGACGATCATGCACTACTATAATTCGCGACCCTTTCAGGGGTTTCCCCTGTTTTGCCTATAGCCCCACCGGGAGTTGCCGTGTCCGACCGCCTTGCCGTACTGCCACAGTACCTTCTCCCCAAAAAAGCACTCACCGCTTTCGCGGGCTTTGTTGCAGCCGCCCAATGGGGGGGCATGACCACCTCGCTTATCCAATGGTTTGTCAAGCGTTACCAGGTGAACATGGCCGAGGCGGCCAACCCCGACATTGCCAGCTACGCGTCCTTCAATGAATTCTTCACTCGGCCCCTGAAAGCGGGTGCTCGCCCCCTGGCGGCGGCTGACTTCATCTGCCCGGTGGATGGCGCCATCAGCCAGCTCGGGGCGATCGAAAAAGACCAGATATTTCAGGCCAAGGGCCACCACTACAGCAGCACCGCGCTGGTGGGGGGCGACTCCGCGCTGGCGGCGCAGTTTGACAACGGCACCTTTGCCACGATCTACCTGAGCCCGCGTGATTACCACCGCATCCACATGCCTTGCGACGGGCGACTGACGCGCATGATCTACGTGCCGGGTGACTTGTTCTCCGTCAACCCCACCACGGCGCGGGGTGTGCCCGGCCTATTTGCGCGCAATGAGCGCGTGGTGTGCGTGTTTGAGTCGGAAAATGGCCCCTTTGTACTGACCCTGGTCGGGGCGACCATTGTGGGCAGCATGGCTACCGTGTGGCACGGCGTGGTCAACCCGCCGCGCCGGCCTGCCATTTGCGAGTGGCACTATGAAGAGGGGGCGGTGAGCTTGCGCAAGGGCGAAGAGATGGGGCGCTTCTTGCTTGGCTCCACGGTGGTGATGCTGTTCCCCGCCAACAAGGTGGCGTTCAACCCGCAGTGGAGCGCCGCGCAGCCGGTGCGCCTGGGTGAAAACATGGGCGCAGCGGAATAAAACCCCGTTATTTGAAGATGACGGTCTTGTGGCCGTTGATCAGCACCCGGTGCTCGCTGTGCCATTTGACCGCCCGGGCCAGCACCTGGCTCTCGGTGTCGCGGCCTTGGGTGGTGAGGTCTTCCACGGTTTTGCTGTGGTCCACGCGGGCCACGTCTTGCTCAATGATGGGGCCTTCGTCCAGGTCGGCCGTCACGTAATGGGCCGTGGCACCAATCAGTTTCACGCCCCGGTCGTGCGCCTGGTAGTAAGGCTTGGCACCCTTGAAGCTGGGCAAAAATGAGTGGTGGATGTTGATGGCACGGCCCGAGAGCTTGCGGCACATATCATCACTCAAGATCTGCATATAGCGCGCCAGCACCACCAGCTCGGCCTCTTCCGCTTCAATGATTTCCAGTTGACGTGCCTCGACCTGGGCCTTGGTGGCCGCGGTAACGGGCAGGTGGTGAAACGGCACGTTGTAACTGGCCGCCAGCTGGTAAAACTCGCGGTGGTTGGAGACGATGGCGCGAATGTCCAGCGGGAGCAGCCCGCTTTTCCAGCGAAACAGCAAGTCATTCAGGCAATGCCCCTCTTTGCTGACCAGCAGCACGGTGCGCATAGGCTGCACTGTCGCGTGCAGGCTCCATTGCATGTTGAACGGTTCCGCAAAAAAGCCCAGTTGGCTGCGCAAGTCCTCCGCAGTGAGCTGCACGCAGCTGAACTGCACCCGCATGAAAAAGAGTCCGGTATCGGGGTCGTTGTACTGCGCGGCTTCTTCAATATTGCCACCGCGTTCCAGCAAAAAGCCGGAGACGTTGTGCACGATGCCCAGCCGGTCGGGGCAGGAGAAAGTAAGAATGTAGGTCTTGGTCATGGTGCCCCGATTGTCGCAGGGCGGGGCCGGGCGCTATGGCCTTGTAGCGACAGGCTGGCAGACTAATGAATAACGACCGGGTTTTGCGCCAGCTCCGCGTACTGCGCCAGGGTGTCTTCCACTTCTTCTTGGGTAGGGGTGTTGACCTGCCAGGCCATGATGTGCTGCTGGAATAGCTCGGCCCAGGAGCCGTCCAGATAGACCTCTTTGCCCGAGCGCTTGTCGACAATCTCAAAGCCGTGGCGCGCCAGCATGGGCACACCGCGCGGGTATTGCTCGGTCGCCTCTTTGCCAAAAATCGCCGCCCCGTGCGAGCCGGCACCAGACGGTCGCAGCCCGTCGATCTCGGCATTCGCCAGCATGTGGGTGACGGAAAAGGTCTCGGAGTCGTAAAGCGTGTGCATTGCGTCCATTCTAGGGTTTTTGTGAGGTGCGCCACTGTTGTTCGACAAAATCGCCGTTGGGTTGCGACAAACGGATGCGCACCGGCATGAAGTCCATGTCCGGTGCCAGCCAGACCTCGACCTTGGGATCGTGCTCGCCGGTGGGGTCGCGGCTCAGTTTGAAAGCCTTGACCGCTCCGCCGGGGAGTGCCAGTGTTTCCGATTCGCCCATTTTGAAGATCCACGCCTCAGACGAGCGCGGGCCGATGGCCTGAAACGGAATCAAATCCCCGACGAGCACCCGCTCTTTTTCGCCCCCCAGCATGGACGCTAGCTGGATGAACACGCTGAGTTGGTCTTGCGCGCCCATTTGCAGCGGTGCATCGGGCGTGTTGGCGCTAAAGGTGACTTTTCCTTTCCCGTACTCAAAGTGGGCAGCCACCTCAGAGCGCACCTTGTCGCCAAAACGAATCGGCTCCAGCCCTTGCGGTGTGAGCTGCCCCTTGCTGGTTTGCACGCGTGAGCCGAGCAGGAAATGGCTGATTTCCAGGCGCGCGTCGTAGGTCTTGCCGTCTTGCAGCCAAAGAAGTTCGCCGTTGGCGAAATAGGGGAAGCCCTTGACCTCGCCCTTGACGTCGTATTTCAGGCGGGTGGAGCCCGGAATGACGTAGCGGATAACCACCATTTCTACGGGGGTCGACGGGGCCGCGTCGGCCGCTGCCAATTGCACCGGCTCAACTGCGTTGGTGTTGGTAGTGGAGCTTGCTATGGATTCAGTAGCTGCTTGCGCAGTGTCTACGGGGGCTACAGCCCTATTTGCCTCCGAAATGTCAGGGTCAGCCGGGGACGGGGACGGGGCGGCGTCTTGGGTTGGGGGTCGAGCCACGCGGGGCGGGGCCTGCGGCCGGGGTGCCGCAGGCGTGTCCGCCTGGGGTGCCGTGCTGATGGTGCGCATGGTGAATGGGCGGTCCACGGCCGAACCCGGCTCCACCTGCAGGGCGCGAAGCGGGGCCCCGAACAAAACCACCCAATGTCCCAGCAAAACCGCCAGCGTCAATACCGCCAATACGGCGATTTTGCGATGACGTGGACGGTCGGGTGAGCTGGGAGAGGTTTCTGCCATGGGTTTCAAGAGGAGCGGGCGACGGATTGTTGCCAGAATAGCGATCCCAGTTTAATTCAGAGCGACAATTCCGCCATGAAACTTGCAACCTACAAAGATGGCTCGCGTGATGGTCAGTTGGTGGTGGTCTCCCGTGACCTGTCCCTTGCGCACTATGCCTCCCATATCGCCAGCCGCCTGCAGTCCGTGCTGGACGACTGGAACTACCTGTCGCCCGAGTTGCAGGACCTGTATGACGCGCTCAACGCCGGGCGGGCGCGCCACGCCTTCCCTTTTGACCCCATGCAGTGCATGGCACCGCTGCCACGGGCCTACCAGCGGGTGGTTGCGCAGGCCTACCCCGGCGCCGTCGCGCGCTTGCGCAAGCAGGCGTTGGCGGATGCCGACAGCGCGCCGTCCCAACTGTTGATGGTCCAGTGCGCCAGCGACGAATTGTCCGGTCCGTGTGACCCGATCGTGTGCGCCAGCGAGGAGCTGGGGCTTGATTTTGACGCCGGACTTGCCATTGTGACCAGCGACTTGCCCATGGGCTGCCCGTCCGACCGGGCGCTGGAGGGCGTGCGCCTGCTGATGTTGACCAACGGTGTGGTGTTGCGCAACGCAATGTCGCTGGAGCAGGACCTGGGATACGGGTTTGTCCAGAGCCACCCCGGCGCTGCATTCAGCCCGGTGGCGGTCACGCTGGATGAGTTGGGCGATGCCTGGGGCCGGGGGCGCGTGAACCTGCCGCTGCAAACCAGCTGGAATGGCCGCAAGGTGGGCCTGTGTGATGCTGGCTCTGACATGGCGTTCCACTTTGGGCAACTGATGGCCCACCTGTGCAAGACGCGCAATGTGCGCGCGGGCTCCATCGTTGGCACTGGTGCGGTCAGCAACAAGGGTGTGGAGAAAAAAGCCCGCACCGATTGGCCCAAGGGCTACCACTGTATTGCTGAGAAGCGTGCCATGGAAACTCTGCAAGACGGCCAGCCCAGCACCGAGTTCATGAAGTACGGCGACACCATCCGCATTGAGATGAAAGGGCCGGACGGCCAGAGTGTGTTTGGTGCGATTGAGCAGGAAGTGGTGCCCAACAGCTAGCGCGGCTCGGGTGGGCTCTACAGCCCCTGCCCATTCATCAGTTGCAGGATGAAAACCTTGGCACCGCTGAGCATCATCTCGATGGACACCGACACCAGCACCAGGCCCATCAACCGCTCCACCGCCGTCACCAGCCGGTCGCCAATGATGCGCTGAATCCGCTCTGCCGACACCAGCACCACGGCGCTGATGAGCATGGTGACGCACAGGGCGGCAATCCACTCCATGCGTTTGTCGGGCTGCTGGGACACCAGCAGCAACACGGTCGCCAGCGCCGAGGGCCCGGCCACGGCCGGTACCGCCAGCGGCACGATCAAGGGTTCGGTCAACACTTCGGGTTCGGTTCCATGCGGTGGCGGAAACACCATGCGCAGCGCGATCAGAAACAAAATCACGCCGCCGCCAATTTGCAGGGACAACTCGCTCAGGTTCATCACTTCCAGAAAGCGCTGCCCGACAAACATGAAGGACAGCAGCAGGCCAAACGCAATCAGGATTTCACGCAGGATCACGCGCGAGCGCCGCTCGGGCGCGACGTGCTTGAGTGCGGCTGCAAAGATCGGGATATTGCCAATCGGGTCGGTGATCAGCACCAGCAAAATGGTGGCCGATGCAAAGGTGTAATTCATCATCCCCGGGAGAATACCAGCCCCGGGGCTCAGCCTTAATGCTGTTCGGCTTTCTCCTGGCAGCCAATACAACGCGCGGCCTCCGGCGCGACTTGCAGGCGCGCCAGCGGGATCTGGACATCGCAGGCGGTGCAGCGGCCGTAGGTGCCCGCCGCGATGCGCTGCAGCGCCGCATCCACCGCGGCCAGTTCGGTGGTTTCATGGTCGTCCAGCGCAAATTCCAGATCACGTTCGGTGGCGGTTTGCGCAGCGGAGTCGGTGTGGCCGGCAAAGTGGTCGGCCGAGGCCTCTACCCGCCCAATCGGGCCACCCCGCAGGGTTGCCAGCTGAGCCACCAGCGATGCGCGCTGTTGCAGGAGTTGTTCCTTGAACGGGGTGAAATCTGGTGTGGTCATGGTGGGGTGCCTGTTGTTCGTGGACAAAGAATCATCATCGGCAAAGCACAGCGGGCCGTCTTTGATCTGCGTCAATTGGTGGGTGCGCTGTGGCCCCGTGTGCGTGTGCGATAATCACGCCATGTCGACATTGCACACCCTTCGCCAAGCCCGCTCCATCGCGTGCTGGGTGCTGGCGTGGTTTGTGTTGTCGGTCGGGGTGGCGGTTGCGGCACCTATCGTGCAACCCCAGTCCATTTCCTTGGTCTGCTCTGCCGCCGGTGAGGTCAAATTGGTCACCGGCACAGACGATGGCAGCACACCGGCCAGCGGCCACTTGTTGGATTGCGTGCTGTGCCTGGCATTGGACGCACCACCGGTTGTCAGCGTGCAGGTGGCTTCCCATGTGTCGCCATTGGCCTATGCGCTGATGTCAATACCTGCTGCGCACATCGCGTGGCGCACCGCGTCGCCGCTACCGGCGCGCGGCCCTCCCGCACTGCTTTAAGGCGTTTTGCCGCCACAGGCGGGCCCAGCGGCGCGTGCCACGCGTTGCATGTAGCCTTCCTTGCTTCGCTTTCACTGGATTTCATCTGACCTCGTTCGCTATGAATTTCATAGCTGCTCACGCACGTGCTACGGGCGTTCTGGCCATTTTTCTCTCTTTTTTACCAAGGAAAAACCATGAAAACTCTCTCGATTGTCGGTTCTGCATTGCTGGCTACTGTTTTGTCTACCGCTGTGTGCGCGCAAACCGTGGACGTCAAAGATGCCTGGGCGCGTGCCACCGTGCAAGGCCAAAAGGCCACCGGTGCGTTCATGAAACTCACCGCCAAAGACGGTGCCAAACTGGTCGCTGCCTCCTCACCTGTGGCGGGTGTAACCGAGGTGCATGAGATGAAGATGGAAGGCGATGTCATGAAAATGCGCGCCGTTCAAGGCGGCTTGGACTTGCCCGCTGGCAAGGCGGTTGAATTGAAGCCCGGCGGCTACCACGTCATGCTGATGGACCTGAAGGTTGCCCTGCAAAAAGACACCACCATCCCCATGACGCTGGTGTTCAAGGATGCCAAAGGGGTGGAAACCAAGACTGAATTGACGGTGCCCGTCTCTCAGGCGGTACCTGGCGCCAAGGCGGGCGACATGCCTGCGATGGGCCACGGCATGCACAAGCCATAAGCACGGTTTGCGCAGGCACTACCCGATCATTGAATTCATTTTCGAGCACCCCATGAATAAATCATTTGCTATCAAAAGAGTAGCTGCCTGCGCAATGGCTATATGGGCTAGCGCGTCTTTTGCCCATGTTGTTTTGCAGGACGGGGCTGCCGCCGCAGGCCAGAGCTACCGCGCAACCCTGCGCGTGGGCCACGGCTGCGAAGGCACGCCGACCACAGGCATGAAGGTCACGATTCCTGCGGGCTTCAATGGCGCGCAACCCATGCCCAAGGCGGGCTGGACGCTGAGCACCGTGGTGGGAAAACTGGCGCAGCCCTATGAGAGCCACGGTACCAAGTACACCGAAGGCGTGCTGGAAATCACTTGGACCGCCAACAACCGCGAATCCGCCTTGCCCGCCGACTACTACGACGAATTCGTGCTGCGTGGCACCACGCCGTCCAAGGCCGGCCCGATCTGGTTCAAGGTCGTGCAGACCTGCGAAAAAGGAAGCAACCAGTGGGTGGAAGTCCCCGCTTCCGGCGCATCCACCAAAGGCTTGAAGTCCCCCGCCGCCTTGCTGGAAGTCCTGGACGTGCAGCCCGCCGGTGGCCATAGCCACTGACATGACACAAGGAATCCCCATGAAATTCATTTCACGCGCAGCAACGGCGCTTTTGATGGCAGGTCTATTGCTTCCGTTTTGGGCGCGCAGTGCGCAAGACGGCAATGCACACCAGATCACAGCCGTCATGAAGAAGCAGTTTGACCGCCCCGATGCACCCTTGACTGTGAATCCGGTCACGGTCGAAGGCGACTATGCCGTGGCGGGCAGGACCCAAGGCAAAAAGGGCGGCCGCGCTCTGCTACAAAAAGAAAATGGCCAGTGGCGCATCTCGGTGTGCGGCGGCGATGGACTGACGCAAGCCAAAGTGTTGGAAACCACCGGTATGCACTCACCCATGGCGCAGAAATTGGCGGCAGCGACGTTGGTCGCTGAGTCCACGCTTAGCGCCGGCAAGCGCCGCATGTTTGCCAGCTTTGAAGGCATGCTGAAAATCGGTTCCGACCCAGCGGAACATGGCCAACACAACGCCCAAGGGACCCATGGGGCGCACGACGCTCCGGCCA
>Ga0247840_10000448_pt1 | contig 85434 bp, 61 predicted proteins | sample LaCruzMarch2015__FD_192404 | JGI IMG/M metagenome (GOLD analysis project Ga0247840, IMG submission 192404) | Freshwater microbial communities from meromictic Lake La Cruz, Castile-La Mancha, Spain - LaCruzMarch2015_17m | ecosystem: Environmental > Aquatic > Freshwater > Lake | place: Spain... | reverse complement strand
TTAACCCGGAGATTTCATCACGATTGATGAAATCTCCGCCCTTCGGGCTTCGACGTGAACGACTTGCGTCGTTCGTGCTCAGGGTTAACCTTGAGCAAGGCGCGATATGCGCCGCGTCGAAACTTTGACTGCAACTTGTTGCAGTCAAAGCACATATTTCACCAGCGGGAAGCCGTTTGTGAAACATGTGGGTTAAGGCTTAATTTTCATTGCCCAAATTCCGGCTCCATGCTACAAATTATTTCCATGAACAGATGAACAATACGGATTAACGCGGGCTTGACCGAGCCTGATATAAGGAGAACTATCAATGAAATTCTTTGCCGGCATTTTTATTCTTTTTTACGCTTTTGCTTGCGGCGCCCAGACTGTAAAACCGACGGCCGATGTCGCGGAAGACGAAGAGGAAACAGAGCAGGCAACGAGCACGGCATCAGTTGCCGCGCAAGCGCCTGCGCCGGTGAAAGATCCGGCAAAATGCGTTATCGCCCGTTTAAGTTTTGACAGTAATCTTCAGCCGGATGTGGGCGGCGGTGCCACAATCCCGGTAACATTCAAGCGTTTATCGGCGTCTTATCTTGAAGGTGTTCCCGTGACCGAAAATTTACCACGATTTGTTGAAGGCCGATCCGGCCGGGCCGTGCTCATTGAATCGGCCTATGCTAACCTTTTTTCAATCGGCCAGGCCTGCGCCGGAGAGATCGGCGCCTTTAAGCCGCTCCAGGGCGCGATGCTTTCCATATCATCCGACCCAGGCTTCGCCAAAGGCTACGCCGAGGCGAGTCAGCCGTGGCAGGGAAAGGAAGCGCTTGCGGTGGCGACGAAAGGCGAGACCAACGAGGAAGGATTCAGCGTTGAGGCGCCGGTTGAAAAGGCTTTTTACACGAAAGAATATGCGGCTATTGTGCCGGCTTCCTATCTGGCTTCGCTTCACCTTAAAGGACAAGGCAATATCAAGCTTACGCTTAAAGACGTTGAAAGCGGTGCATCCAGTGAACCGGTTTATGTTGACCTGCCGGCGAACTGGCAAAGATTTTCCTGCGTTTTTGGTTATTCATTTAACCGCATTAATATCGGCGCAAACCATGAAGCGGACTGGAAAAATTCGCTTCCCCCGGGCGCCAATATTGCCGCTCATCTTCAACTTGTCTGCACCACGGTTGACAGTCAGAAGTTGAATTTCTTCGCCGACGGGCTTCAGCTTGAACAGCGGAACGCCGATTCCGGCAAGAACGCCGAGCTTTCGCCGCATTCCTGGATTTTTGGCGCCTTTCAAACAACGCAGGAACAGCTGATGATTGACGTCCAGAACGATTATTTCAATACGTGGAAAAAAACGGGGAGTATCGCGTTCTGGTTCAAGCCGATGTGGGAAGCGCGCGACAGCAGTAATGAAATTATTCTGCAGATTGCTAAAAACCAGCTGCTCTTGTCGCATGAGCGCCAGAAAATGATTTTTGCGCCGGCGGGCGTTTCGTTGACGCCCTATGACTGGAAAAACAACTGGCATCATGTGGTCGTTACCTGGAACCAAGCCGGCGAACGCGCCCTTTATATTGACGGGATGGACTATCCCAACGCCGCCGGCGAACTAAGACCAATCAAGAATCCGGAAAGTATCATGGCCGGCGACTTTACGCGAAACCTGTCGCCCAACGGCGCGCTTGACGAGTTGACGCTTTACAATATTACGCTCAACTCCGAACAAGCAAAAGCCTTGGCCACCGCCGATCCGGCCGTGAAACCGGCCGAGTTAAAAAACCCAGAACAATCGCCCGCGCCGGCGGCGCCTGTCTCAACCGAGCAAAGCACGGAGTCAAAACCGACGCCGGCCGCGGTTGCGCCAGAAGAGGGCGAGGAAGGCGAGTGAGCCTGCGTCGTGCCGGTGCGCCAACATTATGACCACCACTGAAAAAATTGACCGGATAAAAAAGCAATTAAAAGGAAAAGTCTGCATCCTCGGCCACTATTACCAGCGGGATGAAGTTTTGAGACACGCGGATGTTGTCGGCGATTCGCTTGAGCTTGCCAAAAAAGCCGCCGCTGCCGAGGAAGCGGGAAAAATTGTCTTTTGCGGCGTTCATTTCATGGCCGAATCAGCGTGTATTCTCGCCAATGACCGCCAAACGGTCCATATGCCTGACCCGAATGCCGGCTGTCCCATGGCCGATATGGCCCCGCTGCGGGAAGTTATCAGGGCATGGAATGACATTTCATCATTCGGCGGCGATTGGCTCCCGATTGTCTATGTCAACAGCAGTGCCGCAATTAAAGCCTTTTGTGGCGAACATGGGGGGGCAACCTGCACTTCCAGCAACGCGGCCAAGGTTTTTAAATGGGCGTTTCAACAGGATAAAAAGATTTTATTTCTTCCTGACGAGCACCTGGGCGCGAACACGGCGCATGATATCGGCCTTCCGGATAATGCCGTGGCGGTTTTTGATCCGGGCAAGTCCATGGGCGGATTAAGCGCCGTGCAAATCAGTGAGGCAAAGATTCTGGTCTGGAAGGGATATTGTCATGTCCACATGTTTTCGCCTGAAGATATAAAGAAGGTAAGAACGGAACATCCCGGGGCTAAAATTATCGTTCATCCCGAAACGCCGAAGAACGTCCTACGGCTCGCCGACGCGCACGGCTCAACCTCGCAGATTGTTAAATATGTTGCCGCGGCAGAAGCCGGATCAACCGTTGTAATCGGAACGGAATTAAATCTGGTAAAACGGCTGGCGGATCTTTACCGGGGAAAAGTTTCCATTTTTCCCCTGCGTCCTTCAGCCTGCCGGAACATGGCCTTGACGACCGAGGAAAAACTGCTCGCCCTGATGGAAAACTGGCCGAAGGAAAATGAAATTCATGTTGAACAAAAACTTAAAACAAACGCGGCCCTGGCCTTAAAACGCATGCTGGCGATCGTGTAAGTCTAATATTAAGGAATTTCACAGTTCGAGCTGGCTTTCCGCCTGCGCGGGAATGACAGAAAGGGCTTGCTTGGTTTGTCATTCCCGATCTAATCGGGAATCCAGAATAGTTGATGTTTCACCCGTAAAAATACCTTAAAATAATACTTGCATATTTGCCGATCATTGATTATATTAATCATATTAATTGATTACTATGATCAGAGTCAGATGAAACCGCAAATCAGACAGCAGGAAATCCTGGCCCGGATGAGAGCCATCCAGAAGGAATGGAAGGTGGAGGAACTGGCCGGGGCGATGCGCGTTTCGGCAATCACCATCAGGCGCGACCTGGACTGCCTTTGCCGCCATGGCGCGATCATCCGCACGTTCGGCGGTGGCCTGATGGATAACCGCAGCCGGTTGGCCGCTTATCATGACCGCGTCGCAAAAAATTTCAAGGCAAAACAGGCCATCGGCCGCGCGGCGGCAAAGGAAATCAAGGCGGGCAATGTCATCCTGGTCAATGACGGTTCCACGACTTTTCATCTGGCCGAATGTCTGGATAAATGCGGCGTTGTTACGGTCTACACGAATTCGGTCGTCATGATTACCGAAATCAGTCGCTTCCCGAACGTCCGCCTTAACGTTCTCGGGGGTGAGTATCATCCCGATTATTTCTATCTCGGCGGCAGTCTGATGGAGCGGGTCTTGGAAACCATTTCAGCCGATATTGCCTTTATCGGCGCGGATGGCATAAGCCCGGACGCGGGGGGCTGTTACTGTCAAGATGAGGACACGGCCCGCATCGCCCAGATGATGATGCGGCAGGCCAAGCAGTGCATTCTGCTGGCGGATCATGCCAAGGTTGGAGTACGGGCTCCGGTCAGATTTTCCAGGCTTAGAGACTTTGATCTCTGGATTACCAGCAAAGGTTTAAAGTTTAACGTGTTGAATAAATTGAGGAAAATGACGAAAATGAAAGAAGTTGGCGGGTGATTTGACAGGAAGGAATCAGAATAATTTGTCATTCCCGCCCGCCTGCTATCGCTATGCGAAGCATTGCGGGCAGGCGCAGGCGGGAATCCAGAAAAAATATAAGAATCGAATCCAATACTGGATTCCCGTTTTCACGGGAATGACATATAGACGGAGGGCTAAATGATCGCTGTCTAGTATCTGAATTTTAATGGGAGATTAATGATGAGCAACATCGCATGGGCAAAAGTTGATTTAAAAAAGACACCGCATCTTGTTAGCAAAGAAATCCCCGGGCCGGAGTCGCGGAAAATACATGGCCGGGCCGCCAAAATAATGAAGGGCTATTCCAGCCAGGTAAAGTTATTCCCGGTGGTCTTTGAAAAGGGGCATGGCGTCACGCTGACGGATGTTGACGGCAATACTTATCTTGATTTTTCCTCCGGGATTTATGTTACCACCTTGGGGCATTGCCATCCGAAAGTGACAGAAGCGGTGCGAAAATATGCCGGCCAATTGATGAACTGCCACGATTTCACAACGCCCATTAAACTGGAGTTGCTGGAAAAATTGAAGGATATTCTTCCCGGCGATCTTTCCGGCGTTCAGTTGTATGACAGCGGAACGACTGCCGTGGAAGCCGGGTTGCGCGTCTGCCGGATGGCGACCGGCAAGCATGAGTTTCTCTCGTGTTTCGGCGATTTCCACGGCAAGTCCGGCCATGCGGTCAGCCTGGCGCGGATAAATAAATCAAACGGGCCGACCCGGTCGCCGGGTTTTTATATGGTGCCGCGGCCGAATCCATATCGTCCGTTATTCAAAAAAGCTGACGGCACAATTGATACCGATGCTTATCTGCGGTTCTATGATGAATTCATAACGGAGGGAACGACCGGGCAGGTGGCGGCGATTGTGCTTGAGCCGATCCAGGGTTGGGCCGGCTCGGTTTTCCCGCCGGACGATTTCTTTCCCAAACTCAGGAAATGGTGCGATGAGCGCAAAATCCTGCTGTTTGCGGACGAAGTCCTGACTTCCATGGGTCGGACCGGAAAATATCTGGCAATGGAACACTGGAATACTCTGCCGGACGTGGTCACCCTGGGCAAGGGATTCGGGAACGGATTCCCGGTAACCGCGATGGTGGTGCGGGAGCCTTATGCCGAATCGGTGGAAAAGATAAGCGCATCCACCAGCTACGGCGGCAACCCGATGGCGTGTGCCGCCGCGCTGGCTTCCATTGAGGCGATTGAGGAAGAAGGCCTCCTGGAAAATGCCAAACGGCTTGAAAACTTTTTTGTGCCGCGTTTGGAAAAAATGAAAGCGGAACACAAAATTATCGGCGACGTCCGGTGCAAGGGGTGTTTAATGGGCATTGAGCTGGTGAAAGACCGGGGAACGAAGGAAAAATTTGACGAGGCGGGCAAGCAGGTTTATCAGCGCGCGTTCCGCAAGGGCCTGGCCTGGATTCCGGCCGGGCATATTCTGCGGATGAGCCCGCCCATTGTCATGGACGTGGATGTGGCCGCCAAGTGCATGGATATTATTAACGAGGCCATCGGGGAGACTGAGAAGGCGCTGGGATATTAATCGTTGAAGTGGGGGGATTATGCCTTTATTTCGTATGCTTATTTGCGGCGCCGGCCGGGCTGGCCTTGAGGTCGCGAAACTGGCGGCCGCTGACGGGCGCGGGGCAATTGTCGGTTTATTCGACCCAATTGAGCGGCAATTGGCGGCGGCGCAGCAGCAGTTTCCCCAGGCGGTTGCCGGTAGCAACTACACCGCGCTGCTTGCCCAAACCAATCCGGATGTGGTGGCCGTGGCTGGGCCGGATCATCTCCACGCCGATCAAACCATCGCGGCTTTGCGCCACGGGTGTCACATTATGCTGGAAAAGCCCTTGGCCACAACCGTGGCCGACGCACGGCGTGTCCTGGAAGCCATCGCAAAGACCGGCCGGCACGTGATGACGGACCATACGATGCGCTATGTCTATCCCTGGCGGGAGACGGCGCTGGCTGCCCGCAACGGTCAGGTGGGAAAGATTTTCTTTGTTCAAGGCGACTATATTCATGACATGTGGGATTTCTATTCGCCGCAAGGAATTTACTATACATCCTGGCGGGCCGACGCACGCCATCCCCAGAACATTCTGCTGGGTGGTGGTTGCCATGCCATCGACCTGATGCTCTGGGCGGTCGATTCGCCCGTGGCGGAGGTCTTTGGATACAGCAATAAGCTATCCATCCCCGAGTTCCCCGCTGCCGATTGTTACATCGTCATTCTGCGATTTGAGAATGGCGCGCAGGGTAAGGTTTTCGTTACCTGCGGCTGTTCCGGACACGGCGCCCAAGGTACGTTCTTGGATGTCTTTGGCACTGATGGGACCATTTCGAACGGCCGGTTTATTCGACGCGGTCAGGAGACGAAGGATTTGATAAATACCTCCGGCGGTAATGTCACGGCCGGACATGGTTGGGGCGGCAGTGTGAAGGATTTCCTGGATCTGCTGGAAGGCAAAATCGCCAATCCGATTCCACCCATCGAGGCCGCCCGAACCGTGGCGGTTTGCGAGGCGGCCTTCCGGGCAATCCAGACGGGACGCCCTCAGAAACCCGATTGGTTTTGACATAACCGTTACCATTTAGGATGAAACCATAAAAGATCGCCACTTGCCGGATCAATTTTTAATTTCGGTAATCGGGACTGCAGATAAGAAATGTTCTTGTGCCTTTTTGTGACAAAAAAATTGGAATTCAATGATGAAAATAATCAAATTCGGAATAATCGGAGCGGGATTAATGGGACGGGAATTCGCCAGCGCCACGGTACGCTGGGCGCATCTGCCGGACATGCAGGTTCGGCCGGAACTGGTGGCCGTGTGCGACAACAACCCGGTTGTTTTGGAGTGGTATAGGCAGAACTTCCCCGCCATCCAGCGGTTCACCGCCAATTACCGCGAACTTCTGGCCGACAAGCAAGTGAAGGCCGTGTATTGCGCGGTGCCGCATAACCTGCACGCGGAGTTGTATACGGCCGTCATCCAGGCCGGAAAGCATCTAATGGGCGAAAAGCCGTTCGGCATTGACTTGAAAGCTAATGCGGCCATCCTGGCGTGTTTGAAGACGCACACACAAGTCTTTGCACGGTGTTCCTCGGAGTTCCCCTTTTATCCCGCAGTTCAGCGCATCGGCAACATGATCGCAACCCATGCCTTTGGACAGATCATTGAGGCTAATAATTTTTTCCTGCATTCCAGCGATCTGGACCCCGCCAAACCGATGAATTGGAAGCGCATAATCGAATTCAATGGCGAATACGGTTGTATGGGCGACTTGGGGCTCCACGTCTGCCACGTGCCTTTCCGCGCTGGCTGGATTCCGAAAAACGTGCGGGCTATCCTGTCCGATATCGTCAAGGAACGCCCGGACGGCAAGGGTGGTCGCGCGCCGTGTCGGACCTGGGACAATGCCACGCTATTGTGCGAGGCCGCCGATCCGGTCTCGGGCGCATCATTTCCGCTCACGCTCAAAACCCAGCGCATCGCACCGGGCGAGAAGGATACTTGGTTTCTTGAAATCCTGGGAACCAAAGCCTCGGCCCGATTTTCCACGAAAAACCCAAAACTCCTGCAGATCATGGAATATCGCGGTGCTGAGCAGGTCTGGCAGCATATTGATATGGGCCACGAAACGGCGTTTAAATCCATTACTGGCGGTATATTCGAATTCGGTTTCTCCGATTCGATCCTGCAGATGTGGGCGGCTTTTATTTATGAAATGACGGAAGGCAAACCTTTGCGTAAATTTGCCGGGTGCGTTACGCCGGAGGAGACGGCATTGAGCCACCGGCTCTTTACGGCGGCGCTGGAATCGCAGACGGAACACAGTGTCGTGACGGTTGAATAAATAAGAATTGAAAAAAAACACGCGAAGGGAGGAGATGATGAATAATATTAAACTTGAACGCCTGTTTAACCGGGACGAACGCGCCGTGATTATTGCCATGGACCATTGCGAATTTGACGGCCCGATTCCGGGCATGATTGATCTGGCTAAAACCGCTTCCAAGGTGGATTCCTGTGTGGACGGCATTTTAATGTCTCCGGCCATGCTTCCGCATTGTCGGCATGCCTTTAACTACAAAGGCGCGCCCATGGCGGTTGTTCGGCTGAACTGGAGCACGGTCTATTGTTTCCAGTGGCAGTACAAGGAGGCCGCGACGGTGCCCGCTTTTACGCCCCGGGAGGCATTGCGGCTAGGCGCGGACGTGGCGCTCATTTCGTTGACATTGGAAACGGGGAGCGAAGCCAATGATGCCCGGAACGTTGAAGTATTCCGTTCTTTGTGCCGCGAAGCGAAAGAGCTTGGTATGCCGGTTATCGGCGAATATTATCCGGCCGACCCGGATAATTTAAGCCCGGATGAAATGCACAAAAAAGTATTTGCCTGTGCCCGGATTATTTCGGAACTCGGCGCCGACCTGATCAAGACTTTTTATACCAACAATTTCAAGGTGGTGACCCAAAGCTGTCCCGTTCCAGTTTTAGGCCTGGGCGCCGCCAAATTTCCGACACAATTGTCCGCATTAAAACTGGCGGCGGACGAGGTCCGGGATGGGGCAGGGGGCGTGGTTTTTGGCAGGAACGCGATCCAGGTGCCGGATCCGGCCGCGTTCCAGCGCGCCTTATGCGACGTGGTCAAACGCGCTGTCAGGCCGGAAGCGGCCGCGCGGCGGCATAAATTGCGGGATTAACATGGAAAACAGGATCATATTTTTCCAGGAAGGAGTGCGACTAAACGGCAATGCAATTAATTAAAAATCGGCGCGGTAATGCGATTGAAAATGTTTTCATCGTTCCGTATTCGCATATTGACTGGGCTTGGCGGAATAATCGGCAGTATTTTATTCATCGTAACCGGCAGGTGATTTTCGCCGCCTTGGATTTTCTGGACCGGGAAAAGAGTTACCGCTGGGAAGGAATTCACCGTGTCCATGTCTTTGAGGATTTCTGGAATAAATATCCGGAGTTTCGCAAAAGGTTGAGGAAATTTGTGCGGGAAGGCCGGATAGATCTGACCGGTTCCGCCCTGTCAACCCCGCTGTTCCCCTGGTATGAAGAGGAGGCCTTGATGCGGAACCTTGCTTATGGGAAAAAATGTTATGAGGCCTTTTTCGGCAAAGTGGAGGATTTGACCTTGTATTTTGCCGATGTTCCGAACGCTTTTGCCCAACTTCCTCAAATTGCCTCAAAGTTCGGGTTCAAATACTATCTCATGGATAGACCGGAAACCGCGCTGACGGCCAAAGGCATTCCGCGAGAATTTATTTTTGAGTCCCCGGATGGATCAAGAATATTGTGCAACCAGACGATGTACGGGTTGACTTTTCCCGGCGGCGGAGATCATTGCGTGCTTTCTCCCGGAAGTTTTGAATCTAAAACGGCGGAAGTAGCCAGGAGGATATCTTTTATCGTCAAAACATCGCTGGTGCCCGTGACTTATCTGCCGGATGCCGCGGATTGGGCTTTTCCCAGTTTGAATCTTCCTGAGTTTGTTTCATTTTGGAATAAGAGGTTTAAAGCCCCGAAAATGATCATCGCGACGCATACGGAATACTTCAAGAAACTGGAGAGTTTTAAAAACAAGCTGCCGGTTTTTAAGGGTAATTTGGATCCCATCAGTTGGAATGGTGTTTATGGCCTGAACGGTGAAATACCTAATTCCAAGTTAAGGCGCCTTACCAACCAGCTGCTCTTGGCGGAAAAACTGGATGCGCTTTGCCATCTGCGCGCGGCGAAGAAACCGTCTTCGAGAATTAATTTCCTTCCTCATTGGAAGGAGCTTAACGAGCTTTATGAACATGGTGGTTATTCCACTTCTTATGTATTCCCGGAGGACTATCGTTTTTGCGAGCGGCGGGTTGCAAAGATGGAACGGGAGTTAAACAGTAAGATGGAACTCGCGGTAAAACCCATGACCGGGAAGGGCAAGGGGGGATGGGTGTTCAATCAGCTGTCGTGGGAAAGAAAAGATTGGATAGAGAAAAATGACCGGGCTTTCATGGTTACTGCGCCGCCCCTGGGATATGCCCGGGTTGACGCCAAGCCGGCGGTCAATTCCGACCTCCGCGCCACCGGGAATACCCTGGAAAATCAATATTACCGTCTCAATTTCAAGCACGGGAAATTGGCGGGCATTTATCTGAAAGAACATGAAAAGGAATTAGTGGATTCAAGCCGGAATTCGGCCGGCGAAATTTTGATAGACGAAGGGGATATAACCCTGCTCACCGCTAATTTCTTGCGGCATCATCAGGCCGTTTACCGGAAGGATGCGGCCATCCTTGAAAAATCCCATAAAATTTCCGCCGTTTTACGGGCGTCTTTCCGCCGGAACGTCATCGCGCAAACGATAACGCTCTACGCCGATAAAAAAGGAATTTTTATAAGAACGGAAATAGACAACCGGGAGCCCGACTTGCGCTATCGGATTGCGCTTCCGTTGGCATTGTCGGCCAAGCCCCGCATTTTCGGCGACGATCTTTTCATTGTTGAGGAGAAAAATCTGGCGGACGAACCATTGGTCGGATATTCGCGTTCCCGGCCCGGCAAAGGCTTTGAATCGTTTTTTGAAACGGCTCCAGGGGAGAGCAGGGGCGAAAACAAAGGGGTTTTTTATGCCTTGCGATTCGCCTCGCTGGAAGACGGCGATGCGGGCGCGGGCTTGCTGAATAAAGGCACAGTTGGTTACGTGGCGGAAAATAATGTCTTGTCCAATATCCTCCTGAGGTCTTCAAGAAAAGAAAGTATGGATCAATATGGGATCTGCCCCCACGTTTTAGGCATCGGGAGATTTGTTTTTGAAAATGCATTTTATCCTTACCCGGCCGGGGATAGGCCGGAAGTTTTTAAAAGCGCCCTTGAATTCAATAATCCTTTGCACGTCGCCTGGAATCGGGAGGTCAAGCCGGGCGTCGGCCAAAGCCTTTTGCGGATCAGCGCGCCGAATATCGTCCTTTCCGCGTTTTATCGTGAGGAAGACGGGTTCAATATCCATCTGTATGAAGCCGCGGGGAAGCCTGTTTCCGCGACGCTTGAATTTATCCGGCCGCTAAAAAGAATAATGGCGACGGACTTTGCAGGCCATAAGGTTTCCGCGTTGAAATTTAACGGCCGAAGCGCTTCCGTAAATTTCAAGCCCTTTGAGATAAAAAAGATAAAGGTGAAAATGGGAGTATAATTATGCAGGAATTGGACAAAGTACGCAAGGTTGAGCTTCCCGAACCATTGGCCGGACAGGCACTGGCGGAATTCGCCATGCAACTGCGCTCCTGGGATCTTGTTATGCCCGTTGTTAAGCCGTTGGTGCTGGATTTTGGCCTCGGCGATTTCCATCGCGTCGGCCTGATTGAATATTGGATTGCCAACGAGGTAAAAGGCGGTTATTGCGGCAAGTTCATGTTCCTTTTTGATCGCCAGACTTGTCCGCGCCATCACCATCGTGAAAAACTGGAAACGTTTTTTATCGTCAAAGGCGTCGTCGAAATGGATTACATCGGCAAAGTTTGGGAAATGAAACCCGGCGATGTGCTGCTGGTTGAGTGCGGGAAACCACATCAATTCCGTGGTATCGGTCCGGCCTTGATCCTGGAAGTTTCCAAGCCCTGTATTGTGGCCGATAATCATTTTGCCGATCAGCGTATTCCAATCGGCGGGAATTACAAAGGGCCTAATTAAATGTATAAGAATTTCAAAGTTTGGACTGGATTCCCGCTTTCGCGGGAATGACAGAACGGATGTACGTATTTGTCATTCCCGATCTAATCGGGAATCCATAATAGTTGCGGCTATGCCTAATTAAACCATGAAGAACACGAAGTTTATGGCCGGCACTGCAGTCCGTGAAATTACTCCCCGGAAACCGTTGTCCCTGGTGGGTTACCCCAACGTGCCGCGCGTATCAACCGGCGTTCATGATCCGTTGCTGGCATCCGCGCTCTATCTCTCCGACGGTAAAACGCCGCTGCTGCTGATTAGTTTGGATATTTTGTATATCTTCCGGCCGTCCGCCTGCCTCTGCCGCGATGCCATAAGCAAGGCGACTGGCATTCCGGCCGGCCATATTCTCATCAGCGCCAGCCATACCCATTCCGGCCCAATCAGCGGCGACGAGCTTGCCTGGCGCGGCGATTCAATCGTCCCGCCGCCTGATCCCGAATACATTGAACAATTCCACAATAATATCATCGCGGCCGGTATTGCCGCGAATGCCGCCGCGCGCCCGGCGCGGCTGGCGGTGACCAGCGCGGCCGCCAACGGAGTCGGCCGCAATCGGCTCGCGCCGGAAGGACCGTTTGACCCGGAGGTCGGCCTGCTGGCGATCAAGCGCGAATGTGATAATTGTCTCCATGCGCTGGATGTTATTTATGGCATGCATCCGACCGTGATGCATGAGGACTCCAAGCTCGTATCGTCGGATTTTCCGCACTTCACCCGGCGGGAACTTGTAGAAAAATTTCCCGGCCTCACCGTCGTCTATCACAATGGCCCTTGCGGCAACCTCAGTCCGCGGTATGACGTCAAGGCCCAGACATTTGCCGAGGCGGAGCGGCTTGGCCGCTGGCTGGGCGAATCAGTTGTTAAATCATTGCAGGCGTTAAAAGACGACGATTTTCGTTCCGATGTTGCGCTGGCCGTTTCCAGCCGGAAGGTGGAACTTGTGCCGAACACATTCCCATCCGTTGCCGATGCCGAAACCAAATTACACGATGCGCGCAACAGTTATGAACGACTCAAGCGTGAAGGCGCGTCCCACGGTCCGGTTCGGACCGCGGAATGCGTTGTCTTCGGCGCCGAGAACGCCCTGGCGCTTGCCAAGGCGCAAGCCGCGGGTGAAGTGATCCGGCGCCAGGAGGAATATGGCCGCGCCGAAGTGCAGGTGCTGCGCATCGGGGACTTGTTCCTGGCCGGCTTGCCGGGGGAGCAGTTTGTTGAGTATGCATTGGAAATTAAACGCCGCGCTCCCGGCCGCGCGTTTGTGATCAGCCTTGCCAACGGCGAGTTACAGGGATACATCGTTACGCCCGAAGCGGCCGATGCCGGCGGTTATGAAGCGCCTTGGGCGCTGTTCCGGCCCGAATCCGGCGCGCGGATGGTCAACGCGGCGCTGGAAATGATGGAGAAAATGTTGCCGTGATTTTATCAATAGACTGCGGTTCCACGAATCACAAGGTAGCGCTTTATAACGAGCGTCTTCAACGGCTGGCGGTCTGCACGCGGCCGGTTACCTATACCGTCCGGAATGCCAAACGGGCTGAATTTGAAGCTGAAAAAATATGGCAGGATACCGTTGCCTTGATTCATCAGGTTTGCGCCATGGCGACGGTCGCGCCGATCCAGATTAAAACCATCACGCTCGCCGGTCAGGCCCAGACATTTACAATCCTGAACAATGCCGGCCGCCCGATAATGCCCTTTATAAGCTGGATGGATAAACGCGCCGAGGCGGAGTCGGTTGAATTGACCCGCTGGCTGGGCAATGGCTTCCACCGGCATTGCAGTTTTTCGGCGCCCGCGCCTCAATTGCAGTTGTCAAAATTACTCTGGCTGGCCCGTAACCATCCGGCGCGGCTCAAAAAGGCTGTTGTGGTCGTTTCGCTTCCCGGTTTTCTTTCATTCCGCCTCGCCGGTATTAACGGAGTTGACAACAATCTCGCCGCGATGAGTGGTCTCTATTCAATGGCGTTGGGCGATTGGTGGCCGGCGGCGCTGAAAGCGGTTGGCCTGAGGCGTGGGCAGTTGGGCAACCTGGTGAAAATTGGCGCCGCAGTCCCGGCGCAGTCTGCCTGCAGAGAATTGACTTTTTCACCGCAACTCAGGATTGTTTTTGCCGGTAATGATCAGACCGCGGGTGCTTACGCCAATGCCGTCCGTTCCGTGTCACTCGTTTTGACGCTTGGAACGGCGCTGGTGGTTTATCGTTACGCCGGTAAAACGCCGGGACATTATCATGGGGACTGTTGCTGGGGACCGTATCCCGGCGGCGGATATTATGAACTGACCACGCGCGATGAAGGCTGTGCTGCGTTTGATTGGGCGATCGGACAATTAATGCCCGGCAATGAAGCTGGTTTTATGAACCAGGCTGAGTCAGCATCAGCCGGTGCGGCGTATTTCTATCCGCAGCGTATGCGCACTAAATCCGCATGGATCGGGTCAAACAACCGTGCCGGCCGCGCCCGGGCCGTGCTGGAAGGCGTCTGTTTCAGCGCGCGGCAGTTAATGGAAGATGATTTAAAAATCCGTCCGGCCAGCGCCCCCATCATTGTCATTGGCGGCGGCAGTCAAAGCGGTTTCTGGCTCCAGATTCTTGCCAATGTTTTGAACTGTCCCGTGTGCCGGGGGGAAGGCGACATTTTGCTTGGCGCCGCTATGATGGCGCGGCCCGGTATTACGCCGCCGATCCGGCAAAGCGAAACGGTCGTCATGCCCGACCGGCGGGCGGTTGAGGATTACGGGCGGATTTACCGTGCTTGGCGGACACAGATCTCATTTTCGTCTTGCTTGAACAAGATGACGGATAAAAGAAAGGAAGGTCATAAATGTTGACGCAACTATCCGACCGGCCAAATACCACGGGTTCTTTTTTCATAAGACCGTTGACCGTGTCTGATGTTTCCGGGCTCCTGAAATTTTATCAAACGTTGGCGCCGGCGGTGAAGAAATTTTATCAACCGTTCGGTCCGGAGGTCAAGGAAGATGCCGTTGTCAACCACTTGCGGGAAACCGATGCCGGCCAAAACATCAGTCTTGGGTTGATTGGTCCGGACGGCGGCATAGCCGGACATTCCTTTGTCGCCGCCATCAACACCCTCAAGCCAACCTTTGGAATCGGACTGCAGGAGCGAGTGCATGGCCTGGGAATGGGGAAAAAAATGATGGCGATGGTTATGGAAGAATGCGACCAAAAGAAATTGCCGCTTGTTTGTTTAAGCGTTGTCAAGGCAAACACCAGGGCCAAGACCATGTATGAAAAAATTGGATTTGTGCTTACCGGCGAAACAACTTTTAAGGAAAAAAATGACAGTTATCTCATGGAACGCGTTTCCGCATCGCGCTTGGTATCGGCCGGGGAAGGCAAGCCGACATTCATGCTTGATTCTTTCCTGAAACTTCTCCGGGGAGAGAAGCCTGATCGGGTCGTCTGGACCGCGGACATTACCTATTGGATTGCCGGGCAAAAGCAGGCCGGAACCGCCGCTGCTGACTGGGATACGGAAGAAGGCTATTTGCGATTCAATCGCAAACTGGGGATCATGCCGTATTATTCTTATTCAAAATTTTGGACCGGAACGCCGCAGTACGGGAAAAAGGTCAAGGTTTCCAGTAAGACGGATGGCGATCGGACCCTGAATCGGATTCAAACGCCCGTGGGAGAATTAACCGAGGAAAGTATCTACCTGCGAGAGAGTTGCAGTACCGGATGCGCCAAGCATTATGTGAAGTCTGAGGATGATCTGGATGTTCTGCATTACCTCATTGAACATCGTCGGTTGGTTCCTGCAAATCTGGCTGATTATCAGCAGCGTATGAAACTATGGCGGGAGTATGACGGTCTTCCGGGCATTGGACTGCCGCGTTCTCCGCTTGCCGCATTCTGCTGCGAATGGGCAGGCGTGGAGGAATTGGCATATCTGCTGATGGACTGTAAGGAGAAGATCACCGGTCTGTTTCAATTGATGGCGGAACAGGAAGCGCTGATATTGGATGCCATCTGCGAGGTGGCGCCGCCACTGGTCCATTTTCCCGACAACCTGTCCAGCGCCAACCTGGCCGGATTGTATGACGAATATATGGCCGATGGCCACCGGCGGCGTATTGAACGGTTGCATAAGGCTGGTATCCGGTGTGCCGTTCATCTGGACGGCACTGTGCGAGGGCTTCTGCCGAAGCTTGTCAATGTCGGGTTTGATGCCATTGAAGCGCTGACCACGAAACCGGCCGGCGACCTGGATGCGGGCGAAATGAACGACCTTGCCGGTGGCGATCGCGTGATTCTCTGGGGAGGTGTTCCGGGAGTCATGTTCGCTCCGCCTTATACTTGGAAGGATATGGAGACGCATGTGAAAGGTGTCATTGAATGCTGGAAGGACCGACCATTTGTGCTGGGGGTGGCCGATCAGGTCCCACCGGACGGGAATATTGATTTCTGCCGCCGAATCGCGGATATGTTGGAATAGGCATCTTTAAAGTTCGTTGATGATATTAAATGCCCATGAAAACAGAGAAACAATCGCTGCTCGGTATGTATGTTCATACGCATTGGGGGTACAACCGTCCTTATGCGGCGCGTTCATGGACCATTGCCGACTGGGAAGGCTATTTGGCGGGATTGAACGCATTGGGTTATGAAATGATCATGGTCTGGCCGCTGCTGGACAGCATGCCGCCTGAACCAACCGCCAGTGATCGGGATTTTCTCGCGACGCTGGGGCGGATGATTGACCTGGCGCACGACCGTTACGGCATGAAGGTTGTCGTTACCGCGTGTCCTAACACCATCGGCAACGAGAAGTCGGCCGCTTATACCTTTGCGCAAAGACCGTATTTCGTTTGTGAAAAGAAAATAAATCCCAAGGACCGCCGCGAAGTCGATGAATTTATGAAGGGGCGGCGCAAGCAGTTTGAGCCGTTGCGAACGGCGGATGCGCTGGCCATTATTGACAGCGATCCGGGCGGATATATCGGATCCACGAATGACGAGTTTGTGGCGTTGGTCAAGGGGCAGATTGAAGGCTTTCGTTCGTTCAACCCGCAGGCCGAACTGATTTACTGGATGTTGGCCGGTTGGGAGAATTACAACCGGTTCTGGGCCGCCGCCCAGGGCGATCCGACTGTTGAAATGTGGGAGCATTTCAAGGGCGAAGGATTTCAGGAAACCCTGCGAATGATGCAAGCTGAAGTGCCGGAACCCTGGTCGGTCTTCACAATGCGCAAGGAGCACAGGGAAGCTGTGGAAGCGCTGGGATTGCGTGATAAGGCAATGGCTTTCCCATACGGCCTGATTGAAGGGGAACCAACGTTTCCGCTGACCAATTTCAGCCCCGCTGAATTGGAAAATGGCGTCACCGCCGCACTGGCGTTGCGCGAGCCGCGTGGTATCATGGCCAATGCCCAGACTCATTGTCTGCAGTTACCCGGCACTTATATGTTTGCCCACTTTGTACGGGGTGGTACGGCCGCCAACATGGATTTGGAGCGGTTCGCCGAGGAAGTTTTGCCGGGGACGGGTAAAACGCTAACTCGCGGCTGGCGAGCGATTGGAGAGCGCGACCCGGACGTCCAGCGGACTGTAGCCGGAGAATTGCGTAAATATGTCGGAACGGCCAAGAGGGCAGGGCGGTTGTCGGGATTGTTGTTCGGGGATGCGGATCGGTTCCTGACGGATTTGGCTATGAATCTTGATCTCCGGGCGGCTTTGATTAACTTGAAATCATCGCTTGACAGTGAGTCCACAAAGATTTCAGGTGCAATCCACCGGGTTTTGGATCATCTGCGGACTTATCAACAACGTCTGGGATATGTGGACGCTTTTTGTGGTCCGCTGGATACTGAACTTAACCAGCAGTTGGAACGCCTTGATGATGATTCATTGAGTATGGTCTTGAAGGATTTCGAAAATTGGCGGAATCCGGCCGTTCGGAACGGGATCGTACCGCGGCTTTTGGCCGCCATGGAAGATTATTATCAAAGGTCAAAATGAACGTCTGTTTAACCGGGATGAACGCGGATCAAGCCGGGAGCGGCTACGCGGCGTTACAAATTGAAATAAAGTATTAAGAGGAGGCCGTGATATATGAACGTTAAATCTATAGGGATTGGACTGGTTGGCTCTGGAATGGGAACGACGATTTTACGAGTCAACAACGAAACGGATTCGCGGATAATGGTCCGCGGTATTTATGAGCCGGATAAACTGCGCCGGCATCAACGATACGATGTGGGTAAAAGCCTGAAAGATTTGGCTGAAGAGTTTAAGGTGGATTTTGTAACGGAAGATTTCAACGAGTTGCTTGGGCGGAAGGATGTAAATTGTATAGCCATTTTCTCGCCGTGTCCGTGCCATTATGAACAAATTAAATCATCTCTTAAGGCCGGCAAGCATGTCATCGTCACTAAGCCGATGGTAGTCTCTATGGAACAGGCGCGCGAGATAGTTGCCCTCGTGGAATCGACGGGATTAAAGTGCCTTATTGCTCAAAGCATGCGCTGGAATAGCATGTTTGTTGCTATTCATGATTTGTTGGAAGGAGGACGGCTTGGAAGAGTTATCTTTGCTGAAGCGTATTATGCTCATGATTTAAGAAAGGTTTTGGATGTCTCCCCGTGGCGGTACCAGATGCCGCAGGATTTCTTGTATGGCGGCGTGTGCCATCCGGCTGATCTATTACGTTGGTATATTGGGGAAGCCGATGAAGTGTTTGCCTATGGGATTAACGGAGGCTTGGATAAACGTTATCCCGCGAATAAAGAAAATAATTTTATTGTTTCGATTAAATACCGGAATGGAATTATCGGCCGCGTGTTGGGAGCTTTTGACCTGGTGCATCCGCCTAACCTCTGGAGTCAGTCTTTTCATGGCGTTGGTGTAGGCATATATGGCAGTAAAGGTTCCTTGTTTAACGACCGGGTAGTGTATGATTATTACCCGCAGGGAACGCCAATAGAAGAAAAAGTTGTGCCTAAAAAAGGAGATTGTGATCATGCGGGCGAAATTTTGACCATGCTGCGGCATTTTGAAGAATGCGTTATTAAAGACAAAAAGCCGTTGGTTAGTCATCGCGATGGAGCGCAAATTATTGCAATTTGCTCGGCGTGTTGGGAGTCAATACGGACCGGGCGGCCGGCAAAAGTCAGCCGCGAGTTTGATGTCTAAAAGGAGAAAATAAAACGGTGAAAACAAAACAGAAAAAAATCAGGGTGGGTGTGTTCGGCGCGCGGCGCGGCGTATGCATGATGTCGGTCATGTTACAGCATCCGGAGGCGGAACTGGCGGCAATTTGCGATTATTCGGAGACGTCATTGAAAAATTGCGCGGAATTGGCGAAGAAAAACAATGTGACCTGTTACCGGGATTTTGACAAGTTTCTCAATCACGACCTGGATGCCGTCATCATGGCCAATTATGCCACGGAACATGCCCCCTATGCCGTGCGGGCGCTGAACTCGGGGCACCACGTATGCAGCGAAGTGACGGTCTGTCAGAATTTAGCCGAGGCCGTTGATCTGGTGGAAGCGGTGGAAAAAAGCCGTAAAGTATATACCTTTGCCGAAAACTATTGCTATTTCCGGGGAACGCTGGAAATGCAGCGGCTGTACCGGAAAGGAGAAATTGGCGAATTACTTCATGCCGAGGGGGAATACGTCCACGACTGCGAATCCATCTGGGCGAGTATTACCGGCGGACAGCGGAATCACTGGCGTAATTTCTGCCCGGCTACATATTACTGCACGCATTCCATCGGCCCGATTGTGACCATAACCGGCACCCGGCCGGTTCGGGTTACGGCTTATGAAACGCCGAATATCAACAAGCGCCGGTTCGGTTGCCGCTCCGCGGATGGGGCGGTGATTCTTTGCCAGATGAGCAACGGCGGCACAATGAAAGTTTTACCATGGTGTAATTTTAAACGCCATCCGGAGGCCGTCTGGTATGCCGTCTATGGCACAAAGGGCATGATGGAGACCGACCGTTGGGAATCAACCACCAATTGCGTCCACGTGTACCGCGAAAACCATCCTTTGTATCAGCAGGATGTGAGCTATAAGCCGGCGTTCCCGCTTTCAACGGAACTTTCCCGGCGGATTGGCGGACACGGCGGATCGGATTTCTATACCATGCATTATTTCCTGCAAAAGATCCTGGGCCGGCCGGAAGGCAAACACGCTATTGATGTCTATCAGGGGTTGGACATGACCCTGCCCGGACTGCTCGGTTATCGGTCAATTGTCAACGGGAACATCCCGCTTGATATCCCCGATTTCAGAAACAAACAAATCAGGGGAAAATACCGGAACGATCGCTGGTGCTGTGATCCGAAACTGGCGGGGGAAGGCCAGCCGAAATTCAACTGGTCGGGGGGCGAGGTCAAGGTGCCTGACTCGGTCTACCGGAAACAGCAGAAGGAATGTCCGAGATAGAGTTAAAATTTGCCACGAAGATGCACAGGAAGCACAAATCCTGACTGCAAAATACTTGTGAATTTTGTGCCTTTTTGTGGCTGGTTAAAAAGAGGATTGATTATGGAATTACAGAAAAATGCGTTGCTTGCCTTGGATACAATTCATCAAAAGCCGACAAAAGGCATCCCATCATGGCTCATACATCCCATGGAACACCGGATAATTGATAAACTGGCGGGTGTTCCGGAAGGGATCTACAAGCGGAGGCCGATTGAAACGTATCTGCGCATGCAAACGCAAGTAGAATCCTGCATGTTGGATCAATACCTTGCCACAAATCCGCTGAGTATGGGGGCCCATGGCTACGAACCGGGAACCACTAAAACGGCCACCACCGGCCAGGAGCAGATTGTCAGGGATGGGATCGTTATTGATTCGCCCGAGGCCGTCATTGCCCACCTGGAACAAAAGGTATTTCCGCAATTGCGGCAGGATATTGAAGCGTGGAACCAGGATGCCGGCAGCATGGAAAAAAACTGGTGTCAGCAAGTCCTTTTCAATGAAGAAACAACACAGTTGCTTCTGGGGCCGAATATATTGAAAGTGCCGTATGATTGTCAGTCATTTCCTCGTATAAGATATAGTTCCTATGGCTATGAGAATTATTTCATGGCCTATGCGCTTTATCCGGATGTCATGGAACGCGATTTCGTTCTCCAGGCCGATCTGGCGTTACATATGAACCGTGCCGTCGCCCGTGCTTATATAGAAGGAAAATTGCCGCCCCTGCTTCGGCTGGATTCTGATATGGCCGATTCCAGGGGGACGCTGATGGATATCAAATCGCTGGATAAAATCTGGTTCCCGAATTTCGCCCGCTCCATAAAACCGATGATTGATGCCGGCGTGAAGCTGATCTGGCACTGTGACGGTAATCTGATGCAAATGGTCCCCCGTCTGCTGGAAGCGGGCCTTTGTGGATTTCAGGGATTCCAGTATGAGGATGGGATGGATTACGAAAAAATCTGCCGGATGAAAACCAAAGCCGGCGGCGATCTCATAATTTGGGCCGGTGTTTCCGTGACGCGCACGTTGCCGTTCGGCAAGCCGGATGATGTCCGCAGGGAAATGAAATGGCTGGTGGAGCAGGGGCCGAAGACCGGATTGTTCCTGGGCGGCAGCAGTTCCATCGCCCCCGGCGTTCCATGGGAAAATATGCAAACGTTGGTGGAGGGATTGAATTATTATCGTGAACATGGGAGGAATTGATAGAAATAATGCAAACTTTAAAAGAAAAAAATGTCTAATAAATCCAAAAAAATCACCCAGCCTTCAATTGAAACTCAAAAGTTATAAAAGAAAGTCTTTATGAACACATCGCGAAATCTGTCGGTATCCCAACAGCTTGCGCTTGACACAATCCTACGCAAACCTTGCATGGGGATTGGCATCTTCTGGATGAACCTTATGGAATGGCGCATGATTGACCGGCTTGCCGCTGTCCCTGAAGGGACCTACGAGAAGAACCCGGAGGAGACGTATCTTCAGATGGAGATCCGAAGCGGCGTCTGCATGCTGGACCAATGGATTCCAAAGAATCCTCTTGGTATGAAACAGGAAGGGTTTGACGACTCTGCAGTTAGAGGAGCCACAACGGGTGCGAAAGAGATCATCCGCGATGGAATACGCATAGACTCTCCCGAGGCCGTAATAGAGCACATGGAGCGGTTTGTTTTCCCGGGGCTGAAAAGAGACATCGCCACGTTTGATCCGGAAGCCAAAGTGAAGGCAATCCTGGATTACGAGACGAAGACGCAGGACTTCCTTGGAAATGCTATTCTCAAGACATCGGATCAAGGTCCTGCAATGACATTTCCCAGTTATGAATACGGCGTGTATGGCTACGAAAACTATTTCATGGCCTATGCGCTATATCCTGAAGTTATGGAGCGATATTTCAAGCTGGGCGCAGACTTTGCCCTGCTGCACAACCAAGCGGGAGCACGGGCCTTCATCGAAGGAGGCTTGTCTCCGTATATCCGTACGGAATGTGACATGACGGATAGCCGCGGGACATTGACCTCCATTGAGAGTCTGGATCGAATCTGGTTCCCGCATTTTGCCCGATGCATTCGGCCGTTTATTGATGCAAATATTAATATTCTCTGGCACAGTGATGGGAATATAATGCAAATGGCCCCGCGATTGTTGGAATCCGGGCTCAAGGGTTTTCAGGGATTTCAATATGAAGATGGGGTGGAGTATGAGAAAATATGCAAAATGAAGGCAAAGGATGGAGATAGTTTGCTGATTGTCGGCGGAGTTTCGGTAACACGCACCCTTCCATTCGGTACGCCGGCGGATGTGAGGAACGAGATGCGTTGGCTCGTGGAGCAGGGGCCTAAGACGGGATTATTTCTTGGGGTTTCCAGTTCGATCGCGCCCGGAGTCCCATGGGAGAATTTAAAAACTTTGGTTGAAGGTTTCCAATACTATCGCGAGAAAGGGCGGAATTGAGATGTTTGATTTCACGTCCGAAGGATTGAAAAACATGGTGATCTTAATCACCTTTAAATGTCTAAAGGAAAGGAAAATCAGTGAATAAAAAAAGCAGTAAAATTCGAGTTGGCATAGTCGGCACAGGCTCTTTTGCGCAGTGTTTTATACCTCTCTTCAAAGCGCACCCGCTTGTTGAAAACATTGTGCTGTGCGATCTTGATCCGAAAAAACTTGAGGAGAATTCAAGAAAACACGCCATTCCGGATACCTGTCCCTCGCTTGACGAACTGTGCCGGAAGGACGTGGACGCCGTGGCCATTTTCACCCAGAATTGGCTTCATGGGCCGCAGGCGGTCCAGGCGCTCAGGGCCGGCTTGCACGTTTATTCCGCAGTGCCCTCGGCCATCACAATGGAAGAAATAACAAACCTGGTCAAGGCCGTCAATGAGACCGGCAAAATCTATATGATCGGCGAAACCAGTTATTACTATCCGTGCGCGCTCTATTGCCGCGAGCGTTTCAAGAAAGGCGATTTTGGATATATTGTCTATGGTGAAGGTGAATATTACCACGATTTTGACCATGGCCTGTATGAAGTCATGCAATGGAGAGGCGGTGAGCGCTGGAAGGATTTTGCGGGAGGACCTCCGATGCATTATCCGACACATTCAATCAGCATGATCGTTTCGGTGACCGGCGTCCACGCAACGCATGTTGCCTGCCTGGGTTTTGCGGACAAACACGAGGATGGCTTGTTCCGCAAGGGCGTCAATATCTGGGACAACGAGTTCAGCAACGAGACCGCCCTAATGCGCATGTCCGATGGAAGCATGTGCCGGATCAACGAGTTCCGCCGGATCGGGCACCCGGGAACTGTGGGCATGAGCCTTTATGGCACGGAGGGCAGCTATGAAGAACAATGCGGCGGGAAAACATGGAACGTCAAGGATTCCAAATCTTGTTTTGATTTGCGGGAAGAGTTGTCTTGCTGTGGCGTACCAGCGGCACATATCCAAAAAGAAATGGCCAAGGTTACGGGAAGCGACGGCACGCATTGCGGCGTGTCAAAAATTCATCCGGTTGAGCGATTGCCCAGGGAATATGTCGGTTTGCCCAACGGACACAATGGCTCGCACCAATTCCTGATTGACGATTTTGTGAAGGCGTGTGTCAGCGGGAAACAGCCCCCGAACAATATATGGCAGGCCGCCCGTTATCTCGTGCCCGGATTGATCGCGCATGAATCGGCAAAACAAGGCGGAGTGTTGCTTGAAGTCCCGGATTTCGGCGATTCCCCTGAATAAAACTTAAAAATACAGATAATGGAAACAAATCGCCAAAGACTTAATAAGGCGCTGGAAGGCCAGCCGATCGGACAGCCGGTCTTTGCCGTGTACGACTGGTTTGTAAAAAACAGGCCTGCGGTGGACTGGGAAATGCTCTTTAATTTGGGGCTTGGTCAGATTAATCACGCCAATCTCATCCGGCATGAACATCCTAATTTTGAAATCGTTGAAACAACCTCTGGACAAGATGACCAGATTCGCAGGGATGTTCGCCTGATTACCGACCAGGGAGAATTGCGCGAATGGTATCTTGGGGAATGGAAGCAGGAGCATTTTATCAAGACGCCGGAAGATTATCGGATCATGACACGTGCCCTCGAAGGCGTGCGGGTTGTCGCTGATAACAAACCTTTCATGGAATCGGAATCAACCCTCGGCAAACGGGGAATCACGATCGGCCAGATACAAGGCCTTGGTTCGGGGCGTACTCCGTTGATGGTGCTGCAGATCGACTGGGTGGGACTGGAACGATTTTCTCTGGATTTAGCTTATGAAACTCCTGAATTATTTGAACTTCTTGGCGTAATGACCGAAATCAAGCTTGAAGAAATCCGCCGGGCCGTCAAGACGCCTGCAACCCAGATCAAATTGTGGGAAAATCTGTCGATTGAAACGCTTGGCCCTATCCATTACCGGCAACACTTGGCGCCGCTGTATAAACAAATCATTGAAATCATGAACAATGCCGGGAAGCGGTTACAGGTGCATTATGATGGTCATCTTAAAGTAATTTCGGAAGATATCGCGGCGCTCGACATCGACGGCATAGATTCATTCACCGAACCGCCGGAAGGCGATATGTCAACGCTTGCGGCGCGGAAAGCCTGGCCGGATAAGTTTCTCTGGCAGAACATTAATTTGAACTGGTACCGCATGCCGCAAAGGGAATTGGCGGACAATATTACTCGCGTCGTCCAACAGGCCGGCCCCCGCCGGCACTGCCTGATGATCAGCGAAGACGTTCCGCAAAACTGGCGGGAAGCTGTCCCGGCGGTACTGAAAACAATTGAAAAAATAAAATGACCGGGAGGAGAATACAACCATGACGCATTCGGCCGCCCCATTGGCAACCCGTGAGCTTTATTGTCCGTCACATTTCGGCAATACCTATGAAGTTACCTTGCCCGGAGAAATGACCGCCTTGCTCGCGGAGGCAAAATTCTGGGGGTTCAACCGCTTTTCCGATTGGTTTGACACCATTGATCTTTACGATGTTTATGATAAAAAGCACAATCTCTTCAACATGCCGGAGGCGATTTGGGCCCGCAAGTTCGGAAATTTCAAATGCGCGGACAAACTTGGTTTTGAACTGGGCCTGGTTGTTACTCCCAATCATGTATTTTCCAACCAGGTAACGCCTGAAAACGAGGCGGAAAAAACCGGTCATTTTTTCGGCCAATTGGTCTGTCCCTCAAAACCGGGCGCAACCGAACTGATCCTTAAAAATTATCGCAACTTATTCCTGGATTTCAAGGAACACGGCTTGCGGCTGGGCAGTATCGCTGGCGGGGCTTACGATTATGGCGGTTGCGCGTGTGAAAAATGCAGCCCGTGGATTATTACTTTCGGCAGACTTTTTAAGCAGATCGCCGAATTGGCCGGGGAGTTTTTCGGTTCCATCAGCGTTGAACTCTGGGGCTGGTGGTGGACCGATGAAGACCACCGGGAATTCACAAAATGGGCGGATGCCGAGTCGCCGGGTTATTTCAAGGCCATGGCTTTTCATCTGCCGTATGGAGTTACCGACTATTCGGTTCGCCCTATCCCGGGGAATTGCGCGGAAAAAGCGTTTGTGCACATTGCCTATGGCGAAAAGAGCAATCAGGACGCTTATTGCCATTATGGCGCTAACATTGCTCCTGTCCGCCTGGAAAAGACCGTTCGTTATCTCGCCTCCCGGGGGGCGGCGGGATTTTTGGCCTATTCCGAAGGAGATCACGACGATATCAACAAGGCCATCCTGGCCGGGCTCTCTTCCCGACAGTATTCCACTGCCGATGAGGTGCTGCAGGCTTACGCCGAACGTTATTTCGGCGCCAATCCGGCAGGCTGGAGCGAACTGCTGCACTGCCTGGGCGATTTTGAGGCGATAGAAACCGTCAAATGCCGAAGGCTTTTTGATAAACTTGCGCGCGGTGTCATCAATTCCTGGAGATTTCAGCAAGTTGAAGAAAGACTGAAAATGGCCGAGGCGCACCGGGCTGTGCTGGCCGAAACGGATTGGACACAAAAACGCCTTGCCGCCGCAAAGGCATTCATTGCCGCCAAGGAAAGGCTTTACCGCAATGTATGGCGGCTTGGATTACAGCGGCACTGCTTTAGTTTTGATACTCATACGCCCGATTGGTACGATAGTTTTATTAAAATGAGCGGTGAAAAGAAATTTGAATCCGCCATTGATGTCAATGAGCAGGCGTGAATAAAGCCGGAACACGGCGCTTTTGCCTGATAAGCGAAGATATTTATTTGAAATGGTAAGCACGCTAATTTGGTCAAACAAAAAATAAGGGTAAACAATGAAATCACTGTTCAAAGTTAAAACTGTTGATCGCGAGTTTTACGAGAAACGGCTGCGCGACTGGCTGCCGGATCAAATAATTGATGTCCATACCCACGTCTGGCTGAAACGGTTCAATGAAAAAGCCAAAAGGACCCCGGCCAGGACCGTGTCCTGGCCGGCAAAAGTGGCGGATGAAAATCCGGTCGCGCATCTGGAGGAAACCTATCGGCTCATGTTTCCCGATAAAGCCGTAACGCCGCTTATGTTCACCGCTCTTGTTTCTGAAAAGAGTCTGGACAAGGCCAACGATTATATCGCCGAGGTTGCCGGCAAACGCAAGTTTCCGGCCCTTGTTTTTTCCCATCCGCGCTGGACCGCGTCCGAGCTTGAGCGCAAAATCAAGTCCGGCGGATTTCTTGGCGCCAAAAGTTATTTAAGCCTAGCGCCGTCCTGTTTATCGGCCGCTGAAATCCGGATTTTTGATTTCTTTCCGCATCACCAGCTGGAGGTCTTGAACCGCCACGGACTTATTATGATGTTACACATTCCTCGTGATGGCCGGTTGCGTGATCCGATGAACCTTGACCAGATACTGGAAATTGAGTCGCGCTATCCCCGGATCAAGGTTATCGTGGCGCATGTCGGCCGCGCTTATTGCCCGGAAGACGTGGGCGATGCCTTTAAAGTCCTGGCCAAGACCAAGCTGGCGTGTTTTGACATTTCCGCCAATACCAACGGCAAAGTATTTCAACAGTTGATTGAGGCAGTCGGCCCGAAACGCATCCTGTTTGGGAGCGATCTGCCCATTGCCCGGATGCGCATGCGGCGGATTTGCGAAAACGGCCAATACATAAATCTTGTGCCGAAGGGATTATACGGCGACGTCTCTGCCGACCGCCACATGCGCGCGGTGGAAGTGGCGGCGGCGGAAAAACTCACGTTTTTTATGTATGAGGAGTTGGCTGCCTTTCGCCGCGCCTCGGAGGCCGTCGGCTTGACCCGCGCCGATATTGAAGATATTTTTCATAATAATGCCGCGCAATTAATTGAAGCGGCCCAACCCAAACCGGTCATACAGCAACTGCAAATGGCATGGCCGAAAAACAGGTTAAAGGCGCCGCCGGCCTGGTCGTTGCCGAAAGGATATATTTTGCGCACCTATCAACCCGGCGATGACGCCGCGTATATCCGGCTCATGCACAATGCCGGTTTTAAGGGATGGGATAAAAAAACTGTGCAAAGCACATTAAGCAGAAGCTTACCCAACGGACTGTTTTTTGTCGTTGAGCGGAAAACATCGGTCCTGGCGGCAACAACCGTGGCTACCCATGGTTCTTTGTCAGGTCATCCGTTCGGTGGTGAGCTGGGCTGGGTGGCCTGTGACCCGGAGCATCGCGGTAAAAATCTAAGTTATGTGACTTGCGCCGCCGTGACAAAACGGTTCTTGGACGCCGGCTACACTGATATCTATCTCTGCACGGACGACTTCCGGTTGCCGGCCATTAAGATCTATCTCAAACAGGGCTGGGTGCCATGCTTCCATGCGCCGGATATGGCGGGTCGTTGGCGGGCGGTGTGCGAGAAATTGGGGTGGAACTTTGCATCATTAAACCCCGTAAAGTCAGATCAAAAATTAACAAAATAACAGGAGGCAGCAAATTATGGGAATCAGTATCGGGTTGGTCGGTCTTGGCAGTTTTGGCAGCGCTTTTGCGCCCTTGTTCAAAAGCCATCCGCTGGTGAGCCGCCTCGCCTTGTGTGACCGCGAACCGGAGCGGATCAAAAAGTTCGCCGATGACCCGTTCTTCAGGGATAAGTTCAATCCGCGGGACACGTTTGACTCACTGGATGCCATCTGTCGGAGCGACTTGGATGCCCTGGTGATCATCACCCAGCCCTGGTTGCATGCGCCCCAATGTGTTAAGGCAATGGAATCCGGGAAACACGTCTACAGCGCGGTGCCGGTCATCTGCATCCCGAACGATGATGAAATTCTGGACTGGTGCGATAAGATTATTGAAACATGTAAAAAAACCGGAAAACATTACATGCTGGGTGAAACAACCTATTATCATCCTGAGTCCATGTTCTGCCGCCGCAAGGCGGCCGATGGCGCATTCGGCGATTTCGTCTATGCCGAGGGCGAATATTTCCACGATGTTGATTCCGGCTGCAGTCTTCGCAAGGTTGTGCAAAGCCGTCTGGCCAGTCAGGCGGGACAAGAATGGATTAAGATCAGCGAAAAATACCTGAAAAAAGGTTTTTTGGCCGGCCCCATGCATTATCCCACGCATTCCACCAGCGGGCCGGTATGCGTAATGAATGCCCATGCGCTCAAGGTCACAGCGTATGGTTTTAAAAACCGGAATAAAGATCCATATTTTGCGGACTCTGCCTTCTCCAATGAAACGGCCATTTACAAGATGAGCAACGATGCCACGGTCCGCATCTGCGAGTTCCGCGAAGTCGCCGGCAGCATTGCCGACAGTGAGACTTTCCGGATTATGGGCACCCGGGGCACCTTCTGTGAAAACCAGTGGAAAGAGAATCAACGCACGACGCCGATGAGCGCCAAGCCGTTGACGGTTAAACAACTGACTGCGGATGAGATGCGCGATCCGTTGCCGTTGGAGGTGCAGGTGGCGTTTAAGCGGGCCATGAACCAAAAACTCAACGAGAACGATCTGCAAAACATGGACTTTGTGCCGGCCGGACACGGCGGCTCGCATCCATATCTCGTGCACGAGTTCGTGGATGCCGTCGCTCATCGTCGCCAGCCGGTCATCAATGCCTGGGAAGCCGTGCGTTACATGGCCATGGGCGTAATCGCGCATAAGTCCGCGCTGAAAGACGGCGAGACGTTGCCCGTGCCGGATTGGGGCGACGCCCCGAACTGAAGCGGCTTGAAAAGACTTTTTTGATTGCTATTGGAATCAAAATTGAAGAATGTCAAAACTAGGTTAATGGCAACTGAAAACTGTAGCCGGCCTCGTTGAGGCCCAGGCTTCGCCAAAGGCGAGCTACACCGAGGCGAGCCGGATCGGGGTCAATTTAAAAATTCCTAGACATTAAAATATTCTCACATATTAAACAAGGGATGAAGCAATGAAACATTATTTTGATATTTGCGAGTATGGGGCATGTCCGGACGGAAAGACACTGAATACGCAGGCCATCCAGAAGGCGATTGACGCGTGCCATCAGGCCGGTGGAGGCCGCGTTTTCTGTGGGCCCGGCGAGTTCCTGACCGGCTCTCTCCAACTCAGAAGCCGGGTGGACCTGCACCTTTCCATCGGCTGCCGGCTCGTGGGCAGCACGAATCTGGCCGATTACGTCGATTTCATAGCGCCTGGCTTCCGGCATGAGTTGGCGCCTGAAAAAAGTTCAAAAAGCATCCTGCGCGCGATCGAGGCCGAGGATTTCTCCATCACTGGTCCGGGCGAAATCAACGGGTCGGGACCGGCCTTCTACGACACCAAGTCCATCTTATGGGAACGCTTCTACTGCAAACCAGACTCCCCCCGGCCCCGTATCCTGATGGCCTACAATTGTCGAAACTTTCGCATTGAGGACGCCTCTTTCAACGACTCGCCTTGCTGGACCTTCTGGCTCATGCAGTGCCAGGGAGTCGGCATCCACCGCATCAAGATGCGGGCCGATCAGAAGATGATCAACAACGACGGCATCGACCTGGACATGTGCCGCGACGTGACGGTGAGCGACAGTTTCTTCAAGACGGGCGACGACTGCATCATTCTGCGCTCCATGCGAACTCTGTACGAAACGGAACTTCCCTGCGAAAACGTCACCGTGAGCAACTGCGTGCTCAACAGCTGGTGCCAGGGTATCCGGGTGGGCTGCCCGGGCGACGGAGTCATCCGCAATTGCACGTTCAATAACCTGGTTATCACGGGATTGGGCAACGGTATCGTGTTCAACAATCCCAAGCAATACCTGCCGGAGGACAGCCGGGGTTCTGCGGACATTCGGAACATCCTGTTCTCGAACGTGGTCATCGACTGCAAGAACGCTCCCATCAAGATGGACGTGGACACGGGCATCTCGCTACCGCACCTGGGTGACGTAAGCTTCTCCAACTTCCGCATCAAAAGCGGCAAGCCAATCATCATCCAGGGAAGCCCGGAGACCATCATTCAAAACGTTAGTTTCAGCAATGTGGAGATTGAGACTTCCGGTGAGGACGCCATCATCTGCCGTCACTGCCGGGATGTGAAACTTACCAATGTCAATCTGTCCAATCATCCTGAACCGCTTCCCGACATTAAATGAATTTTGTTGATGATTACACTTATTGAGGCGCGAATATTCATCGGCCCTGAGTTTCATAATAAGATAAATTTTTATTTTTTGTCATTCCCATGATAATGGGAACGCATCTGCCACTGGCGGATTTCTTGGATTCCCGCCTGCCCGGCTTTGCCGGATCGCTTCGCCGAGGCGCGCGCGGAAATGACAGACACAACAAGAGCTAAAAAATATTTAAAAATATTGCTTGACTTGCGCATACGTATGCGCTATTTTGAACGAAAACACTATGAAAACCTTCGCGTCTATAGTGACGACCCGCGATATCGCTGTGATGACAGGCGTCAATCAAAGCACTGTCTCGCGTGCCTTGTCAGGTTCATCTCGCATTGGCGCCCGAACCAAGAAGAAAATCTGGAAGGCCTGCCGCGCATTGAACTTCGTCCCCAACGCCATCGCAAGGGGGCTGCGCGAGCGACGCAGTCGAACCTTGGCCGTGCATATCCCCTTCGGCTCTGAAACCGTCTTATCCGACCCTTTTGTCCTCGAATTCCTCGCCGGTGTCAGTCAGGAGGCCGGCCGCCGGGGGTATGCCATGGTACTCTCGTACCCTGATCCGGAGCAACGCGGCAACGAGTTTGTCAACCTGGTTAAAAGCCGTCGAGCGGATGGTATCATTATCACCAGTTCTTTGCGCCACGATCCCAGGTTGGCGTTGTTGGCCCGTGAGCGCATTCCTTGCGTGGTGTCACGGCAGGGTATCCGGCTGGGCGCCATGATGGCGTGTGTGGATATAGATAATCGGGAAATTGCCTGTGAGGCGGTACGCTATCTGCTGGCACAGGGTCATCAGCGGCTGGGGATCATCACCGAGGAAGTTGATAGCTTGTCGGCGTACGACTTTCTTGCCGGATGCCGCGACGCGCTGCGAGAACATGGTTGGAGGGTCAGGGACGCGCGGATCAAACGGGTGCCAGTGACTTTTCAGTCCGCCTATGAGGCCACCCGTAAAATCCTGGCGGAACGGCCTGCGCCAGACGCCATCCTCACCAATACGGCGCTGACAATTTTCGGCGTTCTGACCGCGATCCGGGATGCCGGCAAATCTATCTTGGCGATGGGATTGGATTCGCCGCTCCTGCGCGGAATGTATCCTGAACTGCCGCGGATTCAATCGCCGATTTTGGATCTGGGTCGGAAATCGTCCGCTGTGTTGATCGAAATGCTGGAAACCGGACGACGTCCAGCGGGAGGTCCTGTTACATGCCCGTGTAGCGCCGCACGCGTGATGAATTGTCAAGATGATGCGGCAGGCGCGGTCGCCGCAATTGAAGGTCAAAAATTATAGGAGGAGTCAATCGTTATGAAAACGCCAATTCGTATTACCAGTTCGCCGTGGGGTTACCGGATGATGAGTTTTGAGGAGCGTTGTCGCCATCATCGCAAGCTGGGGCTGACGCATATTTGCGGCTATTTTGGACCGCATCCCGGCGCGTTTCCTGCCGATAGCACGCCGCGGGATTGTATACCTTTGCGTGGCTTAACGGACAAATACGGATTACGCTTTGCCAGTATGAACGCCGATGGCGACTTCACAGTCGCTACGGGCGTGGAGGACCAGATTGCCCTGTGCAAACGACAGATTGATTTGGCCACTGAGTTCCAGCCGGAAGTCATCATCGTGTTTGCCGGCTGGCAGCCGCGGGAGGATGACTTGGTGTACAAGCAGGTGGCGGAAGCGCTCAAGTCCGTGAGCCGGCATGCCGCCCAGCGCCGTCTGACTGTGGCACTGGAAAATCACGGGGGTCTCACCGCAACCGCCACCCAGCTCAACCGCATCCTAGCGGCCGTGAACGAGCCGAACATCGGAATCAACTACGATCCGGCTAATTTCGCCATGTACGGGGCCGATCCGCTGAACGAGTTGCAGGCGCTGAAATGCCCCGTGGTGTTCACGCACCTGAAAAGTTTGAAACAGGTCAACGGAAAGAAAGTCTATTGCCGCCTTTCCGAAGGAGAGATCCGCTATCGTCCCATCCTGCAGTGGCTCCGGGATCATTACGCTGGTTTCTATGCGCTGGAATACGAGGAACCGGCCGACGTTCTGACAGCCACCGAGGACGATTTCCGGACAGTGAGCGATTGGCTGAGGAATATCTAACAATCTAAAGAGGATCTCTCGCAAAGATAAGAGCGTAAAAATAAGAAATGGAGAACCGCATGCAAACACAAGCCAGGGCCGTCATCATTGAGCGTCCGCGCAAAGCTATTGTGAAGACCATCCGTCTGCCTGAGAGCGATGATGCCAGCATCGTCATCCGCACGGTTTATAGCGCCATCAGCACCGGCACGGAGATCAAGGTATGGAACGGTCGCACCGGCAAGCTGGGCGGAGCGCTCTGGTATCCGTTGGTGCCCGGTTACGAGCAGGTGGGCGTGGTGGAATACGTTGGACCAAAAGCCTATAAGACCGCCACGAGTGAAACACTCATGGAGGGCGACCGTGTTATGGCCAACGAGGTGCGTTGTTATCCGGACTATTGTGCGGCTTGGGGCGGGCAGGTCGGGATATCTGTGAAAAAACCGAAGACTGCGGGATCGCCGTTTGATATGCCGGCCAAAATTCCTGATGGCGTCAGCTTTCAGGATGCCGTAGTAGCTTATCTGGCAGCGGTGGCGCACAAGGGTATTGTGAAAGTCGGGATTCGGACGGGCGAGACGGTAATCGTTATCGGCGTCGGCGCGGTGGGTCTCTCTGCCGCGCAGTTGGCCAGGTTGGCGGGCGGCAAGGTGATCGTGATCGAGGAAAGTCCGTGGCGGGCCGAGCGCGCCAATTCCTGTTGCGACCATATGATTTGTGACAATGCCAGCCATGCCTCAGCTATCGCGGCTGTCCGCGAGATTACCAACGGACGCATGGCGGACGTGGTCATCGAATGCAGCGGCGACTCCAACGTGGTCAATTTCGCCTGCCAGTATATCCGCGAGGGTGGGTGGGAACGGGACGATGACGGTGGACGGATTCATCTGCAGGGGGATTATCCGGACCCGATCGCCATCACGCAGTACATGCAGTGGTTCAATCGGAACCTGCGCATCTCCACGAGTTGCGCGATACTACCTGGCAGTAAGGAGCACATCCTGAATCTCATACGCGAAAAACGATTCAATACGGCCGTGCTCTGGGATAAGGAAATCGCGCTGGACGACGTGCCGGCCGAGTATCCGGAACTGGAAGCGCATCGGGCCACACGCATGAAAACGCTGATACGCTGGGAGTGATGATGAAACGTGAATGCTGGATAGCCATTCATCACCTCGGCCTCCGGCGAGATCGGAAGAAAACCTAAATAAGGAGAACAGATATGTCTACTCGACAATGTATCAATCTGAATGTCATGGCAGTCCTTGCGATGCTTGCCTTAATTGCCGGCTGTGTAGGTGTAAAATCTGCGGATAAGAGGCAAAGGCTGACCGCTCCGCCCGCCCCCTATAAAACCGCGAAAGCCGGCAATGTCGTCAAAGCCGAACCGGTCTTGAGGGAAAACGGCATCTTTTGCGGCGACAAGGGGCTTATCGTCCACAAATCTGGCAAGCTCACTCTTATGGCCGGGGATAAACTCGGCGAGTTTTACATTTATTTCAGCACATCTAATTCACCATGGATAACAACGAATTACAGGGGTTTTGAGAATGAAAAGGTAGAAAGGAACCTGAAAGACAGGGAATTTATATACACGGCCGTTTTCCCATTGGCCCCAAAAGGGACGGAGAATATGCCCTATGGCAAATATCTGCAGAGGGTGAAAGTGACGGATGATAATAAAATCAACATATCTTATGAATATTCCGTCCCCGAAGGTCTGGAAAAAAACATTAAGGACACTTGCCTGTTTTTCAGTATGCCCTTCGGCGTGGGGGCGTCCAGGAAATGCGAGATTGACGGGAAAACCTATGAGTTTTCGGCAAAGGCGGGCGGAAGAAAGGATATTTATGCTGATAAGATCGCGAAAACATTTGTGTTCAATCCGGGAAATCCTGAAACCGAATTTTCAATAGATATGGGCTCGGGCATATTTCTCCGTGTTGAAGAGATAAAAGAAAATATCGATTTAAGGTTTTGGTCTAATAAGGAGTTTTGGCGTAAAAAATGTTCTTTCACCCTTGATTTGAGCAAAGTTTCCGAATCATCCCTGGTGAATTCCAATGATTTTCAGGCAGGGATTGATTTCTGGAAATGCGACCGTTTGCATGTGCCGGATTACAATAAGTGCCGGAACCTGATCCAGAATCCGTCGTTTGAAGCCGGTCTGCGTTATTATGCCTATCCGGCGGTGGGGGTCTATCGTAAAACCGAATTTGATCGGTTGGTGCTGACCGATTCACAACAGTCTAAATTCGGCCATTCCAGCCTGCTCATGCGGGTTTTTACCAATTGTTGGGTAAGCCTGCAGACCTTTGCCATGCCGGTGTCGCCCGGTAAAAAATATACCGTGAGCATTTATACCAAAGGCGACCAGCCAAACCTGCAGTTGCAGTTGTCCGTGATCGGCGGGGAATGGCTACCCGCGACGGGATGGTTCAAAATGGGGCAATGCACTCCGACCGCGGAATGGAAGCGTTACAGTTTCTCTTTTACGGCGCCGGACAACGCGCTGAGCGTGGAGATAGGGCAAAAAGGCGGAAAGCTTGACGGCTATGGGAATATCTGGATTGACGGATTGCAGGTGGAGGAAGGGGAGCAAGCCACGGATTATGTTGAAAAGCCGTTGAACAGCATCCTGCTCACTTCAAATCCCGATAATTTTTTGAGCGTTGATGATAAGAAGGTTGACGCGCGGCTGAAAATCACCGCTCCGTCCAATACGGCCGGTAAAGTAACCTGCGGAATAGAAGACTTCTTTTACCGGAAAATATGGGAACAGAGTTTTGATTTCAAGACGGACGCAAACGGGCGGGCGGTTGTCAATCTGCCGATAGAAAATCTGCTGGGTAAGGGGATTTATGTTGTGCGCGCTGATTTTGAACTGAGCGGCGGATATAAGGATACCGATTACTACCGTATTTCCCGGATGGAGTTTTTGAAGAACACGCATAAAAACAAGGATATCTTTGCCACATATAGGGATTGGACTAGAAATGGATCAAGAGGTCGAGACGTTCTCAAGCGTCTGCGCGACATCGGGTTTGGTTCGGTGAACTACGGGCCGAAAAATTTGAATAAGGAATATTTTGACGGGATTACTGAATACGGCATATCATACAATGGAGCTTGCATGCTTGACCTCAGTGAATCTAAAGCGATTACAGATAACGGAAAAGTTCTAATAGAAGGGTTCCGTGCAATTGAAAGCGTTTCTCCTGAATTGGAAAAGAAGCTTGAGGACGCCTGTTATGAAAAGGCCAAAGCATATCCCTGGGTGAATTCATGGGAGCTCGACAGCGAAATGGAATGCGGGTTTGAACTTATCAAGAAGAACAATTTCAAGGATTTTGCCAAACTGGAGATAGCATTTTACAAGGGCGTCAAGCGCTTTGATCCGAATAAAAAAGCATACCTTGGCGGCTCGTGCAATATGCAGCCGCAAAATGGGACTCGCTTCGTTGACCAATATCTTGCCGCCGTGAACGGCGCGGTAAAGTTTGACGGGGTCACAATTCATCCATACCGGACCACCCCTGAAAATCCTGACCTGGATGATGACGCGGCGGTATTCTTCGCCATGCTGGACAAACACGGTTACCATGACGTGCCCGCCTACTGGGAGGAAGGGATTTATTATACGTATTACAATATTCCGGCCTGGGGGCTTGACCCGCATAAAGGCTGTTCAACAGACAGTTACAGCGCCGGGTGCCCGAGTTATCACATGGGCTGGGGCGAGCGAATTTCCGCCGCCTATTTTGCCCGGAGCTGGCTGGTGGCGTTGAAATATCAGGACCGGGTCAAGGCGTTTAACGGCTGGTGCTCCTGGTTGGACATGGACGCCTACCTTACCCCGCTGGCTCTCCAGAAAATACCCAATACGCTGGGGATTCTGCTCGGCAACGCGGTTTTCAAAAAGGATATCCGCTTTGCCCCGGAAACAAGGTGTTATGTTTTTGAGGATGAAAAGCAAAGGCCAATAGCGGCCTTGTGGTCCCACAATCCCAAGGTTGACCGGGGGTATAAGGAGAGCCCTGTGGCGCGCCTAAATTTTGAAGGGAAAACATTTGAGATTATTGATTTGATGGAAAACGAGCGTTCGGTCAAAAGCGATGCAAAGGGATTTACGGATGTTCCGGTTACGCCCTTCCCGGTTTTTATCCGGGGCAAGGCGGGCGAACTGGCCAGTCTCTGCAAGACGATCCAGAACGGCCGGATAATTGATTCCGACAAGGCCGTGGTTCGGATTACAGCCAAACCCTCTAATGCCTCGGAGCTTGAGGTTGAATTCCGGAATCTTGTCACGCGCGAATTCCAGGGGCAGGCGGACATAAAACTTCAGGATAAAGTGATTGAGAAGAAAATCCGGCTGAAGGAAAAAGGCGCGGAAAACGTGATTATTCCCATGCCGGAAAAGATACCGTTTGACCGGATTGCGGAAATCAAACTGCCGGTCACGTTGACGGAAGAGGGGGTCAAGCCGCTGGCCGTTGACCTTTCGTTCAACGCGTTTGCCGTGAAGAAGCTGAAAGGTAAAATTGCGGTTGCCGGGAACGCCGATGATTGGAAGGACATTCCGGTCATCCACATTACAAACCGGTGTATCAGCACAACCAAAGGTAGGGGTGGCCCCCGCACTCTGCCGCTTGACAATAATCCTGAAAAAGTAGGCTATAAAGGGGATCATGAGGCCGAATATCAGATGGCGTGGGATGATGACAATCTTTACCTGAGAGTCAATGTTACCGACGATAAATTCTTTCATGACCCGAATCCAAAGGGTGATGTTGGTGGAAGATGGTATAATGATTCCCTGCAGGTCTACATTGACACGCTCTGCGATGCCCGCAACATGAAGGACACGAGAGGATTTGACGGAAACGATTACAATTATGATTTCTTCCCGAATGAAGACGGGACTCTGACCGCGTTCCGGCGTTTCGCGCCGGAACAGCAGCAAGCCGGCGGACTTCTTGCGCCCAAGCCGAACATGGTTGAGCCGGAGGTTAAAGGGACATTCCGGAAGACTGAAAAAGGTTATATTTATGAAATCGCATTGCCGAAGCGTTTGATTGCGCCATTGCAGTTAATGGCGGGAGGCGTTTCCGGTTTTGCAATATTCATTAACGATCATGATGGAAATTATGTGAAGAGCGCGCTGACGACCACGCCGCCGGGGACGGGCGGATACATGAATCCCCACCTTTATCCGGTGATGATCCTGGTTGAATAATATGGATTTACAATTTTGACCGGCTAATGTATAAATGGTCCAACGTAGGCAGAGCCTACGTTGGGTAGTATTGAGGCGGCGATGAAAATAAAGAGATTGGCCCAGATATTCAGGATTTTAGTGTTGGCGTTTATGTTGCTGGCAACGGCCGGTGCGCGGGCAGCCGGGCCATGGTACGTGGCCACGAACGGCGCGGACAGCAACGCCGGGACGAGCTGGGCTGTTCCCTATTTAACGATCAGCAACGCGCTGACCAATGCGTCAACCGGGGGCGACACGATCTGGGTTTCCAACGGCGTATATACGCTCACCGCCACGGTGAGCAATCCCGCCGCCAAGAAATTCAATATCTGCGCCTGGAGCACAAACCCCGCGAACACGATACTGCTTGGCCACGGCTCCAATGTTCCACCGGACGGCATAAACTTCCGTGGCGTCTGGATGTCCGGCACCGGCAGTCTGCAAGGTTTCACGGTGACGAATTTCTATTATACCAATGAAAATACTGGCGCCGGCGTGTATTGCGATGCGGGACTCATCTCAAATTGCATCATTGCGGGTAATATCATGGGCTATGCTGTCACGAACGCTTCCGGCAAAATCTATGCCGATGGCGGCGGAGTATATTTATTGGGTAGTGGTGTGGTTGAAAATTGCGGTATTATTGGGAACAGAATTCGTCCGGGAAATTATGACAGCGGAGGCGGCGGAATTAAAATATCTGATTCCGGCAGCCGGATCAGTAACTGCCAGATTGTGGGCAATATAGTGGGTGGCGACAGCGTAGGCGCAGGTGTTTATGCGTCGTGTTATGTTGTCGTACAGGATTCTATCATCGCCAGCAATACGGGGGGTACTTTGGCGGGTGGTATCTACATGTTTGCAGGAATCGTCAGCAACTGTCAGGTGTTCGCGAATTCTTCAGCACAAGTCGGCGGTATTTATGTGAGGCCCAACACCAGCACCTCCTACCCAAAGACCTGTCGTATTGAGCGGTGTGTGATCAGCAATAATATCGCATGGTACTATCATGGCGGGTGCTATATTGATCTATCTATAACGAATGTGCTGATCTCGCAGTGCACGATAGTCAGCAATTACTGTGAAGCGAGAGGAAATGGCGGTTTGGGTGTGGGACTGACTGTCTCAAATGTTCGGATTCGGAACTGCCTGGTGGCGTATAACCGGGCCGCCATGAGTTGGGGTGAGAGCGGATATGGCGGAGGCGGCATGGAGATACGTGCCACCAACACGTTGATTGAGAACTGCACGATTGTCAGTAACACGCTTGCCAACGTCGCATCTTCTCAAGGGGCGGGGCTGTATGCGACCAACGGGGTGCGCGTGGTCAATTCCATCATCTATCACAATTCGGGGGTGACAACGTCCAACGTCTATGTGTCGGCTGACTGCACGTTTAGCAACAGTTGTGTCGCGCCCTTGCAGGCGGGGACGGCGAACACGGCCGTGGACCCGCAGTTTGTCACGAAGGACACCGGCAATTTCCGGCTGACAGCCCGCTCGCCGTGCGTCAACACGGGAAGCAATCAGGATTGGATGACGAATTCCGTTGATCTGGACGGAAGGAAGCGTATCCGTTACGGAAGGGTGGACATGGGTGCCTATGAACGGATTTACGAAGGGTCTATTTACACTGTCCATTAGGCAAATTGCGATATTGTTTTGCTGTAATTACGTAACTATTCAGGTTTGTCCACCATAGCCGCCTTGGCCGGCGGTCAGGCAGGTTTTTCACATGTGCTATGCGAAGTAAGTTTCCGGCCTTCGTAGTCAGTAGGATTACTACGGCGGAGTGGACTCGCTACGAAGCACGAATTGTAGGAGCGCTACCCCGCTCGCCTCAGTGGAGCCTTCGGTAAAGCCTGGGTTAGCGCGATGACTCTTGAAATTATCTCGCTTCTATATTACAAATAATAGCAATGATGAAAAAAGAACGGATAAAAATAGGCTGGGCCGAAACGGATATCACCCCCGAGGGACAGTGCGAGCTTTACGGGCAGTATTACCAGAGGGTGTCGGAAGGGATCCATTCCCCCATAAGCGCAACCGCGTTGGCGGTGGAGTCGGCATCCGGCGAACAGGCGATCATGATTTCCGTTGATATCGCCAATTTTCCACGGGAGTTTCTTGATGCCCTGAGAGAACGGGTGAAAAGTCTGGTTCCAGCGGTTGTTCCGGAAAAAATCATGATGAATGCCACGCACACCCACAGCGCGCTGGCCGTGAGTCCCGGGCGGAACTGGTGGACGCCGGAGCCGGGAACCATAAAAACAAATGATTACCAGGAATTTGTCCTCTCACGACTGGCGGATGCCGTCCGGCGCGCATGGGAAGGCCTATCCAAGTGCGGGATCTCCGCCGCTCGCGCTCATGCTGTGATCGGACACTGCCGCCGCGCGGTGTTCAGCAACGGCAGCGCGGAAATGTATGGTGATACATCCCGCGCTGATTTCATGGGATTGGAGGGCAACGAGGATTCCACGATTGAATTGCTGTTCACGTATGACGATAACAAAAAACCGACCGGCGCCGTGGTCAATGTGGCTTGTCCATCGCAAGTCATGGAGGCGACCTATTTGATTTCCTCGGATTTTATGGGAGAGCTTCGCCGCCTGCTGAAAACCCGGTTTGGCAATGGCTTTCATGTGTTATGCCAGATTTCCGCCGCCGGCGACCAGTCCCCGCGTGACCTGGTGCGGAACCGCAATGCCGACTTCTGGCGCGCGCGCGGAGTCGCAATTTTAGGACAGCGTCTTGGTGATGCAGTTATCAAAGCCGGTGATGACATCAGGAAGGAAGATATATGTGAAAGTGTTGAAATGGCGCACCATGTTCGGCAAATTAACCTGCCTAAGTGGTTCCCAAGTTACCGGGATAGAATATCGGCTGAAAAAGAAATAGAAAGACTTGAAGCAATAATGCCGTCAAAGAAGGCGTTTGCGGAGTTTACCGCCGAGGTCAAGCGGAACGAAAAAATCCCCGGCCGGCCGGGACCATATGACAGCAAGTTACACCATTTCGTCCTGATTGGGAATACCGAGGCAGTCATTGAACGCTCGGCGGAGCGGACGGCATCTCCGGATTTTGAAATGGAACTGCACACCTTGCGGATAGGCGACTCTGGCTTCTGCACGAACCCATTTGAATTGTTTCTGGATTATGGCCTGCGGATCAAGGCCCGTAGCCGGGCCGCGCAAACGTTCGTGGTCCAACTAAGCTGTGGCACGGCCGGTTATCTTCCCACCGCAAATGCTGAAAAGCACGGCGGTTACGGCGGTCTCATTATCAACGGCGTCATCGGCTCGGAGGGCGGTAAGAAACTGGTTGAGGAGACGGTAAATGATCTTAATTCTTTATTCACCTTGCCAAATGGCAAGGTGATCGCGGCGTAGCCCAGAGGGCAAAGCCGGATTACATGCCGGTAATCAGGAGATAAAACCAATGAATCATAAAATTACGGCCGGGTTTGTGGGATTCGGGGAGGTCAACACGCCGCGGGAGATCATTGAAAAAAAATGCCGGGAAGCTGTCGCGCTGGTTGAATCGCTCGGAATCAGCGTCCGGGCCGCCGTTCCGGTTTCCGACGATCCCGCCGGCAATCAGGCGGCCTGCGCCGTTGCGGAATTAAAAAAAATGGATTTTGATTTTCTGATCGTATGCATCGCCGGCTGGATACCGTCCTGGGCGGTCATCCGCGTAATAGAGCCGTTCAAGCATAAGCCCATGCTGTTATGGGGACTGACGGGATACCGCGAAGGGGACCGGTTTATTACCACCGCGGATCAGGCCGGAACAACGGCATTGAGAAGGCCAATGCGGGATATGAAATTCCGGTTTAAATATCTGGTGAATCGTCTGGCCGAAGCCGCGCCCGCGGATGAGATTGCATCATTCGCCCGGGCCGCCGCCGCTGTTGAAAAGCTCCGCCAGGCCAAAATCGGCATGGCGGGATACCGCGACATGCGTCTCTATGGCACGCTCTACGACGGCGTTTCCCTGAAGGCGCGCATTGGACCGGAAATAGAGCATTTTGACCTGCTGGAAATTGCCCAATACATGGAGGCCTTGACCGAAAATGATATTGCCGCGCCGATTCATTATGCCCGTGAGAATTGGAACTTTATTAAAGAACCCAAGCCGGAGACGCTCCGTAATACGGCGCGCCTTTATTTGGCGCTGAAACGGAAAATAGAGGAGCGGGGTTATGCGGCGATTTCATACTCCGACGTGGACGGCGTCAAAAAACTATTGAAATTCGCCCCGGCCGGCGCGCTGACCTTATTGCACGATAACCTGAGCGTCTGCTCAATACCCGAAAACGATTCCATGGGTGCTGTTACCCAACTGATCGTCCGATTTCTGACCGGACAGGTTGCCGCCTATCTGGAGTTCTACGAGTTCACCCGGAACGGTGCGCTGATGGGCGTGCCGGACTATGTTCCCGGCGAGATCGTGGAAGGGAAAGTAACGGTTCTGCCCAATGCCTTTGGAGATTTCGGCGAAGGGTTGTTGAATGTCTCTAAATTGAAGACAGGGCCGGTAACCATTGCCAGGCTGGGGTATAGCGGCGATGATTATTTTATTCATGTGATGACCGGAACATCCAAAACTCCGTTGAAATGGGAGGAAGCCGGCTGGGCACCGCCCGCGCCCCGGTTGCCCAGCCTGGAAATTGACTTTGATTCTGATCCTGATACCTTCATTCAAAATGTTCTTGGACAGCATTACATCCTTGCCTATGGCGACCAGCGCGGGCCATACCGGGACTTATGCTCACTCCTGGATATCAAGTTGATCGGGGAGGAATAATCAGATGTCACCCGTACGATTATTGCGGTTACAAGGAAGGATGATATGAAAAATTTAAAAATCGGACTATTGCCATTTTATTTGGAACTATATGACAAAATTTCCCCGCCGGAACACAGAAAACCGCTGGAAGCGTTTTACGCTTCCATTTCAAGCGCCCTTCAACGGCGCGGAGTGGAAGTTGTTGGGGCAAAAATCTGCCGCCTGAAATTGGAATTTGCCGGCGCGGTCAGGACATTTGAAAACGCGGAAGTAGACGCCATCCTGACGCTCCATCTTGCTTATTCGCCTTCGTTGGAGTCGGCCGAAGTTTTGTCGCGGACAAAATTGCCGATTATCGTTTTGGATACGACGCCGGATTATGATTTCTCCCCTTCTCAGTCGCCGGGGAAAATCATGTTCAATCATGGCATCCACGGCGTGCAGGATATGTGTAACCTGCTGGTTCGCAACGCCAAGCCGTTTGTGATTGAAGCCGGTCATTGGCAACATTCCAATGTCCTGGATCGGGTGGTTGGCAGAATTCGTTCGGCGCGGATAGCTTCGGCTTTGCAACGCAGCCGGGTCGGCCGGATTGGAAATTCGTTTGCCGGCATGGGCGATTTTTCCGTGCCGGTGGACGTGTTGAAACGAAAACTTGGGATCCAGGCCGTGCCTTGCGATGTCCGCAGTTTAACCCGGATATGCAAATCAATTTCAGAACACGATGTTGATCTGGAACTGAAAAATAACAGATTGCAATTTACCGTCCGGCCCGGAATTGAAAAAGCGCACCGGCGTTCGGCGCAAATCGGCCTGGCAGTGCGCCGGTGGATAGAACAGGAAAAATTAACGGCGTTTACGGTCAATTTCATGGATGTAACGCGGAAGACCGGCCTGCCGACCGTGCCTTTCCTGGAGGCCAGCCTGGGTATGGCCCGCGGTATCGGTTATGCGGGCGAAGGCGACGTGCTGACGGCGGCATTGGTCGGAGCGTTGGCGTCCGTGTTCCCGTATATAACGTTTACCGAGATGTTTTGCCCGGATTGGAAAGGGCAAACCATTTTCCTCAGTCACATGGGCGAGGTGAATCCGAGCCTGTTGACTGGAAAGCCGGCTTTGATGGAGTATCCTTTTATTTTCGGGGACGTGGAAAATCCGGTCAAACCGGTCGGTTGTCTGAGGGAAGGGGAAGCCATTTTTGTGAATCTGGTTCCTTTGCCGGAAGGCCGGTTCCGGCTGATTCTGGCTCCAGTAACCATGAAACCGCCAAAGGGCAGGGATAAATTCGCCGATTCGGTTCGGGGTTGGATGAAGCCGCATTTGCCGGTGCCGGATTTTCTGGAGGCGTATAGCCGCTCTGGTGGAACTCATCATGCGGCGCTTGTGTATAATTCCAATATGAATATCATGTCCGGATTGGGAACCTTTATGGGATGGGAGGCGGTGGAGATCTGAAGATAGAAGTCAGGAGTTAGTAGTCAGAAGTCAGAATATAGGACTGGCTCCTTGTCATTCCCGTGAAAACGGGAATCTAGGTTTTGATCTGATTCTGGATTCCCGATCAAGTCGGGAATGACAGAATGAAATAAAATACTTTCGCGCTGATAATGGAATGCGGTTAGTAATTTTTATTGATAAATCATGACAACCGAAGCATATCTAGGCCTTGATATCGGCGGCACCGGCGTGAAGGCGGGCGTTTTCAGCGAAGACGGCAAAATGCTTGCTTTCTGTCGGCGTGTGTTTGAGCCGACCGTCTCCCGCGAAGGGCATGTTGATATTTCCATTGATGTTATTTGTGAATCCGCCCGCAAATCCGTTCGTGAGGCCGTTAAAAAAAGCGGGGCAAAAATTCTGGCGATGGCGGTTTCATCCCAGGGGGAAACATTTGTCACCCTGGATAAAAACGATCGCCCGCTGCATGACGCCATTATGTGGTATGACAGCCGCGCCGGACGCCAGGCGAAAGAATTGCGCGATGCCGTGCAATCGGCCGGCGGACAGGCTCCTTCCATTGATGCGATCATGACGGTTTCCAAGATCAGGTGGTTGCAGGAAAATCGCCCGGAAATTATGCGCAAAGCCCGCCGGTTTCTTTTATTGCCCGATTATATTGCCTACCGCTTAACCGGCATTGCGGCGATAGACATAAACACCGCCTGTTCAACCGGTCTGGTAACATCTGATGGAGGTAAATATGATCCTGGCATTCTGAAGGCGGCCGGGATTGATGTATCCCAGCTTGCGAAAATCTTTGTTCCCGGAATGCCAATCGGAAAAATATTGAAACTGGCGGCGGAAGAGTGGGGGCTTTCACCGGAAACTCTTCTGGTGAGCGGAACCAACGATCAGTATGCCGGAGCGCTTGGCGCGGGCAACTGCCGTCCCGGCATTTTATCCGAAACGAGCGGCACTTGCCTGGCGCTGGTCACTTTGACGAAAAATCAACCGAATGGTTTGCCGGCGGGGTTATTAAGCGGTAAATTCCCAATTCCGGCGTATTGGTTCATCCTGGCCTATTCAAAGACAGCCGGATTGGTCCTGGACTGGTTCCTCCGCGAATTTTGTTCTTCCTCCTCTTGGAAAGAGATGGAGCTCTCAGCCGCCGCTGTTCCGCCCGGTTCGCATGGCTTGCTGGCGCTTCCGCATTTCGACGGAACGGTTTCGCCGTTCCCCAATCCCTTGGCCAGAGGGGCGTTCTGTAATCTCTCTCTCCGCCATACAAAAGCGGACATGTTCCGCGCCCTGCTTGAATCGTTGGCATATTCTTTGCGGGAAAATATTGAGTTGATGCGGCGGAACGGTTTTCCGGTGGTTGTTATCCGTTCCATCGGCGGCGGCGCAAAAAACAAATTATGGCTGCAAATCAAGGCGGATGTCATCGGGATGGGCGTGGAAAAACCGGTTGTGACCGAGGCAGCCGTGCTGGGCGCCGCGATGCTGGCGGCGGCCGGCAAAGGCAGATTTAAGTCGCTTGCTGAGACCAGCGAAAAGCTTTATCAGATTGAAAGCGTTGTTTCACCGAATAAGGACAATACGCAAAAATATCAATCGTTTTATGATAAATATCTGGAACTCAAGGCTCAGTTTTACGGGGAGCCTATGTCAATAATCAAATATCGTACAAAAACGCTTGTGTGAATTAAGAATGCTGCTACTGCTCCCCCTGTTCTTGTTGACAGTCTCACGTCACAGGTCAGGCTGAGTCCGCCGCAGGCGGGCGATAGCCTGAACCCATTTGTTCGATGGTTCCAGATGTGGATTATTTTGAGAGTTCCACCTGGATCATCCAATCTCCTCCGAAATCAACATCTTCCGCTTTTGTGCCAGGCAATCCCAGCTTCGAATATTGCCCGCTTGTGCTGGTGTCATAACTGACGTACACCCCCTTGGTCTTCTGCGCTTTGAAATCAAGAGCAACCCAAAAAGTTGCGGGTGCTTCAACCGGCTTTTTGAACTTCACTTCGACCCACTTGTTCTCGCCTCGTTCGAATAACTTGTAAGGGGCTTTCTCGGTGTGCACAATTTCCGTCATGTCCTCATTAAGGATGTAGACAAGAAAGTCCTCGTCTGGGGGCTTGGGGTATCCATACCGGGAACCATGAATTTTAATCCCTTTCACTTTTTCTTTGCCGGTAGGCAAAGAAAATTTAATCATCTCGCCGGAACCACCGAGACTTTTCTTACCATCTGGTTTCCCGTCGCCGTACATTAGATTATCCGAGCCCGTCTGCGCAGATAATACGACCGAAGTTGCGAACAGTGCTGCTACAATCATTTCACTTCTCATTGAATCCTCCTTTTTTCATCGAACAACTGCTTCAACTTCCGAAGCGGAGCGAAGGTAAGTTTGAAGCAGTTGTTCGACTTGTTCTTACATATTACTATTTCATTTTGCAGGTCCAAGATCGTTCGTAGCATCAATATTTAGATAGAAAGGGAAAATGGTTGTGGTCCCTTCCCGCCCCCGCTTTTTGCCATAGAGATCGATGCGCATAGCATCGATGAGAAGAACAAGATAGGAATTGGATAATTTGTCTTTATCCTTACCGACACCAAAGCACTGAAGAAATGCTTTTGATACATTTTCATTATTCTCAACCAAACGCAACTTTGCAAGCGATTGATAAACTTTCTCTGTTTCTATGGGGGGGCCAAGTTTCTTGTTTTGTGGTTCCTTTTTTTCGTCTAGCCACGTATAGCTTCTGTAGAACTGGTTAACAAGACAAACTGCTTCCCAATATGCTTCCTGTTTAGCCTTGAGAAGTTCTGCCTTCTGAGCAATCAACGGTTGGATAACCCATTGTCCTAGCAAAACTACAACTCCAACTAAGACGGGTGAAAGCAGGTCTCTCAAGAACGAGAACTTCTTTTCTGACATAGCTAATCCCCTTTTTTGTCGAACATAGTTTATTAGAACTAACTCAGATCGTAAAATAAATCAAGCTTGCTCGCTATTTTCTTAAAAGATAGAGAAGTGTATGTTAATTGTCAAGCACTTTGTCAAAACCCCTTTCGTCAAAACCATAATTTGAATTGTTGCTTTTCATATGTTATTGTTTTTAGCGATGAACCCATCTTTTCAAGAACTGCAAAAACTTTGCCCGGATATTCCGGCCGAATTATTGCGCAATCATCTGGAACGGCTGGACGAAAATTATTACGATACTTTCACGCCCTTGCAGGTCGGAAGCCACCTCCGGAGACTGGCCGGCTTGGGCCGGGAGCATCCGGTCGGTGTCCTGTTTGAAGAGGAGCAGGGCAATGCCATTGCCTGCACCGTGCTGGCCTACGATTATCCTTCGGAATTTTCGCTGATAACCGGCATTATGTCGGCAACGGGGTTTAATATTCTTTCCGGTAATATTTTTACTTATGCCCATGTTCAGCCGTCGGGGGGGAGCGCGGGACGAAAGAGACGAATGATCATAGACCGTTTCTACGGTGTTATTCAGGCAGGCCAAACAATAGATTCATGGAAAATAAAATTTACAACTGCCATGGAGGAGGTGATTGGTCATCTTGAAAAAGGGACGGGCGATTCCATGGCCCTGGCGCGAAGCACCGTCAACGAAATGGTGGCAGCGCGGCTGGCGGGGTTACAGCTTCCGGCCGCATCAGTCTTGTATCCGGTCGGCATTGAAGTATCCAACACAGGAAATTATACCAGATTGCGTGTGCTTTCCCAGGACACACCGGCCTTTCTTTATGCGTTGAGCAGCGCGTTGGCTTTCCAGGGCATTTCAATTGAACAGGTTAAGATCAGCACCGTGGAGGGTCGCGTCCAGGATGAAATTGATATCCTGGATGCGCGCGGCGCGAAAATAGCCGAAGGCCGGCGGATTGACACAATTAAGCTTTCCATTTTACTGACCAAGCAATTCACCTATTTTCTCGGAAGTTCCCCGGATCCATATACGGCCTTATGCCGTTTTGAAAAAATGCTTGAGTCGGTGCTTGCCGTGCCGGATCGGAATGAGTGGGTTGAACTGCTCTCAACTCCCGAAGCCTTGCAGGGCTTGGCGCGTTTGCTTGGCACAAGCGATTATGTCTGGGAAGATTTTATCCGGCTTCAGTATGAAACGCTGTTGCCGATCCTAAAACCGGCCGGAACTTTGCGGCGTTTTGCCACTCCGCCTGAAGATCTTGAAAAACATCTGCGCGAACGCCTGGCAAAGGCCGAAGGATTTGAAGATCAAAGCCGCGTCTTGAACGAAATCAAGGATCGGGAGCTGTATCTGATTGACCTGGAGCAGATTCTTGACCCGGCATTTGACGTGATTTTTTTTTCGCGGCTGCTGACTGACCTGGCTGATCTGGTTGTGCGCGCGGGCGCAGAAATCATTTTCCGGAATTTGCGCGCGCGTTATGGAATTCCCCGCACCGTGGCCGGCCTGGAAGCCCAGTGGGCGATATTCGGCTTGGGCAAGTTCGGCGGCGCCGCAATCGGCTATGCTTCGGATATAGAATTATTGCTTGTGTTCAGCGACAACGGCCAAACCGACGGACCACGCCCGATTGAAAACTCCGAATATTTTGCCCAAGCTTCGCGCATGTTGACCGAGGTGATCAGGTCAAAACGCGAAGGTATTTTCCGCGTTGATATCCGCCTTCGCCCGTATGGCGAAAGCGGTCCGACGGCATGCAGCCTGGATAGTTTCTGCCGCTATTACGGGCCGAAGGGAACAGCCCATTCTTATGAGCGTTTGGCGCTGGTCCGCTTGCGGGCCGTGGCCGGCAACAGTGAGCTTGGAAACAGAATTGAACGTTTGCGCAACGAGTTTGTCTATGGCGCCTCGCAAGTTAAATTTTCCGAGCTCAGGGAATTACGCGAAAAACAAATTGCCGGCAAGGCGGCTGATGGGCGCTACAACGCAAAATTCAGTCCGGGCGCCCTGGTTGACCTGGAATATGATATCCAGCTCTTGCAGGTTATGCATGGGGCCACGAACGAGCGGTTGCGCACTACCAGTATTCATGAGGCTTTGACGGCCCTTTCGGATGTCGGCGTCCTCAGTCTTGATGAAGGCAAGCGGCTTGACTCGGCCTACTATTTTTTCCGCCGCTTGATCAATGGATTGCGGATGCTGCGCGGTTCGGCCCGCGATCTTTTCCTGCCGCCGGAAGGCTCGGCTGAATTTGTCCACTTGGCCCGGCGCATGGGATATAAGCGCGGCGACCAGCTTGAGCCGCAACAGCAATTGCGCGTTGATTTTGAAACCCAGACGGCGGTTGTGCGCGCGTTTGTTGAGCGCCATTTCGGGCGCGACTCCCTGCCGGGCAAGCCGGCGGGCAACGTGGCCGATTTGATCCTTTCCAGCTCAGTGCCGCCGGTTTTGCGCGAAAAAATCCTGGCGGCAACCGGCTTTAATAACACGGAAAGGGCTTATCTGAATCTGCGCGCCTTGGGCGGCGACCCGGCGCGGCAGGATTTGTTTGCGCCGCTCGCGGTACTGGTCTGTGACAGTTTAAGACAATCGGTTGACCCGGACCGGGCGCTGAATAATTGGGAGCGGTATGTGCGCACGGCGGGGAATGAGATGACCCACTCGCCTTCGTCTGTTGCCGCGGACTTCGGCGGAGTTCCGCAAAGACTCGGTCCGCCAGTGGCGGATTGCCCCGCGATGCTTCACTTTGAGCTTCTTCTGGCCCAGCCGCAACGCGTTGAAATATTGCTCGGCATATTTGCCGCCAGCCAGTTCCTGGCCGATACGCTTATTCACAATCCGGAGTTTTTCAACTGGGCGACCGCCCCCGAGACGCTTAATCGTCTGCGTCCGCGGGCCGAGATAGAGAAGGACTTGGTAAAATTTACGGAAGGGTTGTCGCATGGTGAATGGCTTGACGCGATCCGCCGGTTCCGTTGCCGCGAAATACTCAGGATTGGGACGCGCGACCTCTTCCTGCATGCGCCTATCCGGGAAATAACCGCTGATTTGTCTTCCCTGGCCGAAGCAATGGTGCAGGCGGCTTTGGAGCATTTTTGCCGGGAATCCGGCCTGAATATTGCCTCGGCCGATGCGAAGAACAGTTTTTGCATATTGGCTTTTGGAAAATTAGGCGGAAGCGAATTGAATTATAGCTCCGATATTGACTTGCTGGGCGTCTACGACGCCAATCAATCATCAGCCAGCGGAGCTCAGACGGGTGAGTTGTTTTACAGGGCGATGGGGCAGGTTGGTAACTACCTTTCAAGCCATACCGCCGCGGGGCATGCCTACCGGGTTGATTTTCGTCTGCGTCCCTATGGCCAGGCGGGACAACTGGCATATTCACTGAAGGCATTGACTGAGTATTACCGCAAGAAGGCGGCGCTCTGGGAAATTCAGGCGCTGTTGAAGGCCAGGCCGATTGCCGGCAGTAAAAAATTGGGCCAAAGTTTCCGTGAAATGGTCAGAAATATCATGCGAGAAAAGAAGGGATGCAAGGAAATAATTGTTTCCATTGAAACAATGCGTGATGCGGCCATCAAGGCCGGCAGTGAAAATGGCCGGATTGACGCCGATATCAAGAACGGTTCCGGCGGTATTCGCGATATTGAATTTCTTGTCCAGGGCCTTCAGCTTTCCAACTGCCCGCTGATCCCGGAATTGATCAGCGGCAATACGCTGGACGCCTTGGCACTGTTAGGAAAACATAGTCTGATGCATACGGAAACGGTTGAACAGCTCAAATCTGATTATGAGTTCCTGAGGCGCGTTGAACACTGCCTGCAGATATTTGAGGATCAACAGGTCCATGTCTTGCCCGTTTCAGATGAAGAACGCCTGGCGCTGGCTAAAAGAGTTTTTGGATTCAAGGCGAACGCCGATGAACTCCTGGAAGAAATACTAGCATGCCAGATGAGAGTGCGGAATTGCTTCAAAACCTATCTGATATGTCATTAGCCCGAATTCAGGATTCGGGCTAAAGGCGGGTGAACGGGTGTAGGACAAATTCTTTGGTTCGTCCCGATAGTTACCCGCCCCGGCCTTCCGCCTGCGCCAAGGCTACGGCGGACAAGTCGGCCACCCCTCCGGTGGAGGGGACCTTAAGGAGTTAAAGGACAAAGGCTTATGTTCCCCTCCTTGGAGGGGTGCCCAACGGGCGGGGTGGGTCGGATTATATCTGTTACCGTGCAATATCAAAAATTTTGTCTTACACCCCGCGTGAACTTTATTTCCGTATTACTTGGGGTTCAAAATGCCGGCAGATTGTCCAATTTTCAGTTCATTGTTCAACAATTGGATCGTGGCCCTGTAAACTGCTTCCTGCGCGGCTTTTATTCCATTGGCGATGTTCTGTTCATATACTTGGCGGATAGTCGTGCCGATATTAATCTTGGCAATACCATTGCGGATGCCTTCAAGAATCGCGCTTTGCTTTATTCCGCTGCCGCCGTGAAGCACGAGCGGGATATTAACTGCCTCACGGATCTGGCAAAGCCGGTCAATATTTAACCGCGCTTCAACTTTTTTGGCATTTTTTGCCGCCCCGGAAATGGCGCCGTGAATATTGCCGATGGCTACTGAAAGCCAGTCTACGTCGGTTTCGGTGACAAATCGTTCAGCTTCCGTTAGATCGGTAAAGCCACGCCCGGAAGTGAATAATTCGTCATAGGAAGGCAGCGGCCCGCTCTCATGCCCTAGAACGGCGCCAAGTTCCGCCTCGGCCGGCACGCCGGCCGAATGAGCCATTTGCACAATCTTTTTTGTTGCCGTCACGTTTTCCTTAAACGGCAGGCGCGAACCGTCTACCATGACTGAGTCGTATCCAAGGTCAATTGCTTCGGAAATAATGCTTTCGTAATCCACCGATTTATGGTCTTCGTCCATTACCGGCACGTGATCCAGATGAAGGCGCGTAAATTTTTCCTGCTTCAGTCGCTGGTATTCATCGGCAATTGCCTTTAGTCCCAATGCCTGGAACTTAATCCATTCCAGCCGGGCCACGGCGATCAATCCGAACGAACCGGCGTCATGGAGAGCGTTGATGACCGGCTCCATCATGGGAAGGTAGGGGATGTTGAAAGAAGGCACCGCCAGCCGCTTCTGCCATGCTCTGCTGATAATGTCTTTTACCGGCCTTTTCATGTCTGTCTGAAAAAAACAGATATTTCAGATTGAAGCAAGAAAAAAATCCGGTCGTTGAATAATAGTCAGTTAATTTAAAGTCTAGGAATTTCAAAGTTGCCACAAAAATGCACATAAAACACAAAAAAACATCCGATTATCCATCTTGTGAATTTTGTGCCTTATTGTGGCTAATCCGTTTTGAAAAAGCTACCGCCTTTTGGCGGCCTAATTCAAATACTTATCCATTCTTTCACTTAGCGGGCGCTGGGTTAGACCGTGTCAAGCGCTTTGATATACCAGTCGTAGTGCTCCACGGGAATATATCCTTCAATGGAGTGGGACCCCACAACAACACCGCCCTCCTGGCCGATTTCAACGATCTCGGCGACTTGGCGCTCAATATCCCGCCTGCTCCCGAATGGGAGCGTGAGCGTGTTGCACATCCCGCCGATGACGCTCAAGGACTTTCCGTATCGTTCCTTGAAAGTCCGGAGGGACAAGCCGGCCGTGGGGTAAACGCCCTGTATGCCCGTGAGCCCCGCTTCCTTGAACATATCAATGATCGGAAAGCTGTTCGGGGACAGGACGTCGTGGTGCAATATGATATGCCGGACGCCCTTGCTTTTCCAGTACGCGAACATCATGTGATATGGTTCAAGGAATAACCGCTCAAACACATCCGGTCCAAAGAGCGGACCATGGTTCACGCTGAAATCGTCATAAACCCAGATAGCGGTATCCCAATTGCGGGTGCTAATCAGGACCTGCTCGCCCAAAGCCGTGAGAAATTGCCGGACTCTGTCAATGAGTGATCGGCAGAAGGCCTCGTCATCAACCATGTCCATAAGGAAGGGGATTTCGCCACGCAGCCAACTACAGGCCAGGTACAGACCCATCGTACCCGCCACCGTCGCGAAACGGCCCTCCTGCTGCCGGATTCTTTCCTCAAAAGGCTGGTATCGACCGGGCCGGCAGGGGTCCTCGAAGACAAGGCGGTCAAGGTCGGATTTTTCGCGGATGGCGGTTTCAAGCACTTCCGAGCCATCGGGCATGCTGTGCAGATATTTCTGGAGCCGTCCCCAGCTATCGCGCTTGTAATACGCGTCACCTCCGGTCTCCTGCGTAGATTCTTTCCGGGTGAATGGCCCGCCCTGATCTGCCAACACCGTAGGAACGTCGATCCGATAGTACTCGCGGATGTCCGCATTTTCCGGAAGGCCCTTTGCCACTCGCCAGGCATCAATAAAGGTTGGAAAAAATATTTCGTAGCGGGGCAGGCGATCAGGCTTGCTGTGATTCAATGCCGCGATAAATCGTTCCCGAGAAGTCATGCCTCATTTTCTCCCAAGGGCAACCTCACTTCGACCAGTTACCTAAACCGTTAATTGTTGATAACACTCATTTTGGCAAGGCGTTCAATAAAATACCTGAAATTTTCCAGTGAAACGTCAGGAGGAATGTTATGATCAATTCCAGCCGCGTAGCCGCCGCGTTTTTTCATTGGCAAAACAACGCGTTCAAGTTCCGCGTCGATTGTTTTAAAATTGCCGGCCAGAGCTCTTTTGTCCAGTCCACCCCATATCTGAAGACGGGGGTATTGTCGGCCGATTTTAACCACGTCCATTCCCGCCGCAACCTCGAAAGGATGAATAGCCGTGACGCCAACGTCAAGAAGAAGAGGAATAAGCTCTGAAACATTCCCGTCACTGTCCACGCTTATAATTTCAATGCCGTTCTTCCGGAAGAACTCAACCAGGGCGCGATAGTGCGGCGCCATAAACTTGCGGAACACTTCCGGCGAATGAAGCATTCCGTGGTTGTAACAGTTGTCCTCCCAGATCAGGGCATAATCAAAACTCATATCCTTGAGCGCGCGCTCAAGACGCTTGATTGAGTAATAAAGCCAATATTCGTTCATTTCCGCAATCAGCTCCGGATCGTCGTAGAAGAGGTATGACAACCCCTCGGGGCCGCACATTTCGCGGGGAAAACCATAGAATCCCCAGACCGCCACTCCGCGGATTTCTCCGGATTCAACCGTTTGTCGATTCTGAACCAACCTTTGCCAGTCGTTCGGGTATCTTTCAGGACTGTCCGGATCAAACCGTTGGCGGTATTTTTCCCAATCTTTTCGCGATGTAACCGGATATTTTAAAAATGCCGGCATTGAAGTGTGATCTTTGAACACACGTTCAATCTGGCCAAGATAGTTCTGGCGCTCAATGTAGTTCTCTGATTCCACCAGGACCTTTTCTTCAAACGGTGGTATCGGTCCCTGGAAGCGGCCATATAACCAGCAGCTTTGCATCGGGCCGTCAAAGCCGGCCAACTCTTGAGTTTCAGTCAACATCCCTTCTTTTTGCCATCTCTCGGCGGTTTCCCGCCATAGCCCCGGGTGCAGAAGAGGAATGCGATCAACACCTTGAAATCTCATGGCCCTGTTGAATCGTTCTCGTGGACTAATCATGTGATTTGGACTACCCGATGATTCATATCTTAATCCCTTATTCAGGCAACCGGTTCGAATAATTGCCTGATCATAATCCACTCAATCCGTAGTAAAGTGCGAATCCATTTTGGGACTCAAAGGAAGAATACCTTTGTTTGCAATTTCGTAGCCCGTCTCAATCCGCGCGCCGTTAAATTCGGGATGACCGAAGAAACTGATGTCAATGCAGACGGTCATTCCGGGCTGAAGAACGTCATCGCTGTTTGGACCAAAGAACGGCGATTCCGCCTCATGCAGGCCGATGGTATGGACAAATGGGCAAACGAGGTATCTTGATAAGCCCGTTTTTTTGAAATAAGCCCGTGCCGGCGCGTCAATCTCCCTTCCGGTTTTGCCCACGGCCAGGGCTTCCTTTGTAAGAAAGAAGGCTTCTTTCAGATGTTTTATACACTCTTTCTGCCTGGATGTGTAATTTCCGTTGACTGCCAGCACGTCGCCCACAACGCCCGCGTAGCCGGCCACTTTTGGAGCGATGCCGATCATAACCAATTCGCCCGCGGCCATTTTTTTAGAGCTGGCGGTGGGGACGACCGCGTTGGAACGCGCACCGCTCCCCACAATTGCGGTGAAACCAAATCCGCTGGCGCCGCGGCTGCGCGCGGCATATTCACCGGCGGCGGCCACTTCAATTTCGGAAACGCCGGGGGCAACGGCCTTTTTCATGGCGTCATACGAAGCTTCGGCCAATTTAAACGCGGAGCGGATTTGAGTAATCTCCCAAGCCGATTTGATATAGCGCAAACGAACAAAGTCTTCTGTAACGTCAATCAGTTTTACACCTTTAAATCCACCAGTGATCTGGCGATAACAATCGGCCGGCATCCGCCCACCGCCCACCAGTCCATTTTTTTTCAGGAAATCCAGACGGCCTTTAAGTTCTTTAAAGAGCGCGGTAAAGTCAGTAATCACTGCATTGGGATATTCTTCATTGGGTACCATGAAGACGGGGAAATTACGGGTAGCGGTGATGGCGCTGTCGAGCTTGGCAAAAGGCTCGCTTTCCGGTCCGCCTAAAATCAGAGGCTCTCCTTCTCTTGGCACCAGGACCGCACCGCTCTCAAACTGCGGGCACCAGCCCGTCAGGTACCATCCGTTGCCGATGTTGAACTCGTCATAATAAACGAGAACCGCATCGAGGTTTTTTGCCGCCATTATTTTGCGGACGTTGTCAATGCGGGCGTTGCTTTCTTTTTTATCCAGATACCCCATGTTTATTCACTCCTTCCTGTTATTGCTTTTGTCCAAATATAATCTGCGTAAATATTCACAATTCAGGACCTTTTCTTTGAGAGTATTTGCGGTGTAAGCGTAGTGATTGCTGGCTTCAAACCCGATCCGCGAATCCTTTGTCATAAGGGCATGAAGAGTTTTGGCCAATTCCAGCTCTTCGCCAATTATTTTGAGTATTTCCCCGTTTTTGGCCGTATCCCGCAAACGAACGAATCCGGCCTGAAGATAAACGGTCCGGAAATGACAATAAATTGCGGCGGCGATTCTTAATAATTCCTCAAGTTTATTTTTGTTCCGTGTCCCCGGCAATGTAAAGGCCTTCTGGAGTTGAATTGTTCCCTTTTTCCACCCGGAAGCCAATTTGTAAAACTGCTTTTCAAAAATCTCGCGGCGGTAAATTGACCGCCATGCATCAAGATCATCGTAAGGAAAACCAACCATGGTCGCCCTGTAATTTGTCGGGTTTTCATAAAGGAGATTGGCCGGACCCGTATTTTGCGGAGCGACGTAAAGCACGCCCACATGGAACGGAAATTCGGTAAAAGCCCGGCTTAAAAGTTTTTGAGCCCTGCGCACGTAAGGCGCGGCCTTATGGCCGAAATCACGGGCCGACTCAAGCGGCGTCTTTTTGAACAGCTCCATGTTGCCGCCCGGATAACCACCCAGGGTCCAGTTTGTCATCAGTCCTCCGACGCCGGCCTCCGTCAGATTTTGAAGATGTTTTTCAACCAGATCCGGCGTTGGGATATATGGGACCGCCGAGCATTCCCAGGTGTTGTTGACCTGAATTTTCGCGACAGTCTTAAGTCCGCGTTTATGGGCATGCGCCCACATCTTCTGGGACCTGGCCGATGGGCCGACCTGTGAGATGGAATAATCAACCACCGACCCCTTAATTCCGCCGATATTTGTCGGAAGTCCCCATTCGCTGGTGCACATCAGTTCCACATTATCCGGCAGAAGATCAATGGCCGCATGTTCCCATTCCGGCCCCCAAGCCCAATTCCATACAATTACGCGGGCTTCCGGCTTGGAGCGGTGAACGCCCCGTTCAATCGCATTGTTCACCTCGGCAATTACTTCCTCGGCCGGGCGCCTTGAACAACGCGGGCATTGCTTAACCTGGCCTTTGGAATAACAGTTTGTGGGATTTTCCGACATGGTGATGGTGAAAACGCCGGCCAGCGCGGGAACTTCCTTGAAAAGACGGGTTGTGGCATTTTCCAGAAATGAAAGAATTGGCTTTTGGGAAGTGCATAAATTGGCCCGTCCCGATTCCGGATATTCCGCGCCTTTCCATTCGGGATAACGTTCAAAAAACTTCAACGGCATGGGCCGGGGTTCATTAAGATAAAGATAAACTCCTATGCCATGCCTGGCGGCGCGGTTGGTTAACCGGCGCAGGCTTTCCAGCCTTTTTTCATAGCCGACGGAGAGTTTTGGCGCGGCCTCCCACGGAACAAGGGTGTAAAGAACCCCCTGCAGCCATATGCCGTTTATGCCGTAGTTCCGGTAACTTGCCAGCAATCTTTCCGGGTAAGGATCCAGCTTGGGGTCCAGGAGCGGGTCTCCGTAGACGGCCGCATACGAATAAGTGAGCCTTAAATCAAAATTATTATAACGGTCATTCGCCGGGTTTTGATTATCCCTTTCGTTAAAATTATGAAATTGGTCAAGGAAAGCAAACGGTTTTTCGCCGGTAATTTTCAGGGCGGACGGAAAATGCTTCTTAATTGTTTTTTTGAGTTCTTTGGTGCGTTCGGCCTCGTCGGCGGTCAGGGGCCGGTAATATACCGTCTGCGAATTCGGCTTCAGCGATCCCAGTTTATGCCAGAGAAAATCATCCTCGTGCAGGGTATAGGCCAGCCTTTCCGGAGTCCAGCCCAGTAATTGCAAAATTTGTTCATAAGTCAAAAGGTGCCAGTTGTTGCGGATAATGGTGATATAACCGCGCTCAAGCCATTTCTTGTCAACCAACGGCGGAACACGCAGTTGCATTTCTTCAGCGGCCAGGATTATTTTGGCCGCAGTGGTTTTTAACACGTCAGCAAGTGTTTTCACCGGCGCCAGTTCCCAGTTGCGCCAGATCACCGCCTGGTGTTTTGTCGGAAAATGATGAAATTCCAGCGGTGACGGATTTTTTCCCACCGGTAAGACGTCAATATTATGTTTTCCCCTCATTATTTTTTGCCTTTCTGTTGATTTGTTCTTTTCCGATTCGCATCAAACCAATAGTGCTTTCCCGAATTTCAAGCCTCGGCACGAGGCGGATGCGCATGGACGGTCTTTTGCGTTCTTTTGACGCAAGAAGATGCTCCCCGGCCACTCTTCCAAGTTCGGCATAATCCAATACCACCGTGGTCAAAGACGGTGTTATGAAACTGCCAAAAGAAAGCCCGTCACATCCGGCAACCGCAACATGTTCCGGAATTAGTTTACCTTTTTCGCTCAATGCCCGCATGACGCCCAGCGCCATTTCATCGTTTGTGAACACGGCGTCAAATTTTAATCCCCGGTCAATGCTATCCAAAGTGCGCTGATAAGCGCCAGCGGCCGTGAAATCTGCGGAAACGACCAGATGGTTGTCAAATTCAATGCCGGAAAGCTCTAAGACATCACAATAGCCCTTTTCTATATCCATGGAAAATGAATGATCAGGATGGCCTTTCATAAGCAGAATACGCCGTCGGCCGATTTCCAGAAGATGGCGCACCGCAATTCGGGATGCTTCAATATTATCAAATCCCACGCTGTCATAGGGGCAAGTCAGGCGCGGATTTTCCGTGTAATCCACCAGGAGCGCATCAGGAGCCAGCTGGAGCAGGGTACGCAGTTTCTCAAGCGAAAAATATCCGACAATCATTGTTGGGAGAGAAATCTCGGAACGCAAGACATCGCACAGCCAGACGAAATTGTCATAATTGCCGTCATATGTTCTTAAAAGACAGTCGCATTCATGTTTGGCCAGCGCCATTTCAATCGCGCCAAGCAGATAGGCGTGATAAAGGTTCGCCCCGCCCAGATTGGCTTCAACAATAATTCTTACCGGTTGGCGGAAGTTTTTGCTTTGTTCGCGCGGGCGGCCCGTTCGCCCGTTCGGTTGATAACTTATTCGCGCGGCGGCCGCAAGGATCTTCCGGCGGGTTGCTTGATTTACGCAATGGTTGTGGCGCAACGCCCGGCTCACGGTCATTGCGCTCACGCCGCACTTGCGCGCGATGGCAATCATGCTTGCGTTTTTTTTCATTTATGGCCCATAATTTAACATAATAATTGTTAAAGTAAATAAATATTTAAATCTTTTTTACCGGCTACCGGCTTGTATGGATTCCGGTATATGTTATCATGTTTTAACTGTTGACGGTATCGGTCCCCGGATAAGCCATGGATAAACAAAGCGAATATCAGAACGCCGTTAGTTTCTGGCAAGTTGTTATATTGGTCCTGTCCGTTTACGTGTTGTTTGCCTTGACGCTTGAATGGCTGTTCCCTTTGCCGGACCAGGCTTTGATCCTTCTGCGCTGGATAGACGCCGCCATCTGTATGGTCTTTATCCTGGATTTTTTCTGGCAGTTGTGGCGCTCAACAAACAGGCTTCGTTTCCTTAAATGGGGCTGGATTGACCTTGTCTCAAGCATTCCTTTTTTGCCGTTGGCGCGTTGGGGAAGACTGGCGCGCATCGCGCGTATCCTGAGGGTTATGCGCTCTGTCCGTTCGGGCAAGGCGCTTTTGGGCATGATTTTTCAAAGCCGGATGAGAGGCGCTTTTTTATCCGTCGCCCTGGCAACGGTTGTTCTTATAATTGTTTCATCGGTTGCAATTCTTATTTGCGAAACAAGTCCCGACTCAAATATCACAACGGCGGGGAACGCTTTCTGGTGGGCTTTTTCCACCGTTACTTCGGTCGGCTATGGCGACTTTTATCCTGTTACGCTGGAAGGCAGATTGGTTGCGGCCGTATTAATGACCGCCGGGGTTGCCTTGTTCTCAACTCTCACGGCCTACATTGTTTCATTATTTATTGTTTTCCGGAATGATAATAACCGCGATAACCGGGAAATTCTGGCTGAACTTCAAAAATTAAGACAGGACATTGACGAAGCGCTTAAAAAAAAACCGACTGACGGTTCTTCCAGCCATGAGAACAAGGCGGTCTGACCGAATCAGCGGAGCATGATTTCGTCAATGAACTTCTGGGTGTTCCAGATATATCGTTGAAGGGCCGTGCGCCTGCCTTGCTCGCCCATCCTTCGTCTAAGTTGCGAATCTTCCGCGAGCCGGCACATGGCTTGCGTGAGGCCGTCAACGTCGTCAAAGATCAAGCCTCCGCCCATGTCAAGTTTTTCCGTGAGGCCCGGCAGATTGCTTACGATAAGCGGTAATCCCGTAAGCATGCCCTGAACGGCGGCTTGCGAGAAGGTCTCTTTCATAACGATTTCGTCGCGCGATGGAACAATCATGACATCCATTTGCCTTAAAAAAATCCCCATCTGTTCGTGCGGAAGCCATGCATATGTGACGATATCGGTGTCAAAGAAGGTCGGCGGATTGACAAATCCGATGAGATGCAGGTGGCATTTCCGCTTGATTCCATACGGAAGCTGAAGAAAGGCCGATACCGCTGTGTCCGCGCCTTTCCACCTCCGCTCCAAATGGCCAACAACGCAAAAATCAACACGATCTTTCCGCGCGCCCAACCCCGAAGCGGCGGGATGGAATAATTCGGATTGCGTGATTCCATAGCGGGTCATCATTGGCGTGAATTTTCCCTGCTCAAAGTGCGACGCTATTCGCTTGTTTGCCGCCATCACGGCAATAGGCATGCGATTCAGAGAACGGACAAACCGTGTTTTCGGTTCACGATGAGCAATCAACGCAATCCGGCCGGCCGCGCGCATCCATCGCAACGAGGTAATGACCGGAATCAGGCTGTCCCCGACATTGCCGAGCAGAAGAAGATCGAAGGGCCGCGCGCGAAGTTTCTTCAAGGCGAGCACTCCTCCAAACGCTCCGCTGGAATTCCATGGTAAAACGATAATCTCAACCGGCAGAGCTCCGGCATGATTTTTGATAATACGGCTCCATGCGGCACAAGCCGGAACGGTAACGGAGTATCCCATCGCCGCCAGGTCCTTGATCAGAGATAGATTGAACAGCTCAACGCCGCATAACAGTCTTGCCCCACGACTTAGAAAGACATTTTCTATAAATAAAATGCTGCTCATAGTAATTACTTCCAGACTCACCCGCCGCCCAGGACCTTGTAGAGCGTTACCAGATTGGCAAGCCGGGCGAGGCGGATGGCGATCAGTCCCTGCTGTGCGCCATAGAGCGATCGTTGCGAGTCCAAAAGAACCAGATAACCGTCAATGCCGTTGCGGTAACGGGCGTCGGAGAGCCAATAGGTCGCGGCGGTGGCATCAACAAGCGATTCCTGCGCCTCTAACTGATCCAGCAGTGTCCCCCGTTGCACAAGGGCATCGGCTACCTCTCTGAAGGCCGTCTGAATCGCCTTTTCGTATTGCGCCACGCAGATATCGCGCTCGGCCTTTACCGCGCCCAGATTGGCCATGTTTCTTCCGGTGTCGAAGATCGGCAATGTTATTTGCGGCGTAAACGCCCAGACTGCCGAACCGCCTTTGAAGAGTCCGGATAACTGGTCGTCCATTGTGCCGTAACTGCCGGTCAAAATAATGGATGGGAAAAATGCCGCCCGGGCCGCGCCGATGTTGGCGTTGGCGGCCTTGAGTTGGTTCTCGGCTTGCAGAATATCAGGACGGCGTTGCAGGACCGCGGATGGTAGTCCGGCGCTTATATCCTTGAGGACGGTAATCGTTCCAAGTTCGCGGGGCAGTAGTTCTTCCGGTACAGGTGTCCCGGCAAGAAGGTTAAGTGCGTTTTCATCCAGGGCCGTTAGTCCGGTGTATTTGGCGATATCAACCCGCGCAGAATCCACGCGGGTCTGTGCCTGGCACAATTCCAGATCGGATGCGTCGCCAAGTTCAAAACGTCTTTGGATCAGCTCGTAAGTCGCCTCCTGGCTGTCAATGGTATCCTGTGCAAGCCGCAATCGTTCGCGGTCAGCGGCAAGGTTCAGGTAAGCGCCGGCAATTTCTGCCGTCAGGGATATCTGCATGCTGCGTCGTGCCTGTTCAGTGGCAAGATACTGTTCCAGGGCGCGTGCCTTGAGACTGCGGATCCGCCCGAAAAGGTCCAGCTCATAGGAACTGAATCCGACGTTCACAGTGTAATACTCAAGCTGCACCGATTCTTCAAAAGTCGCAATATTGGCAAATACTTGTTGCTTGGTGCCGTAACCCACGGCGTTCACAGTCGGCAGGAGATCGGCGCGCTGAATGCGATACGCAGCCTTTGTCTTTTCAATTGTCAGGGCCGCCACCCGCAGGTCGCGGTTGTTGTTCAGCGCAAGCTCAATCACTTTCTGAAGCTGGGCGTTTGTAAAAAAATCCCGCCATGGTATGTCGGCGGCGCCCGGACCGTTTGTGGCGGACGCGGCCTTGTAGGCGGGAGCGCTTGGCCAAGAGGTCGGTACCGGCGCTTGCGGCCGAGCGTATTTTGGAGCCAGGGTACAACCGTCCATGAAGGCGACCATTCCAACCAGTAAAAGAAATATGCATTTATTCATTTCATTTATCTCCGGATGAATTTATCTCAGATGTCTCGGTTACCGGCTGCTTGTTACGTTTGCCGAAGTTTTTTTCGATCAACACATAGAAGAGCGGCGCAAATATGGTCACCAGGAAAGTGGAGGTTACCACGCCACCCAGCACCGAAGTCCCGATGGCCTTTTGTGCGCCTGCACCCGCTCCGTTCGCAAAAGCCAGCGGCAGAACCCCGAATCCAAAGGCCAGTGAGGTCATCAAGATTGGCCGCAATCTCAGTTTTGCTCCTTCCAGAGTCGCTTCGATAAGTCCCTTTCCTTCTTCCACCCGGGTCTTGGCAAACTGAACGATCAGTATGGCGTTTTTGGTGGTGAGCCCGAGCGTGGTCAACAGCCCGATTTGGAAATAGACGTCATTGGGCAATCCCCGGAGTGACGATGCGATCACGCCGCCGATGACCCCCAGGGGCAGGGCCAGCAGGATTGAGATGGGGATGGGCCAACTTTCGTACAACGCCGCCAGGCATAGGAAGATCACCAGAATGGAAAAGGCGTAAAGTGGCACCGCTTGGGCGCCGCTCTGCCGCTCTTGGTAGGAGAGCCCGGTCCAGTCAAAGCCGATCCCCTTAGGTAACTTCTTGATAAATCCTTCCATGGCCGCCATCGCCTCGCCTGAACTCCTTCCCGGCGCCGACTCGCCCTGGATATTTATAGATGGAAAGCCGTTGAAACGCTCCAGCTTCGGTGAGCCGGAGGTCCAGTGCCCAGATGCAAATGAGGAAAAGGGAACCATCTTGCCGGCGTTGTTGCGCACGTAAAGTTTTTCCAGATCGCCGGGTAACATGCGGTAGGGCGCGTCGGCCTGGGCATATACCCTTTTCACCCGTCCGCCTTGAATGAAGTCATTGATGTAGGCGCTGCCAAAGGCGGTTGAAATGGTGTTGTGGATTGAGGAGATGGGCACTCCTAGGGCGCCGGCCTTTTCCCAGTCCACGTCAATCCGGTACTCGGGCACGTCTTCCAAACCGTTGGGCCGGACCTTGGTCAATGCCGTGTTTTGTGCGGCCATGCCGAGGATCTGATTGCGGGCCGCCATCAGGCCGGCGTGGCCCAGACCGCCGCGATCAAGCAACTGAAAGTCAAAACCCTTGGCCATGCCCAATTCCGTGACGGCCGGCGGCGCAAAGGCAAACACCATGGCGTTGCGGATCTTTGAAAACTCCGCCATAGCTCTTCCCGCCACGGCATTAACCTTCAGGTTCGACCGCTTGCGGAGTTTCCAGTCCCTGAGCTTGGCAAAAGACATTCCGGCATTCTGTCCGTGTCCGGCGAAGTTGGCGCCGGAAACCGTCATACAGGATTCCACCGCGTCCTTTTCCTGCTCCAGGAAATAATTCTTCACCCGATCCATGACCGCTTTTGTCTGTTCCAGGGTTGAGTTCGCCGGAAGCATGGCCTGCACCATCAGGATTCCCTGATCTTCATCCGGGAGATAGGCGGTGGGCATCCGTTTGAAAAGGAAGGCCATGGCCGCCACGATCAGAATGAATATAACCACGTAGCGGATCTTGTTGGAAAATGAATGTCCGACCAATCGCAAATATCGGTCCCTGGTCTGAAAAAAGACACGGTCAAACCAGCGGAAGAACGGACGCAGGAACCAGACTCCGCCCTCTGCCGGTTCATGTCCCTTGACCACCGGTCGGAGCAGTGATGCGCACAGTACCGGCGTCAGCACCAGGGCCACCACCACCGAAAGAAGCATGGCGGCAATGATGGTCACGGAAAACTGACGATAGATGACCCCCGTGGACCCGGCGAAAAATGCCATCGGACCAAAGACCGCCGAGAGCACCAGCCCGATGCCGATCAATGCGCTGGTGATCTGGTTCATGGATTTGGCCGTGGCCTCTTTTGGAGAAAGTCCTTCCTCGCTCATGATCCGTTCCACGTTCTCCACCACCACGATGGCGTCATCCACCAGAAGTCCGATGGCCAGCACCATGGCGAACATGGTCAGCATATTGATGGAGAAACCGAAAACCCCCAGCACCGCGAACGTCCCCAAAAGCACCACCGGCACGGCGATGGTTGGGATTAAGGTTGCCCGTATGTTTCCCATGAATAGATACATCACCAGGAACACCAGGAAGATCGCCTCGAAAAGCGTCTTGACCACTTCTTCAATAGCCACTTTGATAAAGGGCGTGGTGTCAAAGGGATAAACAACCTTCATGCCCGGGGGGAAAAAATGACTCATCTCCTCCATCTTGTTCTTGATGGCTTTGGCCGTATCCAGCGCGTTGGCGCCGGCGGCTTGCCGGATGGCCATCACGGAAGAAGGTTTACCATTATGAGAGACATCTATATCATAATTTTCCGCTCCAAGTTCTGTCCGCCCCACGTCGCTGACCCGCACGATGGACCCATCCGGGTTGGTGCGGATTGGGATAGCGGCAAATTCTTCCGGTGTCTTGAGCAGACTCTGGACGGTAATCGTGGCATTCAGACGCTGGTTTTTTACTGCTGGCGCACCGCCGAACTGGCCCGCGGAGATTTCCACGTTATAAGCCTTCAGCGCCGTGGTAACATCTTGGACCGTCATCTGGTACTCGGTCAATTTGTCGGGGTTCAGCCAGACCCGCATGGCATACTGACCGCCGAACATCTCCACTTCGCCCACTCCCGGCACCCGCGAAAGCACCTTCTCCAAACTGGATTGGGCATAGTCCCGCAAATCATCCCCATCCATGCTCCCATCCTCCGAAATCAGTCCCACCATCAACAGGTAGTTTCGGGTGGACTTGGCCACCTTGATACCTGAGAGCTGCACCACCTGCGGCAGACTCGCCATGGCGAGCTGAAGCTTGTTCTGCACCTGGGCCCAGGCCAGGTCCGGATCTGTCCCGGGAGCGAAGGTCAGCTCTATGCGAGAAGAGCCGGACGAATCACTACTGGCGGAGAGATAGAGCATCTTGTCAAAGCCGGTCATCTTTTGCTCAATGATCTGCGTCACGCTGTTTTCAACCGTCTCCGCCGACGCCCCCGGATAAAAGGCGGCAATGGCGATGGAAGGAGGGGCGATCGGGGGATACTGCGATATGGGCAATTTGTAGATCGCCAGACAACCCGCCACCATCAGGACGATGGCGATGACCCAGGCAAAGACAGGACGTTCCAGGAAAAATTTTGATAACATCTTTATGCCTCCGTTAATTCGATTCCGCAGCCGGCGGTGTTTTTTTACCGGCCCCGGGACTATCCTTCCGACCGGCATCGAACGGAACAGTCTTCACTGGAGCGCCGGGCCTCACTTGTTGAATACCCTCAACGATCACCCGATCGCCCGATTTTAAACCATCGGTTACCAGCCATTTGTCGCCGATGGTACGGTCAACCTTGACTGTCCGTTGTTCCACCTTGTCTGAACCATCAGCCAGCATGGCAATCGCGTTTCCCTTCGGGTCGCGAGTGATCCCCTGCTGCGGGACAAGAAGCGCCTGTTCATTCACTCCTTCTTCAACGACGGCACGGACATACATTCCCGGCAACAGGATGTGGTCCGGGTTCGGAAAGATCATCCGGAGAATAAACGAACTGGTGCTCGGATCAACGGTGACATCGGAAAACTTCAGGGTGCCTTCCAATGGATAGGGAGTTCCGTCTTCGAGAATCAGCCGCACTTTTGCCTGATAATCGCCGCTTTTGAGATTGCCGCTTTTCATATTCCGTTTCAAACGCAGAAGATTGGCACTGGACTGGGGCGCATCCACATAGACCGGGTCAAGCTGCTGGATGGTTGTGAACGGCACGGCCTGATGCGCCGTGGCCAGCGCCCCGATGGTGACCGATGATTTGCCGATGCGGCCGGAAATCGGCGCGGTTATGCCGGTGTATGCCAGATTGATACGGGCCGTTTCCGCGGCCGCCCTGGCAATTCCAAGCTCAGCCTCGGCCTGTTTAAGCGCCGCATCAACGTCGTCGTAGTTCTGTTGGCTGACCGCTTTGACGGTCACCAGATCCTTGTAACGCGCGGCTTTCAATCGGATGGGCGGTATGTTGGCTTCCACCTTGGCCAGCATTGCCCTGGCTCCGGCATAAGCCGCCTCATAAAATGCCGGGTCAATCTGATAAAGAATGTCACCGGCCTTGACGTCCCCGCCTTCCTCAAATAAACGTTTTTGAATGATTCCGCTCACCTGGGGCCGCACTTCGGCGATCAGGAAAGCGGAAACCCGTCCTGACAATTCAACGTTGATGGATATGCGTTCGGGTTGGAGTGTGACTATCGCCACTTCGGGAGCGGGGCGCGGAGTACCGCCCGCTTTCCTGAACTTGCCGCAACCGGTCAACGCCAGTCCGGTGAGTAAAATACCCAAAATGGACATAAGACAGTGTTGGTATTGCTCATGGCGGCATTTAACCGCAGCCAAAGACGGCTCAGCCTGAGGCTTCGCCCTACCTGTGGATGGGTAGGGCGAGGCGTCCCTGCCGAGCCGAAAAAGATATGTACAAAAGCGTATTATGTTTAAATGGAATGATCTGATATTCATTTTTTATCCTTTCAGTTTCTTGATTCCCAATTCTGTCCAAAGTATCTGCAATTGGCGGATGTACTGATATTTTATATTCTTAATATCACTGAATTTCACCGCTATCATCGTGCCGACCATTATTGTCATCAAAGACACCATTGCGTTATCAATATTGACGCTCCCGGGAAGTTCGCCGTTTTTCAGCGCCTCTTCCATGCATTCCCTGAAGAATTCATCAATCAAAAGAGGAGAAATATCCTCTATGCCGGCCAAATCCGGGAAAACGAGATGTTTTTCAATATCGGAAATAGCGGCTTTTTTGGGCTTTTCATGCTGGACGACTATTATGGAAATAATTTCATACTTAATGTTGATCTTGGCAAATTCATCGGCCAGTTCTTTGAAAAAGGCATTAATCAAGGCAATGTATTTGCCATTGGGAGCTTTTTGCCGCGCCTTCCAGATGACCTTCATGGTCATAAGGTTGACATAGTAGGTGATGACGTCTATTTTTTCCGGAAAGTAATTGAAAAACGTGCCTTCCGAGACTTCAACGCTTTTGCAGACCTCCTTGATGGAAATGTCTTCAAAACGGGAATTCCTCAGGCGCCCGGTAAAAGCGTTCATCAGGGCGATCTTGGTCCGGGCGTGCTTTTTTTCACGCAATGAATATTCTTTTCCTGTCATTTTCATTTTCTCCTTTTTATAGTCAACAGTGAAAATATAGTACACTATAAATATTATGTCAACAACAAAAACGATATCTTTTTTTACCGCGGGTAAATATGCGGAAAACATGAAAATTACTTTATGGAAGGACCGCCGCGCTGGACAACAAGAGATGAATAGCGGTTGTTTCAGCGGTAATGTTGAACAATTCTTGCGTTTGCGGAATCGCCGCTTGAGTCTCTGACGGTAATGAGGTTGGTGCCGGTGTTGGTGCTGTTCTGGTAAAGCGCAATCGCAGTATTGGTGATTGCCACGTAAATCGTGCCGAGGGTGTCGTTGTTCATTGACCATTTATAGCTGTTGTTCCCGCCGCCGGCGGTAAATTCAACAATGTTTGTTTCTTTGGCATTCAGCAATGCCGACTCGGGATAAATAGCCACAGAATTTGTGGAATCATCATCAATTTCACAGCCGGCGATCAGGATGGCTAGAACGCAAAGCATGACAACGGCAAAAAATGTCTTCTGAATTCGCTGATTTCTTGTGTTCATTTGCCGGACGAATAAATATTTGATCACATGAGTCAGTGCAAAAGTATTTCGTAATCCAATGGCAAACTGCGGTTAGCGTCTTTATATCCCAAAAACATTCCGATCACAACTAATTTATTGACAGTGCGAATTCTGTTGAAAATCGGCCGGTATGATGCAATATACCCCTGAGCAAATACCCCCGTAGCTCAGTTGGACAGAGCACCGGATTTCTAAATTAATCCGGCCATTTATGCTCATTTCATCCTGAGTCATCCCCAGCGATCAAAGGTATGGTGTTCAATGCTTTCCGCAGAACCGGCCTTCATCCTGAGTAATCCCAAATGCACTCAATTTCCGTCACCGGGTTACAACTCCGGGTTGCAAGTTTGGGAAGCTAACGATGCGCATAAACCTCGGTGGGGCTTCGCGTAATAGTGGAGGCGATTGTTGGGGTTGAACTCTGTTTCAGAACACTATGCCGACAATATCTTCAATGAAGCTACTCACCTTCTTGGGGCCAGCCTTGTATTTGCCGGGATGTCCGCACTTGTTTCTCAAATCGAGGCAGTCCTCAAGGACCCCGCGTTCGTTCTTGTCAAACACACCGACGTCCTGAGCGACGAGCAGGAGCGTGGATTCCTTCACATACACAAGATCGTCGACGGTTTTGACAGGGCGTGCCTTGGGGTCGTGTTTTAGGACGGCAACGTTTGTCGCGGAGGTGCCACAGGCCATGACTGAGTCGCGAATCGTTTTGACTGAACCCGCCCAGAGAAAGACAACGCAAGCTCTGAGCGCGTTAATGCTCAGACACTTGATTGCTTCATCGACGTAATCAGCTGTATCCGGGTCGACCATCTTAGTCAGAAGCTGCCTCAAGGCGGTCACGTCATTTTCGATCTCTGCTTCTGCTGCCGGTAGCTTGACTAGGGTCCGTACATGCTGTTGCCCGGTGGTGGTTAACGCCCAAAGGAAGCGGTGTCCTTCCTTTCCGATTGTGTCGACGTATGGGGCCGATTTGGATAGCACATCGGCAAGGTTGAGAGTAGAGACCTTCAGGATTCTTGCTCTCCGTAGTGCTGCCCGCAATGTTTCAACTGTCAGCGCATCGGTGCTTTCGTACCGCTGGACGTAGTAGAATGCCGCAAGGCAAATGTCCCGAAGCAATTTATCTTTGAGTGGATGCAGAAATTCAACGATGGTCATTTGCTCTCACCTTCTGGCAGCGTTTTATTCCCTTTCCGCACTCCATACTTTTCTTTGACATACAACTCGCCTGATATCGTCAGGAGCCAACTTTTCCCATGCTGTCTAAACAGCACTTTCCCTTTTTCTCTTGCCTGTCGCATCGTGTTGTCGGGTCTACCCGGAATTGTAAATCCAATTTGCCCAGAGATGTTTCTGCAGAAGCTTGCGGTGATAGGCGTAATGCCATGCTGCGAATACAATCAGGCAGCGATCAATGTGACGTTGTCCGCTGGCTTTGTGTGCTGATGTGAAGCGAAGAACGTCTCGATACTGTCAGGGGTGTAAGTCCCTATCTTCGGTACTGTCGGCACCTTCTGGTTCTCGGTGGCGCCGTTACCTTTGACCTGCTCATATTCCTTAAAGTAAAGCGGCGCTAGAATATCGAAAGCAGCAGCCCGAATCGCGGGATCCAAGGCGGTGATCGTCTTGTTTATGTCCTCAAGATGATTCTTAACGATGTCAATATGTTTCTTATCCATTGTTATCTCCTTATTCGTTACGTTGCTGCATATTCAGTATTTTCCCCAACATTTGCAATCGCCGTTTCTGAGCCCGCGGCGGGGTCACAGAATACGGTGAATTCACTTATTGGGCCCGTATTCTTCTCCCTGTTCAAGGAGCATCATTTGTCTGGCCTTTGTCGAACTCTGTGAGCCATATATGATTTCTACAGACTCCTGAAAATTATTAAGGGCGTTCTCATGATGTTGAAGGAACCACTTCTTGTGGTTATTGAGATACTCTTCGCGCAGTTCAGGTCGGCGCAAGTCAAGTGGCACGCGTTCCATGCGAGGGTCAACACTGTCGAATCCTCTGAACTCCGACCCTAAGCGATTTCGCGTCATTGTGACGTAGTCGGGGTTAATCTCGATACCGATAGCTTTTCGATTAAACTGTTGACACACACGAAGTGTTGTTCCGCTACCGGAAAATGGGTCGACTACTAGGTTTCCCTCGTCCGACGATGCCAACACCATCCGTTCTATCAGTCCTTCGGGTTTTTGTGTCGGGTGATCTTGCCTGTTCCCGTTGCAATAATGAACGTGAGAAAACTCCCATACATCGCCGGGGTTAGCGCCTCGCATATTGTTTCTGTCGCGATAGTATTTCTGAGGCACACGTACCTCGTCCAAATTGAACTTAAAGTCTTCGGTCTTTGTAAACATCAAGATGTCGTCATGCCTTGGAGAAAAACCTTTAGTCTTTCCCATGCCCTGCGTGTAATGCCATACAATCCAACTGTTGAAGTAGAACTCAAGATCGCGGTCAAGAATTTGGTACAGATAGGATATGAATCTGAACCCCATAAACACATATAGCGTACCAGACGTCTTGAGAATGCGGTGTGCCTGATTGAGCCATTTGCGCGAAAATGACAGATATTCCTCAAAGCCCTGTATATCGTGATTGTTGCCATAGTCCTTGCCCAAGTTGTAGGGTGGGTCAGCTATGATCAGGTCCACCGATTCAGTTTTGATGTTGCCGAGTTCGATAAGAGCATCGGCATTAATAATTTGAATGTCATTCATCCGTCTTGATCCATTCATTTGCCTTTGCCAGTTTAAGCCATTCGGTAAATCCTTTTTTAGATCCGATGAACTTTCGGTCAAGTAACTGACAGAACTCCCATGTAGTCCGTTTTGTCAGCGTCACATAATGAATGTCTCTGACCTGCAACTGACCGCTGCCAAGAGCCGGATTGTAGCTGATATCTGCGCTGGAAAGATACTTGAGGTCGTAAGTGTTATGTGCAACCACCTCCATGATGCCATCCATTAAGCCAGTAGTCTTGTTCTTTGTGCAATAGACTTTGTGCTTAAGGGACAAGATAATGAAGATGTAATCGGGATCCTCAACGTATGCGGTGCGGATCCTTTTGAACGCCGTGATATTCGGAGACTTGCCGCTTGATTCAATGTCCTCGGCTGTTGCCTTTACATCGACCTCTGCCGTAACACCGATCTCCACCTTTCTGGCTTTCTTGAACTGAAGGATCACGTCGGCCATATAGAGGCGTTCTTTCGCCTCAACATGGATAAGCGAATATTTATTATTCTTGTCTTCGAGAACATCCTGAAATACTTCCACCGCCCATGCTTCGACAAACGGGCCTGCGATCTTGTTGATGTTCTCCATTGGTAAGCCAAGCTTGAGATTGGTGTTGATGACAATCTTGTTTCTCCCAGTTTGAATGGCAGCCTTCATGATGCCTTCAATGGCGGCGGTGACGAACTGCGAACAGTCTTCGTAGTCACCACATTGTTTCGGCATTTTGAAGGTAAGATCTTCGTATTTCACTTTCACTCTATTGTCCTCTTTCTTGTTCTGCTCAACCATTGATTGACCGACAAATTTGCCCTGATATAATTGTTGGCATGGTTTCCTGCCTGCCAGCAGGCAAGTCGGGCAGTTCTCGCCTCGGCAAAGCCGCTCCGGCGTAGCCTAGGTTGCACGATGCCAATATCAGGACATTACGCTTTACATTCAAGAATAATATAGCGACCTTGCCTGCTTAGTCAAGGACCAAAACCAATTTATGGACCAAAACCAATTTATCCCTAAAATCGGCGATGAGTTGAACTTCAATCCGTCTTCGTCAAATCTACGACATCACAAGCCGACGATATTTTTACCCGCCTCTCGCCGTCGCGAAGCGCTATGGCGGAACACGGTCGCAGATAGCCATGAGGTTCAACCCCTGGATGAATACGGATATGGATACCAGCCAATGATTGACAACAAGACAAGGAGACATTATTCTTTTGATTTAAAAACCCATGTCTTTTACTCCCAAATTCACCATAACCGAAAAAATACTTAATAACCTTACGCTTATTGCGTCGGCCCGTGAGGTTATCGAGCAGTCGTATCTTGTGCCGCGATGGGAAGCAACGCTACGCAGGCAGGCTAAACTTCGTAATACCCATTCATCAACTGCTATTGAAGGCAATAAACTTACCCTTGAACAGGTTGAAGTCCTTGCCAACGGCAAGGACGTTATTGCGACCGATAAGGATAAGAAAGAAGTGCTCAATTATCTTGAGGCTTTGGACAGACTGCATGCCTTTACCGAAAAAGGCAAGATTATGGTCGAAGACCTTCTTGAAATTCACGGAATAGTTTCAAAGGATGTTTTGCGTGATAATAAGCATTGCGGTGTTTTTCGTGACCGGCAGGTCTTTGTCGGCAGGCGTGTTTTTGATGGCACGAGATTTAAGGAAGAGGTCGAGTATATGCCGCCCAAGGCCAAAGAAGTGCCCGGCCTTGTGAAGGAATTTGTTGGCTGGCTGAATCGCGAAAAGACATGGGAGATAAATCCTGTTATTTTGGCGGGAATCGCCCACTACGAAATTGCCCGAATACATCCTTTTGTTGACGGTAACGGCCGGACAGCCCGGCTCTTTGCCGCGCTTATTCTTTACCTAAACAGGTTTGATCACCGCAGATTTTTTGCCCTTGACGATTTTTATGATCGTGACCGGCAGGCATATTACGCGGCATTAAAAACAGCACAGGAATATAACAACGACATTACCATGTGGCTTGAGTATTTCACGACCGGCGTTGCCTACTCAGTTAATGAAGTCAAAGAGGCGGTCTTAAAATTGGGTTCCAGGAAAAAACGTATTTCAAAAACACAAGTTTCCCTTACCGACAAACAGATGAAAATTGTTGAATTTTTGAACACGCACGGCAAAGCCGCTAATAAAGACTTTCAGGGACTTTTTAAAATTTCGGCTCAAGCAGTACATAAGGAATTGACAAAGCTCGTAGAACTTAAAGTCATTAAGCCGTTGGGTGCCGGCCGATCGCTCTATTACGTCTTGGAGTAGCAAAAGCGTTTGATGGTTTGACGATCTTCACCATCGATTCTGAGCATAATCGCCGGGTTGATGATTAGGTTGATGATTAGGTTGATGATTGTATGCAAAACATAAGACATTACGCTGAATTCTGTTGAAAATTTGTTCCGCTGATGCAATATACCCCTGAGCAAATACCCCCGTAGCTCAGTTGGACAGAGCACCGGATTTCTAATCCGGTGGTCGCAGGTTCAATTCCTGCCGGGGGTGCCATTGATAAGAGGAATGCAGAATGAAGAATGCAGAATGTGCAGAAATGAAGCGACTGCAGAATAAAATCAAGACGGTGTGTCAGGGCTCATGGCCTTTATTAAAAAAATTACCTCCGGAGGGTTTATGAAAAACATACTCACTTTTCTTGTCATTGTTTTTATAGCGCATTGCGTAACCAGCGCGTATAGCGCCGAACCATCAGCGGCCTCAAAGTCGGCGACCATTTCGAATCAGCCGCCGGAGGCAGTATCTCAAACGCTTCAGGAAAAAATCGGCCAAGTCCGCGCGGTTTTAACTGAGATTCAAAATCTGCTGAAACAGGAGGAAAAAATCCTGGCTAAAACGCAGGAGCAGAAAAAAAAGACAAAAGAAACTGATGCTTCGTTATCGGATTACAACCGTGCGTCTGATGGCATGAAGCATGATATTCAACAATTACGCAAACAGGTTGAAGAGACCGAAAAGGAGTTTGAGGCGTATACCAGACAAAATGAGCGTTTCAGTCGTCTTCAGGTTGAATTGGCAAAGGCGCAAAAGGAACGCCAGGATTCGGAAAACCAGGCCAGGCAGGCCGAAGTAAAACTCGTGGCGGCGCAGAAGAATTTGGACGAATTAAATAACAGATTCGCAGAATTGACGAAACAGACAAACGAGGCAAAACAACAGTCTCAAAACCTGGAGAATGCAAAAGCTCTTCTTGAAACTGAAAGAACAAAAAGGGTGGAAGCACTCTCGCGCGCTGAGAAAGCCGTGGCAACGGCGGAAAAAGCCGAAAAAGAGCGCTTGCTGTTGGCTAGCCGCCTGGCGGAACTTGAGCAGAATCTTTCCCCTCAGGAAAAACAGCAGAAAGAGTCCCCGGAACAGGGAGATATTCAAGGCGAGATTGAGAAAGAAAAAAAAGCCATTCAGGAAACCGAGGAAAAAATTAGGAAGGATGAAACAGCGCGCGAAGAAGCCGAAAATAAAATCCTGGAATTGAAAAAACAATTACGCGCGCGCGGCAAAACGGAGCGTGGGGGCGAAAAAGAAGGCGAGCTAAACAGCCTCAAGGGAAAATTAGCCGGCGCCCGCAAACAGCGCGTGGCGGCGGAGTCCCGCATGAAAGAGGCGGAAGGGAAACTCCGTAATAGCGAAAGATCGGTTGAAGCGCTGACCAATACGCTTGCCGCCGTGGAAAATCAAATACAACAAGATAGTGAAGCAACCGGATTGTCGGCCCGTGCCAGGATTCAAAGCGGGATTGAAAATGAGCAGCAAGCGCTCTCTGAAATCAGGAATACAATCGCGCAAAAAGAAAAGGCCTGCTGGGAAACAGAAAAAAACATTGCGGAATTGAGACAAAAGTTAAAAGAAGTTGAAAAAAACACGCGCAACGGCGCCGGAAAAGAAGGCGATTTGAGCCGCCTGCAGTCCCGGCTGGCAAACGTGAAGAAACAGCGTGCCGAGGCTGAGGAGCGTCTTAAGGAATCAGAGGGGAGTATGCGTGAAAGTGAAAAAATAATTGCCGGTTTAACGAATATGATTGCCGCCGCCAGGATGCAGGAGGAAAACAATAAGGAGAGCGCGAAGGCGTTTGATCCTTTAATGGGCGAACTTGAGCGGGAAACCGCTCTTGTGAATGAGGTTACCGCGCGGGTTGACCGACAAATTCGCAATCTCAAAGCGCTTGAAGATGATAAGCGCCGGCTCAGTGAATCCCTGATTCTCGTCAAAGAAAAGTTGGACAAGGAAGGAGAGAATACAAACAAACTGGACGAAATCAGGCTTCAAATTGCCGGCCAGAAAAAAATCCGGACGGATATGGAAACTAAATTAGAACAGACAACCCGTGATCAGCTTGCATTGGAGAAAGAAACAAAAGAGTTGAATCAGGCGTTGATTGTGGCCGGGAATGTTATTCTTAATAAGGAAAACGAGTCCAAAGCGGCAGAACGGGTTACCGATGAATTGCGGGTGGAAAAAGAGCTTGCCCGAAATGCGGACAAGCTTCTGCGGGAAAAAGAGCAGAATGTTAAGCGATTAGGCGAAGACAAAGAAGCTCTCCAGATTAAGCTCAAGGAAGCCGAGGTAGATTTGACCCAGCAGAAAGAACGGATTAAGGATATGGAGGCAAAACAGCGCGCGCTTGAAGAAGAGAAAATGAACAGGAAAACTTCCGGCAAAAAATATGCCGAGCTGGTTCAGGCCGAAAAGGAACATAAGGCGCAAATTAAGAAATTGGAAAACAAAGCCAGCGCCGCGGATGAAGAGATCAAGCGTCTGTCTTCGCAGGCAGACAAAACTTCATCTGAAATAGAAGCGGGTCAAACCTCCGCGGTCGGCGTTTCGGATACAAAGGAAACGCAAAATGTACAAACTGCGGCGGGAAGTTCAGGCAGGGACACAATGGCCGTGGAGCAGGCTGTTTTAAATCAGGCGCGTGTTGGTGACTCTCAGCCTTCCGAGCAGCCGGAAAAGAAGGAGAGGCAAGAGAGCAAACAAACCAAAAGCCGTAGCAGGCAGAATAAAATCGCTGAAGCCGAAGAACATTATGCGCTCGCAATCCAGAAATGGGATGGAGACGATCTGGACGGAGCAATAGAGGAGTTTAAAAAGGCAGCCAGTCTTAATCCGGATGCGGCCGGCGCCTATTATAACCTGAGCCTGGCATTCCTGCGCCAGGGTAAAAAGAAGGAAGCCTGCGAATACGCCTATATGGCCGGAGAATGCTATGTCAGAATCAATAATCTCATGCAGGCCACAAGGATGACAGTCCTGATGACGAAAATTGACAAGGATTCACGGCTCATCCAGAAACTCAGAAATAAAATTGATGCTGCGACAAGATAATTGCCCAACATGAGCCAAAGTTCAGGCTAAATGGAAAGGCCCCAGTAAAAGGCATGCAAGTTGACTTTCGTTATGGCGTTGGGCAATCCCGAAAAACTGGTCCTGATTGTGTTTTCCATTTTTGAAAGCGACACAACCGACTTCCGCGCCAGCATGGCGCCAAGCATCACCAGGTTGGCGGCTTTGACATTCCCAAGCTGATCGGCAATTTTTGTCGCCTGTATTTCGATAAAATGCCAGTTAAGGTTATTAACCTTGCACATAGTGCTGTTGGCGATTGCCAATCCTCTCCGCTCAATATAGGCGACGAAACGCTCCGCTGCCTGCTGGTTCATGGCCAAGACCGTGTCAAATTTTTCGGCCAGCGGCGACGAAATTTCATTTGAGGACAGGATTACCTGGCAATAAGATGGTCCCCCCCTGACCTCCGCGCCATAGGAAGGAAAGAAAGTTAAAAAAGGATAGGTGTCAATTGCCGCCCGGGCCAGCAGTTTGCCAATTGTTACAATACCCTGTCCGCCGGTGCCGGCGATGAGAATTCGTTCAGTCATTGATTTTAACTCCCTCCTTGCGAAATACTCTGACCGGAAAATACCTGCTCAGTTCGTTTTTTACAAATTGCAGTGAATCCTTTGACGAAAGGTGAAAAAAAGTGGGGCAGGGCGACAGAATTTCAACGAAGCTGTATCCCTTTCCATCCATTTGTGATTTGAAAGCCGTCAAGAGAGCCTTCTTTGTTCTAAGAATGCCTTGGACGCTGTCAAGCGCAACGCGTTCAATATAGAAAGGGCGGTCAAGCGTGTTTAAAATTTCACAGACGCGGATTGGTCCGCCCATCGTGTCCGGCTTGCGGCCGGTTGGGCAAGTCGGGGTCTGCTGGCCAACGATAGTAGTGGGAGCCATTTGGCCGCCGGTCATTCCATAGACGGTGTTGTTTATAAAAATAACGGTAATGTTTTCACCGCGGTTTGCGGTGTGCACGGTTTCCGCCATCCCAATTGCGGCCAGATCCCCGTCACCCTGATAGGAAAACACAATATGGCCGGGCAATGCTCTTTTGATGCCGGTTGCCACCGCGGGCGTTCTACCATGCGGCGCTTCAGAGATATCGCATTTAAGATAAAAGTAGGCAAAAACCGCGCAACCCACGGGAGCGACTCCGATTGTTTTGTTGCGTATATGCAGTTCATCCATCACCTCGGCCAAGAGCTTGTGAACAAGGCTATGGCCGCATCCCTCGCAATAATGCATCGGCTTTCTGATAAGCGAGAGAGGTCTGCTGTAAATAACATGCCGATTGCGTTTCATTTTTAATGTCGGGTTGTGTTTTTTGTTTTTTTGGCAATTTTACAAATTGCATGAAGAATATCGGATTCGCTCGGCACTCTTCCGCCCGGATAGCCGCTGAAAAAAACGGGGGTTGAACCTGCGACTGCGATTTGCACGTCTTCAAGCATCTGGCCGCAGTTCATTTCCATAACTAAAATGGCCTTTGTTTTTGAGGCGATCTCCGCGAGCCGCTTGGCGGGAAACGGCCACAAGGTGATTGGGCGATACAAGCCGACTTTCAACCCGCGGGCGCGGGCGGCTGATACGGCTCCCTTCGCGATCCGCGCGCAGGTGCCCCAGGCGGCCACGAGTAAATCACATTTATCCGCGTGAATTTCTTCATAACGGGTTTCTTTTTGAGCTATTTTCCGGTAGCATTTTTGAAGTTTGTAATTATGTTTTTCCAGTTCGCCTTCCTTAACCAGCAGAGAGCGAATCCAGTTCGGTCTGCGGCCTCTTGCTCCCGTCAAAGCCCAGCGTTTAACCGGTGCCGGAGGAGGCGGGCCATGATGCAGAATAATCGGTTCCATCATCTGTCCCAGTCGTCCGTCGGCCAGGATGAGCGTCGGGATTCGGTACTTATCGGCCAGCCGAAAGGCTTCCACGGTGAAAGAATGCATTTCCTGGACGGACATTGGAGCGAGAACAATCGTGTGGTAATCGCCGTGTCCGCCGCCTTTCGTTGCCTGAAAATAATCGCCCTGTGACGGGTCAATGCTTCCCAGTCCGGGTCCGCCGCGTTGAACGTTGGCGATAACCGCCGGCAATTGGACTCCTGCCAGATATGAAATGCCTTCCTGTTTCAAGCTGATTCCGGGCGAAGATGAGCTGGTCATTGCCCGCGCTCCGGTGGCCGAAGCCCCCAACACCATGCTTATCGCCGCCAGTTCGCTCTCGGCCTGAATAAAAACCCCGCCACGCTCGGGCAGTTGTTTCGCCATATAAGCCGTAAGCTCATTTTGAGGGGTGATGGGATAGCCGAAATAGAACCGGCATCCCGCGCGAATAGCGCCTTCCGCTATCGCTTCGTTGCCCATCATGAGCGTCCGTTCACCATTACTATTTTTTTGTTTTTTCATTAATTGCAAAAATTTCAATTGCCGCTTCCGGACAGATAATGGCGCATTGTCCGCAGCCTGAGCATAATTTACGGTTTGATTCCGGAAAATGAAATCCGTTTTGATTCACATTTTGGGAAAGAGTCATTGAACGCCGCGGACAGATGCAGACGCACAGTTCGCATCCTTTGCAAAATGATTTGAGAACTTTAACATGGTAACGTGATGGCATCGTTAGTTGGGAATGGTTAAAAAAAATATTTTGTCGGCAATCTTGTTATGTTGACTTCTTATGCTGTAATTTCTCACTAATTGACGATTTTGTCCAGCATAAAAAAGTTCATGATATTTTCAGATTAATGCTAAAAACGTGTTCATTCTGTCAATTGCGCTGGTTGGATAAACGCGAGCATATCGGGTAACGCGCGATTATTTTGCGGGAGTCAGCACATAGCGTTCGCCGGCCAGAACTTCAAATATTATCCTGTTCTTTTCGGTGCGATGCGGCACGGATCTGTCGCAAGAATCTTTTACTGCCAGGAGGCCGGCGGGATTCTTAACAACGCATTGTCTGTTCTCAACCGGCACAATCTCTGCCCTTGTTAAATGGCTGTTATTCCATTCCAGGCCGACGGTAAATCCGCCCCTGGCGCGGAGTCCGTCCACCTTGCCCGCCGGCCAGGCCGATGGAAGCGCCGGCAGGAAATGCAATTCCTCTTGATCACTCTGCAGGAGCATTTCAATTACAGCCGCTGCTCCGCCAAGATTGCCGTCAATCTGAAATATATGCGGCGGATGGAGATCAAGGAGCGTGTCCGTCGCGAAATCAGCAATGAGGTGTTGAAGATGCCGATAAGCCTCATCGCCATTTCCGAGCCGCGCGAAGCAACAGCTTACCCATGCCCGGCTCCATCCGGTGTGCCCGCCGGATGCTTCCATCCTGAGCTTCAACGATGTGACGGCGGCTTGAAATAGATCCGGGGTTGCCTCGCGTGTTATCTGTTCGCCGGGATAAAGCGCAAAGAGGTGCGAAATATGCCTGTGGCCGGGTTCAATTTCTTTGAATTCCTGATTCCATTCCAGGAGCTGACCTTTTGATCCGATCTTGAGGGGCGGCAGTTTGCTGAGCATATCACGCCAAACTTTTCTCTTATCCTCATCAACTCCGAGTATTTCACCCGCCTTTATGGCATGTGTCAAGACATCCCAGGCAAGTTCAATATCCATCGCAGCTGATACGCTCAGCGTGACCGGCAGGTCTGCTCCACCCTCAAAACGGTTTTCCGGCGACTGCGAAGGGACTATTTGAAGAACGCCTTTTCCATCTTCAATCAGGTAACTTTCGTAGAAAGCGACCACTTCTTTCAGGAAAGGGTAGGCCCGGTTCCGTAAGAAATTCAAATCGCGGCCGTATTCATAATGCCACCAGACGTGTTGCGCAAGCCACGCCGCGGCGCCGATCCATACTGCCCACCCGTGGGATTCAGGTGTTGACCGCCCCCATGCATCCGTCTGGATCGGAAACAAAACACCTTTGCAGCCATAAAGATCAGAAGCCGCTTTTTTTGCGTGCGGCACGAAACGCTCTATGTGTTGAAGAAGCGCCTCGGCATATTTGGCCATTCCGGCCGGTTCCGCAATCCAGTAGTTCATTTGCAGATTAATGTCATGGTGGTAATCAGCGTCCCAGGGGGGATTAAGGTCTTCATTCCATTTTCCCTGGAGGTTGGCGGGAAGCTTGGCCGTGGCCGATGAGGCGCAGAGCAGATAACGTCCGTAATTGAAATACAGAAGTGCAAGGCCGGGATCATCTTTTCCTTCGCGCAAATGCCGGATGCGTTCGTCCGTGGGTTCATCGGGTTCTGCCGCGGGAAGAAGAAGTTTAAGGCCGCCGTAGTGCCGTTGATATTCTTCCAGATGTTCCCGCAAGAGATTATTCCAGGAGGGAACAGATGACATCCGTTTTTCCGCACACTCCTGCTCGGGTGTTTTGCCCTGCGCCGATGTTCCGGCATTGATCGCTATAAGCAATTCGCACGTGTCCTGTATGAACACCCGGTTGTTTTGAAGAACACCTGCCTTGCCGCCTTCCTGCCAAATCTGCGCTTCAACCCGGAATTCAATTCCGCGGTTTATTTTCCCGACAAGCGCCATGAGATCAGTTCCCGTCGTAAATTGAAGTTCACATTCGGGATCATGAGACCGGTCGAGCCAGATTGACGTGTCAAACTCTTTGCCGTCAGCCGTGATGCGGATATAGATAATGTCCCGCGCCAGATGCGCCAGATACTCCCGTCTGATTTTGCCCTTGTCGCTATTATATTCAACGGTGACCAGCCCGTCCTTCAAATCAAGCGTCCGACGATAATCACACACATACCCATGATTAATCTCAAAAAACAAGTCACCAGCCGGCTGATATGGATCCACCCGGCAAGGATTAGTCGTGCCTTTTATTCCACCGGTGGGTGCGAAGGCCTCGTTGCCCGCCTTTGTGCCGGCGGCATAATCTCCTTTCATGAGGAGTTCCCTTACATGTGGAAGCAGATGGGCGCGCACTTCATTGTCCCGAAACCTGTTTATGCCTTTCCAAAGCCACTCGTGGTTTAAGGCTACGCGCTCCCGTTTATATGTTCCGAGAATCATTGCCGCAAGCCGTCCGGTTCCGATCGGCAGTCCTTCCAGCCAATCCCGCGCCGGTGTTTTGTACCAAAGCCGGTCATTCATTTTCCCATTTCTCCTTTTGCCGTAAGCGGTGCGTCAATTATTTCTGGTCATGTCGAAAATAACTTTGATTGCCTCGGCGTTCTCAAATAGGTCAAACCCCCTTTGCCATTCGCTGAGTGAGAAAGCGTGCGTGATGATCGGCTTGACCTTAATAGGGTTTCCATCAGATCCCGTCACGCCAATCCCGAAACGCTTGCCCACTCAGTAGCCGGCCGCGCGAATCTGCCATTCGGTCTGATATTGGTAGAGCATCAACATTGCCTTGGCGGTGCCGTTGATATTCATGAACCAGATGGCGGCCTCGCCGGTCGGCAACTGTCCAATCAGGTCCGCAATACCGTCTCCGTCAATATCGCCGGCTGCGCGAATCTGCACGGAGGTTGAACCCGGATTGGTTATCGTTAAGGACCCGATTGTGCCGCTCGCATTCATGAACAAGCACATGACCTGGCCTTCCGGCGCCTGCGCGATCAGGTCGGCGACGCCATCGAGGTTAATATCACCGGCCGCGCGAACCTGCCACAGCGTTGAATCCGCACTGACCACCTTTACGGACCTGGTTGTGCCGTCCGCGTTCATGAACACGCAGATGATCTGGCCTTCCGGCGCCTGCGCGATCAGGTCGGCGACGCCATCGAGGTTAATATCACCTGCCGCGCGAATCTGCCACAGCGTTAAATCCGGACTGACCACCTTTACGGACCTGGCTGTGCCGTCCGCGTTCATGAACACGCAGATGATCTGGCCTTCCGGCGCCTGCGCGATCAGGTCGGCGACGCCATCGAGGTCAATATCACCGGCCGCGCAAATTTGCCAATCAGTCGCGTATAGGTAGGTCCATGTTATAGAATTGAATGAACCGTTTGTATTCACGAGCGAGTTCAGAATCTGCCCAGAGGGGGATTGCCAGAAGAGTCGGACCAGCGGAGGGGTAAAGCCGTTAACACAATCTATGTAATCTTGTTTCGAGATTTTTCCGATGCCGCACCAGTAGACCGGCCAGTTGGTATCATTGATAGGGCTAGCGGAATCATGACCAGAATAATAATATCCTTTATAAGTGGCTTTTCTTGCCGCGTTTGAACGAAGCGTCGGGAAAACGCTTGCAAGCATTGTGGCTAAGATGCCGTCTGTTTTGTATGCCGAAGAAAACGTATAATATTTTTTAAAACTGTCGGGCATTGTAGCCAGGTCATAATTTATGGCGCTGTAATCGGTGATTTCGAATGAACCGGTGTAATAAGTAAAAACTTTGAATGCCGGATCATTGCCGTCGATCGGGCTTATAGCCGGCGTCACTTCAAGAGCGCAGACAGGAAGACGATATTCGTCCATGTGGGTGTGCCCCGTGAATATCATGGTTACTGTATTCGAGTAAGCTGAAAGAATATTCAGAAAATGCGTTTGAATATCCGGATCCCACATCATTTTGGCGTCGTCGAGATGTCCCCTGGCGTCGATAAGGTCCTTGTTCGCGTGTATATTAGCACCCGGAGGTATGTGTGTGAGCAGCCATACCTTCTGACCTGAAGAGGCTGCCGATGCAAGGGTCGACTCGAACCAATCGAGCTCTGCCGTAGCCGCAGCTATGGTGTTACTTGCCGCATCCGGTGAAAAGAAGATGGAATTTAATCCAATGACAACAAGATTCGTTCCTAAAGGCTGGGCCGAATAGTATCCTCCCGCCTCATAGGTGTTGAGGAAAGTATCGTGATCTGCGGTGCTGTTCAAAAAAAGCGTGTAAAACGGCTCGGCGGTATCTAGTAAAAACTGGCTGTTAGGTTCTATTTTGAAATCTCCTTCATAAGCGTCGTTGTTCCCGATCTCGAACATGACAGGTATGTTGCCCAAGTAAGCGCGCACCTCTCTTGCGAAGAACGTCACCGTTTTATAGAGGAACAATTTCATTGCCTCTTCATCTTCACTGCCGTAGAGGGTATAGAACTGCGTGTCGAAATGATGCACGAGAATGTCGCCTGGGAAAATAGCGACCGAACTTAATGTTGAGTTCGCTCTTAAGCTCGAAAGGGCCAGCGCAAACAGAGGATAGTTTGTATCTTTTTCCCAGCTTGATGGCTCGAAAACGCTAGATGATGCGAAGATGCTTTCCCACTGACTTGCATCGGCGGCAACAAGCGATTCAAAGATCGTTGTGTCATAGAACGGATTGAAATGAACATCTGAAAAAACGATGGCCTGCGAAGTTCCGGTAGAATTGCCGCTGTCAGGCGTATAACCCGAGCTGATGGAGGCCGTGGCATATCCTTTGAACGGCATCAAACACAGCCCGGCAATTGTCATCAGCGAAATAAACGCAACTTTGTTCATGTGATGCTCTTGTTTAATATTGAATGATTCTTGTTTTGTTACGATTCCGTCTAATTACCACAATTTATTTTCATTGTCATCCTAAAACGAATGGCGACGAACGATGTGGAAAATTGATGATTATCCCGGTGCGATGAATCATGGCTTGCCAACTTGGCTATGTAATCCGATAACGGTCGAAGCCAGCATCGCCGGCGAATATTTCGGGCTTTCAGGGGCGGATTATCAGCTTAATCCGAACATTTCACGAGCAATGTGCAACGTTCGCCCTACGGGCTTCGACGTGAACGACTTGCGTCGTTCGTGCTCAGGATTAACCTTGAGCAAGGTGCTTTTGCACCGCGCCGAAACTTTGGCCGCATCATGTTGCGGCCAAAGCGGATACTTCACGGGCAATCTTAAACCGTGAAATATCCGGGTTAAAGGTATTGAGTTAGCCATTTACAAATAAGAGTTGCATAAATGAAAAACCACATGATTTGCCGTGATATAGAAGGGGGCTGGCGTGGCGCCCTTTTTACCTGACGTGTAGGACTTCCAGGTCTTCAGATACTTCAAGTTGCATCGCCAATTGCCGTGCCTTGACGGTTATCGTCAATACCCTGTCGGCCTGTTTCATGCTAACCCCGGCCGACTCGGTTCCGGGAACAGCCAGAGTGACCAGTACCATGTTCGTGTGCAGTGCCCGCGTACACCAGCGCAATACCTGGGCCGGTTCCGCTGTCGGGGTGGTTGGCGCCGTCGTGGCCAAAGCCAGCAGGCTGGGGACATTGGAGGTAAACGCCAGCCGCAGTTTCTCGCGCTTGCCGCGCAAGTAGGCGCCCTGAGGTTGTCTTTTCACCTTCGCATGCGTGTGTAAGCGCGCCTCGATGCGGGCCGGATGGGTGGTCACAACCCGGTCGACGATCAGAAATGCCTTGCCTTTCAGCAGGATGGCGAGCCGGCCGCAGAATCTTGCGGCAGCCTCGTTGGCAAAGGAAAGTCCCATGGCCTCAGTCCCCACCAGTCGAACGCCGGATACCACCGGCCGATTGAAGATTCGGGTGGAATCCAGAGAGGATCCGTAAAATATGCCGACTCCATTGATCAGGATTGTATTCTTGAATTGTGCGTTGATGTCCGGCAGATCATACCGGCGAGGTGAAAATGTCGTATCCAGATACTCGGAGTTACCTTCATTGGTAATGAGTTTTTCATCATTCACAACGATGTTGAAACTAAACAGATCGCAATGTGAGTGCGGAATCTTCGTGGTGCCGCCGCGAATCGACATGAACAGTTTCGGTTCAGGATGCTGATCGGCCAACACGGCCCAATCAAGCCCCTT
>Ga0247840_10000446_pt1 | contig 85800 bp, 75 predicted proteins | sample LaCruzMarch2015__FD_192404 | JGI IMG/M metagenome (GOLD analysis project Ga0247840, IMG submission 192404) | Freshwater microbial communities from meromictic Lake La Cruz, Castile-La Mancha, Spain - LaCruzMarch2015_17m | ecosystem: Environmental > Aquatic > Freshwater > Lake | place: Spain... | reverse complement strand
GAATCCACCTATGCAGAGATAGTAATGGCCGGAGGGAAGGTCTCCGATTGCCTGCAGGCATTCAGGACCTTTCTGGTTCAAAGCTGCTACACAAACCCGTTTCCCCCATATTCTCGCTTTCAATAAAAAGGCAAATATTTTGCTATGATATGGGGGCGAATCAGGTGTTGACCCGCCGTATCAGGTAGTACGCCGCCACACTGAAAAGCAGGTTGGGAATCCATGCCGCCAGTATGGGGTAAAGGGTGCCCGACCTGCCCAGGGAGAGGGAGAAGGCAAACACCAGCCAGTAGGAAAAGCCGATTATCACTCCGGCGCCGATGCTTTGCGCCACCCCGCCGCTACGCTCCGAGCGCAGAGAAAAGCTGATCCCGATTACCAGCAGGATGATGCTGACAAAACTGAAAGCCAATTTCCCATGTAGATCAACCAGGTAGCGCGTGGCGTCATACCCTTCGGATTGGAGTTTACGAATATATGGATAGAGTTCAAAAAAACCCATTTTGTCTGCTTCCTTCTGAACCTTCTTGAAATCTGCCGGCTTTTCCGGAAGATTCATGGCTTGGGAAGATACTTTCTCCAGCTTGGGGAATCCCCCTCCATCTGCCAGTGAAGTAATCAGGACATTCTGAAATATCCATTTCCCTTCCTGCCACTGTGCCTTTTCCGCATCAATCCTTTGCAGTAGATGGAATTTGGGATCCAGATAGTAAATCGTGATTCCATGAAGAGAATTATTTTGTCCATCAAACATGCGGAAATTATATATGGCCTGATTTCCCCGGTACCAGATCTCATTCTGTTTGAAGATCCCAAGGGATTCCTGCTTCTGGACCTCTACCAGGCGGATATGTTCGGCCTTCTGGAAAGCCCGGGGGGTAATGAACTCGCTGAACAGAAAAAGGACAATACTGACGATGATACAAATGATGAGGAGCGGGAAGGCGAGGCGGTAAAGACTTACCCCGTTGGCCTTGACGGCCACAATCTCGTTGTTTTTCGACAGGGCGCCGAAGGTCATAAGCGTTGCCAGGAGGATGACAGCCGGGGTAGTCTGAGAAACGATCGTGGGGATCATGAAAAATAAGTGCGACGCCATCTGGAGAATGGTGGCGTTATTGCTCATAAACATGCGGATCTTGCCGAAAAAATCGATGATAAGATAGATCGAAATGATGGACAGGAGAATGAGAAAGAACAATTTCAGATATTCCCTGATAATATAGCGGTCCAGTATCTTCATTGTTCGATAATCATTTGACTGTCTTGAAAAAAACTGGCCATAGAGGTTTCTCTTCCGCCGCCCGGTAGAATAGGTAAATTCCCACGATACCGAGCAGGATATTAGGGGTCCACGTGCCGATAAAAGGCGTCAACTGCCCAGTTTCCGCAAGGGCTTCCCCTCCCAGGCGGATTAGATAGTACGCGAGGACCACTGCCAAGCCGATGGAAAATCCCCAGAACCTGGCGGTACGGTGTTTCCGGATGCCCAGGGGGATGCCGAGAATGCAGAAAACCAGCGTTGAGACCGGAATCGACAGTTTTTTCTGGATCTCGATTGCCAATTCCCGCAGATCCGTATCCTTGATTTTTCTATCCTGCATGCGCTTCAAGATTTCCCCAGCGGTCATCTCCGTACTTGCCTTGGTTTTTGCCTTCTCTTCTGTCATCGCCGCGCCCAGATCCAGCTTGATATCATAACGGGCAAAGTCCATCTTACGGTAATTATTCAAACCCCGGTCCACACTGTGGGTGGCTCCATCTTCCAGGCGCAATGTGACGGTCATCGCATTGGGGTTGGCGACAAGGTAGGCCCTGGTGGCGATGATGGTAGTCTGCTCATCTGAGTTGCGAGTATCGGAAATGAGGACCCCATCCATGTAATCACCGCTGACGGGGATCTTGTCAGCGTACAGGAGGATTCCCCTGAAGTCATCGTTGAAGACCTTTTCCTTGATGCCGGCGCTGGCCTTTTGGCGAGCAACGTCGAAAAGCAGGATCTTGGTGGCGTAGTTACCATGGGGGACAAGAAAGTAGCTCGTCACCACCGTCAGAAAAAAGGTCACAACGGCGGCAAGGAGAATGGGTTTGGAAATATCATAGAGACTCATTCCCGAAGCCTTCATGACGATTAGTTCATTGTCGCTGGAAAGGCGTCCCAGGCCCATCATGATGGCTACAAAAAAGGAAATGGGAATAGTGAACATGAGGAAGGAAGGCATCAGGTAAATGATCAGCAACCCGATATCGAATACGCGAATGCCCTTGTTGACCATGAGATCCATGAGCTGGAGGATCTTTCCCATGAGCAGGACAAAGGTCAGAATGAAGAGGATCATGAAAAAGGGGAAGGCGATCTCTTTCAGGATGTAGCGATGAATGATCTTTTTCATGATCCTCGCTGTTTACATCATGAGTTTCAAGGGTTCGATGTATTCAGGGTCTTCCTTGTCCATAATCTCGACGATGTGTTTGTTTATGCGTCTTTTCATTTCTCCGAAAATGGCGCGTTTTTTCTTGAAGGTCTTGGCAAATGCCACGGACTCCTTCATCAGTTCGTCCTGGTCGGCGCAGGCCTTGATGATGATGTGGTTTTCTTCCAACTCCTTGGCCCCCATGCGTTTGCCGCTGAATACGGCTTCCTCGAACTTGTAATAGGGCAGGGCCTTTTTCAACAGAGCAAGCATGCCTGGCAGGAAGGGGATGCTGATGTCTACCTCGGGAAAGCAGAAGAAGCCCCGGTCCGATCTCATGAAGCGGAAATCACAGGCGCAGGCCATGATGCTGCCGTCGCCGAAGGCATGACCATTGAGAGCGGCGACGACCGGCATGGGGTAGAGAAGGATTTTTTTGAAGATTTTATTCAGTCCGTACATAAAGTCCTTGATGGCCTGAAAATCCTTCTTGTTGAAGACATCCAGCAGCCAGGGCAGGTCGATTCCCTGGGACCAGTTCTTGGGGTCGTTCGAGGCAATAACGACCGCCGAAATATCCGTATCTGCCTCAATTTCGTCGAAGGCTTTTAAAATGGCCTCGATAAACATCGGGTTGTGTCTGTTTTCGCCGTTAGTCATGGTAATGATTGCCACGTTTTCGTCTTTTGTCCATTCCAGTATCGCCATAGCATATTCCTCCGTGAGGTAGTTTTTGGTAGCCGGCCATTGTTCATTCCTGAGGCTGACCGTCAGTTAGCACAATAGACTTGATATTTCAATCAGCTTAATAGCGACAATCCATTTGACAATTTACATCTTCAAAGTGTAGAAGCTCGACATGAAATTCTGTGAAAGGAATGCCCAATGAAGATTAAAACTCTTGTGGTGTTGGTTTGTTTATTGTCATTCGGAGTCGCCGATGCGCGCGTAATCAAGGCTAAAAAATCAAACTCCCAGAGCAACTACGCGATAACGAACCAGTATTACTCAAATCTGATTTCGGGAGCGACTCCCAACGTCGCTGAGCTTAATCTCTTCGCAAACATGCTGCCTAAGGGCGGCGATATACATCATCACTACTCGGGAGCTATCTATGCCGAGACTTATCTGGAGTGGGTTGGGAAAAAGAATTACTGCATTTACCGTGAAACCAATGGGCAACTGAAGGTCCAGAAATATCGCATCGAAACCAGGCCTGCGGCCGAGCTTGGGGAAGAGGCAGGCAAAATATGCATGAGCGCCGATGCGGTGCGCAATGACAACGCCTTCTACCGGGAATTGCTCATGCGTTGGTCGGACAAGGATTACGGCAACCACTTTCACGAGCAATTGGCGCCGGATCAACAGTTTTTCGACACCTTTGGCTTTTTCGGCCCCGTCTCAGGCGCCGCCTACCAGGAGGGTTTGCAGGCCCTCAAATACCGGGCAAAGGCCGAGAATATACAGTATCTGGAAACAATGTTTGTAAGTTCTCCGGACATCGATAATCCGGAATTGGCTAAAAAAATTAACGACCTGACAGCCGACAATGCCGAAGACGAGACGGAAGTTGCCTTAAATAAATATTCAGACTTCCTGGATGGCGATGCCGCTGCCAAGGAGAGAATCGACAACTATGTAAAAAACTTGGAAGAGGCGGCCGCAGGCATCGATGACGCCGATTTCAAACTCCGCTTTCAGACCTATACGTCTCGCAACAACTCTCCGGCAAAGGTTTTCTCAGGTTTGTATTCCGCCTTTGCCGCCGCGAAGGAAAGTAATCTTATTGTCGGTGTGAACATTGTCGGACCGGAAAACGGCAATGTCGCCATGCGCGACTACTCCCTCCACATGCAGATGTTTCGTTTTTTGAATCAGCGCTTTCCCGGTGTGAAACTATCCCTCCATGCCGGCGAGCTGGTATTGGGGATGGTTCCACCGGAGGGCTTGAAGAACCATGTCCGTGAAGCCGTGGAGATAGCTATGGCAGATCGGATCGGGCACGGTGTTGATATTGCCCACGAGACGGATCCCGACGAACTGCTGGAAGTGCTGAAGGAGCGCAAGGTCGCGATCGAGGTGAACCTGACCAGTAACTCTTTCATCCTCGGGGTGAAAAACGAAGCTCATCCGGTGCAGATATTTCGATACCATGACGTGCCATTCGTAATTTCCAGCGACGATCCCGGCGTGTCACGCAACAATTTAAGCGGCGAATACCTTCTATTTATAACACGTTACAAGCCATCTTACGATGAACTTAAAAAGGTTGCGTATAACAGCATCCGTTACTCCTTTTTGAATGAAAGTGAGAAGCTTGCCGAGATAAAATCATTGGATAAACGCTTCGCCAGTTTTGAAGCAAAAACGGCAAATCTGGCGCGTTCCAGAAGGGCAAGATAGATCATAACTGCTTTATCTCCGGTTGATGAGCCAGAGGATCAGAGTAAGGACAACGCTGACAAGGATACTGGTCGTGAGGGGAAAATAAAAAGTAAATTTATCTCCCTTGAAGAAAAAATCTCCCGGTAGCTTGCCTATCCAGGGGATCTTTCCCCCGATCATCATGAGCAGGCCGACGCCGGTGATTACGACGCCGATGATCAGAAATATCTTACCGAACTGTGAGAAGTCGTTCATCGTTGCGTGACCTCAAACGCTGTCCCCTGATTTCCCACCCCACTACGCAAGCTGCAACTCTTTCGTCTTCCAGCGTTGATGGAGCCAGAACCACTGGTCCGGATATTCCCGGACGGTGTCTTCCACAACCCTGGTAAAACGTTGTGTATTATCAAGTAGATCCTGCTCATAGTTCCCGCTTCGTGAAATTTCTACCAAGGGCTTCAGGATGAACTTGTATTTCCCCGATTTCTGCCGGGCCATAAACATCGGCAGAACCGGCGCCCCGGATCGCAGGGCCAGGACGGCGAGGCCCACACCTGTGCATGCCTGGCGGCCAAAGAAATCGACAAAAACCCCCTCTCGGGCAGCCACATTTTGATCGCTCAGAATCCCAATGGATTGGTTATCCTTGAGCAATTCCATGATCAGCTTGCCGGAGCCGCCTTTTTTGACCATTACGTTTCCGTTGATCGTCCGTACATATTCGACCATGTTATCGAGGACGGGACTGTCCAGGGGACGATAGATGATATGAGAGGGATTGAGGAAAAAGGGGGCGGTGACAGGCATCAACTCCCAGTTGCCGAAATGGGCGATAATAGTGAGAAGTCCCTTGCCCTGAGCAATCCCGGCCTCAAAATGCTCCAGACCTTCCAACTCGACCCATTCGTGGAGGTTTTCCCGGGTGATGGATGGCATCCCGAAAAACTCCGCCGCGGTAATGGCCAGATTCCTGTATACTCCCTTGGCGATCTTGGTAAGTTCCTCCATATCCTTTTCCGGAAAGGCGCGATGGAGGTTATGCAGCGTGATGAGTCGATGCTTGGCTGCCCCATGATAGAACAGCATCAACAGGGACATGAAGAAGAGTTTACGGATGTACAGGGGGACGCATCGGCAACAAAACAGAATGATACTCGTAGCTTTTGTCTTTTCTATAGACATGAAATCCTCAGTGTTTCGATTATTAACTTTTGATACTTCGCATTGTTCTCGAAATCAGTCAATCATTGCTTTCAACGAAATACGCATCATAATTGCGGGGAGGTCCATCCAACCTTCTTGTCATATTGTAAGCTAAGCGTTCATCGTTGCATGACCTCGGTTCAGTGATAGCGTTTCTGTAAGATCTCCAGGAAGTGGGGCTCGATAAGGTCCATTTCCACAAGGGGCGGCCGTTCAATATAGAATTTCCTTTTTAAGCACCGCCGCCAGTCGCCGACATGGCAAAATAGAGGGGCATGAAGGTCATGTTCCTGTCCGGTAATTCTGCATACGGCCGCATGGAAAAAACCAAGCCCTTACCGCTGGTTCCATAATTGTCGAGATACAAGCGCAGACTCTTCAAGCTTCCCGATGCGCCGCTTTTCACCTCAATGGGTTGTATCATCCCATCTATTACTGCCAGAAAGTCCACCTCGGCCATGCTGCTCTTTGCATGTCTGTCCCAGTAATAAAGCTCATCTTTTTGGGAAATGAGCATTTCCTGCCCTACAAACTGTTCCGCCATGGCGCCCCGATATACCTGAAGCAGATCGCTTCTTGCATATTCCATCTCGACGGACATACCTGAAAGAATGCGCATAAGACCGATGTCCGCCATGATCACCTTGAATATGCCGGGCGATGCTGATGCCCCCAACGGGAGTCCGGCAGGATTGACCGAAGGTATCTTGTGGACGACACCGGCCAGGCAGAGCAGCTCAAACGCCTTTTTTAACGTCGGATTCGAGTATCCCTCTGCAAGGCGGGCGTATTTGATCTGCCGCCCTACACTCTGGGAAAGCGTGGTAAGTACGCTGTTCAGGCACAGCTTGTCCGCATGGCCGGCGTATTTTGCAAAGTCCATGCGATAGGTTTCGATCAGCTCCTTGTGAACTTCAAACGATTCACGCAGAGAACCGGTATCGACATACGCCCGCACACTTTCCGGCATACCGCCGATGAAGAAATATTTCCGTAGTTCGCCGATGAGATACTCATGCACCGTTTGCGAGACAGGGGCGGGAGGTGCGAGAACGACCGTTGCGGCCTCGCTGTTGCCAATGGCTTCCAGATACTCGGCAAAGCAGAGTGGATGCATCTGCAGGAACTGAATTCTGCCTACCGGAACGGAAATGTCCTTAAGGGCAAATTCCAGGAGTGAGCCGGCGGCAATGACGTGGAGATCGGGAATCTCCTCGTAAAAGTAGCGCAGGGAGGCGATGGCGCGAGGGGATGATTGTATTTCGTCTATAAAGAGCAGTGTCTTGCCCGGTTGTATCTTCTGACTGGTCAAAATTTCCAGATCGGCGCAGATACGACGTGCATTCAAATCACCATCAAAGACAGCGCGCCATGCCGGGTTTCGTTCCAGGTCAATGACGGCGATCTGATCAAAACATTTTTCTCCGAATTCCTTGACCGACCAGGTCTTGCCAACCTGGCGCAAACCACGAAGTATCAGTGGCTTGCGACGGGGACTTTCTTTCCATTCCTCAAGCTGTCTGTCAATAAATCGTTTCATCCGATGCCTCGCGGTTAAGCTATCATTTAATATTACAAGGTTCTTCTACATCATTGCCTTTAAAAAGGAAAGGAATATTTTGCGATTATTTTACTCATGCCTGAAAGCAATTATTTCTTTTTAAGTCGCCAGCGTGCGCCTGCCCCTCTGCTTGATTTGCATCAACAGATTTATTCATGATGCTGTCTGAAGAAATGAAGAAACTTGACATCATGTCAATATTTATTGACAGCAAGACGTGTCTTCGGTATAGGTAGCATCATGGAAGACGACATGCATCAGACAATTCTTGATATTGTGGAATCGGGAAGCATAGTCTTTACCAACCATGCGAAAGAACGTATGGGGATGCGGGGATATACAACTCAGGACGTCTTGAAGATCCTTCAAGATGGGCTGGTAAAAAACGTTACTGAAGAGGAGACTGGCCGTTATCGTTGCGAGATAAGCGGGATGGATATAAACGGAGATCCGGGAGCGGTTATTGTATTGGCAATAGGAAGATCGATGATAGTCGTCATAACAGTTCTGGGAGGGGTGTGATGGAAAAGTGCTGGAATTGCGGAGGGACTTTGGAGGTCATCAGAGACCAGCCATATCGGTATTCGGAATCCGGTCTTGATAATGTATATATTCATGGACTGTTGCAGTATCGGTGCCCGGAGTGTGGCGAAACGGCGGTAGAGATTCCGATGATCAAGGCGCTTAATCGCCGGATTGCCAAGGATATTATTTGCAAGCGGGAATTTCTGACCGGCGACGAGGTGCGCTTTCTGAGAAAAGAATTGCCTATGAAAAGCAAGGAAATGGCGGATGCCTTGGGTATCGAACCAGAGACTTATTCCCGATGGGAAAATGGAAAACAGGCCGTTGCTTCATATCATGACAGGCAGCTAAGACTTATTTATATCTTGAATGCTTCTGAGGAAGAAGGGAAAATCCTGCACCATAATATCCGAAAGATGATAAGCAATATGGCTGTGTTGCCTGCCTTGTCAAAAAAGTTGGACATTACCCCGGCTGAATGGATGATGGTAACGGATGATCAAATATTCGGCGATGTTTGTCCGGAAGCAAATCGTTGATTCATGAAGCAGCTAGCCCCCATTTTTTCTCCTATCCGTTATATCTTGACTCTTCAAGCAGCGTCTTCAGTCTATCCAGGGCCGCCGCGACGATTTTTCCTTGCGCTTCAATATTCTCAATGATCTTCGCCGGGGTACGGTTGTCCATCTTGACGACAGCGTTGGGGTTTACCGCTTTCAGGTCATAGACGGCGGCATCGATGTTATCGGCCTTGCTCCGGGCGTCCCGGGCGGCCTTTTCCCGCTCTTTGATCTGTGCTTCCAATGCTTCGACAGCGCCGTTTTCCCCCTTGTCCTTTTTAAGCGCTTTTAAATGCTCCTTGAGGGTGACAACCTGCTCTTTGATCCTGTCGGCTTCGTCGAGATGGGGCTGCATTTCCTCGCGGGCGTGCGCCCGGCGAGCGGCAAAGTCCACCGTCCAGGAATAGGGGCTTTCACCCTCCGGAGTGCCTCGTTGGGTAAGGAGACGGGCGAAACTCGGGAAGGGCTTCCCCTGGTTGTTTTCATCTTCTTGCCATGCGGCGGTAAGGACGGCGGGCAACAGCCCGTCGTCCTGGACCTCGCCGTTCTTATCGAATCCGAAATGGGCCAGGGTCATCGGCGTTTTCTTGCCCATCTTGATCTGGGCAAGATCATAATACCAGATCTTACTCGTCTTCTTCCCTTTCGTGAAAAAAAGCAGATTGGTCTTGACGCCTGCCCCCGCGGTCGAGAAGACGCCGCCCGGCAGACTGACAATGGTCCAGAGATCGCATTCATCCACCAGCTTGCGTTTGGTCTCCACAAAGGCGCTTTCATTGGTACGAAAGAGGAGTCCTTCGTCGAGGACGATTCCGCAGCGTCCCCCCGGCGCCAGTTCGCCCAGAATGTTTTGCACAAAGAGCGCCTGGGTGGCGCCGGTTTCAAAGGCAAAGTTCTTCTGGGCGTCTTTTCCTTCCTTGCCGCCGAATGGCGGATTGGTCAGAATAACCTGAAAAGTTGGCGGGGCATTCTCGAACAGGGCGCCGTAGGTGGTGCGTTTCGTCAGGGTATTGCCGTGCCAGAGGTTGGGCTGATCGATGCCGTGCAGCACCAGGTTGGCCAGGGCGATCGGAAAGACCAGGTTTTCTTTTTCCCGGCCGAAAAAGGCGTCATGTTTCAGGGTATCGATATCGGTGCTGGCCGGGGCGTTGCCCAATTTGCGGGCGATGTGTTCGTAGGCCACGGCGAGAAAGCCGCCGGTGCCGCAGCATGGGTCATAAATGGTTTCACCAGGCTGTGGATCGATGGCGTGGACCATCGCACGGATCACTTCGCGGGGGGTAAAAAACTGGCCGCCGTCGGAGTTTTTCTCTCCCATCTTCAACAATAGGTCTTCATAAACCTGCGACAGGGTGAAAAAGTGCGTGTCTTCGATATGGTCGATGCTGATTTCATGCACCTTGTCGAGGATGTCCCGCAGGTTGGTCTCGCTGTCCACGCGCACCCGCTCCACGGCGGTCATGATACGCCCGATAATTCGCTGTTTTCGCGACGCTGTTGGGTTGGGGAGGCCGTTGCGCTCATCGATATCCAACCCATGCAAATGAGGCAACAACTCGCTATTGATAAAATCGAACAACCTGCCGTCGCCCCTGGCGAACAGCTCCTGACGCTTCCAGCCGAAGGGTTTGCCATCCGATGTTTTCGGGTGGTCGGGGCTGTCCTTGAAGGGCGCGGCCCAATCCCGCCACCGGTAAGGGGAGGCAAGGGCAGGGGTGAAGGCGCTGCCAACGGCCGCTGCCGCTTCCCGGTCCCGTTCTTCCTGGGCATCGAGAATGCGCAGGAACAGTATCCAAGTCAGCTCCGGCACATACTGCAAGGCGCTGGCGCAGTTGGATCGGCGCATGATGTCACAGATGGACTTGACAAATGAAGAGAGCGACTGGGTGTTAGAAATTTCTTTGTGTTTGCGAACTGCTGGAGATTTTGACTTCCGGGGCATTCAATATTCCTTCTATCATTGATAAATTTTTACTTGCAATTTTGTCCAACATAACCCATAAAGAAACCAAGCGACTAGATGACTCGTTCCAAAGCGAGTTCCTCCCCAAGAGGCTAGTTGTTCCGTAATCAAGGCCAGCGCTGGATTTTAACATCCCCGCTGGCCTTAATTTTTTGCCACGCAGCTGCAACTACCTGTTCATGCCACTTATCGGGCACAATTGCGAGATTTTCAAATCTCCCCGCCATATATACCAGCATATCGGCCACTTGCAGAAAACGGCTATGGTGGGACTGGGTAAAATAAACAGTATCGAGCAAACGTCCCAGCGGACGGCCGTAATACATGGGAGTCTTTCCATCGGATTTAAATTCTGAAAAATCTACAACGGCATTCGTTACTTCATCCGCCTCGTAATCGCCAAAGACCAGTCCAAGATCATCTACCTCATCCAAATACTCGCAGAAACGTTCCAAAATAAGCATGAGGCCAAGCCGATAGGGAGGCATAGGATATTTATATTTCTGTTCATGATGAATCACATCGATGTTGATCAGTCGGACCGGGATCATATTATCGACAACAAAAGTCGCTAAATCCTGAAATACCCGCACTCTTTCTGCAATTTTCCGACCTTTCGCATTTCCTTTGCCATGAAACAAATCCTTACCATGGAGTTCGGTCTGAACGGAAAGTGTGCGCGACCCCACGAAATTAAAAGCAATCTGGGATAAAGTATTTTCGAACTCGATGGCCTTGGTATCCGGAATCAGCAGACCGCCTATGAAAAAGAAGGGATTTTCTATGGTGTGCTTGTTTTCGTCAAAGTAACAAAGGTGCATGAGTTACTACTCCCAATGATTACATCTCGAAGGCCCGGGATAGGATTATTGTCGGCATTAAACTGATTTCGTTCATCTCTTTCTCGATTCCTTTTCGTAAAGGACGAAGTTCAGCTAAGGCATTTGAGGCTCTTTGCTGCGATTTGTGGCTCGGCAAAATGATTTCTCCTTCGGCAAGGCGGTTGAACAGCATACGCTCCCTCACGGCGCCGCGAGCGAGGGAGTTGATGCATTGCTTGCCCAGGGACGATCTCAACCAGAAATAGAACCAGCGGGAATCAACCATGCCCTGTTTGCCAGTCAAGACAACATAGTCCGGGCTGGTAATGCCGGGTTCATCATCGTCATCCACAAAAGCGATCGAGCCGATAAGAATACGCATGGGATTGTAAAAAACTGTGCCAGGGAACGCCGGTTTGTACCGTTGCGGATTTTTCCCAGGCGGTTCTTTGGCGGGGGCCAATCCCGTGCGAGTTGCCCCCCATACGGGGAAATCGAACCAATCATCGCCGATGCCCCTTTTAACTTCTTCCAATACGTCTCCCAGGGAATAGCTTTTTGTTCCTGATTTTCGAATACTATCAAAAACAATGGCGTCAGCGAGGTTATCTGTTTCGAATAATTGTACCGCCAACGCCACGCGGGCCTTTTCCACTTCGGCCATTCGGGATTTGAGACGGGCGGCGATACGGCGCTGGGTAGTTAGATCAGGCAACCAAACAAGCATATTTTCGACGACAGACTTATTAATATTGGGGTCTTTCCTGTTCCCTTGACTGTAAGACATCCACTCAGATCGGAGTTGCATTAGTTGAAAATGTAAAAAGTTAGAATCAAAATATTCTGAATTTGGAAGAATCGATGCGACTGCCTGGTTGGTAGCCGCAGGAATTCCAAGAACACCTGTTTTCCCTATAGTTCCAGCCCCTCCATACATAGCGACCATAACGGTTCCAATCGGATTTACGATTCCCCGGATAGAAGATAGTGCATCGGCAGTAATACGCTCTTCTGTTGAAGTTACGGAAGAAAAGTTAAGATCTAGTGTCTTAACCCAGGGAATTTCTCCTTCAAAATAGGCAGAGACTCCCCGTGATGGAGTTCCACCTGATATTACAGGCGCAAAATCAGCAATTTTCGTTTTTCGTTTACTCATCCCACAAACAACCTTCCCTTGGCCTCGCGCATGAAATACGCCAGGTTGCCAATGCCTCTTAGCGCCGCCAGACCGCCAACCATCCTGATTTTCTGCGCCTTCCGGAGGGTGACTTTTCTTGAGGCGACGTTGTTTAGTTCGCTCATGGCCTACGCTTCCAGATTTTGAAAATCGGGAGATTCCCATTCCGAGCGTCCCAGCCAGTAACATGCCAGGGGGGCGGGAATCTTCAGGACTTGAGCGCCTCCCGGCAAGGGGAGGATACCGAAATCGGCGGCGTCCTTGGCGCTGATGCATCCCCTTGTATTTACATAGGGACTGGATATCCAGCACGCCGTCATCATGAAGACAAACAATATTTTAAGGAAAACATACTTTACTTAAAATGGGTTCACAAGCTGTTTTATGGTCCATTGGGTGCAAAACTATTCTATCCCGCAAACAGCCTGCCCTTAGCCTCGTGCATGACATCCGCCGGGTTGCCGATGCTTCTTAACGCCGCCAGGCCGCCGGCCATCCTGATTTCCGGAACTTCCCAGAGGCTTGGCGTTTCCAGGGCTTCGGTGCCGCCGATTTCGAATTGATATCCGATGCCTTTCAGCACAATGGCCGCATGGGGGTCCACCGCGTTAAACCAGCCCTGATTCGTCTTGGCATACGCCTGGTTGCGCTCCGGGCGTTTGAGGGCGTGAGCGTGATAGCCGTGATGGGCAAAGAGATCGTATATATCGAAGTCGGCCATATTATCCAGCTCCCGTAGCAACTCGGGACTGAAGTTGTCCCTCATGAGGTGATCGATCAACTGGCGGCGCTTCCCGGTTTCGATCCAGAGTCGGCGGAATTCATCCAGGTTATGGGCCTCCCGCAACACCCGATGCACCATCTCCCGCCGGTATTCATCAATCGGTATGCGGACATCACGCCCATCGCGGCGGCCGAGGATGAAATGTCCCTGTCCGATGATCAGTACGTGTTGCTTGGGTATTTCCGGGATGGTCGAGCCGTCGTCATCGCTGCCATCCCCCCCATCGCCACCGGTTTCGCCTTGATCCGGCTTCTTTGGACCGGGCGGGGCTGTGATGAAATCGGTGCCGAAAAGGTCCGTCACGCCGGTGTAGTCGTAAAGCCAGAATTTGTACTTGCCCGTTTCCTCGTGGATGCGGGAGCCGCGCCCCAGCATCTGATAGAATTTGATGGGCGATTGGAGGTAGCGGAAGAAGACTACACAATTGAGACGTTCGATGTCCACACCCGCCTCCAGCAGATCCACGGTGCAGGCGATAAAGGCGCGTTCTCCGGAACCACGCATGGGTTCGATCATGTCGCTGCCGTTATTTTTACCGCCCATGCACTTGAAGGCATAATGATCCTTGGGCGTCAGGCTCTTCTCACGGCACCACTGTACATAAAGGTTGTTGAGGTTCATAGCAACGCGGTCGGCATGAATTTCCCGTGTACAGAATATAATCACCTTCTGCTCCGGTCCGCCGTTTTGACAGAGTTGTTCGAACAGATCGACGCACATGGCCTTGATGCGGGCCGGGATCATTAGATTGTCGTCGAAGTCCTTCGCACCATACTCCCACTTTTTCAGCTCTTCCTCGGCAAGGGGGCGGCCCGTTTTGGTGTCGATGGGTTCGGCGGCCATCACTTCCTTTTTGGTGAAGGTTTTCCAGTCGATGGAGGGTTTGCGCCTGACGATTTCGCAGGCCGCCAGATAACCGTCTTCCTGGGCCTGAATCAGGGTGTACTCGTAAACCGGTTCGCCAAAGTATTTATGATTATTTGAGGTGATTTCGGCATCGTCTGGTGTTTGTTTTTTAGATTCCCGCAATTGTCGTGGGGTGGCGGTAAGACCAATATGAACCGCGCCGGGATTCCGCTTGAGCACTTCCGACCATTTCCCCCAGGCAGAGCGGTGACATTCATCAATGATAATGACGCTGAAGGCGTCATTCGGATAATGTTCCGTGAGAAAACTGGCGAAGTCTTCGGGTTCATCGTCCAGCCCGAGGGTCTGATAGGTGGCAATATGAATACGGGCATTCTTGGCGGCGTTTGCCCCGTTTTTTGATTCGACAATCCGGGCATTATCGCCGAAGACCGCTTTGAGTTTGTTGTAGGCCTGCTCACGCAGTTCATCCCGATCGCACAGGAAGAGCGCAGGTTTGGGAAGGCGCTCGGCTTCGTGGAGTCGCCATAACAGGTTGGCGGCAATGATCGTTTTTCCCGATCCGGTGGCCATACTGAGAAGGACACGGGCCGGTTGACCGTTTAGTTCGCAAAGGATGATCTTTTCAAAGGCAGCGCGAATGGCTGCATCCTGATAATAACGGGACTGCGGATAGGCAGGACTGTCCACCATGAAAAGCATCGCCGCGTCGGGCTTGCTGATATCGATCCCGGTATCGCCTGCATAGCGCGTCGTCAGGTCCTCGTGTTTGGGAAAATCCGGAAAGGGAAAAGGCCCGTCATGCATACCGGAAAACTTGTCATACTCGCCATAGCGGTGGCCGTTGGTGGCAAAGACATACTTCACGTCAAATCGCAGACAGTCCGCATAGTCTTTGGCCTGCTGCATTCCCTTGAGAGGATCTTCGGACTCCTTCTTGGCCTCCAGAACCGCAACAGGTAACGACCGGGGCATGTCCCCCACCTGAACGCACAGCAGATAGTCCGTGCGCCCCGGTCCTTTTCGCCGTCGGCCTTTAGAGCCGGTAGGCTCCACCGCAGCAGGAGTTTCCAGTTTCACCCGTTGATGATGGTTATAGCCCTTTTCACGTAAAACCGGATCGATTAGGTGGTAACGGGTTTCCGCTTCATTTAATCCCATGTGCGTTTATTTCTCCTGCGCCGAAATTTAATCCCATTCTGCCGGTGCAACTGGCATCAGATTTGAGCCTGTTCAATATCCTTTCTTCCTTTGCGGTCCACTTTTTACTTGGCCCTTTACTCTGCCACCAAGGGCTCCCCAAGGGGAGTAAAAAGAAATTATTGACAGTCAATAAGGCTTAAGCCCTCGATATAATTAAGCGAAAACCTTAGTATCGAATATAATAGAGAAATTAGCGAAAATCGGTAAATATTCATATATATCAGCAACTAACCAACATGCCCGGTGTGGGCACAACAAAGCATGAAAATCCCCCTTTAACCTTCCTTGACAAAGGGGGATTTTCATATAAACATGAGAGGCGGCAATCAATGGGTGCGGCCACTTTTTATGCTAAATTAGGTCGGTTTGTGGTTGGGGAGGATTCCCCCTCGTTGTCTGTTCCGCCCAGCGCCTGGAGAAGGTCATCTGTCCCCCGGCGGAGGTCGCGCATACAGTTTGCCAGGTCCGCCTTTTCATCCTCGCTCCAATCCTGCCAGGCCAGATTCACTATTTCTTCGTGGAAGTTGTTCGTCCGTCCGATGAAAGCCGCCGCCTTGGATAGTTGGGGAAGGCGATCCGTCACGGCCGGCTTGTTTTCTTTGTCCATATATTTTTTGAACTTATTGCGCATCGCCTGTTCGGACTTTAATTGGGCGATGTTCATGAGGACCCTCTTGGAGACGTTGGGATTGCTCCGACACTGATCTCGGATCTCCAAGGGCAGGTTGTTGATGGAGAGGGTCTGGGAGATGATGGGCTGGGATTTGCCGATCTTCTCGCTGAGCTGTTGCTGATTGTATCCTTTCTCTTCCATAACCGCCGCCAGGGCTTCCGCCTCCTCCACGGGGGTGAGGTTTTCCCGGAGGAGGTTTTCCGTCAGGGAGACCTCCTGGTAATTGTCGGGCCTGTAAAGGCCGGGGATGATCGTCATCCCGATCGCCTTTGCCGCTGCGACCCGGCGCTCGCCGGCGACGATGAAGAGGGCTGCCTGTTCGTCCTGGCGGAAGAGGATCGGTTGGAGGACGCCGTGTTCCTGAATCGAGGCCTTCATCTCGTTCAAGGAGTTGGGGTCGATAAATTTCCTTGCCTGGCTTGGATCTGTTTGGAGTACGGCCAGTGGGAGTTTATAGATCTTTCCCTTTACATAGATTGTCGCCATAACTACCCCCTCCCATAAATAAATTTATGGGGATATTGGCGCTAAATATAGATAAAGTCAAGACCTTCTTGTGGAGAATCATTTCCCCACCCTGACTCTTTTTCAGGGGAGGGGTTTCCCTTAGGCGTCAGCCCCGGATGACGTTTCCGGATATGACCATACGCTGGGCCTCTGATGTCCCTTCATAGATCTCGGCGATCTTGGCGTCCCGCATTAATCGTTCGACTTTCGCGCCTTTGATGTATCCATAGCCGCCCTGGATCTGAACCGCCTTGACGGTATGCCTCATGGCGGCTTCCGTGGCGTAAAGTTTGGCCATGGAAGCTTCCTTGCCGAAGGGACGGTTATTGTCCAGGAGCCAGGCCGCATGATAGGCCAGAAAACGGGCGGCCGCAAGGTCCGTCGCCATGTCGGCGAGCATCCAGGCAATGGCCTGCTGGCGGGCGATCGGTTTGCCGAATTGGACCCTCTCCTTTGCATAGCTTACGGATTCTTCCAAGGCCGCCTGGAGAATGCCCAAGGCCTGGGCGGCAATCCCGATCCGGCCGCGCTCGAATCCTCCCATGGCGATGGTAAGCCCCTCACCCTCCCGGCCGAGGAGATTTTCCTTCGGGATGCGACAATCCTTAAAGACTACCTCCGATGTCTGCGACGAACGGAGCCCCATTTTACGGAAATGGTCGCCCGGCTTTAGTCCGGGGGCGCCACGGGGAATGATGAGGGCGCTCATGCCCTTTTTACCCGCCGATTTATCGGTCCAGCAGAAAACGATGTAAGTGTCGGCGATGGGGCCGTTGGAGACGAAGGTTTTCGTCCCGTTGAGGATATACTCCTTTTCTGAGGAAACGGCTGTGGCGGTGACGGCCATCACGTCCGTGCCGGCGCCCGGCTCGGTCAGGGCGAACGCGCCCAGGTGTGGCCCGCGAGCGAGGGGAATCAGGTAGGTCTGTTTCTGCTCTTCCGTTCCGAAGAGTTGCAGGGCCATTCCGATGATGCCGGCATGAAACGACAGGGTGAAACCTGTTGATGAACAGGAACGGGAAATCTCTTCAACAGCGACAGCATGGGTGATGAAATCCGCCCCGGCGCCGCCATATGACTCGGCGATGGGAATGCCCATCCATCCGCCCGCGGCGAGTTTACGGAAGAGCTCTGCCGGGTGTCGGCTGTTCTCATCGATCTCGGCAGCTATGGGATCCACATGCCGCTCGGCAAATTCCCGCATGTTTCTACGGATAAGCTCCTGTTCTTCCGTCAATCTGAAATCCATGGCGTACCTCTCTCCTGCAAGAGGATCAGTATTTCATTATCCCTTCTTCTTTTTCCAGTACCCGAATACCGCCGGCTGCCAGCGCCGCCATTTCGTCCTCTCCGGGATAAACGGCAACGGGGGCCAGGAAACGGACCTGCGCCTCGATTAGCCCCGTCAGCACTTCGGAATGGGCTATCCCGCCGGTGAGAATGATCCCGTCGATTTTTCCCTTCAGGACTACGGCCATGGCCCCGATATCCTTGGCGATCTGATAGGCCATGGCGGCAAGGACGAGTCTTGCCTTTTCGTCTCCCCCCTTGATCTTTTCTTCTACCTGCTGGACATCCGTAGTGCCCAGATGGGCCGCCAGGCCTCCCTGTCCCACCAGCCGGCCCTGAAGTTGTTTTTTGTCGAATTTGCCTGAAAAGGCGAGGTCGATAAGATCCATGGTGGGCAGCGCCCCGGCCCTTTCCGGGGTGAGAGGTCCCTCTGCTAGCCCATGGGTGCAGTCGATAACCCGCCCCTGCCGATGGGCGCCGATGGTTATGCCGCCCCCAAGATGGGCCACAACGACATTAATCTCCTCGTATTTTTTACCGTTGGTTAAGGCAAAGCGCCTTGCCGCGATCTTCTGATTCAGGGCATGAAAAGCGCTTTTGCGCTCTACCTCCGGAAGTCCCGAGATTCTGGCCAGAGGTTCGAATTCATCGGTGCTGGGTGGATCGATGACGATGGCCGGCATACCGAATTGCTTGGAAAAGCTTAAAGCCATGGCCGGTCCCAGCGCTGATGGGTGTTTACCGTACTTCCCCGCCAAAAGATCGGCGCACATTATTTCGTCTATTTGGTAAGCCCCGGCAGGGGCCGGCTTCCCCAAGCCGCCCCGGCTGACGATCATGTCGATCTCGGCGAGGTTGATGTTGTTTTTCCTCAGGAATTTCATCACGTCCATTTCCCGCAAAGGAAGTTGCTCACTAAGGGAAGGATAGGCTGCCAGATCTTCGCTGCGGTAACGGATGTTTTCCAGTGTTTCAGTTTCCATGTCGCAAAAGTACGCCACCTTCGTCGAGGTGGAGCCCACATTGATGACGATGAGGCGATGCTTTTTATCCATTGTTCCCTCCTTTGCGGCAAGCGAGGCAGGCCAGGGCAATTTCCACCCGCCGGTTTTTATTGGAGACGAAGGGGAGATTCATGATCACCGGCTTTGAAGTCCCCATAACCATGCCCGCCATCTGCATCTTTCCAAAGAAAACCAGGGCTTCGGCCAGAAGATGACCCGTGTCGATTTCGGGAACGAGGTAAATATCCACGTTGCCGGTCACGACACTCTGGAGCCCTTTTCGTCCGGCGGCAACGTGGCTCAGGGCGCAGTCGATATCAAGGGGTCCTTCCACAATGGCCTTACCGAATTGCCGGCGTTCTCCCATTTTGGAAAGGATTGCCGCGTCCAGGGTAGAAGGAATGCCGGGATTAACCTGTTCGATGGCGGCAAGAACTGCAACTTTCGGCGCCTCGATACCGAGGATGCGGCCGAGCTGCAGGGCATTTTCGAGGATCTTTTGTTTTTCAACAAGGGTCGGATTGTTATTGATAAAGGTATCCGTCACTAGAATCAGCTTTTCCCGCTTCAAAAGCTGGAAGACAGAAATAAAGCTGATGACGCCCCCCTTGGGCAGCAATCCCTGCTCCTTGTCGCGGAGGGCATCCAGAAGTTCCTGCGGGCTGGCGCCTCCCTGCATGAGGATGTCCCCTTCTCCCTTCCTGACCATGGCCAGCGCCCGATTCAATGATTGCTGAGGATCTTTCTCCTCCACAAGGGTGTATTTTTCAACCGCCAACAGGGAACCTTTGATCAGGTCTTCCAGTGAACTCTTGTTGCCTACGAGGATCGGAATGATAAACCCGCTAGCCGCCGCTTCGGCCAGGAGGGGAAGATCCGTTGCGACAGGGGAGGGGACAACAATTTTCTTAACCCCATCCCGCTTTGCTGCTGCCAGTATTTCCTGAAATGAGTTCAGCATGTCACGCTACCTCCTTTTCCGTCTTTTCCATACGATCAGCAAGCACGACGCTCATAGCGATCTGTTGTACGATGTTGTCGTTGAAGTCCGACCGGGCAGGGATACAGACCGGTCCCCGGGAAGTGGCGACCAGAGAGCTCCGGGTCACGTCGAGAAAGAAATCGAGCTTGCAGATGATGTTGCCTGTGTCGAGACTGGGAACGAGGAGGATGTGGGGCATTTCCTCGCTGTTGATAGCGCCGTAATCCACCCGGCAATCCCGGCCGCCAAGGAAGATGTCGGTAAAGGAAGTTGCCGCCACGATCTCGCAGGAGCCGAAATCTCCGCCATCGGCTGCTTTTTGCAGGGCTTCGTAATCCTTATATGAAGTCAGTTTCCCCCCGACTTCCCGCTGTCCGGAAAGGACGGCGATCTTCGGCCGTGGGTATCCGAGGAGATGGTAAATAAAGACGGCGTTTTTGATGATTTCCCCCTTGGCCTCAAGGTCCGGCTTGATATTGACGCCCGTATCGGTAAAGGCGACGAGGTGATTGATCCCGGGGACCTCCCAGAACGACACGACGCTCACCGTCATGCCCGAACCCGCCTTCGCCTCCTCGCGGATGATAGAACGATAGATGTAGGAGGTCGGGATCTGGCCTTTACCGGCAATGGGCGCCTCTCCGGAAAAGAGCATCCTGATCCCGAGATCGGAAATCCCCTGATGTTCGTCGTCGGAGATTTTTTGGAACGGACTGAGATTGAAATCAACCTTTTCCGCCGCTGCCTCGATCTTTTTGGTGTTGCCGATGAGGACTGGTTCGATGTATCCCAACTCCCAGCTTTTCTTGACCGCCAACATGAACTCTTCATCTTCGGGAGCAAGAACGGCCATTTTTTTCGGTCCTTTCTCCCGTGCCAGTCTCGAAATATCGGCCAGTGATCTGATCATCGCCGTTCTCCTTTCCGGTACATTATTTCAAAGACATCCTGCCTTGACTGAAAGTTTATTATGGGTTATTTAAAATGTAAAATATATTATTAATCTCAATTTGATATTTATTAAGAATCAATGGAATTAAGACATCTCAGGTACTTTATCGCCGTCGCCGAAGAACTGCATTTCGGAAGGGCGGCGAAAAGACTGAATATTTCCCAGCCACCCCTCAGTCAGCAGATCATGCAACTGGAAGAAGAAATCGGTGTTCAACTTTTCAACCGGACCAAACGGCGTGTGGAAATCACTCCGGCAGGATCGGTTTTCCTTGCTGAGGCCCGGCGGATCATAGCTATGTCTGATGATGCGGTGCTCCGAACGATCCGCGCCGATAAAGGGGAGATCGGGCGACTGGCCGTGGGGTATATCGGATCGGCCAACTACAGCCTGCTGCCCCAAGTCGTACGCGAGTTCCGGAAGCGGTTTCAGGATGTCGATCTTTCCCTGGCAGAATTGAACACGAGCAATCAGATCGAGGCCTTACGTGACGGCAGAATTAATGTGGGTTTTCTACGCCCTCCCCAGGGTATTGAAAATGAAGGTCTGTCTATCGAGCCTGTCTTTCGGGAACCGCTTATGGTAGCTATGCCGCGGAACCACCATGTCAAAATGGAACCTTCCATTACCCTCCGCATGCTGGCAAAAGAATCTTTCATCATGATTCCGAGGCAGCGAGGCCCCGGTTATTTCGATTACATCATCGCCCTCTGTCAACAGGAAGGTTTCAGTCCCCGTATCGTTCTCGAGGCATCTCAATTCCACACGATTATCGGTTTGGTTGCGGCAGAAATCGGAATAGCGATAGTTCCTGCATCAATGCAGAGTTCCCGATTCAAAGGGGTTGTCTTCAGAACAATCGCAGGGGGAGCGGAAACGATCCTCAAGATGGCCTGGGTTACCAATAATCAATCCCTGGTCCTCCATAATTTTATCAGTGTGACGAGAGGAGTCGCATGCTCGATTACCTGAAAAAATAAACGTGATATATCAGCCATCTGGGTGACGATAATCCATTTGACAATTTATACCCCCAAAGGTTAGAAGTCTCGCATGAAAATTAACTGGGAACGGATGACCCTAATATTTGTGGGTATTTTGGCCCTGCTGCGCCTGGCCGTAGCCCCCACCTTCGGATTAGGTGTCGATGAGGCACATTATTTTCTTTATGCCCGGTTCCTGGACTGGAGTTATGTTGATCATCCGCCCCTGGTTGGCTGGACCCACTGGCCACTCTATGCCCTCTTAGGAACAAACGAATTTCTCGTCCGGCTTCCGGCGATTCTCCTTTTTGCGGGCGTCTCGCTCTTTGTTTACCGCTTTACCTTTTCCTTTTCCGAATCCGGCCTGATTTCATTCTTGTCTGTTGTCGCTGTCAATAGTTCCTTTATTCTCAATGCCATGAGCATCATGCTCCTGCCGGACTGCTTCCTCCTGCTGTTGATATTTCCCCTCATGGCGACCATTCTGAAGATTACCGAGGTTGGGGAAACGCGATATTATGTCTATCTTGGTCTGCTCCTTGGGCTGGCCGGTCTTGCCAAGTATACGGCCATCCTGTTTGTTCCTCCCCTGCTGATCTTCCTGCTGATGAAGAAGCGCTACAAACTGATCTTTTCTCCCAAGATGTTCCTGGCGGCGGGGATTGCGCTATTGATGGTCAGTCCGGTTCTGTACTGGAATATACAACATGATTTCATCAGCTTCCGCTATCAGGGCGGGCATGTCCTTGCCGCTACCAGCCCGAGCGTCAAATCTTTTTTTGTTTCCCTGCTTGCCCAGTTCGGGGCCTATAGCCCCTTTCTTTTTCTAATGGCCTTCTACGGTTTGTATCGGGGCTGGAAATCCAAGGATGATCGCATCCGCCTCTCGGTGCTGTTTGGGGTCGTCATTTTGTTGTTCTTTTTTTATTCCTCTCTCTATGAACGGACCCTGCCTCATTGGCCGAGTCTTTTTTATCTCCTGTTCATTCCCGTCGGTGGTTATTATCTTCTTTCTGCAGGAAGCGGCAAAAAGCGAAAATATTTTTATTTTTCAGTGGGTTTTAGCTTAACCATAACTCTGTTTCTATATACTGCACTTCCTGCCAAGTGGTTCACCTTTCCTGACTATAAATCTCCCTTTCGGGATATTGTCGGTTTTGAGATGATTGCCAGGGAAGGGGATGCCATTCTGCGCCAGGGTCCGGCTGCCGGGGTTGCGCCCCCTCCTAACCGCCGTGCCTTGGCTGTGACCAACTGGACGATGGGCAGTCGGATGCTCTATTACAACCTTCCCTATCGTCACGATGTATTCGTCATGGACGACCGCAAGGATCAGTTCGATGTCTGGCAGCAGGTGACGCCGCAGGGGTATGATCTGCTCTTCGTGAATACCCATTTCCACCACCCGATCATTGCCGAGACCTACCGCTGCACTGCAGTCGAACCGGTAAAAAAGATGGATATAATTCTGAACGGAGGCAAGATCGATACGATAGATTTTATCTGGTGCCGGAATTATCAGGGGTCAAAATGAATCCTATTGATTCCCCAAAGAAAAATATCTTGATATTCACGTTACTTATCGGTGCGGCGCTTGCCGGCAGTTATTTTTATGTCGATCTGCCTGTAGCCATAGCCAGTAGGACTATCGATATGCAAATAGTGAGTGTCTTCCAGGTGATCACCTTTTTGGGGGATGCGATCTGCTATCTTGTCCCCGCGGCGGTCCTTTTCTTGCTTTTTCACTACACCTGGAAGAAAGAGCTATGGGCGCGCTGGTGTCTTTTTGTCTTTTCCGCAGTCGCCGTCTCCGGCCTCACAACCGCTGCTTTCAAATGGCTCACCGGTCGCTGGCGTCCCAAAGTACATCTTCAGGATCAACTCTATGGCTTCGATTTCTTTGGGGTTGGATACGAGGCGACTTCCTTTCCCTCCGGCCATGCGACGACCATCTGGGCCTTTTGCATAGCCATGACGGCGCTATTTCCCCGTTACCGTCTCGTCTGGTATGCCCTGGCAATCCTGGTGAGCATCAGCCGGGTTATCGTCGGCGCCCATTATTTCAGCGATATTATCGCCGGGGCATATATAGGCGTAATAACTGTGCTATTGATCAAAGAACATCCGTTTTTTCGCCTTAAAGACGTATCCGTTGAGAGTAAGCCTGCAGAAAATTGATGTCCTTTTGCCATTAAAACGGGGAATGAAAGCGAAGCTTAATGTTTATAAAATAATTCGGCAAACCCATTCCCACCCTAACCCTCCCCTTGAAGGGGAAGGAAATAAAGTCAGTTAACACAAATAGATGAGAGTCCATCTTCAGATGGAAAAAAGCGGTGTGACAAATATCGCTAAGTGAGGAATGAATGAATACCAACATATTTGACCGGCGGTTGTGGAAGAGATTCTGGGAAATCGCCAGAATGTACTGGTTTTCCGAAGAAAAATGGCAGGCCAGGGGTGTCCTTGCCCTGCTGCTTATCCTTCTTTTCGGTTTTACCGCCCTGAACGTGCTCCTGAATTTTGTGGGCCGTGATTTCATGACCGCCCTGGCGGAAAAGAATCTACCCGAATTCAACAAGGCATTGATGCTTTATCTGGGCGCCTTTGTCGTTGCCACCCCGGTCAGTGTTTTCTATTCCTTTATCAGAAAAAAACTGGGGATCAATTGGCGGCTATGGCTGACCAACCATTTTCTGGGAAAGTATTTTGCAAACAGGGCCTATTACCATATCAACGACGACAAAAATATTGATAACCCCGATCAGCGTATTGCCCAGGATATTTCATCCTTTACGGTCACCAGCCTGGGTTTTCTTTCCATCATCTTCTTTTCCCTCGTTCAGCTGATCTCCTTTATCGGGATTCTCTGGAGCATTTCTATGACGCTGGTCCTGATCCTGTTGGCCTATGCTGCCATCGGCACGATCGTCACCATGTTCTTCGGTAAACGCCTGATTAACCTTAATTTTCAGCAATTGCGGCGGGAGGCTGATTTTCGTTATGGCCTGATCCACGTTCGAGATAACGTCGAATCCATCGCCTTTTACCGGGGTGAAGATCGGGAGAAAAATCAGGTCAAGGAGCGGCTGCTGGAAGCCATCGGCAATCTCCGGATGCTCATCGGCTGGGAGCGGAACCTGGAATTCTTTACCAAGGGCTATGAATATCTCATTCTCGTTCTGCCCATCGTGGTGATGGCCCCTATGTATTTTTCCGGCCAAATCAAATTCGGCGTCGTTACCCAGGCGGAAGGGGCCTTTGTGTCAGTATTGGGCGCCCTTTCCATCATCGTCTCCCAATTTGAGCAGCTCAGTAATTTCGCCGCCGGGATTACTCGTTTGGAGACTTTTGCCACGGCCCTGGATCAGCCGGCGGCAAAAGCGACCACCGCGGCCCCCGTCATTGAGTCCCGGGAAGAATCCCGGCTGGCTCTTGATCATGTCACCCTGCAAACCCCCAATTACCAGCAGACGCTCCTCCGGGATGCGACGGCGGAGGTTCCTCCGGGAAAGGGGCTGCTCATTGCCGGGGCCAGCGGCGCCGGAAAGAGTTCGGTCCTGCGTGCCGTCGCCGGGCTATGGACGGCCGGGGAGGGGCATATTTTACGCCCGCCGCTGAAAGAGATGCTCTTTCTGCCCCAGCGCCCCTACATGGTCCTGGGGTCTTTACGGGAACAACTCCTCTATCCCCATCTTGATCAGGAGGCGACGGATGGTGAACTGCGGGAAGTGTTGGGAAAGGTGAATCTGGCCGATCTGCCGGAGCGGGTAGGCGGCTTCGACGCCGAACTCGACTGGGGGCATCTGCTGTCCCTCGGGGAACAGCAGCGCCTGGCCTTTGCGCGACTGCTCTTGACCCGGCCCCGTTACGCCGTCCTCGATGAGGCCACCAGCGCCCTCGATGTGGCCAATGAGGCCCAGCTTTACGGGCAGCTCCAGGAATCGGGAACGACTTACGTCAGCGTCGGGCACCGGCCAAGTCTGCTTGCCTACCACGACAAGGTTCTGGAACTGCGGGGAGGGGGAGACTGGCGGTTGGCGCCAACGGCGGAATTTCAGACCTCATTGTCACATTAAGGTTGAGGATTTAAATTTCTACTGAATATGAGATCTTGGTTTAAATACGGACAACCCTTTGTTTTTGGCTTCGAAAATGACGAGAACAACGGGAATGAGCACCAGGGCGACCCTCCATAGTATCGGACTGATCGGGACGGCAGCAATAGAGATTAAGGCCATGGTAGGCTCCACCATGATTTCGATCTTCAGTTTGTTAACCGTTTTCTGATCCAGTTCCGGGTCCACGAGGCGGCGGTTCTTCGTACAATAAATCCACATCAGCAGGGAAGAAGCGCCGATCAGGGTCAGGTTGGTGCTGTAAAAGATCTGGATCATCCAGGAATCGGGAAATTTCATGATCAAGGCGTTGGGGTAGGGGAGGAGCACGATAAACATGATGTTGATGAGGCTCAGGAAGAGAAATACCGTATCAACATGCCGTACATATCTGGACAGGCGCGTGTTGGTAATCCAGTAGAACCCCAGAAGCATGAAGGTGAAGCCAAAATAAAAAACCGGCTTAGCCTGGGTAAACACAAATTTTTTTATATCTTCTTCCGCGAAAGTGGCGTCTTCGGCGGGAAAATTAAAGGTGAAAACCATCAGCATCATAGCGACGGCAAAGATGCAATCGGTAAGGGTCTGAATCCGCTGTACGGTCATTATCCTATTTATCCTTTTTGCAACTCCCGCTCCCTGGTGACGCAATAGACGCCGCGGCCCTCAAGAGCCGGGGTAAAACAGAGATTGTCCGATATGCAGGCCGCAGGGCTGCGGTCGCCTTCCTGCCAGCGCCGGATCAGCTCCGGTTCTCGGATGAAAGGGCGGCTCATGGAGATGTAGTCGGCCGTACCATCGGTGACGAGAAGATCGGCGACCTCAAAAGACCGGTTTCCTCCCACGAGAATCAGGGGCAGATTAACGGCATCCCGTACTATGCGTGCCTCCGCCCGGAAATAGGCTTCCCTTTCCGGGGCACTGATCCGCGTCCGGCTAGGCGAGAGCTTGCCGCTGACGATCGTTCCGCCGCTCAGTTCAACGGCGTCCACTCCTGCTGCCGCCAACATTCTGACCGCGGTGGCGGCGTCTTCGGTAGTCAACCCATTCTCGATAAAATCCTGCCCGTTAATTTTGATCAGGATGGGGAAGTGTTTCCCCACGGTCTCCCGGACGGCGTTACAGATTTCCCGGTGAATCCGGACGCGATTGCCAATATCTCCCCCATAGACATCCCGGCGTTTATTGAACGCCGGGGAGAGGAACTGGCTGAGAAGGTAGCCATGGGCGGTGTGAAGCTGGAGGCCGTCAAAACCGGCAGCCTTGGCCCGTCCGGCGGCATCCGCATAGGCCAGGATGATTGCCTTGATATCCGCGCCTTCTATTTCCTTTTGCGGAGAAGGATCAGAACTCTCCGCTTTGGAAACAACCAGTCGGGGCTGTCCGCTGAGCGCCGCCGCGGCAAAGGCGCCGGCATGGGCAAGCTGCACGGCGATTCTGCCCCCGGCAGCATGGACGGAGTCCGTCATTTTCCGCAGACCGTCAATGCGTTCGTCTCTGTCGACGGCAAGCTGCCACGGGGTGGCCCGGCCTTCAGGGCTGACAAATGCGTGGCTGGTGATGATCAACCCGACGCCGCCGGCGGCTAAGGCAGTTATGGTTTCCAGCAGCTTCGGCGTTGGATTTCCATCCTGATCCGCCATGCCTTCCCAGGTTGCCGAGCGGACAAAGCGATTCTTCATTTCGAGTCCGTTGATGGCGCTATTTTCAAATAATTTGCTCATTTATTTTACCTCGATATTTTTTACTCTCTGACATAAAAGTTGAGGGAAAGCAAGTGGACCGTTCTGGGAATTCGTCATCCCTGTTATCAGAAAATAATAGAATCGCATTGTCCTTTTTTTACGCTACAGTATAGACTCCGGGGCAAAGGGGGAGAGGATCTTCGCGAAAAAATTTTTCCAGAATCCCGTGAAAGGCTCATCGCGGTAGATAACTGCCTTTCCGTCCTCTTCTCCGATCCAAATCATCTCCCCATCCCCTACCGCCGGACCTACAGAGGCAGGGAATGTTTTCTCCAATTCCACACGAAAGCTGTAGGCAGGCTGAGTGATCAACTCGAAGTGGGATGCGAATTCTCCGGCAAGCTCGGGGCTTTCTACAATCAAAATCACCTCTGTATTAAGATCTCTGGACCGCGGGTCCAGGTTGGCTGAACCCACGAAGAGAACATTGCGGTCAAGAATAAAGATCTTTGCATGAAGGCTGGCTCCCGGAGACCCGAATCTCTCCCGTGTTTCCTTAACCCGCAGTATATTAGGGGTTGGCCTTATCTCATAAAGTTCGATCCCTGACCTGAGCAGTGCCTCCCTGTACTTGGAATATCCGCCATGGACTATAGAGACATCATTCGATGCCAGCGAGTTTGTGAGTATCCGGACCTGCACGCCTCTGTCTTTTAAAGCCTTGAGCGAGGCGACCCCTGCATCGCCCGGCACGAAATACGGCGACATGAGGATCAGCTCAGACTTAGCGTTCTGAACATACTCGCTCACTCCTGGCCATAGAGTAATGCTGTCCTCGGGCTTGCCATGGCTGTTTATCTTTTCCGGCAGATCATAGACAAGCTTTGAAGTTGCCCATGTGATGGGCAGGCTCTTCTCCTTGAGCTGTCTCAGGAAATCGGTTTCTCTTAAACGTAGAGCATATGTCGATTCCTTCTGGGCCTCTATGTGGGATAGAAGCACCGACGAAACCTCTTTTAGATGGGCTTCAGCTCTGGTAGTTTCGATAAGGGCCTCTATGGGGAGCGCAAGATTGCTGTTCCAGTATTTGTCGAACTCCTCACCGCATTCCTTCACCACAGGCCCTAAAGCCAGAAGATCTGCATCCGCAAAGTTCACATCCTCACGGGCCGCAAAATATTCGTCACCCAAGTTTCTCCCCCCTACGACTGCGGCCACCCCGTCCACTATGAACATCTTGTTGTGCATCCTTCGCTGCGCTCGAGAGAAGTTGGTAATATAGTCAAACATTCTGGGAAAGGAAGATCGCCCTGTGTAGGGGTTAAATATGCGAACTTCAATGTTCGGGTGAGCCGAGAAGCCTGCTACATTGAAATCTCTCCCCCCCTCGTTCATATCATCCACGAGAAGCCTGACACGGACCCCTCGGTCGGCAGCCTTCAGGAGGAAGCCCATCAGCAGCTTGCCCGTAAGGTCAGGGTGGATGATATAGTATTGGAGATCAACTGTTTTCCCTGCTCCTTCAATAAGAGCAGCCCTAGCCAGAAAGGCATCCAATCCGTTATCGAGGCTGTAGAAACCGGACTTCCCGGGATGACCTGCACTGAGCAAGCCCACATCTCTGGTGAGTTTGGTCTCACCGGGTTGGTCAAAAGCTGTGGACACCTTCCTGGGATAGTCGATCGGCAATGACGCACATCCGGAAAGTAGACTACAGATGCCAAGGGCCGCAAAAAATAGACGCCATCCCGAAAATATATATAGTCCAGTTGACGTGATAAGAACTTTCCTTTTCATTCTGAGAGTATACGAAGAAGGGTTTTGTGCGTCAAGGGGATTTTGGCCACAAAAACATGAATCGCCCGCAGCGCCTTTGTGACAAGTAAAGAAGGGGGGAAAGAAAGCAGAGTAGAAGCGGGCAATTGTCCTATATATGAATCCCCTCAAAAAGGGATTGCAGGGAATCGAGTTTATCGTCGATCTCCATACCCAGCAGTTGCGAAAACGTGTCGAGAATAACGACGGCGTTACTTGTCGCTTCGGCGTCCCTCTTTTTCACGACTGTGGCGATACGATTGCAAATTCCCCCATTAACCTGCTGAACATCGCCATAGGCCCTGTTCAGTTTGTCTAAGGAAATGTCGGGTTTACCGCCTTTCTTGGCGACGAAATACTGGGCCAGCAGGTACATGGATGTGGAGCGGATAACCTTCAAGCGTTATATGGCTCAGAAGGGTTAACATGATAAATTCAAGTTATGGTGAATACGTAAACGGACATTTTATAACCGTAACTTTCTGTTCAAATGATCCCACTTGGTCCTTATTAAGCTTTCGGCGATTTCCAGTTGTCTTCAGCCTCGATACCGTCTGGGGTGAATGTCCAGATGATATCCTCATAGGTAAAGGCAATTTCCTGCATATGCCTATAGGACTTGTTCATCTCCATAAAGGTATAGGGGAAGAATTCCCTGGAGTTCACAATGATCGCCTCCTCCAGTTTTATGGTAAAGTATTTTTCCTCCTGCCCTTTTTCGCTGATCCTAAAGAAGGTGATCTCCACTTTAAGATGTTCACCGGAGCAGCAGGCCTGGAAAAGTAAGGGGGTATGCTTGCCCATATTGGTGATGACCTTCAGGGGCAGGTGGATACGCTGACCCGTGGGCAGACCCGTATGGGTGTCCTTGGGGATCTCCACAGTATGATCCATAAAATAGCACAGGATCAAGTTTTCCCGGCCCTGCTGGGTGCAGTCTCCCTTAATTTCTCCCTGATTCTTGCCGGTTGCCTTCATGTAAATCGTCATTGCCATTGTTCATTTCCTCATTCATAGATTTATCTGCCTGAGCCATGAGTTCATCGAGGGCCAAGGGTATTTCAGAATCATAGTGGGCAATACCCATGCTCAGAGATCCAACGGGAGGATTCCCTTGTCTGCCGAATACGCCCGGTATAGATCAGGTTGAACAGGCTATAGCAGTCCCCATTCCTCTATGCAAACGAAAAAATCTTCCGCATTTTTATGGAACAGGCGATCTCTTCCTTCCACAGTCATGGGGCGCTCATCAAGGAAAGTCATGGATTCTTCCATGGTCTCATATGGAAAATCCGATCCGAACAGGATACGATCACTGCCGAATCTGCTTATTGCAGAGTCATAGGCAAGCGGTGAGAAGTTTCCGCTGGTGGTAATCCAGATATAATTTTTTTGAAGTGATAGCTCGGATCGTGTTAACTCTTGATGCCCTTAGATTGGTACTTGCCAACGAGAACAGTTTTATTCGCTATGCGGGAAGACCTTTTTCAAGAGGAAATGCATTTCGATTCATCAATTATTTCACATCAACTGTTTCGTTGATATCTAGGAAAGTTAAGACAATCTTGGCGAATTTTATTGTGTCCATCTTATCATTAATTCCGTTTCTAAATCAAAGCGCTATCTTCGTTGGCTTCTTCATCGGCTCCTCGACGTATTTCCATATACGCCTGCGTCGCCTCTTCCTTGCCGCCTTGATTTCATCTTTGATTTAGAAACGGAATAACTTGCCATGACTAACGGTATAGCGAAATAACGAAGTAAAGGTGCAACTTTCGTCAGCGGCAAACCTCCGCATGCCGCTTATATCGGGCGGTCGCAATACTATAGGAGCAATAGATCGAACGTGGCCCCTCCGAATACTAGTCTTTCACCAGGTTGCAATCCTCGCCTTTGATTAGGCCTGTTTTTGCAGGAAATCTGCCCGGATCAAAATTGGTTGCACCTATATTTGCGGCATATTGATTGACCGCTTTTAGTATGGTGGAAAAGTCTTTCTGTGCGTCAGTCTTTTTGTTCTGATTATCAGGTCCTGCGAGAGATGCCAAATAATCATTTCTGGCATCGAGAAGAACCTTTAATGCATTATCCGGCCACCTGGCGATAGTGATTTCCGCACTGACAGGTTTATCAGCGATCAATCGCAGCGTGCCGTCCGGATTTCGCTGGTTAATGCCTTTATTGAAATCAAGCATGGCTTTCAGCTTCTTGCACTGAACCGACTCCGTCGCATTGTAGGACCCGATTACGGAGTCTTTGGCTGCTCTTAGTACAGCCGCTTTTTGGGCGGCATTCAAGCTGTTCCAGGCGGTCTTATCAATGTGCATCCACGATAACAGAAACGGTTGATGCCAAGAGGGATGATGGGCATATCGCGCGCCAGTCTGGCCGATATTTTGCGAGCAGTTCGCTTTGGTGCCAGACGGAATAGGGAAGGCAAGCACGGGACCGCAATTCAGATTGCCCGTATCGGGATTACCACGAGGATTGGCGGGAGTCGCATCCTTTACTGGAAAGAAATCGACAAGGTCATCAAACGGGGTGACGTATTCGAAGCCTTGAATAGTTGCTCGTTGCATTGGCAACAGGACAGACTGGCCCCCTACGGGCGGATAGAACGTGAGGGTCTTGGCGGGAATGATACCTCTTTTCACCAATAGGTCACAGGCACGGTCCACGATATCCTGCGGCGGAGCCAAATAGCGAATTCTCCAGCCCGACGTGCAAAGACCGGCCAGGCCGATCCCGCTGCCCTGGTTTTGACAATCCGTGTCTCCAGCGTTGCAGTCCGGCTTGCCAATGGGTTGTGGAAAATAACCCGAACCCTGCATGGTGCTTCCCACGACGGGGAAGACGATTTGAGTTCCCCCTCGGTTATCCAGTATCGCTTGTGCCAATTCGATGCCGTTCCCCCCGAACCCATCCAGTTTCGCATCGTAGAGAAATCCAAGCGTCTGCCGGAAATTGATCCCAAATGGCACCGAATTGAAAATAAAGCCCCAGTTGGGATCTGACACGGCCGGCTGCGGTTGGGCATTGGCGTTTGCAAATTGAACTCCCGCCCTGAGGGCGTTCACTGTGCGCTTGGTGCTCTGGTTTCGCTGGAAGACGACCTTCTGGCCGACGGGTAATGCATCCGGCCCACGTTCATCGGTGTAATCGATAACCTTCTCTATAAATATCCGCATGGCTCCGTAACCAGGATTGTTTGGATCCGTTGAAGTCCCGTTACCATGCCCTATGGTTGGAGAGCCACTATAATCGTTGTATTGAATCGTAACATCTGCAACCGCAGACTGACCAAACAATGCGACGCAGATGACCAGAGCCAATGCTGACACTGTTGTGCCTATTCTCATTTTGTCCTCCTTCTGCTTAGAATCAATTAGCTAAATAAAAAACCCCGCTCTTTTTAAGAAACGGGGTAACTTTCAGCCAGTCCATATTTCCCTCCTACATTGTACAATGGATGGGACCGATCCAACTGTTTATCAAATTTAGGGCACTTGTATCACGATTATCTTTTTAAATCTACGAAAAATAGAAAGAATTCGGCCTATTCAGGAAGTTGTCCATATGCCGCTGTCAGCGTTATTCATCTTCGAAATTATTCCAGATATCCTCGGTAAACCCAAGGTTCGTTGCGGCGTTCTGTTCTTGATAATTTAAGTCTTTCCATAATTTACTGGTGCTTGCAGGTGCTTCATTTCTATCCCATTTGTCCGCTTGCCAGCCGAGGAGTGTCCAGAGTTCTTTTTCTTTGCTGCTCAGATCTGCCCACGACAATTTTTCCCAGATTCCCGGGTTTCCTCTCATATCTCTAACTTGCATAATTACCTCCCACATAACTTTATTCGAATACCGTAACTGCGATTTTGTCCAATATTATTATACTACGATCTTAGTTTTAGTGTCATGTTTTTTTTCAAGTAGAGAAGACAGGCTTCTTCTGACGTTTAGTTTAATGTTCATCTTCTCCGTTTAACGCCTGGTCGCTCAACTGTGTCTTTGAGGTCGGTTGTCAATAATGGACACAAAATCAACAAAGGGAGTTGAACTGGACGGGTTGACCGCTTCTTCACATTCATCACTTGATAAATCCTAAGTACTCATGTATTAATAACCTGCGGTTAATGACAATTTGTAATAACAGCACATATTCGCATATTAGATCTTCTACCAAAGTTTGCGTTTCCAGGAGAAAACACATGAACCAAGTGAGTTTTTTGGCTTGTATAGCATTAATTACGATATTTTGTTTTTCTATTGCAGGAGAGAGTCTGTCCTCTGAAAAGACGCCGGTTACAGAAAATGTGGTCAAAGGAGAGCAAGAGAAGGTTACCAAGGAAGAGTCTTTAATCAAAGAAAAATACCCAAATGCGATTCGTACTTCATCAGGTCTGATGTATATTATCATAAAGGAAGGAAATGGTGCAACACCAACTAGTGGAACGCTCGTAGAGGCTCATTATACTGGTACGTTAGTTGATGGAACTAAGTTTGACAGCTCTGTGGATCGAGGAAAACCACTCCTGTTTCTGGTCGGGAGAGGTGAAGTAATCAAAGGTTGGGATGAGGCTTTTCTTTCAATGAAAAAGGGAGAAAAACGTGTTCTCATCATACCTCCTGGTCTGGCTTATGGCGATAAGGGTATGGGAACAATTCCACCTAATCAGACTTTGATTTTTGAAGTGGAGCTTATTAATTATCTCAAATAATTCCATCTTGAATGCAAGACGGTTTTTCTGAACATATGATTTAGTAACAGCCGAGAAACTACCAGAGAATAAGATTACAGTTCCGCATTTATTGGATTTCCCTCATTTCCTGGCAGCAATGACCAAAAAAAGTCTGATCGTGGATAGAGTTATGAAATTCGCCCTATCTTGTCAGATCTCCCAATGATCTCATTTTTTTCCCGGACCTGAGATTTGCCTCAATCTGTTCAAGCGTCACTCCCCTTGTTTCCGGTACAAAAGCCGCGACGAAGGCGACAGCTAGGGCGCAAAAGACAGCAAACAGAAAGAAGATTGAAGCGTTCCCGTTAATCTGCATGAAGGTAAGGGCGTTATCCATTAATAATCCGGCAAAGGTCCAGTTCACCATAGTCGTCACCGTCATTCCCAGTTCACGACCCTGCAAAGGAAATATCTCCGAACAGACAAGCCACGCCACCGGTCCCCATGAAACGGCAAAGCCGAAGATATAGAAGATCACCGCTGTAAGCAGTATGGTCTTGGGCGCTGCGGCAATCATTGCCGGATCAGACTGATTGCCAATCATGGTAAAAGCTACACCTGCGGCAACCATGCTTATGAGCATGCACAGGGCTCCAACGTACAAGAGTTTCTTGCGGCCCCATTTTTCTACAAGACGGATAGCTGGAAAGGTGAAAAGCATATTGACCGTTGGCACGGTCATCATCGCGACAATGCCTGTCAGTCCTGCATATCCGAAAATAGTCGGAGCGTAATAAATCATCACATTAATTCCCACAAGCTGCTGGAACATCTGCAGAAGAATTCCGACTAACAAAATCTTTATGAAATAGCCCTTAAACAAGATACTCATCTGAACACCATGGTGGCCCAATGTCCCCTCTATATCGTTGATTTCATGTTGGACATCTTCCGGGGTGCTGAGAGTTTTTTGGAGAACCGCCATCGCTTGATCTTTTCTTCCCATGAGCATGAGCCATCGTGGACTCTCCGGTAGAAAAAGACTCCCCACAAACATGAGACCGGCAAACAAAACAATGACGGCAAACATGATGGGAAGCGCCGTTTGAGGGTTCGCAATCCACTTGGCAATAAAGACATTGGTAACCGAAATTAAAAAGATACCAATTGTGATGAGCAATTGAAAAAGCGTCCCCATGGCGCCGCGAATCGAAGCGGGGGCCGTTTCCGAGAGGTAGAGGGGCACGATGAAGGATGCGATGCCGATGGCAAATCCAAGAAAAAAGCGACAGGTGAACAAAATCGCCAGGGGGGGAAGAAACGCAGAGGCAAGGGAAGCGGCACAAAAGATAAAACCAGACAGCACCAGGCTCCTTTTTCGGCCCATATACCTTGCAAAGATCCCGGAGAGAAGGGCGCCGATCACACCTCCTGTTGCCAGGATGGAGGAATAATGTTCCGCGCTCTTGATGTCGAGGCCGTAGACATTCCTGATTGTCTCAAGGGAATTAGCGATAAAACCCTGATCCAAGCCAAACAGTAAACCGCCTAGTGCCGCCGTTCCGCAGATATAAAAAACAATTGTCTTGTATCCTGAGATCATATCTTCAACCTTCTTTGTAAATTCAGATTTGATGCCTACTTCAATATCGTCGACGAGGATCGGGACTTAGATCAAAAATCGACGCTGATCTTCGCCCCAACGGCCAGCGCGTCAGCAATGGAGCCCGTGCCCGCCGGCCGGACGATGTACTGGACGTCCGGCTGGATGCCAATCCCCATGCCGATGAGGAACATGTGGTTCAGCTCGATGACGGCCTCGTAGCTTTTCGTCAACAGTCCCGCAGCTGAGAGGCCACCGTTGTAATCGTTCCCGAACCAGCCGGTCGTGACGGCGAGGCCCGTCCTGTCCCGCGGGCGGCCGTAGAAAAGCCCCTCATAGACGAACCCGGCGTTGAAGTAGCTCGACATTGGGTTGACCTTGTCCGTGAGGCTGAAAACGAGAGCGCCGAAGGCCGAAAGGCCGCGGCGGCTGCCGGGTGACTCGCGGTAGAGCATCTGGTCCGCAAGAAGCCAGACCATCCCGTCGCCGGCGGCTGTGGCGTTCCCTGTCCTGCCAAGATCCTGGAACTGGCCGGTCAGGTAGAACCCGCCGATCTTGTAGACCCCCGGCAGGGCCTTGTCCGAGTCACGGTTCACGTGGTACCGGACCTCGCCTGCCAGCGTGACGCCGTTGTTGCCGACCCCCCACCACGTGCCGTGCAGGTTTTGGCTGTCGCCCGCCGGGTCGCCTCTCTTACCCTCCGGGTCGCCGTCGTAGACCGCGGTCTGGAATGTCCAGTCGCGTGATGGGGTGTCTAAGGCCGCTCGCAAGCCCCACGTCGCGAGTGGATAGGCGGTGAAGGTGAAGGGGTTTTGAAGGAAGACAGGCTTTGGGCTGCCGCAGAAGGAGTTGTTGAGGAACTGGCAGTAGAGGTCCGACCGTAGAAAGTCGTCGTTGGCGACCAGCCGACCATAGGCAAGGTCTAGTCGATCATCCACTAGCCGGGTCGTGAACTGCACGTTCACCAGTTTGAAGGTCTGCCCGCCGTAAAGTTCTTGGACAGGGAAGGTGTTTCCTCCCTGCGACGGCGCAATGAAGCGTGCCGACACGCTGTCGCCGTCGCGCTGTGACATCTTCACGAGAAGTGAGGTGCCGGGAACGCTGACGAGGCGGTTTAGATCGAACAGGAACTCGAGAGCGATGTTGTCGGCGTAGGTCCAGCCGAGCTTTTCGCCTCCGGAGATGTTGCCCATGGTCTCCGTCGTGTAGTTCAGACCGATGGAAACGCCCGCCTTCTTCAGGCCGTCGCGGGCCCCGCCCCAGTTCCCGGTCAGGAAGTCGCGGGTCGGGAAGTCGGTGGTCGGGGCAGTCGACGCACTCGTTTGCACGTTCACAGGTGCGTCCGGCGGTGCGGCCGCCGATGAGAAGGACGTCAAGGAGAGCGCTAAAGCGATGAGAGATGCTGTGAGGCATAAGAGAGACCGTCGAATCATGATCCATTCGCTCCTATAGGGCGTCTGGACGAGGTTCACCCGGAACAGCGGGCTGGCGCGGCACCCTTTGAGATACCTAACTATCAGTTTTCTGCCGCGGCCGCGAGCATGTCGAAGTGCTCCCACCTTTCGTCCAATATTTATTAGTATACTTTGATAATCAAAATGGCAAGTTGTATTTGATTAATTAGCGATTCTTTAATGCTTTTTGCCAGTTACTGCATCCCTCTGCAAATCCCATGTCACAGGCTTTTTGAAAATCGGCGATGGCCCTTGGATTCCTCATTTGAGCGTAGATTAAACCGCGTATATTGTATGCGATAGGAATATTTTGATTTAATTCTATGGATCGATTGACATCCTTTATGGACCGATCGAACTCGCCTTTAAACGCCAGAGCAATTCCTCTCGCCAGGTAAGCAGGCGCATTGTGCGGGGTCATTTCTAGTGCCCTACTTAAATCAGCAATGGCCATGTCATACTGTTTCTTCTCAATCAATAATGTTACACCACGGTTCGAGTAGGCCATGGCGCTCCAAAGACCTCCTATTTCAATCACCCTACTGGCATCTGCAATTGCTTTTTCCGGATCTTTGTATTTCTCCTGCATATAGATGAATCCCCGCATGACATAGGCCATGCCCTCATTCGGGTTCAAGGCTATGGCCTTGTTGATTTCTTCAATTCCTTTCTTATATTCATTCTGATAGACGTATATGGCCCCTTGGGCAAGATTGGCCGAATAAGTTCCCGGTTTCATGGCAACAACCTTGCGGAAGTCCTTTACAGCCAGTTCATACTGTCCCGAATCGCTGGAGAATGTTCCACGATTATAAAATGCAGCTCCTCTGTAGATATATGCCTCGACTAAATCCGGGTTCAAAGCAATTGCTTGGGTATATTCCTCAATGGCTTTGTCATCTTCACGGCCTATAGTATGATGTAATCCTTTTTCGAACCACTCATTGGCTTGAAACAGCTTTTCCTCAGCGGCAATTTGTGCTTCAACTTTCTTCTTTGCCTTTTCTTCCAGCGCCAGACCCAACTCTTTCTTCAGATTTTCCATTTCCCTTTGGTTATTTTCATATTCCTGCTGTATCTTCTTATAATCTTCAATAATTGACTTATCTTTAACGGTCTTTGCCATATCCTCCATCTTGTCAAGCTTAACCTTTGCTTTAATCTTCACCCAGAAACGAAAACCATTGCCGACAATCGTTCTCTTTTTATCTAAGATCGTAACCTCAATCATCCCCGCGGTCAGAACCTTTACTTCATCCTCTACCAACTGAAAGTTTTTAACCTTGGAATAGCTTTCAATATAGGTCCCTGCCTGTTCCAGTGCGATCCTTTTGGCGTTCAGTAATGCCCGGCTTTCGGCTACACTCGGTGTTTCTCCATCTCCCATGTTGTAATCGCCTTCGGTGATAATGTCTTTGATTTCAGTAAAACCGTAGGCAGGTAGTAACAAAAACAATGTTACCATGAATGCAATAAAATTCTTCATGACTGAATTCCTCATCATCTGAAGTTACAAATAGTAAAGGTCTCCCCATTGTCAAGTCAAAAAAATGGGTTTTATTTGCTGGATAATCATACCGCCTATTTTAATTGTTGATTAAACAGTTCCTTGAAATATATTTCATAAGGGGTTTTATACCCCAGCGATTCATGAATCATCTCCGTAATGAATCACCTCAAAAAGATCGACCATCCAGCCATCAACGATCCGGGAAGGAGGTCTACGGCACCCGAGGCTTCGGAAACAGGAGAAAAACCGCAAGCCCGGCAATTGATAACGCCTCGACTCTTGACGTAACAGCCCCTCGTGACGGTGCCATCGGGATCAACATTGATGAGAATATCATCGTGACATCGCCAGTTATTTCTGATCATGGCGCTTAGACGCCCGGTAGAGTTAAGGATAGGGAAACCCTGCTTCTTCATTTCGATCAAATCTTCCAGAACTTCCTTCCGCTCATCATCATATAAGGCTAAAGGCGCCTCTCCCTGCCCATAAGGGTAGAAGAGCTGGACGGTCATGCCACAGAAGGCCCGTATGTCTTTCATCTTTTCCAGAAGAGCACGGATGTCGTGTCGATTCTCACGATTGATAGTATAATGAACGAAAAGACGGCCATGTCTGGATGCCTGGAGGTTAGACCAAACCTTGTCAAAAGATCTGGAGCGAAGTCGATCTTGGGTTTCCTTCAATCCGTCCAGGCTTACCCAGAGGATGTCCGCCGGCACATCGAGAGGGAAGGTGCCATTTGTGGTAACGGCGACTCTGGGGAAGTGCCTTTTGGCATAGTCGATCAAATCATACAGACTATATCTGCCATCATTCCACAGGAGCGGCTCCCCCCCTTCAAAAACGACAATCAGGGTTCCTAGGCGCTTCAATGCATCGAGTGAGGTTATGGCCAAGGGCCAGCTCATGTGGGCACTTTCTTCTCCACCACGACGATGAAACGGACAGGCGACACAAGCAAGATTGCAGTGATAGGTGATCTTGAAACTGGCCAAAAGAGGAATATTTTGCCCGAATATTTTCCGCCTAATGAAAAAAGCGGGAAATGGAACGAGACGGCGGATGGACATCATGAAGAGGTTTCCTCCAGTAAGACCGCTTGGACTCTAAATGAAATAGAGATAGGCTGTCAAGGATTCTTAACTTTTAATCCAAATCAATACTATCTCCACCTGAAATTGTTGATTTTATATCGGATCAAGCATAGACTGAAATAGCAATCAGGTAAAGGGCAATTCGGGCCTTCTTTTGGGGTTGATTTTAGACAGGCTTGAGCGTATGTACACGCGCTTGCTCGAAATGGTAAAAAACATCACATCCCACCGGATAAAACAGGGCGCTTATTCGGTATGCTGGCGGCTATGGAGGCCGCCTCTCTGCGTCCCAAGTGAAAGGTTATGAGCATGGATTGGAAAGCCGATAAGTTCTCCAGCGTAGAACAGGTTATGGACGGCATGAAGGCCGCCCATTATATTTGTGATTCCCAGGTCGCAACCACGATATATCTTGCCGGTAATTTGGAAAAGCCGGTCCTGGTTGAAGGTCCGGCGGGTGTCGGAAAGACTGAACTGGCGAAGGTCATTGCCGAGTATCTCGAGGTGCCGCTGATCAGAATCCAGTGCTATGAAGGGCTCGATGAGTCAAAGGCGTTATACGAGTGGAAATACGGAAAGCAGCTCCTTTACACCCAGCTTCTGAAGGACAAGCTCGACACAATCATGAACAAGCAGGACAAGCTTGCCGATTCAATCGAAAAACTCCATAAGTACGACGACATCTTCTTTTCCCCCCATTTCCTCGAACCCCGTCCGCTTCTCAAGGCTCTGGAGCAGCCGGACGGGGTAGTACTTCTCATAGACGAGATAGACAAGGCCGATGAGGAGTTTGAGGCTTTCCTGCTGGAGGTGCTGTCTGATTTTCAGGTTTCGATTCCGGAAATCGGCACGATTAAAGCCGTGCGCAAACCGCTGGTTTTTCTCACCAGCAACAACGCCAGGGAACTGAGCGAGGCGCTGAAAAGACGCTGCCTCCATCTGTATATCCCTTACCCGAGCGCCGCGCTGGAAAGGGAGGTGATAAAGACCCGCCTTCCGCAGATCGGGGAAAAGTTACGAAAACAGTTGGTCGCTTTTATTCAGGCTGTCCGCACACTCGACATCAGAAAACCCCCCTCCATCAGTGAAACCATCGACTGGGCGAGGGTATTATTGCTTATGCATGCTGAGAACCTGAACACAGAGCTTGTCGGCAAAACCATGAATGTCTTCTTAAAGCACGAGGAAGATATAAGGGTGGCCGAGGAGAAGCTTGTCAGCCTCACCGCAGAGGCGCTAAAGGCAGATAAAGGCATGACAGGAGAATGATTTGGAAGGCGTTTTGGGAGATTTCATAACCGTCTTGCGCAAGGCGGGCGTGAGGATATCCATATCCGAAAGTCTCGATGCGGTGAATGCCGCGCAGATAATGGGCTATGATAATCGCCGCCTGCTTAAAGAGGCCTTGTCGGCGTCGCTTGCCAAGAGCCATGCCGAAAAGAACATTTTCGATTCCTGTTTCGACAGTTTTTTTTCCTTCAACTTTTTCCGTTCCCCGAAAAAGGCAAATGCCACCAATCCGGAGGCTTACCCGGAAGCTCTGAAAGACCAGCTTGCCGCCCTTGTCTTAAAGGACGACAAGGGGAGGCTTGCCGCGTTGATGGAGGAGGCCGGCCGGATGGCAAATGTCTCCTCCATTAAAAATCCCATGCAAAAAAGCCTCTTCACCATGAAAATTCTAAATCAAATGGGAATGCCGGGCATGGAGGCGATGGTTGCGCAGATCAAGAACTCCACCGGATCTGGTCTTTCCCAGCAGACTGCGGATTTGCTGGAAAAGGGCCGTGATGATCTGGTGCAAACCGTAAAAGAGTACGTGGAGCAGCAGCTTCAGCTGAACGCCGACGGTGTTGATTCCAAGGACCAGTTTCTGAAAACGACTCCCCTTTCCCAGATTGAGTTGCGCCATTTTCACAGGATGGACGGGTTGATCCAGAAACTAATCAGGCAGCTTGAAGACAGGCATTCCAGAAGACTGAGGACCGCCGATCGCGGCAAACTGGACTACAAAAAAACTCTGCGGAAAAGCATTTCTTACGGCGGTTTCTTATTTGCCCCCCTGTGGAAAAAGAAAAAGGAGAACCGCCCCGATGTAATCGTGATCTGCGACATCAGCCGTTCGGTGTTGCGGACAGTGCGCTTTTTGATGCTTTTTATTTACGGCCTCAATAAACGAATCGGCAAGATTCACACCTTCATCTTTTACTCGAATATGATCGATGCAAGCTATATTTTCGACAGATATACCATCGAAGAAGCCTTGTCAAAAATCACGACCGATCCGAGCCTTCCGCTTATCAGGGGGAAAAGCGATTACAATACCATGTTCATAAACTTCAGAGATCAACACCTGCACCTGGTAACCAAAAATACCACCGTTGTTATCCTCGGGGACGCCAGAAACAATTTCAACCCCCCTCGTGCCGAAGTTCTCAAGGCCATCGGGGAGAGATGCAAAAGGTTGATCTGGCTTAACCCTGAGACCAAACCTTTCTGGGGCACCGGCGATTCCGAAATCAAGACCTACGCGCCTTATTGCCATCTTTTGCAGGAATGCAATACATTAGTCCATCTGGAAAAGGTTGTCGGGACATTGCTTAGCGCGAGGCGTTAGAAATCCGGGTAATGGTGTATGCAAACAAATAATCCTTCAAGGAGCAATCTAAAGCATGATCAATAAACAGCGCTATATTGAGATACTCACCCAGGTTTTAAATGAGCATTACGATGAAATTAAGCGTAAGGATAAAGGGTCCAAAGACCGTCAGCAATATATTGATGGTTATCTTACAGCGGCAAGAGCTTTGGAAGCCTTTGATTATGAGGAATTGAAAGAGATAATCGACAAGATTCACTTTGCGGCTTTTGGTAAAACTATTGAGCAAAGCCGCCGGTCTGAATTGGTAATATCTTCTTCAGATGACGATTCTCTGAATATTCCAACATTTATCCGAAAAGGCATTTTGTTGGATCAGTGATGGTCGTAGTCTAAAAATAGTCTATAAATTCAAAAATATATGCCGAATGAACTGCCCCGGCTGCTTGCGGCGGGATAGTTCCCGGTGGCCATCTTCATTAACCGACAACATAAAAGATCTTCTGCCGGAAAGATTCAAACATTTCTTCAGTGCTGCCAAGCGGGAGAGTTATCATGAGATTTAACATGCTGCCTTCACATACTTTGGGGATGCGTCAAGATCCGGATATGATGTAGGATTTATGAAGATGAAGAAACTGAACGTCATAAAAAAAATAGGTATTGCTGTTGCGGCATTATTTATCGTCGCATGTCTTTTCAGTAACAATGCAGTCGCAGAGAGTAAGGTTGTTGAAAAAAATAAACTTACCAGCAAAGAAATCAAAAAAGATAAAGCAGGAAAAGGGACCAGGGGAAAAAAGAAGAGTAACGGGAAAAAGCAAAAACCGGTAATTACGGGGAGTATTGAAAAGAGAAAGGCGGCACTGAAGGTATCATTGCATCGGGCGGGAATTAGTCAGGATGATATTGACAATATTTTTTCCGATGAGCGGGTCGAGATATACTATGGCATTTATACACCACCGGTACTGAAAGAGGGGGAAAAGAAAAAAAAGAAACTGAGTTATTTCGACGAAGAATTCGGCCTGTTCAAACCCGAATCCATTGAATCAGGGAAAAGAATAATAGCGGATAACAGAAAGCTCTTTGATCAGATTGAAGCTCTCTATGGTGTCCCGGCCAACTATATTGTGGCAATTATCAGGATAGAAACGGATTTTAAAAAGTATCTTGGGAAATACGGTGTTTTCAACGCCCTGTATACGATGTCCCTGCTCGATAAAAGAGCGAAGCGTGTTGCAATGGCCCATAGAGAGCTAGTCGCCTGGGTAAGGATGTGCAAGCGAAGGGACATGGATCCTTTTGCCATGAAAGGTTCCTGGGCAGGTGCCTTTGGTATTCCCCAGTTCATGCCGTCCTCGTATGTCATCTTTGCTGTGGATTATAATGATGATGGGAAAACCGACCTGTATGACTATCCGGACGCCTTTGCCAGCATCGCAAATTACCTTCATCATGCAGGCTGGAAAACAGGCAACGAGGGGAAAATGCGCCGGGCAGTGTATCGTTACAACCATGAAAAGGCCTATGTCAACGCCGTCTTCGCCTATGCAGAGAGGATATGAAAATCCTGCTGATCGATATTTAATGATATGGTGACGTGGGGTGACCGCGGAGACATATTGAGACGGCAATATGATGAACTTTTATTTGAGTCAATTCGCGATTCATTTCTAGTGTTTACATGAGGGGGGAAATGAGCTAATATGAAGCGATAAAACTGTAATAATTATGAAAATTCAAGATCTTAGTCAAAATATAAAAAAGTTCTGCCGCGATGCGGGGGCCGATCTGGTCGGTCTTGCCCCGGTGGAGCGTTGGGTCACGGAAGGGATAGTACCTGTTGACTTTCGTCCCCAGGCTATCTGGAAACCTGCCCGTACCGTCATCGTTATGGGGATGGGCATGCCATTGCCGATTGTGGAAACGACGCCGTCCGTTCTTCACATGGAATTATACAAAACGGTAAATATAAAACTGGATGCCCTGGCCTATGATACTACCCGGTATCTGAACAGTTTCGGTTATGCCGCCACGTTTTTCAGCCGTGACGGATACAACAGCCTAAAAGCCTTCAGGAAATGGCCCGGCGTTCCTTTTGGCCATGTTATGGCGGCGAAGTACGCGGGGCTTGGCAATATCGGACTCAGCCACTGCCTGCTGACCCCTGAATTCGGCCCCCGGGTACGATTCGTGTCGGTTTTTACTGCCCTGGCCTTGCCCCCGGATCCCATGCGGGAAAAAGATCTCTGTATAAAATGCGAGGCCTGTGTGAAGTGTTGCCCCAATGACGCCCTCCGGGGTCGGGACGATTGCCTGATCGGTGATTATGATAAGCAGGCCTGTCTCGAAATGGCGGAAGAATTGACTAAAAGTCGGACCTATCCCTGTGGGATCTGCACCAAGGTATGTCCTATCGGACAGGATCGAAAGCTCTACAAGCAACCGGGGATCATAAAAAAATATCTCCGGGAAAAGGAAGCCCTGGCAGCCGACCCCCATGATCAGGCATACAGTTCCTGGCAGCACCTGCGGCGGTATGGCGCCAAGGGGTCCCGGTAGGGGCGATGAGATATCTTTGGAGATTTATAAATGCACAAAGATTTTGAAAAATTTTGTCAGCGCTTTCAGGAGATGACAGGAAAGAACGAAAATATTTCCGTAACTATCGAAAAGGGAATTCCCATCGTTCAGGAGCTCATTTCCTCGGATCTCTGGTTTAGGGATTTCATGAAGGAGGCATTAATTGAAAGAACCTGGCTTGAACAGCAGCAGCCGACCCTCTGGCCAAATGAATTGACCCTTTATCGAAGCCCCGATCAATCTTTTATGGTTCTGGCCTATATATGGGAGCCTTATTCCTTGGATACGATTCACGACCATGGATCCTGGGGAATCGTGGCGAGCTTCATCAATGATATCAGGGAAGTAAAATTCCGGCGTTGTGATGACGGCACGGTGGCTGGTTATGCAGAACTCGAGGAAACGGGGACGAGAGTCTTGAAGGATGGAGAAATTACTCACGTTCTCCCCCTGAACGCAGGTATTCACCAGATGGAAAACCTTTCCCGAGAAATAGCCGTTACGCTTAATATCTATGGCCGGACAGTGCGCCGGGGATATCTTCAATTCTTTGACCGGGAAAGAAAAACGGTGAAACGTGTCTATCCTCCGCGCACTTACAAAGAGGTCCTGATGGTAAGGACCATCGGGGCAATGGGTTCGGGAAAGGATATTCTGAAAGGCGCCCTTGTCAATCCCCTGCCCGATTATGTCCGGGAGGAATACGAGGCAGCCTTAAGGACCAAGGCCAATGGTTATTAGTCTGAAAGCGCAAAAACAACATTGTCTATAGGGCAGTGAATAAACGCAAATGATGGAGAGGAAGGCACCATGATCAGAACGAGAATTACGGACCTTTTCGGCGTAAAATATCCCATCATTCAGGGGGGGATGATCTGGGTCAGCGGCTGGCGACTTGCCGCGGCGGTGGCGAAGGCAGGGGCAGTCGGTCTCATCGGCGGTGGTTCCATGACGCCGGAACTGCTCCGGGAGCATATACGCAAGATTAAGAAAGAAGATCCCCAAGGTGTCTGGGGGGTGAATCTGCCCATATTTTTCCAGTATGCCGAGGCTATGGTCACTATTATCCTCGAAGAAGAGGTGAAGGTCGTCTTTACTTCCGGTGGCAGTCCGAAAAAATATATCCGTCAATTTAAAGAACGTGGGATCAAGGTGGTCCATGTTACGGCGACGCCTGATCTCGCCGTCAAGTGCGAGGAGGCGGGGGTCGATGCCGTGGTCGTGGAAGGATTCGAGGCCGGGGGCCATAACGGTCGGGATGAACTGACGACGATGGTACTTGTTCCCCAGGCGGTGGATGCCGTCAAGATTCCCGTGATTGCTGCCGGAGGAATTTACGATGGCCGGGGGATGGCCGCGGCCTTGGCGATGGGTGCGGAGGGGGTCCAAATCGGTACCCGCTTCGCGGCGACCGTAGAGTCGAGCGCCCATGAGCACTTCAAGAAGGCCATGCTCCAGGCTTCCCCGACGGATACCTTTCTCATTCTGAGGAAACTCATACCGGCCCGGGTCATCAAGAACGATTGGTTTGAACGAGTTATGGAAGCCGAGAAGAAAGGGGCAGGGGAAGAAGAACTCCTGCGGATTATCGGAGAGAAAAGGACAAAAATCGGCATGTTTGAAGGCGATCTGGAGGAGGGGGAGCTTCAGATTGGACAGGCGGTGGGGGCGATAAGGGATCTTCCCACGGCAGGGGAGTTGGTCCTTGATATCGCTCGCGACTGTGAAAGGGTCCTTCAGGGGCTGGGCAAATACTTATGAGCTGCATGACGGGTAGCCGTCATAAAGTTCTAGGATAATTTTATGAAAAAAATAGGAAAGTCAGATATCCAGAGGTGCATTTTCAGGTGAAAAAGGTTGGGATTGTTGCCAATACAGCCAAAGTGAAGGCTGGAGACTACACGCAAAGGCTCAGGAACTGGTGCATTGAGAGAGGTTTGGAGGTCTATCTGGACAAGGGTATTGCCGATGCCATCGGCGCCGGTCCCGGATACGACCGGCGAGAGTTGGCGGCGATGGTAGACATAATAGCCGTATTTGGCGGTGATGGCACCATGCTTAGAACGGCCCGGGCGGTAAGGGAATTTAACGTTCCAATTGTGGGGATCAATCTGGGGGGGTTCGGTTATCTGACAGAAGTCAACCTTAACGAGATGATCGATGCCTTTGAGATTTTCCGGAAGCAAGGTTTTCAGACCGAGAAAAGGATGATGCTGGATGTTACGGTAGAAAGCGAGGGTACGGTCGTAAAAAAGCGGACCGTTCTTAACGACGCTGTCATCAATCGGGGGAACCTTTCCCGGCTTGTCGGTATGGAAACGGAGGTGGATGGAAAATACCTGAATACCTTCAAGGCAGATGGACTCATTGTCTCCACTCCCACAGGGTCGACGGCCTATTCCCTTTCCGCAGGAGGGCCGATCGTTTTTCCCCAGCACGATTCCATAATTATCAATCCCATCTGCCCCCATACCTTGACGAACCGGCCGGTGATCCTCCCCGGTGAGGCAGATATCCGGGTGATTATCTGGTCCAAAGAACAGGGGGCCACGGTGACCCTGGATGGGCAGGTTTTCCATACTCTTAAGTCAGGGGATATCATGACGATTCGGAGGTCCCAACATGTGACGATGCTGGTTGCCTCACCTCACCGTGATTATTTGGAGATCCTCCGTTCCAAACTTGGCTGGGGTGGATTACCTGCGAGCTTGAACAGACCCGTCTGAAGCCGCCCATGGCAGCGCCCCGGCAATCAGAAAAATGATATAAATTATTTACTATGGACAAATAGCGATGTTAGCCGAACTGACCATCCGGAATTTTGCCATCATTGATGCCTTGAATGTATCTTTCAGTGCGGGGCTTAATATCCTTACTGGAGAGACCGGAGCGGGCAAGTCAATCATCATGGGGGCGGTCAGTCTCTTGCTGGGGGATCGAGCGTCGATTGATATGATACGTTCCGCTGAAGACACGGCGACCGTAGAAGCCTTGTTTCATCTCCAAGATGGTGACGGACTGCGGGATAAGCTTGCTGCCTGGGGAATGGGCGGGAATGAGGAACTCCTGGTGCGCCGGATCATCTCCCGCTCGGGTAAGAACCGCGTTTATATCAACGGAAATCTTGCCAACCTCGCCATGCTTGCCGAACTTGGTGAATCCCTGATCAATATCTGTGGACAGCATGAGCATCAGCTCCTTTTAAAGGAAGAAAACCATATCGATATCCTTGATGCCTTCGGCGAGAATATGGGTTTGAGGGGCGACTACGAGGCCCTTTACGGCCGCTTCCAATCCCTGAAGGAGCAGCGACGGTCCCTGGAAGCTTTAAACCGGCGGCGGGAAGAACGGGAAGACTTCCTGCGTTTTCAGATTCGGGAAATTGAGGAAGCGGAACTTTTATCAGGAGAAGACATAATCCTGGCCGAGGAGAAAGCGGTTCTCATGAACATCCAGAAACTCATGGAACGAGCAGCGACAGCCCATGACATTCTCTATGGTCGGGAGCGGTCAATCCTCGAAGAGCTGAAAAGTGTCATCGCTGCCATCGGGGACATTAAAAAGATCGATTCCCGGCTAAAGATCAAGGAGCCGGATCTGGAAGATAGCTACTACCGCCTGGAGGATGCCGCCTATGTCCTGCGGGATTATGCCGGTGAACTATCCTTCGACGGCGGACGTCTTGAACATATCGAGGATCGGATCGAACTCATCCATAAACTGAAGCGGAAGCATGGCCCGACTCTCGCCGAGGTGATAAAAAAGAAAATGGATCTGGAAGAAGAGTTGAAAGGCATTGTTTCCATTGGGGATGCCCTTGAAAAGATTGATCTAACCATGAAGGATGTTTACAAGGACATGGAGAAAAAGGCCCGTGATCTGTCCGAGGCTCGTCATGCCGCCGCCTGGCGTTTAAAGAAGGATATTGAAAGAGAAATTCATGCCTTGAGGATGAAAGCGGCAATATTCGAGGTCGTTTTCAAGGAACAGGATAAAAGTGGTGATTCCTTTACCCCCAAAGGGATGGACCGGATCGAGTTTCATCTTTCGGCAAATCCGGGAGAAATACCCAAGCCCCTGCAGCGTGTGGCCTCGGGTGGGGAATTATCAAGGGTGATCCTGGCCATGAAGCATGTCCTGGCCCGGACAGGTTCTGTGGGGACCATGGTATTTGATGAGGTGGACAGCGGCATCGGGGGCGCAACCGCGGAGATTGTAGGTAAAAAGATAAAGGATGTTGCCGGACGCCATCAGGTTCTCTGCATTACCCACCTTCCCCAGATCGCCTGCTTTGGAGACCGGCATTATTTAGTAACAAAAGCGATTGCCGGGGACAGAACCCTGACGACGGTTCGGGTGTTATCGGATGAAGAACGAATCGAAGAGATTACCCGGATGCTCAGTGGCCTGGAAATGACGGACACAACGAGAAGGCATGCCCGGGAGATGCTCATGATGGCGCAAAGGAGTGAATCATGCTGAGAAAAGCCAAAGTTGGCGATGTTAAAACCATCCATAAGATGATCAATGTCTCTGCCAGCAAGGAGGAGATCCTCCCTCGGTCACTGATGGACATCTACGGCAGTCTCCGCGATTTCTTTGTATATTATGATGAACATGATCAAATGATCACGGGGGTTTGCGCCATGAATATTATTTGGGAGAACCTGGCCGAGGTCAGATCCCTTTACGTCGATGAAGCCTACCGACGCCGGGGCATCGGCAGAATCCTCGTGGAGGCCTGTATATCCGAGGCAATTACCCTGGAACTGTTTAGAATCTTTACGCTGACTTATAAAAAGGAATTTTTTCAGCATGTGGGGTTCCATGTCGTCGATCGTTCCTCCCTGTCGGAAAAGATATGGACCGACTGCTTCCGTTGCTCGAAGTATCCTGACTATTGTGATGAAATAGCGATGATCATCGAATTATGAAGGCACGGGAAAGGATCATCATTCTTCTGATCTTGCTTCCGGCCTTTTTTCTTGCCGGATGCGCGCCTATCTCGGAAATGCCCCGGGAGATATCCCTGGACACCCAGCCCCACTTTGATTCTATCGAGGATCCGGGTCAGATGGATGATCTCGATCTTGCTTCCCTGGAAAAAGCCGTTGCCTTGAGCGTTCAGTATTATGAAAAAGTCGGTGTTAACGGGTCGTCTTACTACATGGGGGATAAAAGCTACTCCTCCCGGGAAATGATCGACGGACTGAAGAAATTCCTGAGGATCATGAGGCGAGATGTGTCGCCGGAAGAAAAAGAGCGGAAAATCAGGGAAGAGTTTATCCTTATCAGAGCAGGAAGCACGGCCGGGAACGGGGCCGGTGTTGAGGGCAACGTACTTGTTACCGGTTATTTTGAGCCGATTCTGGAAGGATCGCGGACCAGAACTGATCGCTTCCGTTACCCCCTATACAAAACCCCCGACGAAACAGTAATTGTGCCTGTGGATCGCTTTGATAGTCAAGATGGCCGGGATAAGTTTGTGGGTCGATTGCATAAGGGGGAGGTGATTCCCCATTTCAGCCGCCGGGAAATTGATGGGAACGGCGCTCTCGATGGCAGGGGACTGGAGATTGCCTGGGTCGACGATCAGGTTGCCCTTTTTTTGCTCCATATCCAGGGATCCGGAAAGATCCGGCTTCCCGAAGGCCGCCTGCTCCACGTGACCTATGCCCAGTCCAACGGATGGCCGTTCCGGGGGTTGACCGGCATGATGTTAGAAAAGGGGTTTTTGAAGGAGAACGGAAAGTCATACGAACAGATGAAGAGGTTTCTCCTCGATCACCCTGAGGAACGTCAGGAACTTATGAATTACAACGAACGATATGTATTCTTCCGGATCGTTACGGAAGGTCCCCTGGGAGCCTTAAATCTGCCTCTGGTGGCGGGAAGGTCCATTGCCACTGATCTGGATGTTTATCCAAGAGGGGCTCTGGCCCTGATCAAAACGCGAAAACCTGTTTTCGATGAGGAGGGAAGGATCTCATCATGGAAGTCCTTTTCCCGTTTCGTCCTGAACCACGATACGGGCGCAGCCATTAAAGGACCGGGGCGGGTGGATCTCTTCTGCGGCACCGGCGAGATAGCTGAAAGGACTGCCGGGGCCATGAAAGAAAAAGGGGAACTGTATTTCTTATTGTTAAAAAAATAGCTGGGTGGACAGACTTATTGACATTTACTGTTCTTGAGAGCGGTCACCACTACTTCAATTTCTTTTTCTGAAGCCGCCTTCTCTTTAAGATGTCGCGTTACGATAACCGGATCTTTATAGATGAATTCCGCTATCTCCTTGCCCTTATATCCGTATTCATGGGCAACAAGGCTCATCATTTTCTTTCCTCTGGAAAGCCTGCCTAGTTTGCGGACCGACCTTAACTCTTCAAGCGATATCCCATAGACTCCCTCTATTGCCCCGGCTATGTCCGCTAATGTATATTCCCGATCCCGTCTCGCTCCTTTAACCGTCAGATTACTCTCTTGACGCACCTTTTCGACAAAATGCTCATCACCAAGTATCCTTTGCTCAACGGTACAGTAGATGTCTTCCCTGGGAATTGAAACGTCTGCTCCCATGAAAGCCCTATAGAGGCGATTTGCCGTTTCCAAGTCTTCTGAAAACATCCTAAAAACCGATTCGGTGTCAACAAGCCCTTTATTATCTGTCAGTTGCATGTAATATTGGTGGCTGCTCCAGCGATATTCTTCAGGTGTCGAAACTATTCCGGCTCTTACTGGATTCAAGTGGATATATTTCACAAGACTAAGCTGGTAGCGATCGCGGTCGCAGAGAATCGCTTTGTATCTGCCCTGAAAAAGATGTCCCGCCGTACCGTACTTTCTGTTGAAGTACATGGTATAGCTTTGGTTGATGCCCTGCATAATCTTTGAAAGAGGTACTTTGGGTGTTTCAATCAATATATGCAAATGGTTGCTCATCAGAACATAGGAGTGGAGAATGAACCCATGCCGCTCTTTGTAGGCTGACAAGATAGTATGGTACTGAGAAAAGTCAGCGTCATTTAGAAATACATTTTGCTTCTGATTGCCACGTGTTACGACATGGTAGAGGGCGTTCTTGAATTCTATCCTTGTTTTTCTTGCCATGTAGAAAACTAGCAGAATCATCCACGAATGTCAATATGTAAGTCTGACCCCCGTTTGCCCCCCTTGCCTTGACAGGAGAGGATCTTTCTGCTACAGGGCTAGCAAATCAACAGATCATGCGGAGGTTCAGTGGCACAGAAGAGAATTTTGAGCGGCATGCGGCCGACAGGCAAGCTGCATCTGGGGAATCTGCACGGAGCGCTCCAGAATTGGGTGGATCTCCAGAACGACGGCGCTTATGAGTGTTTTTATTTTGTCGCCGACTGGCACGCACTGACGAGCGATTACGCCGAGACGGGAGAGATTGGCGATAACATAATAGATATGGTCATTGACTGGTTGAGCGCGGGCTTGGACCCGGCAAAAAGTACCCTTTTCATCCAGTCGAATATCAAGGAACACGCCGAGCTGTTTCTTCTGCTTACCATGATCACGCCTCTGCCCTGGCTGGAAAGAAACCCGACCTACAAGGAGATGAAATCGGAGCTGACCAATAAGGATCTCTCCAATTTCGGATTCTTGGGCTATCCGGTTCTACAGGCGGCGGATATTATCATGTACAAGGCCTACGGCGTGCCCGTAGGGGTGGATCAGTTGCCCCACGTTGAGTTGACCAGGGAGATCGCCCGGCGCTTCAATTTTCTTTATCAAGAGATATTTCCTGCCCCGGAACCGATGCTGACTCAGGTCCCGAAGCTCTTGGGGATCGATGGCCGGAAAATGAGCAAGTCCTACGAAAATTCAATATATATGAGCGATACGGGAGATGTTTTAAACCAAAAAGTCGCCGCCATGTTTACCGATCCTCAGCGGCAACGCCGTAAAGATCCGGGTCGTCCCGAATTGTGTAATGTCTACACTTTCCACCAATTGTACACAGATCTCGAAAAGACGATTGATATTAAGGAACAATGCCGTAATGCCGGAATTGGCTGTACGGACTGCAAAAAGATCCTCGGGGGGGGCATTCAAAAAGGGATGAGCCTCATTCATGAGCGTCAGGACTATTATCGGAATCATCTCCCGGAAGTAAGGGACATTATCGCCAATGGTGATATTCGGGCCAGAACAGTGGCGAGGAAGACGATGGACGAGGTCCGGGCGGCCATGAAAATCAGTTATGGATTATGAGGTCAAACTCGACATCTTCGAAGGTCCTCTGGATCTGCTGCTGTATCTGATCAAGAAGAACGAACTTGATATCTACAATATCCCCATCGCCCTGATTACGAAGCAATATCTTGAGTATATAGATATTCTCAAGACCTTGAATCTCGATTTGGCAGGGGAGTATCTCGTTCTGGCGGCGACCCTGCTGCATATCAAATCGAAGCAGTTGTTGCCCGAGGTGCTTGAGGAGGGGGAAGAGGATGCCGATCCCCGCCAGGAGCTGGTGCAGCAACTCCTGGAATATCAGGAGTTCAAGAATGCATCCCAGTCCCTGCAGGCACGGGAGGTTCTCGAAAGAGACGTCTTCATAAGGGGCGCCGCTCCGGTGGAGGCGGCGCTCCAGGGCGATGATGATCATGATGCTTGGCTGGAGATTGGTCTATTTGAACTGGTGGATGCCTTCCGGCAGGTTCTTGGCAATCTTGGGCAACCGGAGTTGATGGAAATTGACCTGGACCGGACTTCCTTGGCGGACCGGATCAATGAGATTATGGATCAGTTACGGGCGCGTCAATCACTTACTTTTACAGAGCTATTGAACGATCAGCGGGAGCGGCGTCTGATTATCTATACCTTGCTGGCCTTGTTGGAACTGGTCAAACAGCGGATGATCCGCATCTGTCAGTATGGTCCTTTCGGAGTGATCCGGTTGTTTTTAGCCGTGGCCGTAGAGGAAGAGCATGAATGAAACGAAGGCCGTCATCGAAAGCTTGATATTTGCTTCGGAAACGCCGCTGGCAATTGATAAAATCGTCGAGATATTCCAGGAGCGAAATCTCAGCCGCCAGGAGATCACGGCCCATCTTCACGAACTGGTGAACGAATACGATTCGCGGCACGGAGGTTTTTGTCTCCACGAGGTAGCCGGAGGGTATCAGTTCCGGACCAGACCGGAGTTGTCGGCGTGGATCGCAAAACTGAAAGGAACCCGACCGTCGGCGCTTACTACTGCCGCCCTGGAAACCCTTGCCATTATTGCCTACCGACAGCCCGTCGTCAAGGCGGAGGTTGAGCGGTTACGGGGTGTAGATGTTTCCCGTCCCCTGCGAACCCTCCTGGAAAGAAAGCTTGTCCGGATGGTGGGCAGGAAGGACGTACCGGGAAAGCCCATGATTTATGGAACGACCCGGAAATTTTTGGAGGTTTTCAGCCTGAAGGATCTGTCTGAGTTGCCGACCATGGGAGAACTGAAGGATTTAACGAAATGAGGTTATCAGAAATGACGAGCGGCGAAAAAAAATCGGGGAAGGGATCCTTATCGGGGGAGCGACTCCAGAAGGTTTTGGCCGGGGCGGGGATCGCCTCTCGCCGGGCGGCTGAAGAGATGATCCGCCAGGGAAGGGTAATGGTCAATGACCATATCATCAAAGAGATGGGGGTCAGAGTCCATCGAGACGACGAGATTCGCGTGGACGGACGGTTGATTGGTCCCCGGCCTGACAAGGTCTACCTCATGCTGAACAAGCCCCGGGGATATGTGACGACCATGAAAGATCCGGAGGGAAGGCCCGTTGTCACGAAGCTCCTTCCCGATGAAGCTGGAAGGGTTTTCCCGGTCGGCAGGCTTGATTACGACTCCGAGGGATTGCTGCTGTTTACCAATGACGGTGATTGGGCATTTAGTCTGCAGCATCCCCGTTTTCTTCAGCAAAAAACCTACCTGGTCAAGCTCAAAGGCAATATTACACCTTCAGAGATACGACGTCTGGAGAAGGGGCTGGAGCTGGAAGATGGTCCATTTCGGCCGCTGCGCTTTCAGGTGGGGAGAATGAATGAGAAGAGCTGCTGGATAGACATCACGATCAGGGAGGGGCGCAACCGTATTATCAGGCGGGTTTTTGAGTATTTGGAACTTCCCGTCATTCGTCTCATCCGCACCGCTATTGGAGATTTAACGCTGGAGGGACTGGAAGAAGGTCAAAGCCGCTTTCTTTCTCCCCAAGAGGTAGCAGCGTGCCTGCCACCGAAAGATCTGAAAAATACTAAAAAATATTCAAAAATATCTTGACATTCGCAATAAAATAAATAATAGTCGGCCAAAAAGTAAGCTATATTACATTGTTATTTGGAATGACGATTGTCTTTCGCAATTTTTCAGGAGGAATGTATGAATAAATCGGGATTAATTGAGGCAGTAAGCAGAAAAGAGAACATTACGGAAAAGAAGGCTGTGGAAGTCGTTAATCTGATTTTCAAAGGTTTCACGGACGAATTGAAAAAAGGTGGACGAATTGAAATCCGCGGCCTGGGAAGCTTTGTTGTCCGTGATTATGAAGCCTATACGGGGAGAAACCCGAAGACGGGAAGAAATATCAAGGTCTCTCCCAAGAAACTGCCCTTCTTCAAAGTAGGCAAGGAATTGAAGGAAAAAGTCGATCAGCAGAAATAACCCGCACCAATTTCCACCCGTTTAACAGACCATCTATCGGGGATCATCCTGGGGCTGAAGAAGCTCGGGGATGATCCCTTTTTACGCGAAAGAAATACCCCTCCCCATTTTCCATTAGGGCCGGAACCTCATGTCATCAGGCCTTCTTCCCGAAAACTGAAAAAGCGGTTTTCCCCGATAATGATGTGATCATGAACGAGGATATCCAGTGTCCGCGCCGTTTCCTGAATGGTTCTGGTCAGACGGATGTCCGCATCTGACGGCCGGACATGGCCGGAGGGATGGTTGTGCACCAGAATGATCGCAGAGGCCTTGCACTGAAGGGCCTTTTCGAGGACCTTGCGAGGATAGACAACGGCCTGGTTGACGACGCCTTCCTGGATGGTTTCAAAGGTTATGATCTTGTTCTGGGCGTCGAGGTAACAAACCCGGAACTCCTCGTCCTTCAGTGACCCCATGGAGGTCTTGCAGAAATTTAGCAATTCGGCGGTGCAGGAGACCTGTGGCCTTTCCTGAGCCTTCTGCAGCAGGTACTCTGAGCCGATGTCTTTGACAAGTTTGATCAGAATGGCGGTGTGCGAACCGATGCCGTTTACCTGCTGCAGCTCCTCAAGGTCGGCGTCTATAACCCCCTTCAGGCCGCCGAATTCCTTGAGCAAATCCTTGGCCAGTGGTTTCACGTCTCTTTGCGGGATACCATAGGTAAGGAGGAACTCCATGATTTCGTAATCATGAAATCCCTCCAGACCGACTTCGAGGTATTTATCCTTGAGGCGCTGCCGGTGCTCCCGGTAATGGGGCTTCGGTATTTCGCTCATGATGCATGCATTTTCAGCCCAGGTTTGCGTTGACGAAATCCCAGTTGATCAGTTTCTCAATGAAGGCAGCCAAATAATCGGCGCGCCGGTTCTGGTAGTCTAGATAATAGGCGTGCTCCCAGACATCGATGGTCAAAAGTGGTTTCATGCCTTTAGTCAGCGGATTATCGGCGTTGGCCGTCTTGACGATCTTGAGGGCCCGCTGATCAAGAACAAGCCAGGCCCAGCCGCTTCCGAACTGGGTGAGGCCGGCGTTTTTCAGCTCTTCCACAAATTTTTCATACGCCCCCCAGGTCGCGTTGATCTTTCCGGCGATCGCGCCGGTCGGAAGACCTCCGCCGTTGGGCTTTATGCCCTGCCAGTAAAAGGAATGGTTCCAGGCCTGGGCGACATTGTTGAAAATGCCTGCTTTGGCGGCGTCAACCGCCGTTTTCCCGATGATCTCTTCGGGGGAGGCATTTTCCAGCTCCGTTCCCGCCAGCAGCTTGTTCGCATTGTCAACATAGGTCTTGTGATGCTTGCCGTGATGGAATTCAAGGGTTGTGGCGCTGATATAGGGCGACAGAACATCCTTTCCATAGGGTAACTCGGGGAAAATAATGGCCATGTGATGACTCCTTTCTTATTCTTATTCAGGTTGGATTTTGCGCGTTAAAGTAACAACTAATCTCATGGTTGGCAAGGGATTTTAATGCGTCCGTCGGCAACCATTTCCCGAAGTTCCTTTTTGTTGAACTTCCCCACGCTGGTCTTGGGAATCTGATCGAGAAGGACGAACTCGTCGGGAATCCACCAGGCGGCACGGACCTTATCCTTCAAGAAGCACTTCAGCTCTTCATCCGTAACATTTTCGCCGGGTTTGAGGACGACACAACCCAGGGGTCTTTCCTGCCATTTGGGATGGGCGACGCCTATGACCGCCGCCTCTGCCACCCGGGGGTGGGCCATGATGGCGTTTTCCAAATCCACGGAGGAAATCCATTCACCCCCGCTCTTGATCAGATCCTTTGTCCTGTCCACGAGACGGACGTAACCCTCCTCGTCAATGGCGCCCACGTCCCCCGTATGGAGCCAGCCGCCGGCAAAGGTTGCCGCTGTGCGCTCCGGATCGCGGTCATACTCCCCGGCAATCCAGGGACCTCGCAGGAGGATCTCTCCCCAGTGTTTGCCGTCCGCAACAACTTCCTTATCCCCATGATCGACGATCTTCATTTCCAGGCCCATGACGAGGAGCCCGGCGCTATCCTTGACATGGTACTTCTCTGCCGCCGACCAGTCGGCCATGTAGCTCTTGGGGATGGCCGCCAGGGCCAGGGGCGAGGTTTCCGTCATGCCGTAGGCCTGGATTATAGGGAAACCGTATTTATCGTTGAATTGTTCCAGAAGATGGCGGGGCAGGGCGGAACCGCCGGAGGCGATTCCTTTGAGAGATGAGAAATCATGCCATCCCCCCTTCTCCAGATAATCGTAAAGCATCATCCAGATCGTCGGCACGCCGCAGGTAAAAGTGACTTTCTCTGCCGCGATGATACGGCACAGGACCTCCATATTTATGACTTCCCGTCCCGGCAGGATCTGCTTGCATCCCAATCCCACGGCGAGGAAAGGAATTCCCCAGGCATTGGCATGGAACATGGGCACCACGTGAAGGATGCAGTCCTCCTCCGTGCCCCGCAGTGTAAGTCCTGCTGCGTAAGTATGGAGAACAATCCCCCGGTGGGAATAGACGACCCCCTTCGGATCCCCCGTGGTTGCCGATGTGTAACAGAGGAGGGCAGGGTCCCATTCACTAAGATCATCTGGAAAATCAAAATGGTCCGGAAACCGAGCGATCCATTCGTCATAGAGATAGACCGGGGAAAGGGAGGTCTGGGGCATCACACCGCTCTGGTTCATGATCACGAAATGTTTGATCGTCTTTAGCTGATCCTTCACCAGCTCGACGAAAAAAAGGAGATCCTCGTCAATGAATAAAACACGGTCTTCCGCGTGGTTGAGGACATAGGCCAGATGATGAGAAGGGAGACGAAAGTTGACCGTGTGCAGGGTTGCCCCCATGCAGGGAACGCCGAAATACAGCTCCAGGTGCCGATGGTTGTTCAGGGCAAGGCTGGCAACCCGCTCCCCCTTTTTGATTCCCAGTGAAGCGAGGGCATGGGCTAACTGACAGGTCCGCCGGTAGTAGTCAGCGTAGGTATAACGAAAAATCTCGCCCGGAAAAACGGAGACGATCTCCTTTTTGGGGAAATACTTTGCCCCCCGCAGCAGCAATGTCCTCAGCAGCAGTGGATAATTCATCATGGCCAGGCCCCCCTCTTAACAGGTTTAAACGATCACAGGTTTGCTTTTTCCGCCGGTAATTCATCAACCATCGCCGATAAGAAGTCAAAGTTGCAATTGATTACATCTGTCTGAAAATAAAAATCAATGCAAGAGGTTCATGGTATCGGGGAAGAAGCATGGGAGTTCCCTTACTTATTATTTCCCCGGCGCAGGGTCAAAAACATGGTCGCATCTTCACGCTTGATCAAAAGCAGGAGAGTCTCCTGTTTGCTACTTCGGGCAATTTCGTCCGTGAAATCCTTCATACCCTGTATACTGGCGCGATTTACTTTGAGAATGATATCACCGGCTTTAAGTCCCGCCTCTTCGGCCGGGGAATTAGGATTGACCCGGCTGATCACGATGCCGCCCTTTGCCGATAGCCCCAGGTTCCGGGCCATTTCCGGCGTGATTTCCTGCAACGTCATTCCCATTTGCTCCACGAGTTTGCCGCCGGCAGCCATTTCCCGCGCATCCTTTCTTTCGCCGGTGACGACTTCCATGTCATTTTCCTGTCCATCGCGAACGATTCGGACTACAACTTTTTTTCCTATGGGCAGGGCGGCAACGATCCTGAGCAACTCATGGGTATCCTGAACCGGTCGGCCGGCAATGGCGATAATAATATCGCCCGCTTTGATTCCGGCCTTGTCCGCAGGTTCACCCGGGAATACCTGGCCGACCAGGGCGCCCCGGCGATCCTTTAGTTTTAAGTTATCTGCCATGTCCGGCGTAATGTCCTGAATGGCTAGGCCCAGCCAACCCCGGGTAACGTGACCTTTGGCCTTCAGATCCTTGAGTATATCCTTGGCCAGGTTAATCGGGACAGCAAAGCCGATTCCCTGACCCTGAGCGGCGATGGCCGTGTTTATGCCAACCACCTCACCGTCGAGGTTGAAGAGAGGACCGCCGCTGTTGCCTGGATTTATCGAGGCGTCGGTTTGAATGAAGTTGTCATAGGGACCGGCGCCGATAACCCGGCCCTTGGCGCTGACAATCCCGGCGGTAACCGTGTGGTCAAGACCGAAGGGATTACCGATGGCAAAAACCCAGTCGCCGACGCGCAACTTGTCGGAATCACCAAGCTTTACGCAGGGAAGGTCTCTATCGGGCTTTATCTTGATGAGGGCAAGATCGGTGTTGGGATCTTTGCCCTTCACTTCGGCGTCGTACTCCTTACCGTTGGAAAGCTTTACCTTGATCTTGTCAGCTTTGGCGACAACATGGTTATTCGTGAAAATGTATCCATCACTTGAAATGATAAAACCGGACCCGAGACTGTTCTGTTTAGATTCTCTTTCCGGCATATCTCCGAAGAAGCGGCCAAAGAAGTCGTCATTGCCAAAGTTGCCTCGTGGCATATTCCCGGAGAAGCCACGACTGGACTTGATGGTCTGGGTGGTGCTGATGTTAACGACCGTCGGTCCCCATTTTTCCGCCAAATCAGCGAAGGAAAATTGATTTCCAGTATTCTTGCCGGATGCGCGGGCATCGGCGACCGTCAATCCAACCCCCGGCGCCGCCAGTAATAATGACATAATCGTTAAAATCAGGAAAAACCTGAATTTGCTTTCTGTTCTGCTTGATCTCATGATCGACCTCCTTAAAAACGTTCAAAATACGTTCATGAAATATATCTTAGTGCTATTGTCCCTGTCAACGGATATAAAAACTCGCCTTTCCATATCCTTCTTATTATGATAGTTTCGCCGTCAAAGGAAAAGGAGAATTACATAAATGAGAAAAACGGGGAGCCTGAGAAAAGATCCTTTCGTAGGGGCGCGGCATGCCTTGCCCCTACCTCCTGCTCCAAAAAAAATCGGCCTCGCCCTGGGCAGCGGTTCCGCCCGCGGCTGGTCGCATATAGGCGTCATCCGGGGTCTGCAGGAGGCAGGCATCCACATCGATCTGGTCTGTGGGACGTCCATGGGGGCGATGGTCGCCGGGGCCTTTGCCGCAGGTTTTATTGACGTGATGGATGACTGGGTCCGGGGATTGACCTGGCCCGATATCCTTGGCTTCATGGATGTGAGGCTCCCGCGCTCGGGTCTTATTGAAGGGGATAAACTGACGAGATATTTTCGGGAAAAGATTTCCGATTCGAATATCGAGGATCTTCCCATGCCCTTTGCTGCAGTGACGACGAATCTCAAATCCGGCCGTGAGGTCTGGATCCGGGAGGGCTCCCTGATGGATGCCATTCGGGCGAGCATGTCCATGCCCGGGATCTTGACACCGTTTCATCGCGACGGCGGATGGTTTGTCGATGGCGGGCTCATCAACCCCGTTCCCGTGTCCCTATGCCGGAACATGGGCGCTGATATTGTCCTGGCCGTCGATCTCAATAACGATATTATGGGCCGCAGCTTCAACCGCACTGAGAACCGGGAGGCAGTGTCGCCCCGGCAGGAAAATGGCCAGTATCTTCCCAGTCGGCTCGCCTCGTTTTTCAACGGCAAAATCAAGTCGGGACAGTTGTCGATCTTCAAGCGTTTTGCCCAGAACCAACCCAGCAAGGGGCCGACGCTCTTTGAGGTCATTGCCACATCCGTCTATATCATGCAGGACCAGATCACAAAACACCGCCTGGCTACGGATCCTCCGGATGTCCTGATCCTGCCCCGCCTCGCCCATATCGGCCTGCTGGAGTTCAACCGGGCCGAAGAGGCAATCGGGGAAGGACGTAAAGCAGTAGAGTTGATTTTGCCCATCTTACACGATGCCATAGGATCACAATGAATAAGAGACTGGGTATTGCCTTCGCCATGCTGTTCCTGACACTTATGGTTGGTGCCACGGGCTACCATTTTCTGGAGGGATTCGATTTTTTCAAAGCCCTTTATCTTACCGTCGTGACTATCTCAACTGTTGGTTATGGCGATGTCTATGCCCGTAGCACCGGCGGTATGGTGTTTACCATATTCTTGATCATTGCCGGGGTGGGGACGATGTTTTATACGGTGGGTCTTGTTGCGGAAACCATCGTCGAAGGGCGCCTGCGGGCTATCATGGGAAAAGGAAAGTTGAAGAGGATAATAAAGAGGATGAAAAATCATTATATTATCTGCGGTTGCGGAAGAATCGGCTTCCTGATTTGTCGGGAACTGGCGGCGGAAAAGGTGCACTTTGTGGTCATCGAAAGAAATCCCGAGGTAATTCAGAAAATTGAGGATGAAGGATTTCTCTGCTATCACGGCGATTCGACGAACGATAGGTCCCTCATAGAAGCCGGGATCAAACAGGCCAAGGGGATTGTCTGCGTCCTGCCCACGGATGCGGAGAATCTTTATGTGATTCTGACTGCCAAGGAATTGAATCCCGAGGTATTCGTCCTTTCCCGTTCCGAGGAAGAACAGTCTGAACACCGTTTGCTGAGAGCGGGCGCGGACCGAGTCATATCTCCCTACACCCTCGGAGGCATGCGGATGGCGATGGCCATCCTGAGACCGGCGATGCTTGACTTCATTGAAATTACCACCAGTCGTCAAAGCCTGGAGCTGAGAATGGCGGAAGTAGCTGTCCGCGACGGTTCGGTGGTGGCCGGCAAGACCCTGGAAGAATCGGAAATCCGGCAGAACTTTGGCCTGATCATCGTCGCCGTGAAGAAGGATTCCGGTAAAATGGTCTTCAATCCCGCTGCCTCTTATCCCATAGAAAGCGGCGATAAGCTCATCGCCCTTGGGGAAGACGAAAATGTCATGCGGTTTACCAAGGTCTGTTTCGGTTGAATGGCGCAATGATGATTTTTCCGGACCCGGTGGAGAAACTGACTGCTCGAATTAAGGCGGCGAAAGGGGAAATATTCCCGGATTTGATTCTTAAAAACGGCCTGGTTGCCGATCTTTTTTCCGGCGAGATCAACAGGACGGATGTGGCTATCTTTGACGGGATTATCGTCGGTTTGGGGGAGTATGACGGTCCCCATGTCGTGGATGCTTCAAAATATCATCTCGCTCCCGGATTCATGGATGGTCATTTTCATATCGAAAGCTCCATGCTTTCACCACGGGAATTAGCCAGGGCGGTTCTACCCCACGGGACAACGGCAATTGTCGCCGATCCCCATGAAATCACCAATGTCCTGGGGAGCAGGGGGCTGCGGTATATTCTTGAGGAGACCGAGGGGCTTCCCCTTGATTTCTATCTGATGGCCCCTTCCTGCGTTCCCGCCACCCATCTGGAAACGTCAGGGGCATGTCTGGAGACGGAAGACCTGGAGAGTTTCAAGCAGGAGAAACGCGTCCTCGGCCTCGCGGAAATGATGAACTTTCCCGGGGTGACCTTTTGTGATCCCGGGGTTCTGGACAAGATCGCCTCCTATTGTGACCGCATCAAGGACGGCCATGCCCCCCTGCTGTCGGGGAAAGCCCTCAACGCCTATATCAGTGCCGGTATCCGTTCCGACCACGAATGCACTAATTTGGCTGAGGCAAGAGAAAAGCTACGTGGCGGCATGCAGATCATGATCCGCGAAGGGACCCAGGCCAAGAATCTTTCCGCCCTCCTACCCCTGGTCAATGCCATGACGCTGCGGCAATGCAGTCTGGTGACGGACGATCTCCATCCTCACGATATCATGCGTCATGGCCATCTGGATGCGGTAATGAGTCTGGCGATTGCCCAGGGACTGGATCCGCTCTGGGCAATCGCCATGGTAACCATCAACACAGCCCGGTATTTCGGCCTCCGGGATCACGGCGCCATAGCACCCGGCTATCACGCGGATCTGGTCCTCCTTTCTTCTCTCAACCCGGTAAAGGTAGCGGCTGTCTTTAAAAACGGCCGGCAGGTCGTCGATCATGGTAAGCTAACGGCAGATATCCCGGCGAGCGTCCTGCCCGTCGATGTCACATCCATGCATGTCAAACCGTATGACAAAAATGCTTTTGAGATCACCGCATCGGGAAGGCGGGTGCGGGTCATCGATCTCATCCCGGATCAGATTCTGACGGAGACTGCGATCCTTGAGGCGTCCGTCCGGGGCGGACAGGTTATTCAGGACACCCGGCGGGATATCTTGAAAATTGCCGTGATCGAGCGCCATCGGGGGACCGGCAACATCGCCCTGGGCCTGGTACGGGGATTCCGACTGAAGAAAGGGGCCTTGGCTACTTCCGTAGCCCATGATTCCCACAATATCATCTGTGTGGGGTGTTCAGACGCAGACATGTATGCCGCGGCAAGGGAAGTTGAAGCGATGAAGGGAGGTCTCGCCATTGCCTGTGACGGTGTGATAACGGCCCGCCTGGCCCTGCCGATTGCCGGCTTGATGTCCGACCGACCCCTCGCGGAGATTGGCCGGGGCTGGGAACGCATCCGCTATGAAGCGCAGCAGTTGGGGTGTCAATTGCGGGAGCCCTTCATGCACCTTTCCTTTCTGGCCCTGCCGGTAATACCAGAACTCAAGATGACGGACAAGGGCCTCGTGGATGTAAACAAATTCGACTTCGTACAGCTGTTTGTGGATTGACAGGGACCGTACGCCCTGTCCGGATGCTGAACAATGTAGAGGTAAAAGTAATGAAAATCCTAATCGTACAATGCCAGCCGGAAGACAGGGCATATCTGGCCAAGACCATGACGGATCACGGCCATGACGTAATCGAGGCGGCAGACGGCGTGGAAGCGCTGGAAGCGGCGGCGGCCCATGGTCCAGATCTTATTATTTCCGGCGCCCTCATGCTCCGCATGAACGGCTTCCAGTTGATCAAACAGATCAAGGAACGCACGGAATTGGCGGCGATCCCGTTCATCTTTTTCGCGGTTCCATTTACCGGTCGGCGTGAGATAGAACTGGCATACACCCTCGGCGCCGACGCGTATATCGTCAAACATCGACCGCTCGTGGACATCTGGCCGGAGGTGGAGGCGATTCTCCGCACGCCGCGAATCGCAAGAGCCGAAGATGAAACATTGAAAGACGTCCCGATAGAGGAAAGCCAACTCAATGGATACAGTCTGGAAGTAGTTCATGAACTGGAAAGGAAAATCACCGCCCTTGAAAAGGCAAAAGCGGAGATTGAACAAAGTGAAAACCTCTACCGGGTCATGGTCGAAAATGTCGGCGATGTCGTCTGGATGATGGATATGATCTTCCGCTTCATTTACGTTAGCCCGGCAAGCACCCGTATTCTCCAGTGCAGTATGGCGGAGGCATTGACGATGACCGTTGAGGAGCTGTTCACCCCTGCATCCCTGAAGGTGATGGGGAAAGTACTGGCCGAAGAACTGGCCGCCGATGAAGACTTCAGCAAGGATCTCCTGCGGTCACGACTAGTCGTGTTAGAAATGCGGCGCCGTGACGGGATGACGTTTTTAGGAGAGGTTCGGATAACCTTTCTCAGAGACCCCGAAGGCCGGGCGATCGGCATGGTGGGCGTTACCAGGGACATAACCGATCGGGAATCGGAAATGAACCGTCAACCCATGATAAGCACCTTAGTCTGACTCGGCAGACTGTTGGCCCCGATGGTATTGCGATTGTTAACCGTCACCGTATCGGTTTGGCGAACCGCCGGCGCTCCCTCCAAAAATACCTTGGCGCTGGACATCAGATATTCGACCGGGCCCATGATACTGCCGGAAACAACGCCGCCGCCCCCGGACGCCCCGGCCTGATCGCCCATGGTCGGTACAACCTTGGAAAGGCGGTTGAGGGCCGGGGCATTGACGATGAATACCTTTTTGGTAACCGGCATCGCCGCGGACGGCATGGCCGTCACCGGATAAGGCATAGGTACAACGGCGGGACCAACTACGGTCTTGCAGACATCGGGTATGGATGAGGCCTCCTGGCCTCCCGCAATAGTGGTGGCAAACATCTTCTCCCCCTTTTTTCAGCCGATATGGACGCTCCGGCCGTCTATCTTCACTTCCTCTTCCACGGCAACGGAAAATCTTCCGCCCCGGACATCCACTCCGGAAGCTGACTGAAGGGATATCCTTTCCGCCCTTGTATCATCAAGCCCCTCAATACGTCGAAAACAGTTCGTCAAGCGCTGTACCAACTGTTGCGCGGTTATATCAAGCCGGGTGCAGAAGGTTTCCACGCGCTGGGCGGACAGGAAAGCTAGTTTGCTTAACATCCTGAGGCTTCGGAATTTCACCCGCCCTTCGTCGCCACTGATCTTGATAAACGGCGCCTCTAAGGCAATGGCCTCGGCAGGGGCGATTTCTATCTGGCGGCCCTTTAATTTCAGCGTCCCGTCTTGTGCCGCCAGGGTTATATCTCCTTTTACGGAAAGCTTCAGCACCGGTTCTTGACTCATAAGGACATCGAGGATGAACATCCCTTCCGTTCCTGAATCAACGGCCAACACCAGGTCGCCGGACGCCGGTTGCACCATGCAGCCGCGTGAGCGCTGCGCCCAGCATAGCTTACTGTCAACCGTACGCAGAAGGATTTTCTCCCCCTCGGCATGCAGCACCGCGGCGGTAAACAGGGACACATCGGAGCCGTCCGTGGGCAGCGGCGCCGCCTTCATCGTGATAATATTCCGCATTTGCTTATCCTCCGTAATGTCTTTAATCCCTGCTGTTATCCAAAAGCGCCGGTAGCACCGGGTTTGTCAAGCCCACTGTCCTGTAAAATACCCGCTGCTGTTTCGCATCCGGAAGCGTCATGACGCCACGCCCCGCAAGGGAGAACACCAACGCTCCGCAGCCAGAAGTTCCGCATCCGTTTCCCGGACGCCGGTGAGATTCGCTCCGTCCCAGCGTATCTTGCTTTTTTCCACCCCATGGAGATTTACCCCTTCCATTTCGGCCCGGGAAAAATCGGCCCCTTCGAGGGAGGCATGAGCAAAATCGGCATACGGCAGCCGGGCGTCGACAAAGACCGCCTGACGGCAGGAAGCGCCGCAGAACAGCGACAGCTCCGCATTGAGACCGGTAAGATCGGCGCCGTCGAGGAGGGCCTTGGAAAAATTTGCGGCATACAATGCCCCGTGTGAAAAATCGGCGCCGTCGGCCCGCGCCTCATAAAATGAGGGACATTCTCCCTGTATATTTCCAAAGCCGGCGCCGGTCAGCACCGAGCCTGCAAAAGACGTCTTAGACAGATCAAGGCCGCGGAAATCCGCCCCTTTCAGACTGGCGCCGCTCATGACGGCCTGGATCAGACGGCATCCCGTCCAGGAAACACCGTCGAGGATAGCTCCTTTGAGGATGGCCATCTCCAGGTTGGCACCGGTAAAGCGGCACCGGGAGAGGTCATTGTCGGGCGCCGTCCAGCGGTAAAGATCCGCTCCGGAGAAATCAGTATTTTCAAGTTGACAGCTGCAGATCGCGGCGTCGGCCATAACAGCGCCCCGAAAATTCGCCCCGGCCAGTGAACAATTGGACAACAGGGATTGTGAGAAATTGCTGCTCCGGCAATCGCTGCCGGCAAGATCTGAATGTTCAAGCACGGTATGAATCCATACTGATTCCGGGGCCTCCGCTGCGCTCAAATTGACCCGGTCGAACCGGCAATTTGTCAGATCAGCTCCGTCAAGACGGGCTCCCGTCATATTAGAAGCGACAAACAGGCAACCGGCAAGCTTAGCTCCCGGCAGCCTCGCCTCCCGGAGATCGGCATTGAGAAAAACGACCCCCTCCAAGGAGAGGCCCGTCAAATCGGCCCCGGAGAGATCGGCTCCGGAAATCAACCCGTTCTCTATCAAGTTGCTGATATCTGCCGCCGTCTTCAATGAAAGCCCCCCTTGAGCGCCAGCAGTGTGCGCTGCATATTCGATCGATGCAATAATGTCTCCTTCAATTTTGCCTCGAAGAAATCCACTCCGTAGAGGTTGGCGTCACGGAGATCGACCTCTTCAAGGCGGGCCTTTCTCAGTGACCCACGGAAAAGATTGAGACCGCGGAGGTCGGAACGGATAAAAACGGCCTTCATAAAGCTTGTCTCACGGGCCGTGGCATTGAGCATACGGACATTTGTAAAGGCCGCCCTGCTGAAATCGCCGTAGTCGAGGGAGGCTTCCTCCAGGTCAACGTCAATGAATACCGTGCCCCCCAGCGACGCCCCGGTCAAATCCGCTCCCTTTAAGCACACATCCTTGAGAGTCGCCTCGGCGCCGCCTCTAATTCCCGATAGGATGGCGTTTCGAAAGTCCGTACCTGCCCCCCGGACGGCAAAGATCTGAATATTACATGCCCGGACACCGGTGAAAATGCCTTTGTCGAGAAGCGCACCGGTGCAGTCCGCATTGGTCAGCTCACCATTGCTGAAATCGGCACCCGACAGGTCGCTGCCCGTAAAATCGGTTCCCACGGCTCGGCATTCCCGAGTGTTGCACCCCTTCAAGATCGCCTTTCTTAACAGCGCCCGTGACAGATCCGCCATGCCGAGAGCGGCCCCGGCCAGATCGGCTCCCGTCCAATCACCGTCCTGCATATCCGTCTTTTCCATTCTTGCTTCACAAAAGACGGCGTCGGGACCGGTCGCCTCCGCCATACACGCCCCGGTCAAATCGGCTCCCCGGAAATCAGCTCCCCGGATGATCGCCCGCCGGAAGTTCGCCCCCCGCAAATCGGCGCCGGAGAAACAGGCGCCGGCCAGCATTGCTTCCTCAAAATCCGCGCCCGGAAGTTTGCAGCCGGTAAAATCTACCCCGGCGGCGTCGACCCCCCGAAGAGACTCGCCCCGGCGGAGTCGTTCCAAAATCTCTCCGGCGCTCAGTGAAAGCCCCGGGGCCGCTCCGTTGGCCGTCGCTATGACCTTGTCCGGGGCCCCAGCAGGCGCCGTAGCCGCGGCGCTGCCCAAAAGTGCAAGGCTCTGTTCGATTTCCCCGGCACTGGGGAAATCCACCGCCATTCCTTCCGGCAGAAAACCCTTGATGGTCTCTTCTTCAAGATGGGCAGCCGCCATTTTCCCACGCACCTCTTCCAACAAATCCCGTGTTTTATCGATCAGCTCCGACGGACTGGCGGGATTATCACCACCCGCAGACGGATCATATCTGGCTAAAAGCTCTTCCCGTGTCAGTCCCAGTTCTTTCAATTGCTTCTCGGTTTCCCCCTCCAGATCCGCGATGTCTTTCTCCAGCATATCCGCAGAAACCGGCCCTTCCGGTTCCGCTCCAAAACCATGCTTTTGTATCAGTTCTTCCCTGGTCATGCCCAGTTCCCGCAGCCGCTCCTCTGTTTTTGCCTCCAAATCGGCGGTCATGCAGGTCAATGCATCTGTTCCGGTGCTATCTTCTAAGGCATGCGGCGCCAAAGATGGGCCTGCCGCTGTTGCGATGGCCGGATATGCCGCCTCGGGGGCAGGGGCGGTCGTCGTCGCCGGCATTTCCGGCAGCGGCAGTGATTGCGGTTTCAGGGCTTCCTGAAAACGTTCGAAATAGTACGCCTCCGGTTGCGCCGCCTGGGCAAGGAACTCCCAGTCCGCCAAAAGATACGGGACGTCGTCCAGCTCCTCGTCGTTTATCGGCGCCAGGCCGCGATACAGGACAATTCCCTGCAGCTCCTGTGGATACAGCCACAGAGTTTCACAACGGTTCTTTATTTCCGAGAAATCCTCCCGCTTCCCACCGCTTTCAACCTTAAATATCCGCGCCCTCAGACCGGGGAGACACGATTCTATCCGGGCCCGCTCAGAGTGCATGTTTGTGATGACAAGCGCCTCGTTCCCCTGAAAAAAACCTGTGAGGCGCTGGTCTTGCGGGGCCGTGCTGAAGTAGTCCGGAGAGGCGCCGATAGGGAAGAACGGCCATTTTTCCGCCAGCCAGCTATCGTCGAAGCGCCCCAGGAGCGCCTGCCGCTGTGGCCAAGCCTCCGGATAAGGGGAGAAGGACGCCGGTAAGGGCTTTTCCTGCGGAGACGTTATCGTCTTGGCGGGATACTGCACATTGGGTAACACCCGGATACCATCCGCACCGGCGGCGAATCCCTTGCCTATGGGGTTGAAGGGGTAACCCGGTCCGCCAAAAGCGGTGGTGAAGTTGACAGGAATGTTGAGAAAAGGCTCCGGAGGGGAAGGAATCCCGCCGGCCTGCCAGTGGCGTTCGCCGGTAACCAGCAGGGTTTTTGTCACCGCCCCTGCCGCAACACGCACCTCCTGCCCCGCCGCCGGCTTTTTGTTCCAGGCGGCCCCATGGACGAGGAATTCCCCCTGGCGCTTCGGATAGCCCATGTCAAAGCCGGCGTTCCGGTCTAAATAAGCCGCTGCCGTCTTCCATAGCGCCGCCTCGGGGAGGAGTCTTGCGGTGGCTTCCGCATCCAGTGAAAAACACGCCATAACGCCCACGGAAAGATAGATGGCCCCATCGATCCGACAGGGATTCACCAGGAGGGCAAGGTTGTCCGGCTTGAAAACCTTCATCTTAGCCCACCTTCACAATGGCTCCGGAAAGCTCAACGATCGCCGGCGTCAAGATCAGACTGGACGACCCGACTTTCACTTGACCGACGCTGCCCTGGATCAGGAAAGGGCCCTGACTCTTTACGACCACCCCCGTTTTTCCCTGGATACCGGCCATGGTATCGGCGTTCACAGCGATCATGGCTCCCGTGGCCGTAATTCCCGCCTTGGAAACGTTTACGGAGTTCAAAGCCGTCATATCGCTGGCCAGGACGCCTCCTGCAAGGTCGAGAGACAGGAATCCTCCGTCTGGATTGGCGCTCATTCTGACCCCCAGCACATCCAGCTCCAGGGAGCCGATATAACTGGCAGAGGGCGATGTGTATTTAACGGTATTTACGTAACTATTTTGAATTTTGGCCATTAGCAATGTAAGGGCAAGAGAGCCGGCAGCGATGCCCATCCTGACTTCCGGTTCTGCATGGAGGATGGCCGCGGTGCAGCCCGCAGCGGTAGAGGCGACCGTAACGGCCAAACCAACGAAAAAGGCCTTGGTGAGGGCTTCGTAAGCTAACGCAAAGGGCGGCAACATCCCACCCCCGATAGCAACGCTGGTTTTCGATCCGATAATGCACTTATCGCTTACATTGAAATATTCCTGAACGGACAGCCTTGAGATTTTCCGGGCGCTGTATTCCGATCCGCCCCAGAGGTATTTTCTTGCGTGCGGCCCCGCCGCCACGGCCATATCGGCGGTAACGGCAAAGGAATTCTTCACTCCCATGGCGAGGGCGCTGTGATTCCCCAGAGATATGGAACTGTCGGCAACTAGGGATAACCGGTTCACGGCCTCGTTTGTCGTGATGTCGATCCCGCTCACCGCCTGTCCCACTCTGACCCGGCTCATGTTTTCCTGGACGTGTTGTATATCGGGCGCGGCGACGCCGAAGGCCTTAAGGGGGGTGGATGCGGCCAAGATGATCTCCCCCTTTTCACCATCATCCCTGAGCTGGACGGTCTGGTCGCCGCTGGCCGTCCACAAACCGATTCCCTTGCCTTCCAGCTGGCCGGAAACAACCCCGGCCCCGGCATCTGCGGCGTCCTTCATATCAAGGCGGTTGCCCGCGGCGGTGCTCAAAGAGGCGAAGGTCTCCCCTTCCTGATCCCCCAGGGTGAAGGTATTATTACCGGCTGTCCGGAGGACGTTCTGCTCCTGATTGACTGAGGTTACAACGGAACGGTGCGTAGAGTTGGGTAAGGAACCGGCGATGTAGGGCAGGTCGGGATCACCGTCCCGGAACATTATATGCACCTCCGTCCCTTTGTGGAGGGGAAAGTGCATCCCGTATTCATCTCCGATGTAAGGGGAATTCATTCTCATCCAGGCGGAACCCTTGCCGTCCGGCCTGCGCTGCCCCAGAGTGAGAAAGCGTACTTTGTATTCCCCCTGCTCGTTCAACTCCGCATATTGACCAGTTCCCTCGCCGTCCGCGACAGCGGGGAGGGAACCGTGAATTTTCGGACGGATAGTACGCCGTTCCGGCCGGAACTGGAGAGAGGCAGGTATAAGGGTAAAACAGTTCCGATAGTTTTCTTCGCTTTCAGCGGGCAAAAGCGTATCATCCAGGCCGCTCAGGAAGGCCCGGTGTTGTACCCCCTTATGAGATATTTCCGTGACAAGATATTCCTGGTTCCATTCATCCCGGTAATGCCCCTCAAGCCGGAACCAGGACCCGGCCTTGAGGCCGCCGGCGGAACTTTCCCCGCAATAAAGCCGCTCCCGGCAAAGCAGTTTTTCGGCGCGTATCATGGCCAATCTGTTTCCCGCCTCCGGCGTCTCATAACGCTCATCGGCAAGTACGATTTCGCCGCTGCCGTCGCTTTTCACCTCCACGGACACGGTGAGGTCGAGGGTAGATTTGCGATAGTTGAAAGCCCTCATCACCAGACGGGCGGGTATAATCCGGCGGCGCATAGAGAGTACGGGAATCGTCGCTTCCCCGTCATCTTCCTTTCGCAAGGCCTCTTCATTATAGTAGAGTGTCTTGACAAGGGGTACGTGCGCTGTCCGGTCATCGACGATTACAGCCATTTCCCGGTCTTCCCTCGTTTCGAAGAAGTAGTATATCCCCTCGCCTTCCATGAGCCGGGCGGCAAAATCGAGATATGATTCTTCATACTGGCAGAAAAATGGACAGGGCGCATAATCCCTGTGAAGGCGCATCTCATATTCCGATGCCAAAACGCCGCCGTCCTGAAAAACCCGGGCGATAACTTGGGGAAGCGTTGAGTTATCCAGATAAACCTCGGAGCGGAAACTCCCGGCAAGCTTACTTAAATTCGGCATGAGTACGGCCCGGCAATATTGCATGTTCGAGATGCGGCGCAGTTCCTCGATTTCAACTATCAATCCGCGGTATATCGCCTGCTCCCCGGAAAAGGCGCCGGAAATGGCGAAAACAGCCTCATGATTGAGGAGATTGTCGATTGTCTGCCCGGTGCAGACGAATTCGATCTCGAATCTGTATAGACGTGATATTTCTTCTGTCCCTGTGAAGCGGATCACCGTCAGGGCGTCGGCCGGGCACACCGGCGATGTAAGGGAATAAGTTCTCCCGCTCGAGGGTTCAATATTGTTTGCCGCCATAAAACTAACCTCCCGATGTTAAGGGGTAAACTCTTTTCAAACCTCCGGAAACGCCTTACACCCTCGCAGAAAGGCCGAGGACAGTCAAAAATCGGCGGTTCCCGCGATAAAGCTTGATCACCTCCGATAGAGACGGACCATCAGGGCTTTCGTTCCCGACGATGTTATGCTTAACAAGCCACTGACCGGCCCATGCCTCGGCGTCTTCAGGACCGGCCTCAGAAATAGCCAGCAAGGCCAGGGCTTCCCGCTGATTAACCGTTACACCGTCCCCGAGGGTCCGTGAGGCCAGGACGACAGTCGCCTGACCGGAGAGCCGGTGCTTGATACAAGCCGTATTATATGAGGAAAGCTTAAACGGAGCGGCGTCTCCGTCCCGATCCTTTACAGAGACAGCAAATGGTCTGACCTGCTCCAGGGCTGCCATCCATGCCAGGGCGGAGAGAATTTCCCCTTCACCGAACCCGGCAAACACAGGATCGGCAAGGAGCGTGGCCAACGTCAGGGCATTGCCGGCAAGGGTATCCGCACTCTTCTGAAACAATGGACCGTCCAGATTTATGGTTGGAAAACCGGGAATGTTGAAGGAAAATGCGAACCCCTCCCGGGAAAGATGGGAACCGAAGACCATCTCCATCGGCAGAGACGCCCGGCAATCCGGAGCGGGCGGTGTGGATCGGATAAATACATCCCGGCGGAAAAACGGCAGGCGTACCATATCCTTCCATGCTTCGCAGAATTGCAGCCCCCGTAGGCCGGAAAATCTCTCCTGCATATTTATCGGCACAGTCAACTGGGTATAGTTCGCTGCCAGAGGCAGTGTTCCCGCGTAGTGCAAACCTATTCCTTCCATAGCACTGCATACCTCGTCGAAATAGTGCGGCTGAGGCGTCGTCCGGAGCAGCGCCATGTCGAGAGTTTGGGGATCGAAACGGCGGATGCTGTCCACAATTGCCCCGGTCATAGGGGAAAGCTGAAAAAAAGCGCCGCCTTGTTCGCGGAGGAACTGTAGTTCCGCAAAACCGCGTTGGATGTTCTCCAGGCGGTCCCCAGCCCTATCAGCGGCGGCACGAAGAAATGCAACAACGGGCTCCATGAGCAAAGTCGCATGAGGAGTTTGATAAGAAGCCATCACCACACCGCCCTGCTTCAGGCATCGGGCGGTAAAAGCGAGGATCTCCCGCCGGCTGTCGTAGTCAACCCGCGAGAGCGTGCCGGGTAGGGCAAGATAGTCCAGAACGGGGATATTCAGGGACGGGAGTTCCCGCATGGAACATATGAGGAAGGAGACATTCTTAAGTCCAGAGTCCGCCTTCAAGGCCTCGGCGTCGGCAAGGAAAGCCGGATCGGGTTGCACCCCGAAAAAAAGGCCGTCCGGATTTGCCGCCGCCAATGTCAACAGATCACTTCCGTCCCGGCAATCTATTTCACAATAGGTAAACCTGCCCCCCAAGTTTGGCACGGGATAGCCGTTTATGGCACAAACATAATTGAGCACCCAGGGGCTTGTCTGTTCGCGGAAAAGGCTCGGATCCAGTTCGGGAATACTACTCCGGTGGGAATAAGAGTTTGCGGAATTAGCGGAAGTATCTGCCATCGGTTGCTCTCCGAAATTACAGCGGGCAGGTCGTGGCAACTGCTACATTACATCCTTTACCTATCCCGCTTCGATCTTACTTTTAAAAATGGATTTAAAGGGCGTCATTGCTGGATTTTTTATAAGTTAACCAGGTCACCTTGTCAACGGATTTCTCTCCTGCCGGTCAAGAACAGTTGTGGCAGTTGCTCTGATTGCCTGCGAACATCGTGAATAATTAAATGAATCTATTTCTTCCTCAGTTCCACCGCCCAGGAAGAAATTTTCTTGTCTCCCCGTAAAAGGCATCCCCGATTAGAATAGAGGTCGTCGTCGATGAGACGCCAATATTCCGTGCCCTGGAAGGCGCTGTCCTCAGAAGCAAATATGGAGATGATGGAATCATCAACGATAATGAAGCTCCCCAGCATCTTTCCCAGGGCCGGGTTCTCGGAGATCCAGGACGTCCGTTCCTGCCCGCGTTCCAGGGGGACAATCTCGTAACGGGTTTTATATTCCACCTCATGATCTCCCTGCAGGGTTATCCGGGAATCATTAATCCACAGCCCCTCCGTATGGGTTATCTTTGTTTCCCCCGCCACCGGATGATACCGCCCCTGATCGTCAATATATACTCCCGTGGCGCTCCAGATGTTTTCTTCAAAAAGAAAAGGTTGATAAATCATGTCTCAATTACCTTTTGATGGAAAAGTTTCTTCAGGGAAAGACTCTAAGAAATGAATCGTTGTGAGTCAAGGAGAGAAAAGGGGTATGACCATATTACATCTCCTTGACATAGAATCTAAAATCGGTAATGAACACCCCTCAGCAAGCTTCGGGGAGTTTACCCTGAAAGATTAAAAAAGGCTCAGTTGTCAATATTGCTAAGCGTAACATCTGTTTGCGCGAATTGCTCCTTATTGACTTCGAATCGATTTGAAAGGATTGTACGCATGAACATTATTGTTTCCGGATCACTTGCATATGACAGGATTATGGACTTTCCAGGACGCTTCTCCGATCACATCCTGCCTGAGAAAATTCACATTTTGAACGTCTGCTTCCAGGTAAACGGCATGAAGGAAAAATACGGCGGCACCGCGGGTAATATCGCCTATTCCCTCTCCCTGATGGGTGAAAAGCCCATCATCTCTTCCGCTATCGGCCATGATTATGAAAGGTACTTCGCATGGTTGGCAAAGAACGGGATCGCAACTGAAAACATCAAAATCATAGCAGACGAATTCACCGCCGGCGCCTATATCACCACCGACCAGTCGGATAACCAGATAACCGGGTTCAACCCCGGGGCCATGAAATATACATCGGCATTGGACTTTGACAAATTCCGTCCCAAGGATACGATTGTTATTGTCTCTCCCGGTAATCTTGAAGACATGATTAGTTACCCCCAAGCCTGTAAAGTCAGAGGAATCGAATATATCTTTGACCCCGGACAATCTTTGCCCATGTGGGACGCAAAAGATCTGATCCAGGCCATAAATGGTTGCGGAATCCTCATCGTCAACGATTACGAGCTGGACCTGATCATAAGCAAGACCGGCTTGAACAAGGAAGCCTTGCTGAGCCTGACAAGAACGATCATCACCACCCGGGGAGAGTTTGGTTCCCAGGTTGCCACGCAGGGCAGCGAAATCTGCATTCCCCCCGTCAAGGCAAGGAAGGTTGAGGACCCGACGGGGGCCGGCGATTCTTACCGGGGCGGCCTGATCAGCGGTCTGGTCAAGGGTAAGGATATTGAGGAATGCGCCCGGATGGGCAGCGTCTGCGCCTCCTTTGCCGTTGAGTCCTACGGTACCCAGGAATACAGTTTCACTATTGATGAATTTAAAGAACGACTAAACGGCTGACCGGCATTTTTCCGGTCAGGCTTAATAAGGAGAACCATGAAAGCAGAAGATGTTAAACGGATATTGATTGTTGGCGCCGGGACCATGGGAAGCCAGATCGCCTGGCAGTTCGCCGTTCATGCCTGTGATATTGTCATCTATGACATAAAAAAAGAAGCCCTGGCAAAATCATTGACCTTGATAGGAAAAATGGCGGCCGGATTGGTTCGCCAGCAGCGCCTCACCCCCGAGGATGCCGAGGCGGCGATCGGGAGAATAACCACGACCGTCGTTCCCGAAGCAGCCGCGGCGGATATCGATCTGGTGAGCGAATCGACCCCGGAAGATCCCGTCCTGAAAGGGGAAACGTTTTCCCTCTTTCACCGCCTCTGCCCGGAAAGAACCATCTTCACGACCAACACCTCGACGTTGCTTCCTTCCATGTTTGCCGCCGCCTCGGGACGGCCTGATAAGCTGCTGGCCCTCCACTTCCATGATCTGCGGGTGACCAATGTCGTGGACATCATGCCCCACCGGGGGACGGACGAGGAAGTCGTACAACTCGTCCAGGACTTCGCCAAACGGATGGGATTGGCTCCCATCATGATGAAAAAGGAGAGCAGCGGCTATATCTTCAACGCCATGTTCGGCGCTCTCCTTTTATCCGCGCAAACCCTAGCGGCAAATCAGGTCGCTTCCGTCGAAGACATCGACCGGGCCTGGATGGGGGTCATGAAAATGCCGATTGGACCTTTCGGGATGATGGACAGCGTCGGACTGGACACAATCTGGAAGATTACCGATTACTGGGGGAGAAGGAGTGGGAACGAGCAGCAGCTTAGGAATGCCGAGCTTCTGAAGGAGTATGTGGAACGGGGCGAGCTGGGACAGAAATCAGGAAAGGGATTCTATGACTACCCGCAACCGTCGTTCATAGAGCCGGGGTTCATCGAGGGGAAATAATTCTGACCCGCTTACGATTGAACCTGGATGTCGATTGTCCCTTCATTTAGAAAAAGCACTGCATTACAGGCCTCCTCCGGCAGGATGAAGACGAGTTCCTCCAGGCTGGTTGTTCCGGCCTCCATCTGCGCCAGCAGGTCTAAGGGGTTATGGTTGAAGGCCACCTGGCAGGAAGGTGGGTCCTGGAGATCTGACTCCCGCGGCGGGGCATCCATAAGCTCCTCGGAATAGCCGAAGTAGCTGATGATGTCCGCGGCGATGCTTCCCAGCGGGGAATTGCCCCTTTCCGCGAAGAGGGTTGCAGTGAATTCCACCTGTGTTTGGGTAAGGTCCTCGGAAGGGTGGGATGCAAGCCAGTCAGCGAAGCGCGCGAACACCTCTGCGGGCGATATTTCCAGGGCCTCCATGATGATGCCGAACCAGGGCACGGCCTTGCCGTGGTTGTAGAAGACATCGCAACCGTGAGCGACCCGCGCGGCCAGGGCCATGTCCTCCCGGCTGAAGGTCGGTGAGGCGATCACCTGATAGGGGTTGCACGTCTCGTGCTCCAAATGCAGAACCGGTGCGGTTACCGCCAGGCGGGTGCCCGGAAGGACGGAGAGGCGGAAGACGTCCACGTGATTGGGAACGAGGCTCATGGCGAAATCCAGGCTTGCCCGGAAGCCTGCCAGGGAGTCGCCGGGTAATCCGTAGATGAGGTCGAAGCCGTAGGTGACGCCGGCGTTGTGGAGGAGGAGAATCCTGGCCTCGAAATCTGCGGGATCGAAGCTGCGGCCGATGTTACGGAGCACTTGGTCGTGGGCGCTCTGCAGACCGATCTGCAGGGAACACCGGATGGCTGCAAAGAGCCCGGCCATTTCCGGATCGATGAATTCGCTGCGGACCTCGAAAAAGAAGTGGATATCCGGCGCCTTCATTGCGATAAGGCGCAGCACCCGCTTCGCGTTGGCCTTGTGGTAGTTGAAGGTGGGGTCCAGGACGTAGACCTCGGGGATTCCACTGGCGGCGAAGAGATCCAGCTCGGCTTCCACCCGCTCCATGGGAACCCTGCGGATTCCCGCTGCGCCGCGGGATTCGAAACAGAAATCGCAGGTGAAGGGGCAACCACGGGACAATTCCCAGAGTGCGCCCCCGTAGTCGGCCGGTCTCAGCGTGCCATCCAGGAAGGGAGAGGGGAGGGTGGCGAGATCCTTCACGGGGATCGGTCTTGCGGAGGCGGCGATCTCTTGGGGTGTGGCGCCTTTAAGGATGCGGCCCAGGGTCGCGACGATCAGTTCCTCCCCTTCGCCTGCCAGGACGAAATCCATTGCGGGATCACTCAAGACGCCAACTTGATCTGCCGTGGCTTCGGCCCCGCCTGCAAAGATGACGAGGTCCGGTCGCCGCTGTTTCAGGAGCGCGGCAATCTCCAAGGCCAGGTCGCGGTTCCAAATGTACATGGAAAACCCGACATAGTCCGGATCCGATGCGAGGATTCGGTGCGCGCATTCGGCCGCCGGTTGATCCAAAAAGAGATCCAGGATGCGGGTCTGAACCTCCTCCCCGAAAGTCCTCCGAATTACCGCTGCGAGCATGGCGGGTCCCAGCGGCACGGCCCGGGTAGATGCTTTGATGTGGATCGCCGCCAGGACCAGCTTCATGGTTCCGCCTGCTTGGAATACGATGAAGCCCCATGTCTATTCTGAACAGAACCATCAGAAAACATAATGATGATTTCCACTTATTATCTGATCCCTGCAAGTTGAAAACTTTTTTCCCGGAATAATCTCAGGCAGGCATCAACCGCATCTGCATCATAAAGGGTTCCCTTATTGTTTTCAATCTCCTCCAGCGCCGCATTTAATCCCAGGGCGGGACGATAGGGACGATGGGAAGCCATGGCTTCCACAACATCCGCCACGGCAAGGATACGGGCCTCAAGGAGAATCTCCTCGCCTTTAAGATTTCTTGGATAGCCTGAGCCGTCCATCCGTTCGTGGTGCTGATAGACCATCTCCGCCAGGGGCCAGGGGGATTCCACATTCTTCAGCATCTCGTACCCCTTCTTGGCATGTTGCTTGATCAGGGGAAGCTCGATTTCAGACAAAATTGTCGGCTTTGCCAATATTTCCGCGGGTATGGATAGCTTCCCGATGTCATGAATGGAACCGGCCATCCTGATGCCATCGATTTTATCCAGGGAAAGTCCCATCTCGGCGGCAATGGCGCGGGCAAGGTCAGCGGACCTGCTTTGGTGACCGGCGGTGTAGGGATCTCTTGATTCCACGGCAGTCACCATGACCTGAATGATGGTGCCGAATGCCTTTGTGAGGCTGTCAAGGGCGTCTTGGAGTTTTTCCTCAGCCTGCTTGCGCTTGGTGGTGTCCATGGTGTTGCCCAATACTGCCGACCTCCCCCGATAGGAGATGGGGGTGACCGTTTCCGTGAGCCATTTTACATGATTGTTCTTGTCCACGATCCGGTATTCATAGGGGGCTGTCAGTTCACCCGCCAGCATCTTTCTGGACTTTTCCCGAACCATCTCCCAATCATCGGAATGGACAAAATATAGTACCCGTTCACCGATCAGCTCCATTTCCGGATAGCCGGAATACTTTAATATGCGGGGATTTACAAAACAGAGGCGGCTGTCCTGTGCGATATACACCCCCATCTGGGCATTGTCCGCCATGGTCCGGTATTGTTCTTCCACAAGTTTTCTATCCGTGACGTCGCGGACGATGCCGCGGAATCCCCTGCGATGGCCTTCCTCATCCCGCAACAGGGAGGCGGAAAATTCAATCGATCTTCTTATGCCGTTCTGGGTGAGAATATCCCATTCAAATCTTTTAAGAGGGTTCCCTGTTTTGTACATCTGATTGTAGGCTCGATAGACTCTGTCGGCGGTTCTTTCATCAGCGGCGTAGCGCCGGTAGTTTGAGCCTATCAGCTCATTCCTGCCGTACCCGAAGATCTTGCAGAAGGAGTCGTTGCAAAATGTGAAGTTTCCCGCAAGATCAACCTCCTGATAACCGTCTTCGATCTCATCAAGAATAGTCCGGTATTTTTCCTCGCTTTGTTTCAGCGCCTCCTCGGTCCGCTTGCGGTCTGCTTTCGATTGTTCCAGCTCCTGGATTTTCTGATTTAAAAAGGCATTCTCTGCGATCAGTTCTTGATATGTTCTTGATGGACCTGTCATCTTGTATGCATCTCCTGTTGCTACTTACGGCGCCGGCCGGGAAAAAATAGTCGAGATTTGTTACGTGATATATTACGTCGCGGACACTACCGAATATCCATTGAGATGTCCAATAGAAAGTGCAACGGACCCCTTTCCATTCACCTGCTGCCATCGCCGGCATACTCCTGACATCGATGGCCCGGGCCGCCAGGGATGGTCAACCGATGGTGCACCCCATTTTTGAGGTAAATTTTAGTAAGTAGCTATATATATTAGATAAAATTCAGAAAAAGTCCCTACGCCCTACTGCTGCATTAGGTTCCGTTTTCACTTAATTATATCATATAGTTAAGACCTATCTGATTAAGATAATATTTTTAAGGTTGTTAAAAACTGGTCCCTTCGAGTTGATACCCTTTTTCCCGGAACAATCTCAGACAGGCAGCAACCGCATCCGTGTCATAAAGGGTTCCTTTATTGTTCTCAATCTCCCCCAGGGAACTCAGGCGCATTTGATTTGGAACAAAAAATATCGTGATTCCGAGCCGCTACAATTAATTAGCCAAGTGCTGACAGTCCTTTACGATCAATGAGATCAAGAAGCCGCTGTGCGGGGCCACTTGGTTTTTTTAGCCCATACTCCCATTGCTGCACCGTTGTTTTGCCGATGCCGAGTATGGTAGCAAACACGGCTTGGCTAACATGGTTAGCTGTACGAATGCGCCGGATGTCTTCCGGCTGGAATGGCCGTTGCGGTGGCAAGCAAAGCGCATCTATCTTGCGCATGGTAATTTCGTCCATAGCTCCAACCTTGAACAAGTCACGTGCCATTTCGTTTGCAATGTCAAGTATTTCACTCATGATGTTGTACCTCCCATATCGAGCCGCTCGTCAACAGTTCATCAACTTGTCTATCGGTTGCTGAAAGAAAAGACTCAGCAGCTAAACTTAAAGCAGCTTCTTCCCTGTCTGAAATGTTCGCCCTGTCAGTCTTTGCAAAGGCGTAAAGAAATATGATTCGTTCCGAGTTTGGCTTTTTATATCCTACGATTGTTCGATATCCTCCACGTTTACCGCTGCCTGTCCGTGCTAAACGTTTCTTGAACAGGCAGCCGCCAAGATCGGCGTCATAGCTCCCTGCGGCAATTTCAACCGCTGCGTTGTACAAGTCAGAGTCCCGTATATCCTCTCTACGCGCCCGGCGGTTGAACCATTTGTTTTTAAACACTCGCATTGAGTATAAATGTATCACTTAGTGGGACAGTATGCAAGTCTTTTTTGGCTGAATGGGCAATCGATCAGTTAAAATATGAGCCGAGTCAGAGCTTGCTGCTACCTACAACTGTTGAGTGGTGGGCAGTGGTCAGGGCTGATGATTACGGATCGAGATGTTCTTGATTCTATGTTTCAGAACAAACCCTGTCCTTCCCATTTTTTTTCGCCAGGTACATAAGTTGGTCAACACGGTTTACGAAGACCTTCGTGTCTTCCTGCGGCTTATACTGTCCAAGCCCGATGCTCACCGTCACATGAACATTCCCTTGACCCGGCGCCGGAGAGAAGGTCTCCTTCTTGAATTCAGCTCTGATTCGTTCCGCAGTAATGACGGCATCCTTGCTTGTTGTCATGGGGAGAATAATCGTAAATTCTTCGCCCCCATAACGATAGGCGGAATCTGTCTGGCGGAGGCATCTTTTCACCACCTGACCGAGTCGTGATAAGACTTGATCTCCCTCGACATGGCCATAAGTGTCATTGAACTGCTTGAAATCGTCAAGATCGAGAAGGAGAAGCGTCAGGGGCTGTTCCTCATAGCGGTTTACGCGATCGATCTCCAGTTTTAGCTGATGATAAAAATACCTGGAATTATAAAGCTGGGTGAGGCCATCGATAATGCTGAGTTCACGGTATCTCTTTTCACTGTCCTTGAGCAGCGCTTCCATTTCTTTCCTCTTGGTAATGTCGCGGCCGACACCGAATCTGCCGGTCACATTACCATTACTGTCGCAAAGATTGGACGTTAGAAACTCGACGGCAACCAACTTCCCATCCTTATCAAGTATTTCTGTTTCATAGGGAAGAGAGGGGGCGCCCCTGACTCCTTTCTTGAACCTTTCGATGATGGTTTTCCTCTCACCCGGAGCTATAATTATGGTGAATGGCTGACCGATGAGGTCGGAAAGGGAATAGCCGGTGGCTTTTTCAAAATTTGGATTTACATAAGTAAATAACCCCTTCCTGTTCACCATGAAAACAAAATCATTGGTAGATTCTACAAGGGTCCGGTATTTAAGTTCGCTCTCTCGCAGCGCTTCCTCCATCCGCTTGCGGACGGTGATGTCGCGAATGATGCCGGCTACGCCGATAACCTTGCCTTCGATGATTACTGGAAACTTTGTTGTCTCAAATACCTTGTCGCCTACCGACTCACTGGCGGTAATGACGCCCTTCTGACGAATAGCCTGCAGGTCACTTGCCCGGCAGGCACGGGCTGCTTCTTTGGGCATCAGGTCATCGTCGGTTTTTCCCAGAATATTATCTTCTTTACGTCCAAAAAAGGCGATAGTGGCTGTGTTGACCATTTGATACATGAGATCCGCATCCTTTAAAAACAGCAGATCCGAATTGGCGTCAATGAACAAGCGCAGATGAAGCTGCGAAAGCGCCAGCGTTTCTTCCGTCCTTTTGCGGTCGACGATATCGCTCAGCACGATACGGCAGACGGGCGTGCCGTCGGTATCCTGCGCGGCAGTGGTTTCCAATCGCGCCCAGAATGCTGTCCCATCCATTTTTATCATCCGCAGTTCGTATCCCTGCGACTCACCGGCTTGATTTTCGCTTGTCGGTGGTGTTTCAAGGAACTTTTTGTCGTGGAGGTAGTGGATGTCTTGATCTTCCGGAAGGATAAAGCGGCTGAAAGGCTGCTTGACCAGCGCGCTACGGACCGTGCCCAGCAGGTTAGCGGCAGTGAGATTGGCCTCCAGGATCAGTCCCTTTTCGCTGCAGGTGATATACCCGATCGGCGCCAGGTCGTAGAGGTCGAAATACCTCGACTTAGAAGCTTCCAACTCCGTCTGGGTCCGACGCAACTCCTCGTTCTGAATCTCCAGTTCGATCTGGTGGACCCGCAGCTCGTGGAGCGTCTGCCGCGTTTTTTCAGGTGAGAGCGCCTCCAGGCTTTTCTGCATCCGGACGGTTTTCTTTCGGACAATATTCTCCGCCTGCATGCGCAAATCCGCTGTCTGTCTTGAAGGGATCTCTTTTTCAGTCACGTTCTTGCCCTTTCGGATCATTGGTTTTCAACCACAAAAGCTGCGTCTGCTGCATCGTTTCAGTGTATGGACTGTCATAGATGCGGGGCACCCCATTTTTTAGTTAAATTCTATTAAGTAGCTATATATATTAGATATTATATAGAAAAAGTCTCTACTCCCTACTGCTGCATTATGTTCCGTATTCGCTTAATTATATCATATAGTTAAGACCTATCTGATTAAGATAATTTTTTTAAGGGTGTTAAAATCTGATCCCTTCGAGTTGATACCCTTTTTCCCGGAACAATCTCAGACAGGCATCCACCGCATTTGAATCATAAAGAGTCCCTTTATTGTTCTCAATCTCTGCCAGCGCCGCATCTAATCCCAAGGAAGGACGATAAGGCCGGTGGGAAGCCATGGATTCGACCACATCGGCGATGGCAAGGATACGGGCCTCGATGAGTGTCTCTTCCCCTTTGAGACCTCTTGGATAGCCGGAGCCATCCATCCGCTCATGGTGCTGGTAAACAATCTCCGCCAGGGGCCAGGGGGATTCCACATATTTCAGCATCTCGAATCCTTTTCTTGCATGCTCTTTAATCAGGGAAAATTCGAGATCAGACAATTTTGTCGGCTTGACCAATATTTCCGCCGGGACGGATATTTTCCCGATGTCATGAATGGTCCCCGCCATGTGAATGCCTTCAATTACCTCCTGGGGAAGCCCCATCTCTATCGCCATAGCGCGGGCAAGATCGGCGGAGCGGATCTGATGACCGGACGTATAGGGATCTCTTGTTTCCACGGCGGCTACCAAGACCTGGACAGTTGTGCTAATTGCCTTCCTGAGCTTTCGCTCACTTGCGATCAGATCCAGCTCCGCCTGCTTGCGCTTGGTTATATCATTAAATAAGATCCCCACTTTTTGGCTTCCGTCCCCGTTGATGCGGAAAGCATACACATCATAATACCTCTGCATAGCATGGGCTGGGTTCTGAAAGCGAATGGCTTCGCCCGTTCGGGCCACTTTCCCGTAGATTTCAAACCAATGAGCGTCATGATTGGGAACCATCTGGCGAATCGTCTTGCCCAATGCTTGTTGAAGTCCCGTCTGCTTCTCGAACGCCGGATTGATTTCCACAAAGCGGTAGTCAACCGCTTCGCCGTCTGGATCATATAGCATTTCGACAACGCAAAAGCCTTCATCCATAGCCTCGAACAGGTCGCGATACCGCTCCTCGCTGACCCGGAGCACATTCTCCGCCTGCTTGCGGGCGGAGATGTCTTTCATTACGACGCGGCACTCGGGAACCCCGCCGGCGTTCCGCACGGTGGTCATAACCAGCTCTGCCCAGAATGTCGTTCCGTCCTTTTTCACCATCCGCAGTTCATACGCTTGCGGCTCCTCCGCATCGAAGAGCTGTTTGCGGTGCAGGTAGTAGCTGTCTCTATTATCCTCGAGGATAAATTGGGAGAACGGCCGCTTGGTCAGATCGCCTCTCTTCACGTCCAGCAAAAGAGCAGCGGTGAGGTTGGCCTCTAGGATAAGCCCTTCTTCGCTGACGGTGAAATATCCGATAGGCGCCAGCTCGTAGAGGTCTAAATACCTCGACCTTGAAGCTTCCAACTCCGTCTGTGCCCGGCGCAACTCATCGTTTTGAATCTCCAGCTCGATCTGGTGAACCTGTAGTTCGTGGAGCATCTGCCGCGTTTTTTCAGGTGAGAGCGCCTCCAGGTTCTCCATCCCGGCGGCCTTTTCCCGTATTTTGTTCTCCGCGCGCCGGCGCAGGGCGTTGCCTTGCAGTGGGATTATCTTTCCTTCCGTCATAGCTCAGATCCCTTCTGTGATGACTCCATCAACTGATAACCAATGCCCCATCGGCAAAACAAGCATAAAAATGGTCGATAGCAAATAACAAACAATAACAAGTATTTGAAGGTTATGAAATTTTCATAACCTTTAAATCGATAAGGATTGCTTCTCCCTTGATCCCCCGGTGGAATCCGGAACCGTCAAAACACTCCCGATGCCGGACGTATCCGTCGCAGAAGCGGCTTGTCCGGGCTTGCTATCCTTGTTTTTCATTCTCCTCGCTCTTCCTTCGATCGGACTTTGATGCTTTCGCCCGTTCCGTTGTCGCAATGGCATACATCTGCCCGGCATCATTCATTAACGCGGTGGAGGTCAACCAGACATCCACGACAGAACCATCTTTGGCAATTCGTTGGGTATGATAGGGCTCTATAA
>Ga0247840_10000444_pt1 | contig 86158 bp, 87 predicted proteins | sample LaCruzMarch2015__FD_192404 | JGI IMG/M metagenome (GOLD analysis project Ga0247840, IMG submission 192404) | Freshwater microbial communities from meromictic Lake La Cruz, Castile-La Mancha, Spain - LaCruzMarch2015_17m | ecosystem: Environmental > Aquatic > Freshwater > Lake | place: Spain... | reverse complement strand
AGCTGTAAAGGGATCGGTATTTTGGTACTGTAAGACAAAACTATCGATATATCGATCTTTATCTTTTTTCACTTCTTCAAAACTTGGTAATACAATCGCTTTATCTGGATTAGGCAAAATCTTAGTCTTCCAAACAGTTCCTCTAATATAGGTAAGTTCTTCAATCGAAATATTGGCTTTTAATGCATTCGCTACTTCCACAATCGTATTCTCTGCCATACCATAAACCAAAAGATCCGCAGTTGAGTCCATCAAAATAGAGGATCTAACCTTATCATCCCAATAATCATAATGACTCATCCGTCTAAGACTGGCTTCAATGCCCCCAATAATGATTTGTGCTTTAGGAAAAGCCTTACGGATCCATTGACTATAGACGATGGTTGCTCGATCAGGTCTTTTACCCATCACTCCTTGATCCGTATAATAGTCCTTAGTCCGCCTGCGTTTATTGACCGTATAATGATTTACCATCGAATCGATATTACCTGCTGTCACTAAGAAACCTAGTTTAGGATAAGGGACTTGTTTTAGTAAATTATCGTCATGCCAATCCGGTTGAGCTAGAATCAAGATGCGATAACCATGCGCTTCTAAAACTCGACCAATAATTGCCGTACCAAAAGAGGGATGATCAATATACGCATCCCCGCTGACAAGAATAAAATCGATATCTTTATATCCTCGATGGTTTAAATCCAACTGATTGATAGGTAAATAGGTCATATTAAAAGTCGCTGAGGCGACTTAGTCAAGCACGATCTCTCCCAGTGCACTTCCGATAATTCCAGCCGCATTGGCTTCATCGGTATCGATATGCATGGCTGGGGCAAATTTATCACTGACTCTTACCACCACATCATGGTAAGTGGTTGATCTTTGATCAGTCATAATCTTTACGCTGATAATCTGAGTATTCTTAACACCATAATATTCAGCTGTCTTTGGATCTAAATGAACATGTCTTTTAGCGACAATTAAACCCTTAGCTAATACAACACTTCCAACTGGTCCAACCAAGGTAATCCCATTGGTATTATCAATCGAACCAGATTCACGGATGATGGCATCTAGACCTAAAGTTCTCGCATCCGTGAGTGATACTTCAACTTGTGAAGCACTTCTTACAGGTCCTAAAATGGTTACTCCCTTAATCGTATTCTTCAGTCCAACTAAGTCTACACGCTCTTCGGAAGCATATTGACCAGGTTGGGATAAATCCTTCTTAGGATGAAGTTGGTAGCCAGGACCAAAAAGAATCTCTAAATCAGTTTGGGTTACATGAAGATGACGGGCTGACACTTCAACTAATATTTTATCTAAGTTCATAGGTTTACCTCTTTTACATTATCATTATAATTTTTATTGGCTCAGTGTGCAATCATTAACCCTTTCTTTTGGGTCATTTACTATGAAACATGTATTAAATAGATTATAATCATTTTAGGAGGATTTACCTATGCCTTTAGTATCAACCAAAGAAATGTTTAAGAAAGCCTATGACGGCGGCTATGCGATTGGAGCCTTCAATGTTAATAATATGGAGCTTATCCAGGCCATCGTCGAAGCAGCCAATGAACTTAAGTCACCCCTTATCTTGCAAGTCTCATCTGGAGCACGCAAGTATGCTAAACCAGTTTATTTAACCAAACTAATTGAAGCTGCTATTTTAGATAGTGATATCCCAATTGCGCTGCATTTAGATCATGGAGATAGCTTTGAGATTTGTAAGCAATGTATTGACTCTGGTTTTACCTCAGTCATGATTGATGGCTCACATTTATCATTTGAAGAGAATATCGCATTAACGAAAGAAGTGGTGGCTTATGCCCATCCTCGTAATGTTACGGTAGAAGCAGAACTTGGTCAATTGGCTGGAGTAGAAGATGCGATTAATGTATCTGAGGAACATGCCCACTATACCAATCCAGATGATGTTGAAGAATTTGTTAAACGGACCAATGTTGATTCATTAGCAATTGCGATTGGAACCAGTCATGGAGCCTTCAAATTCAAACCAGGTCAAAAACCTCAACTACGTTTTGATATCTTAGCTGAAGTTTCAAGAAGACTGCCTAATTTCCCAATTGTTTTACATGGTGCCAGTAGTGTTTCTCAAAACTATGTTCAAATCATTCAAGCCAATGGTGGTAAATTACCAGATGCCATCGGCATCCCTGAAGAGATGCTTAGAGAAGCAGCTAAATCAGCTGTATGTAAAATTAATATTGACTCTGATTTACGCTTAGCGATGACTGCTGGTATCAGAGAAGTCATGGCAAGTAAACCTGAAGTATTCGATCCTCGTACTTATCTATCAGTAGGACGTAAGAATGTTAAAGATGTGGTCCTTCATAAAATCAAAGAAGTCCTTGGTTCTGAAGGTAAAGCTTAATCTAATAAAAAAGATGATTCTAAATCATCTTTTTATTTGTACATTAAAAAAGGCTCATAGAGCCTTTAAGTTATTAGTCGATACTTTCTGAATTGACTGAATATTTGCCATCTAATTTAGCGCCAGCTTCAACACTGAGACTTGCACTGATTAGATCGCCTTTAACAACGGCTGTACGCGCTAATACTACTGATTCTTGCGCTTTGATTTCGCCTGTTACTTTTCCAGATACTGTAACTGTTTTAGCTAAGACATTTCCAACGATAACCGTTGTATCATCAATCACTAAACGTTCTTCGCATTCAACATTGCCTTTGATTTCTCCGCCAACGAAATTAATAGATTTCCCTTTGACGTTTCCTTCAATAACACTGCCTTCATTGGTTTCAACATGGTCTTTACATACGATGTTACCGATAATTTTACCAGCAATTAGTAATGATGTTTCAAGTTCCATATCCCCTTTGATAACCATCGATCTACTAATAACTGCCCCTGCTTCTAAGTCCTCATTTGCTGTTCCAGCTGCATACCCTTCGTACTTCATAGTGTGATCCTCTTCTTCCTTTCGCTCTTCATGTTTTTTTGTTACGACTTCGATGGTTTTCTCTTCTTTACTCTTGTGCCAGAAACTTGCTTTTGGTTTAGCTGCTTCCTTAGGCTCACGAACTACTTTTACTAATTGTTGATCAACATCTTGAAGACTTAGGTCCTCTTCAGTTTTTAAAGGCGGTGTTAGAATATCATCATCCATAGGTTCAGCCTGAACTAAATGATCATCGATTGGTTCTTCAATCGTCGAAGAAAATTCACTTGAATCTACTAAAATTTCTTCTTCAAGCGGTTCATGAACTGGTAATTCTAAATTATCATTCAATGAATTCTCATCTGAACCGATTGTTTTCCTTTTTGGTACTGATTTGGTCTTCTTCATCCCTAATTCCCCATTTCTTAATATCAAAAACTCACAATAATCTATTATCAGTATACTCTTAAATCTCGACTTGTGAAACACTTTTTTCAAAAAAACTTTACATATTAGTGTAAAGTTAACATACAATGGGGCGACTGACGGGGCTCGAACCCGCGAATGTCGGAACCACAATCCGATGCGTTAACCAGCTTCGCCACAATCGCCATTAATACGCGTCTTTTATTCTAACCTAAATCAGCATAATTGTAAAGCAATTATGGTGTTTTAACATAACGATGATAGATCTCAAATAGACCATCATTTAGTAAGAATGGTTCAAATTCAAACTTAGGCATATATTGATGCAAAAGGTAAGAAAAACCTCCCGTTACAATTCGGGTTACCTTACCTTTAAGTTCTTTTTCTAAGCGTAAAGATAAACCCGTAATCGCATCAATATGTCCATAGAGTAAACCTGATTGCATGGCTAAGGTTGTACTCTTCCCAATCGCTTTAGATGGAATATCGAGAGGAATACTAGGTAAATGAGGAATAAAATGATTGAGGGCATCTTGACTTACTTTAATGCCGGGTATGATGATGCCTCCCTCAAACTCACCTTCTGCATTTAGAGCGCTGAGTTTAGTAGCTGAACCCAAATCAGCAATTACAATCGGCAGTTTGTATTTAGCCATTGCCCCAAAAGAAGTAGCAATAAAATCAGCCCCTATTTCATTGGGATTATCTAGTTTAATATTGAAGTCCTTAACTAAATCAGAACTACAACTAATCACTTCAACTTTTAATATTTCCTGCAATAAGGTATTGATATGAGCCGTTACTGAAGGTACCACACTACTCACAATCACCGTATCAAATGGATATTTATTTTTAAGAGGTACTAAATCTTTTATAATCCAATTCGTATAAAATACCATATTATTCTTAACCGTTTCAAAACGATCTGAATAGAATCTGGTTTTATCATCAGCATATAAGACTGGTACAATATTCGAATTACCAATATCAATTGTTAGTAACATGCCCTTATTATACCATTAAAACTAGTGGGGGGACACTAGTCTAATGGTCTTGAGAAGAGTTCAATAAGTGCTAATTTATCAATATTGAACAAAACAAGTTTAAAGGGGTAAGTGACTTCAATATGATAACGCGTCAGGTCATAAGTAATGGTGTAAGTACATATTTGACAGCGTACTGAACTCTGCTGAATCAATGTTTCAACATCCGCATCATAGCGATTTTGATGCTCAATAATGGATAAGATATTCTCCGCATATAAGCGGGCATTATTCTGACTTAAGATGAGTTGGGTAAAATTCATTCCCATTAAGACAAACATCATCCCAAACAGAAAGACTACATAGGTTTCAAATGCTCCTTTCATTAACTACTCACTGTCATCTGCTGCCATTGAGCTTCTAAAGTTTCTTGCATTGTAGTCTTGAATCCTTCAGAAAATAAAATCATTCCAGTTGCGATTACCGTAACAACCAATACCAATCCATATTCTTCAAAAAACGCCTTCATTTCATCACCTCCTTTCAAAAAGATTCATCATAATCTGCATCATCGCCGACATGAATACCAAACTTACCGCTAAGAGCGGGACTAGTCCCCACCATTGACTAACCAAGAGATGCTTACTCTTCTGAAATGATCGCTCTTGTCTAAGCCATTTAGAAGTTGCGACGATCATTCGATTAAAGTGATGATAACTATGTAAAGCACCACTATACTGATACCGATACATCCATTTCATGGCTCGCTGGATTTCAGGTAAATGATAATACTCTAAGAAAGTCATGTACTCCTCCAATTGATTGGGATGTAGACATAAGTGATCAACCATCGTTTGGATGTCTTCTTTCATACTCATTGGCGCTTGCGAGATCGATAACTGAAATGAGGTGAGGACAGTGTTATTTTGTAGAAGTACCTGCAACTGTCTTAAGTAAATGGGAAACTGGTAGCGCATTAATAATCGCTTCTGGATAGCCTTTTGTTTCAACCAGTAGTACTTCTGTTTATAGAGGATGATGGTTAATAAAAGTACTAACACATCAAGCAATACACTGGGTATAAAGGGGCTCAGTATCCATAGATATCGGGCACTCTTAACCACACTATAGCGTTTACTTAACCAAGCTTTTTGATCTTTGATGCGCATGATTTTAAACAAACCATCTAAATCATTTTCAGCTATTTTCTCTACCAACACTAAGATCTGTTTATCTAAAGCCATCCAAACAAGTAAGGCTATGGCTCTTAGGATGCTTGCTTCCATACCAACTCGCTTTCTTCAATCCAGGCTCTAGACAGTTGTTTTTGAGCCATCAGTAAGGTAAGTAAGAGTAAAGCCATAAAGATAAACAAACTCAGTTGATACAAGGGAGTCGCAATGATATCACTGCTTTGTCTGATCATATTTTGGCTGACCAAGGCAATAACTAAGGAAAACCCACATAGAATTAAGATTCGATTGCGTTGTTGAATTTGATTCTGCTTAAACAGATATGTATCTTCAACCCAGTCTTCTATATCATCTTGAATGATATTAAATCCACTCTCAGTATTTTGGTTGCCATAAACTTCGGCAGCTTTCATCATATGGACCAAATTCCCAACACAGAAGTGAGGATATTTTAAGATAAAATCATTGGCTGAACGATCAAGGTCATACCCTTCCTCCATCTTATAGATCCATGTTTCAATGTCCTTCAGTAAGTGATCACTGGTAACTTGTTTGCTTTCAATTAAAGTACTATACAGTTTAGGATGATGTTTAAATAAGGTGATGGTCTGCAATAGAAAATCAGTTAACATAAAGAAGGCTTTCTCTTCAGCGATCCACTTGCTTTGATACTCATAAGACTTCACACTAATGATGATGCAAAAAGCAAAGAGGACTAAATAATAAGTGAACTGAACCTCAAAGAGATACACCATAAAGCTTAGTAGTATCAGCGATAAAGCCACATTGAATATTAGGGCTAAAGAAAACTTACGCATCATTGGGTTTCTCATATTGTTTTTCTGAAAGATGTTTATCATCGTAAACAATCTCTGTTAGAGCTTTACTCTCTTGTAGATTAAATTGGACAATTTCTTTAATTCGGCGATGAATTCCATAGGTATCACTCACCATTTCTAAATGAACACCTAAATCAATGGTTTGATGGATTAGGTGAGTGATGTTGGTATTGCTCAATTCATTGCCTGGCATCATATGAAGCAAGCGTTGCGGGATTGTATGGGCACTGGAGGCATGTAGAGTACTTAAGACACTGGCCCCTGTAGAACTGCTTTGTAATAACTGTAGAACTTCTTCTGATCGTACTTCTGATACACATATCCAATCAGGGCGTTGTCTTAAACTCGCCTTTATGGCTTGAGCATAATTAAAATCATCATTGACCTTAATCATGATGTTATCCTTATTGGGATGAATATCACCATATCTAAGTTCAAGAGTATCTTCAATTGTAATCACCCTCTGATCAGCTGGAATCGTTTGCATCAAATACTTTATTAACTCAGTTTTTCCACTTCCTGGAAGCCCACTCACAAGGATATTAGCCTTGGCGATAACCGCTTGTTTAAGATAATTGATGACCCATTTGGGTGCATAATTTTTAATTGATTTTTGATCATCCAAACGAATGATAGCCGGAGTCTTACGAATTGATATACTGAGTCCATTTCGACAAATACTTTGATGAAGCATACTGATTCTTAGTTCTTTAGTTTCTGCCTCTAATAATGGATTTTGAATATTAAAGGGTAGGTTAACATGGTTGGCTAGTTTATAAGCCAAGGCCTGCATAAACTCATGTTGATCAAAGGGCTCAATCGGAAAGCGTCCTCTTTTTAAATGATCAATCCAACACTGTGTCCCATTGTAATTGATATCGGTTACCAGCTCATCTTCAACCCAAGGTCTTAAATAACCAAAATCAAACTTATCGTTCATTTAGGGCCTTTAACACTGTTGATTGAGCATAGAGTAGACTCTCTTGAGTCGCATCATTATAAGGGGTTGCTGTGAGGCTTAAATCGCCTAAGGTAAGCAGTTTGGTTAATAAAACAACTTGATCTTTTTGAATCGCTAGCAACATCAGCTTGGGACTTTCCTTACTGTTACTTTTGAGTTCATTACCAGCTTTATCTTTAATGCTTAAAATCCTAACTTGACTCAACAACAGATCAACAATCGTTTTACTCGAGTTACGTAGGGTACCATAGATGTCAACTTTCTGACCAGCTAATAGCGTATTCCCTGCGGTTAAAACAAGATCTACTTCTAAGGTGAAAACAACCTGTAAGTCTTTTAACAGTAAGGTAGAACGATCTTTCGCATTATCGATATTCTCAAGCATATCCCCATAGAAATAACTACCTTTAGGAATCACACCTTGAATCAAGGTATACTTATTAATGATTTCAGTTTTATCGATGATAGCCTCAGGATTCAGGTAAGCCTTTGGAACTTGAATCACGGATAAATCGCTTTCTGTGATCAGCGTTCTAGCATCAATTGTATGAAGAGCTACATATACGTCAACCAAGTCCAATTGATGATTAATATATACAGTACTAAACCCATAAGCCAATAATAACAGTACCAATAATCCTATTCCAGGTTTGATCCATGCTTTATTCATTGTTTACCTCTATCATTGTTTCTTCAATTCGATGGTTTATCTGTAAAGTCGAATCACTGGTATAAGACAACTCAATTCGAACAACCAAGGGATCTGATTTAAATCCCAATAGATTTATCGTATAAGTCACTCCTTTTGGGATTCTAAACTGAAGATTGTCAGTAAAATACGGCATCACTAAGGATGATCTCTGATCAATCTCCGTTTCACTTAATTGATAAAGCGTCTCTTGAAGGGCTTGTTTTAAAATGAAGTGACTATGATAGCGCAGATTTTCAAACGAAACATAATAACTCAGTCCAAGGGCGACACCCATTGTCATAACGAATAATCCCATACTCATAATCAGTGCTTTCATAGTCACTCTATTCTTAGGTTTAAGATGATGAAGTCCTAAAAAAAGATTACTTTTTCAAGTAATCTTTAACTTAACCATCAGTATGATTAATTATGTATTCTGACCAGTACTTAGAAAGGCCGCAATTTTAGTTTGATGTTCAGCTGTTGAAGGCTTACATTGTTTAGGATCAGTGACTTCCCCATCTACTAAGGCTTGGGCTAGTCCACTACATCCAGCATAACCACATGCCCCACAATTATAACCCGGTAACATCGCTAATACCGTCTCAACCCGATTATCTGGCTCTACATATAAGAATGCTCCTGCTAAACCCAAAAGTAATCCCAGAGCTGCTCCTAAGACCAGCATCATAACAATCGCATTAAACATTTTTAATCTCCTTCACTTGTTGACTAGGATGAGCGCCACATATCGTTGTTGTACATGAGCCACACGCTGCTATAATCTCTTCACAACCCTCAGGTACTGGGGTCTTATGATTTAAATAATATACTAGGGCATATAAACCACCTAGAACAGCTAAATAGAGTAGAGCTGGTAACATATTATACCAAGCCTGCAAAAGCGGTAAAGATGGCTGCCATTAACGCCGCTACGATCAAAGCAATTGGATTGCCTTTAAAGTAAACAGGAACATCAGCTGTATCTAATCTCTCTCTAATAGTAGAGAAGATATAGAGTATCAACATAAATCCCGCCGGTACGGCGATAGAGTATACACACATCTCTATAAAATTAAATTTTTCGATGATATTAACTAAGGTTACATATAGAACCACACAATTGGTTGTTATTAAAGGTAGATAAATACCTAAAGCCTTATACAAACCCATTGAGTACTTCTTAAGTACCATTTCTACGAATTGCACAAATGCTGCAATAACAAGAATAAAAGTAATCAAATCCATATACTCTAATTTCAATGGTACTAAGATTTGATAATACAAGAGATAGGTAAATACCGAAGAACCGAAAATAACGAAGATAACTGCCGTTCCCATTCCAATCGCACTCGATGCTTTTCTTGATACACCTAAGAGTGGACACATGCCTAAGAATTTGGTTAAGACAACATTGTTGATAACCATGGCTGTGATGAATAACGCAAATAGATTCGACATATTACTTCACCTCCGCTAATTTAGCTTCTTCTTTAGCCCGGATATATCCAACTCCAGCAGCTAAGAAAGCAAATGTTAAGAATGCCCCAATCGGTTCCTTAAATAATGGAATGATATAATCCGATGGAATGATATGAATATTAAAGATGATTTGATCATTAAACGGATTGCTTAGACTGATAAATCCAGTCGCCAACAATTCTCTAATCAATGACATTGCGGCCAAACTGACGGTGTAAGCCAAACCCATGTTTAGTCCATCTAAGGCTGAAGCAACGATGCCATTCTTACTCGCAAAGGCTTCTGCTCTACCTAAGATGATACAGTTAACTACGATAAGCGGAATAAATACACCCAAGGCCGCATCGATGGCCGGTGCATAGGCTCTAATCAATAATTCAACGCTCTTTACCAAGGTAGCGATAACAACTATATAAACAGGTATACGGATCTCATCTGGAGTAACCTTACGAATCGCTGAAATGATGATATTGGAGATGGTTAGAATAATGATAACCGAAACGCCCATCCCAAAGGCATTGTTTAGATTGGTTGTAATGGCTAGGGTTGAACAAATCCCAAGATACAAACCAAAGACTGGATTCTCCTTTAATAGATTTAAACTAAATTTCATTAATGATTTCATAGTTTCCTCCTATTTTATCGATTGATAAGCCGCTATAGCAGCCTCAATCCCTTTAACCACTGAACTAGAAGTGGAAGTTGCCCCCGAAATCGTATCAAATGGGCCAGTAATCGGTTTCCCTACAACTGAATTAATAAATGGTGCTTCAGAGACTTTCAATCCATATCCAGGTGTTTCCTTGATAGAGGTCACAACGAACCCAGCCACTGTATTATCTGTCTTGATTCCAATTAGGAAATCAATGTTCGCTTTAAAACCTGCAACTCTAACACTTAGAATGTATCCACTTGTATCTGCCTTATACGCTTTTAATACAAATCCGCTTGGATCTGTAAACTGTGTTTCAGTAAAACTGGTAACATTCGGGAATATCTTTAGTTGATTGGTTTTTAAAGCATCTGGTACTCCACCTTGAATGATGGCCTTATATACTTCAACGGATGCCTTAATACCTTCAACAACAGCTCCCGATGAAACGGTAGCACCAGAAATGGTATCAAATGGACCATCAACAGACTTACCAACAAGCGAAGTCTTAAAGGCATCATCTTTAACTTTCATACCGATACCTGGAGTATCATTTACAGAAGTGACACTAAAGCCACCAATGGTGGAATCACTCTTTATCCCAACTAAGAATTCAATTGGATTGGCATACCCTTGAACTTTGACTCTAAAGGCATAACCATCGGTACCAGCTTGATAAACTGTAACAACATAACCCGTTGAATCAACAAACGTTGTTTCAGTAAAAGTCTGGGTATTAGGAAAGATGACTTGTAGGCTTTCACGAAGAACAGCCATCTTCTTTTCCTCAATGATTGGACTGGTAATACTATTGACATACGCTAGAATACCACCCGCTAAGGCACTGACAAAGGCTAAAAATAAAGTTAAAGTAATCGTCTTTTTCATATTATTTAACTCCTTTAATGGCAGTTAAAACTGCTCGAATGACAGATTCTGACGAGTAGGTAGCCCCAGTCGCCACATCCACTGAAATACTGGTATCATCAATGATCAAATCATTGAATTGAACTAAGAAGGTTTCCGAATTGGTCTTATCCCCAATGGTTGGTGTATCACTGAATGTTATATAGGTGACAGAAACTATTTTCTTAGTGACTGTATTTATCTTAATCTCAAAGATATTTGTTGAGCCTTCGCCCTCTTCTTTAAGCATGGAATAGCCATCTGCACTAACGGTGAAGGTTGTGACATCTCCAGCAACAACAGTATTGGTGATTACAGCATTATCAGGCAATTTAACTTCATAAATCTTAATTGGATCACCCAGATTAATAACAACCACTGGTGGTTCTTCTGGAGCATTATAATTCACTACCAAACCTACTAGTCCTACGGTCGCAAAACCAATTGCTGCCACAGTGGTAAAAACAATCACATACTTCTTGATTTGTTTGAGTGGCCATCCATCCATAGCTGAATCGATCAATGGAGTCATCATATTCATAAACAGAATTGAACGAATCACCCCTTCTGGTAAATTGGCTTTAACTCGAATGATGAAGGTTAAAAGCGCGGCTCCAAAGGCGAAGATGATTCTTCCTGGAATTGATGTTGGACTGGTGACAGGATCAGTTAACATAAAGACTGCACCAAACATCGCTCCTCCGGTTACAACATGGAAAATTGGATACCATAAACCCATACCCTTCATAAGAGCCAGCACACTCGCAAAAGCGAAAAGTGAGCCCATATAAACCACTGGAATTCTCCAGTCAATGATTTTACGGATTGCCATATAGATTCCAACAGCAGCGATTAGAAGTGTACTGGTTTCACCTAGGGCTCCTGAATACCAACCCATAGCTAGATTCTGTAATCCCCCAAATTTAGCTAGAAATGTATTGACAGCTTCAGGATTGGTGATGACCCAACCCAACTTCTCCATCATTTGATTTGGAGTAGCTCCGGTAATGATATCAGGGAATGAATTAACAATGAATCCACCAAAAGATAAAACTACAACAATTCGACCAACTCCGGCTGGATTAAAGATATTATGACCAAATCCACCAAAGAGTAACTTACCGATGAAGATCGCCACAAAACTACCCACAGCGATGACATAAAGTGGTTTATTGACACCCATCATGGCAACAAACAATAAACCCGTTACCCATGGGAATGATCCTTTTAGATACTGAATGACTTTCTTCTTAAAAGCTAAGGCCCAAACCACTTCAGTTAGAATTGAAACACCAACTGCGGTTAAAATCATCAATAGAGCGTGGTTTCCATAATCGGCACCCAAAGCGGTATAGTAATAATATAAAGAGAATGATAAGACAGCCATAATCGCTAAAGTAAGTTCAAACATAATCCTTTGAGTACTTAAGGGTCCGCGATAGTTAGGCGATGGTTTAAAAGTAAATTTCATTGGGTCCTCCTATTTCTTCTTCAATTGAAGTGCCCGTTTGGCACGGCGCACACCTTCAGTCACATCAATTCTTGATGGACATACATAGGAACATAGACCACATTCGATACATTGGTCAGCCCGTAATTTTTCAACTAATTTCATATCGCCTGCTTTATCGGCATTATTAATCCGAACCGGTAATAAACCAGCTGGGCAGGTATCATTGCATCGTCCACAACGCATGCATGGTAGCGCATCAATGACTTTATTCTTTAGAATGATAACAGCATTGGCATAAGATGTGATTACAAAGTCTTCATTGGGAATCGTTTTACCCATCATAGGTCCACCTGCAATCATTAAGACATCATCGCAAGAATAACCACCAATGGCTTCAACAATTTCACTAACTTTGGTTCCATAAGGAACAGTAATATTGGTAGGACGTTTTAATCCATCCCCTGAGAAAGTAACCAACTTTTCTGTAATCGGTTTACCCAATTGAAGTGCTTGGGCAAACGCAATCGCTGTGGTGACATTATTACAAATGACCCCTACTTCAGATGGTAGACGATCATAGCGTTTCTTTAGAAGTTCAAAAACCAGTGTTCTTTCCCAACCCATTGGATAGACATCGGGTGTTTCAAACACAGAAATTTCTGGATCATTCTTTAAATCAGCTTTTAATTGAGCACAGAGTTCTTTTTTCGTTTTCTTAATGGCGATAACAGCTTTCTTAGCTGTACTGAGTTTTAATAAAGCACGTGTACCTAAGATCATCTCTTGAAGATGTTCTTTGGTAAAACGATAATCGGCTGTAATATAGGGTTCACATTCAACCGCATTGATAATGAGCATATGGATACCATCGGGTTTGCGGTATTTCATGTAGGTTGGAAAACCAGCGCCTCCACATCCAACAATCCCTGCATTCATTAAAAAATCCAAAAGTTCTTCGCGACTGGCTTTGGTGTAATCGAGGGGACTAAAGGATTTTATGGATTCATAAAGACGATCATCTTCAATCACTAAATGCTCTTGTGGTTTTAAACCCGCATGCATCATCGAAATCTTCTTACCTACGGTTCCCGAAACAGACGCATAAATAGGGACAATCATCGTATCATTGCGTTTCGCAATGAGCGTACCTACTTTAACTTTATCCCCTTCATTCACTAAAACATCAACCGTTGTTGCTGTTCCATTGTTTAAAGGAATATAGACTGCCTGCTTGGGCTTAACTGGCATAATATCATTATGCAGAGTCTCTTCTTTATGACCATTCAGATGAACACGCATTGGTCCTATCCACAGTGACATAACACACCTAACCTTTCTAAAAATGAATGTTTGTATTTTCACATACTCAATAATTATAACATATTATTTTTTTAAGAAAACACTTAACTTGTTAAATTAGTCAGTAAATGTTAGAGTATTAATATGCTAAAAATTAATCAAAAAACACTAACAAGACTTATCTTAGTCGCTCTTATGGGCCTTACTTTATTCAGTGCTTGTACATCTAATCAAACTGAAACCTTAACCAAGTACACTAAAGTTGCTACGGAAGTGGGTTTCAAAGATATCGCAGTTAATTTCATCGCCTATACTAAAGATGAAGCCAGCTTCAATGGGTACTTTAATAAGATGGTTGAAGAGTTTACTCGCCTAGGTCATCTATATGATAAATATAACAATTATGATAATCTAAATAATCTTAAAACAATCAATGATTGGGCTGGGATTAAATCTGTTATGGTCGATCAAGAATTGATTGATATGTTATTACTAGCTAAAGAATGGTATACCTTATCCAATCAAACTTTTGATATTACTTTAGGTTCTGTCCTAAATGTCTGGCACGATTATCGTGAAGCTGGCAAATTAAAGAATCAAGACAATCTATTAGGGGATGTACCTCCATTAAGTATCTTACAAGCTGCCAATGCTTATGTTGGTTGGCAATATGTTGAAATCGATGATATAGCCAATGTAGTCTATATCACTGATTCCCATGTTTCACTTGATGTTGGAGGGATTGGCAAAGGTTATGCAACGGACTTGGTTGCAGCTAAGCTTAAGGCTGATGGATTAACCACTGGTATTATTAGTATCGGTGAAAGTTCAATCGTTACGATTGGATCTAAACCCAATAATGTTGATTGGGGTATCGGTATCAGTGCACCTGTCAAAGGGGCTGAAATCCGAGCTACCATTGAAACTGTTTATATGGATGCTGATATATCGATCTCAACTTCTGGTGATGATCAAAATTATTTCTTAGGGACTGACAATCAATACTATCACCATATCATTGATCCAGTCACCCTATTCCCTGTCAGTTCAGCTATTCATGAAGTTACCGTATTTACATCTGAGTCTGCTGGAGTGGCTGAAGCCTTATCAAAGACATTGTTCATTCTTCCTTTTGAAACAGCTTATCAATATGTGATCGACTATAACACGGCCAATCCAGATAAATATCTTGGTGCCTTATGGGTCTTCAATCTTGGTCAACAACCAAGTACTTATACATTTGAAACCAGTGGGGATTATGCGATCATCCATTCTGATACCCTTCGTTCTCATTCTAGCCTAGTACAATAAAAGAGTCTTGCGACTCTTTTTTTTAGATTTGTAAACTACTCTGATTTTACTAATTCTTAACTGATTACTTCTTCCCTAGAATTTTAAACATGTTCTTTTTATAAACTTCAACCCCTGGTTGATTGAATGGATTCACATGCAATAGATGAACACTCATCCCACAAGCTATAAAGAAGAATTGGGCTAAATAACCAAAACTATAGGCGCTAAAATCAGGCACAGTAATTTTGATAATTGGAACACCACCTTCATCATGATGCGCAAGCATTGTACCTAAAGCAGCGGCTTTATTAACCTCATCAAATGTCTTACCACTGAGATAATTCATCCCATCTAAATCAGAATCATCTTTAGGAAAAGTCATATCCAACATTGGTTTTTCAATCATCAAGATTGTTTCAAATAAACATGGATTGCCTTCTTGAACAAACTGACCCATGGAATGTAAATCGGTAGTGAAATTAACTGAAGCTGGAAATATACCTAAGCCTTGTTTACCTTCGGATTCACCAAACAATTGCTTCCACCACTCAGCCAACATAGCCAATTGAGTTTCATAGGATACCAACAATTCAACACTCTTACCCTGCTTAGCTAAGATGCGTCTAATAACCGCATAAGCATAGGCATCATTTTTACTTAATCTATCATTTTGATAAGCCTGATTGGCATCTTTTGCCCCTTGCATCATGGCATCAATATCAATCCCTGCTACCGCAATCGGCAATAAACCTACAGCGGTTAACACAGAGTATCTTCCACCAATATCATCTGGTATTCCTAATGATACATAACCTTCTTTATCTGCTAAAGTCTTTAGTGTTCCTTTATGTCGGTCCGTTGTCGCAATGATTCTCTGTCTTGCTTCATCCTTTCCATACTTATCTTCCATAAATTGTTTTAAGATTCTAAACGCCATGGCTGTTTCAGTGGTCGTCCCAGATTTAGAGATAACATTGACTACCACATTGCGATTCTTAATCCGCTCTAAAGTCTGGACAATATAGGTACTAGAAAAGGTATTACCTAAATAGATGATCTCAACTTTACGATTTGGGTATATACCTGTAATCATCTCAATCGCTGCTCTAGAACCTAAATATGATCCACCGATGCCACATACGATTAAGGTATCAGCCATTTCATTGATTTGTTTGGTTAACTTTTTGATTAAGGCAAACTCAGTTTGATCATAATCACTTGGCCAGCTCAACCATCCCAGATAATCACTGCCTAAAGCTGTTTTATTTAGTATGGTTTGATGAATTTGACTGACTTCATTTTGGTAAGATTCTAAGGTACTGGTATCTACTTGAGATAGTTCTAGTTTAAGCATGTTTCATTCTCTCTTTCGCTTCTTCAATCCAATTAGGAAGTGCTTCTTTGATACTACTAAAGCCTTTTTGGTTCTGTTGAGGTACATCCTTCATCTTAGGACGTGCTTTACGATGATTGATTTCTAAGGCTTTAAAAGACAAACGTAGTTGATGAGTATTAGGATCAATGTCCAGAATCTTTACTCTAACTTTATCTTTTACTTTTATGATTGTATTGATGTTTTTTACATATCCATCTGATAACTCAGAGATATGAATCAAACCACTTGTTTCCGCATCGATTTGGACAAAGGCTCCATAAGCTTGTATTCCTGTTACGATTCCTTCTACGATCTGACCAATTCGATACATACGATTTACCTCTGTAAGAGTAATTATAGCACAGACTATTTTATCTTGTGCTATAATGTGAACCGAGGTAATCAATGCTAGGAAACTTGTATCCCTTCTGGGCTTCAATCACAGCGTGTATCATCGCTCAAGGTTTAAAGCCTATATTGAAGTATTTAAACACCAAGGAATGGACCACTCATCTAATGTTTGAGAGTGGTGGTTTTCCAAGTAGTCATGCGGCCATCGTAACCGCTTTGTGTTTATCAGTTGGTCTACAAGACAGCTTCTCCTCAACCGTCTTCGCGGTAGTCTTAATGTTTGGTTTGATTGTCGCATATGATGCCGCCAATGTGCGCTATTATGCCGGTCAAAACATTCAGATTACCCAACAGTTGATTAAAGACATTCAAATCTTAACTGAGATTAAGTTAGATGATCCGATTTATTTGTCTAAAGTCAAGGAAGTCTTAGGACATAAATGGTTTGAAGTCATCGGTGGAGGACTTTTAGGTCTAATCATCGCTGGACTGATGAACCTAGTAAGGTAACAAAATGGATATTGAAAATCAAATCAAAGAAGTCTTAGATAAAATACGTCCCTATCTTCAACGAGATGGTGGCGATGTAGCCTTTGATCATATTGATTCAGAAGGCAAGGTATATGTGAGAATGTTTGGTGCATGTGTGGGTTGCGGAGCCATTGATACAACCATTAAAGGTGGTATAGAAGCCCTTCTACTTGAAGAAGTCTATGGAGTTTCTGAAGTCATCGTAATCGAATAGTCTTATCATCAACATAACTTATAAAATAAAACTGGTTCTCATATGAGAACCAGTTCTTTATTTATTCGTACATACTGCTATTTCTAACAGCTCTAATAATTGGATTATTCTTGATAGGCCTTAATCATTAGAGGCTTTAACTCAACCATAACTGCATCCAGAGTTAAGCCAGCGCCCAGCATTGCAGCGGCGACATAAGCTCCCTCGACCATAGCGCAATCTAAGACATGGATTTTCTTAGGTGAACTATCAACAACAATCTCTAAGTTCATCTTAGCACTACCCAAATCATAGAAGACCAGCAGCTCAGAGTAGGGGTTTGAATCGATCGCTTCTTGGATTTTATCAATGCTTGTGCCAATCATATTGTCGATGGTAGAACCTGCTGTGGTTATTACGACATCATGAGCCACTTCATCCAATAACTGTTTCAAACCGACAGCTAATGATTCGCTGTGCGAAAGTAATACAATTCCATAAATGTTAGCCATTAAAAGCGCCTGACTTCAACATTGCTTTAAATAAATAGGCTGATGAGCATGCCCCTGGGTCTAAGTGTCCAATTGAACGTTCACCTAAATAGGATGCACGACCTCTAGTAGCCTTCATCGGTGCGGTAGCTTGAAATGCATCTTCAATTAAAGCTTCAGTTAAAGAATGATCTCTCATAGCACGAAGGACAGGTGCCCAAACATCGACCATAGTCTTTGAACCTTCAGCTGCATTACCCCACTTCTGAATCTTATCTAAAGCTGCTTGAACCATAGCAATGACTACATCATCATCAACTTGAGTCTGATCACCAATGACGAGGGCAAAAGCTTTGAAAGCTGATCCATAAAATGGGCCAGAGGCTCCACCAACATTACTAATGATAGCTTTGCCTAAGCCAAGGAAGACATCTCCCAAGGATGCAGCAGGTGCCACTTTTAGGGAGTCTTCGTATGCGTGCATCCCTTTATCCATATTGGTACCATGATCCATGTCTCCAATGGGAGTATCTAAATCACTTAAATATGCTTTGTTCTTATAGATGTCTTCTTTGAACAAACGGATCCACTCTTCTGCTTTTTGCTTATCTAACATACAAACTCTCCTACCAAGCGATTGTTTCAGCTTCTCTGTTTAATAATTCTAACCATTTTGGGTCTTTTAGACGTAAAACAGTTAATGAAATCCCAGCCATATCAATTGAAGTCATGTAGTCGCCAACCATTTTCTTAGCAACAGTAATGTGGTCTTTAGCAAAAAGTTCCATAACATCGTTGAAGAAAACATATTGTTCCATTAAAGGAGTAGCGCCCATGCCATTAACTAAGACAACAACTTTATCATCAGCTTTTAAGCCGAAACTCTTATTAATTTTTGCATAGAATTCTTTAGCCATTTCAGCTGAAGTCTTCAATTTAACTCTTTCGTAACCAGGTTCGCCATGGATCCCAATTCCGAATTCGATTTCATCGTTAGCTAATTCAAAACCAGGTTTTCCTGATGCAGGAGTTGTAGCAGGTGATAATGCTAAACCTAAAGTTTTAATTTCTGGGATTAAACGATCTGATTCAGCCTTAATAGCTTTTAAGTCTTTGCCTTCTTCAGCTAAAGCACCTAAAATCTTGTGAACGAAAATTGTACCAGCAACTCCACGTTGTCCAGTTGTCCATGTGCTATTTTCAACAGCGATATCATCACTTGTAATACAGTAATCAACTTTGATGCCTTCTTCTTCAGCTTGTTCAGCTGCCATTTGGAAATTTACAACGTCACCAGTGTAGTTTTTGATAACCATAAGAACACCAGCGCCTTTGTTTGCAGCAACGATTGCATTGTGAACTTCATCAACGGTAGGAGATGTAAATACATCACCACAAACCGCTGCACTCAACATACCCTTACCAACAAAACCAGCATGTGAAGGTTCATGACCGCTTCCGCCGCCACTGATTAAACCAACTTTGCCTTTACCTTCGTAATTACGAGCAACAACGCGAGTAGTTCCAACACGGTGGACGATATTGTCATGTGCTGAGACTAAACCACGCATCATTTGTTCAACTAAATCTTCAGGACGATTAATAATTTTTTTCATAAAATTTTTTTACTTTCTCTCAAGTGTACCTTGAATAAAAAAAACAAAGGCGAATAATTTTGACGGACTTATTTACCTTTGTTTTTATTTAATAGCTAATTAATAAGCGTAGAATGATAATACTAAGCCGCCTAATACGCCAGCTACTAAAGCAGCTAGAATAACAGGTAAAGCTTTTGAAAGTTTACCACCATTAAGAGTTGAAGCAACTAACATACCAACTCCGGCAGCAAGCCCCATGTCGATCCAATCTGTTCCGGATTGATGAATTAAGCCAACCCAGTGATTTAGAGCCCATGTGGTTCCAACGATGAATCCAGCAGCAATCCAGCCACCAAATGCACCAAAATTCTCAACTAATTTTCCCCAGATGATCCAGAGTAAAAACGGGAATATTGCAGCGCCGACGATTGTCGCGATTGCTACTTGTAGTGAAGGAAATGTCATGTTATTTGGCCTCCATATCTCTTCTTACGATAAAGGCTAGGTAGCCTCCGATAGCTGCTCCAACAACAACTAATAGAATTGTAGGAACGGATGACATAAATGTGTCAACGCCAGCTGTACTTCTGAAAATATCTCTGAAAATACCAACTAAAGCAATGCCTAACCCTTGGTCAACAAATGAAGCATCTGCTGTGTTAGGAATCATTCCCAAGAAATGGTTCATGAACCACATTGGGCTGATAATAACGAATGCTGCGATCCAACCGCCGAAGATTGAAAATGCGCCAACTCCAACTTTTGCTCCTTCAGCACCAACTAATGCGGTTCCATCCGCCATTTTTCCCCATACGGCCATGACGAATACACCGGCAATAAAAAATCCAAGCACTGCGCGAAGAAATTTCATACTTACTCCCTTTCTAAAGCTCTCGCTTTTTTCCTTATGATTATCCTGGTTTAACTAAATCGATGTCCTTGCCCCTTCAAATGTCCTTCGGCTGAGACGTAATTCGAGTTCGTGTTAAGCCTGGTTTAATCCACATTAAACAACTTCATATTCTATTTTATTCAAACCCTTATCGTTGTGGGTTGGTATATTTTCTCTTAAGCGTTTTATTCAATCTACGTTTATTCTACCATCCAGGAATAATATGTCAAGTTGAATTTAAGCGGTTTCATTTTAGCATTTAATCCAATATATCAATATTATATACTCAATAATAACTAGATAATGGATATATGACCATAAATATAAATCTAAATATTTCATTATTTATTAATCAATATTATTACCTACAAGATTGGTATTATCAGGGCTTATTCAATCCCTGTTAGTGTCTTTAATCCTTCTACTACTAGGTTGTGATCTTCTTGTTCAGTTAGACCACTGATGCATACGACAGCGATTAAACCCATGTTTTTGACAAAAATCGGAAAGCCTCCTTCTAAGATTGAAAAATCCTGATCGGTCGTTGCATAACGTTGATGCATGGTATTGACATCGCCTTTAACTTTAGCTGCAACCCATTTGGTTGAATGGTTGAATAAGAAAACAGTATTTCTTTTACGACGGATAAAGTTCTCGTTGTTTGCACTAGATCCAACTGCAGCGAAATGATATAGCGTTTGCTTGGCTGTTGAGATATCAATGACAATTGGTAATTTCTGTTGGATGGCTTTTTTACTTAGGACCTGTCCTAATTTATAAGCCACATTTGCGTTAAACATATTAAAGATAAACTTCTGTTCTTCTTGAGCGATATTTTCTAGCATAGTTGTTTCACCTTTGTGCTAATTATACCATATCCTAATTTTGTTTAAACATTTTCACCAATTTTTCAAAATTGAATTACATGTAAATCTAGCGGCTTAGAATCTTATGATTGCTTCCCTTAAATCTAAATATATGTAAGGCTTATATATATGACTTAAGCAAGAAATAAAATCAGCCGTTAAAGTAACTTAAACCTTTATTAAAGGCGGTGTATGATTTAATGATCCAGTATATTTTTAATCTTAGGATATTTCCAATTTAAACTTTGCTAAGATGGATGCGCTTTCATTTTTCGCCTCAATTTAAATGGTTTATTAGATAAATAGACCACATTTTCACGCTTATGTCACAAATATCAAACAAAAATCTATATACATTCAAATCAAATAATGTTAAAATCTTTGTAGAAGTTGCGTTTAATTTCTTACAGATACTATTCCTATTTATTGCGGTTAAATCCGAAGGGAGGGGCATTCAAAGAAAAGACATCGATAAAATGAGTTGTTAAGTTTAAGCCTATATTTTGTTTGCGTTTTGTCATTTTACATGAAAAAGGAGAATAAACAATGGCAAAGAAGTACGTATTGGCGATGGATCAAGGAACAACAAGTTCCAGATCAATTATTTTTGATGAAGCGGGCTTACCTGTTAAATCAAAGAACTTAGAATTCGAACAAATTTATCCAAAAGCTGGTTGGGTTGAACACAGACCTCTAGATATTTGGAACACACAACTTGGAACTACAAGAGACATTTTAAAAGAAGCTGGCGTTTCACCTGCTGATATCGTTGCTGTAGGTATTACTAATCAAAGAGAAACAACCGTTATTTGGGATAAGAAAACTGGCGAACCAGTTTATAATGCTATCGTTTGGCAATGCCGTAGAACTGCTGACTTCTGTCAGAAATTAAAAGCAAAACCAGGTTGGGTTGATAAAATCCGTCAAAAAACTGGAGTTCCTATTGATGCTTATTTCTCAGGAACAAAAATTGCTTGGATTCTTGACAATGTTGCTGGTGTACGTGCTAGAGCTGAAAAAGGCGAATTATTGTTTGGAACCATCGACACTTGGTTGATGTGGAAATTATCCGGTGGAACAGTTCATGCTACTGACTATTCCAATGCTTCAAGAACAATGATCTTCAATATCAATACTCTAAAATGGGATGAAGAAATTCTAAAAGAATTAAATATTCCTGCAAGTTTATTACCAAAAGCTTTACCATCAAGTGGAATCTTCGGATACACAGATGAGAAGATCTTTGGAGCTAAAGTTCCAATCGCTTCATCAATCGGTGATCAACAATCCGCTATGTTTGGACAAACATGTTTCGCTACTGGTTCTGCAAAATGTACTTATGGAACCGGCGCGTTCTTAATGATGCAAACTGGTGAAAAACCTGTTCAATCCAAGAATGGTTTATTAACAACTATCGCTTGGGGTATCGGTGGAAAAGTATTCTATGCATTAGAAGGAAATACATTCGCAGCTGGCGTTTCCGTACAATGGTTACGCGATGAATTAAAAATGATTAAAGATGCTTCCGAAACTGAAGCTATCGCATTATCCGTACCAGATACTAACGGTTGTTACTTAGTTCCTGCGTTCGTCGGTATTGCTGCTCCTTATTGGGACCAATATGCTAGAGCTTGTATCATGGGTATCACTCGTGGTGTAAACCGTGCTCATATCGTTCGTGCTGCTATTGAAGGCCAATGCTACCAGATCAAAGAAATTCTTGATGCTATGGCAATTGACGGCAAATTAGTTCTTAAGACATTAAACGTCGATGGCGGAGCTGTTAAAAATAACTTCTTATGCCAATTCCAAGCTGATTTATTAGATGTAGTTGTTCAACGTCCAGTTGTTGCAGAATTAACAGCATTAGGAACCGCTTACTTAGCTGGTTTAGCTGTTGGTTACTGGAAGACTCAAGAAGAACTTCTTGAAAAATGGCAATTAGACAGAAAATATACTCCAGATCATAAAGCATTCACCGATGAACACCGCGCTCTAATCTTCAAGGGTTGGAAGAAAGCTGTTCAACGTTCATTGAAATGGATTGACGAAGCTTAATATTCTTAGATTCAAAGTAGACTTGGATTTCCAAGTCTACTTTTTTTATGCTCTATTTAGTTAAGAATATGAGTAGTGTACTTGCTTATTAGGGCGTTTAAGATTAAAATAATTCTATTGATATTCAGTGGTTAAGATTGGGTAAATCAAGGTATTAAAACCCATCAAGAGGAGAAAACTATGAAATTTGAATTTATGACAGCCAATCGGATTATTTATGAAAGAGGATCCATCCAACAGATTGGAAAACTAGCCAAAGGTTTTGGAACTAAGGCTCTAATCTCGACAGGCATGAGCGAAGAAGCTACTGAAAAAGTCGCTGTATTATTAAGGAATGAAGGCTTAGGCGTTGTTAAGTATCCAGTCTTTGGAGAACCAACGATTGAAGGCATCAATGCTGTATTAGAAATCGCACGCGCTGAGAAATGTGACGTTGTTATAGGCTTTGGTGGCGGTAGCGCCATGGATATCGGAAAGATATCTGCTGTTATGATCAACAATCCTGGTGATGTCTTAGAATACTTAGAAGTCATTGGAGCAGGAAGAACATTAGAATTTCCTGGTGTTCCTTGTATCGCAATACCTACCACATCTGGTACTGGAGCAGAAGTCACTAAGAACTCTGTCTTAGGTTCAAAAGAAAATAAAGTTAAAGTAAGTTTACGCAGTCCATTCTTGCTTCCTAAAATCGTTTTAATGGATCCTGAGATGACATTGAGTGTTCCACCAGCGGTAACCGCTAGTACAGGACTTGATGCCTTGACTCAAGTATTAGAACCCTTTGTATCTAACGCTGCTAATCCAGTTACCGATGCCTTCTGTCGTGAAGGATTAGTACGGGCTGCTAAGTCACTACGAATTGCTTATGATCATGGGGATAATATTGAAGCCAGAGAAGATATGTCGATTACCAGCCTATTTGGTGGACTAGCCTTGGCCAACGCTAAACTAGGGGCCGTTCATGGATTTGCTGGAGTCATTGGAGGCATGTTCCCAATCCCTCATGGCGTTGTTTGTGCAACCTTACTTCCTTATACGATTGAGATGAATGTCAAAGCCTTAAGCGAAAGACAAGCCAACAGTGTTGCTCTAAAGAGATTTGATGAAGTTGCTCAGATCTTAACTGGTAATCCTAAAGCGAAAGCTCAAGATGGTGTTGTTTGGATTCAAGATTTATGCAAACATCTTAATGTTCCTCCACTGTCAACGTTCAAAGTTACGAAAGATGATTTCGATGAAATCATCAAGAAATCAATGGTTGCCAGCAGTATGAAGGGTAATCCAATTGAATTAACCTATGCTGAATTAGAATACATTCTAACTAAAGCTCTATAATAAAGATAATAAAGGCACTTGATGAATCATCAAGTGCCTTTTATTTATATGGTTAATCTATGCAATTCAATCAATGCTTATTCCTTGTTAACCTTTTCCATCGTTCTTGAAGCAATAATATCAACACCTAGATCACAGACATTCTTAATGATAATATCTTTATTCTGGACTGGTGCTTCAACTTCAAGATTAAGTAAGGCCTGCATCACATCAAATAACTTTCCTTTAGGAATATCACTGGAAGTAATGACTGGTAAGCGATCATAAATCGCTCCTTTTATTTTAATCGTACTCGTTAACATTCTAGTCGGATTGGTTAATTCTTTACGGGCATAAACATCGCCTCTGGCACAAGTATTACCTGTGACACTAACCACTTCATTTTGATCATTCAATTCAGCCTTTAGATTGCATCCAATTGGGCAAACAATACAGACCATTTCTTTGGTTGTCATACAAGGTCCTCCACAACTTCAATACTTAAGGTAGAAGCGCATCCCAATAGATCAGCGCGTTTAACCAACAATTTCTCCATTTCAGCAGGAGCTAAATGTGGTTTCTTTATTTGTTTAATGATTTCACCATCTTTAGTGATCACTAAAGTGACTTTCTTATACGCACGGCTCACTCTAAACATAAATTCAATGGTATCACCCACATTTTCAACATTCACTTTATGAGGGACAATATAACCGATGCCTTTACCAGCGACACAGTCAAATGTCTGACCATCTTTAAGTTCGCCTTTGATATACTTACTGGCAGCAACACCCGCTTTTTTACCTTCAGCACTGACAAAGTCTACTAGATCATGCACATGTAGAACATTTCCACATGCGAAGATACCAGGTACATTGGTCTCAAAGGATTCATTGACGATGGGTCCTCTGGTTCTTGAGTGTAAGATGATATCAGCTTCATCACTGAGTGTATTTTCTGGGATTAAACCAATCGATAATAAGATCGTATCGACATCAAAATGCTTTTCTGTATCTGGAATAACTGCCATCTTATCATCCACTTGGGCAATGGTTACACCACTCACCCGATTTAAGCCTTCAATCTTAGTAATCGTGTGACTTAAATAAACTGGAATATCAAAGTCTTCTAGACATTGTTTCATGTTTCTAGGTAAACCATTTGAATATGGCATAATTTCTGCTACACCTAAAACTTTAGCGCCTTCTAAGGTCATCCGTCGAGCCATAATTAAACCAATGTCTCCACTACCTAAGATGAATACGCGCTTACCAACCATAAAGCCTTCCATATTTAAATAACGTTGGGCTGTTCCAGCTGTCCAAATTCCACTTGGACGATAACCAGGAATCGCAATCGCTCCACGAGTCCGTTCACGACAACCCATGGCTAGAATGACTGCCTTAGCTTTAATTTGCATATAGCCATCAATCGGATTAACAAATTCAATGACCTTATCATTGGCAAGATGGGTTACCATCGAGTTTAGTTTATATTCAATGCCCTTCTCTTTAAGCATGAGAATGAAGCGTTCAGCATAGGATGGTCCAGATAGTTCTTCTTTAAACATATGAAGCCCAAATCCATTATGGATACACTGTTGTAGAATGCCACCCAACTCTTGATCACGCTCTAAGATTAAAATACTTCTAACACCTTCATCATAAGCAGCGATGGCACTGGCTAAACCGGCACTCCCACCACCAAGCACAACTAAATCATATGTGTTCATAATGTTACTCCTTTGTTCTAGAAATCAGCATGACGGAATCTTCCGAATCCATTCTGATTTCCAACGGTGTTTTATGTAATTCACGAGCTAAAATATCAACGACTTTCGGTTCACAGAAGCCACCTTGGCAGCGTCCCATTCCAGGACGTGCACGCCGTTTAACACCTTTAACGGTGGTTGCCCCACAATTACGATGAATGAAGTCTACAATTTCACCTTCACTGATTTTCTCACAACGACAAATCATTTGAGCAAACTGAGGGTTCTGATTAACTAGATCAGCTCTCTCTTCAGCGTTCATATGATTCATAACGATGAATGGTCTTCTTTCAACATGATGCTCTTTGAGTTTGAATTCAAATTTATCTTTTAAGATGGTATTTAGGACATATTCACTGATGGCTGGAGCACTGGCTAAACCAGGTGATTCAATTCCAGCAACATTGATGAAGTTCTTAACATCTGGTGCTTCTTCTATGATAAAATCACCCGTTGAACTGGTTGGTCTTAAACCGGAATAAACGTGTATGACTGTATTCATTGGAACATTTCTAATCGTTCTCTTAATTTCGCGACGGATATAGTCTAAAGCTTCTGCTGTATTATCAATACCTTCTTTATCTGCGATATCCAGTGAGTTTGGTCCAATCAATACATTCCCGTGTACGGTTGGAACCGCTAAAACTCCCTTACCCATCTTTGATGGCAAAGGCATAATGACACTGTGAACAAACTGACTTCTGCTCTTATCTAATACAAAATACTCCCCTTTACGAGGTAGGATTTTAAATTGAGTACTATCACTGACCAATTTATAGATCTCATCAGCATAAAGTCCAGCCGCATTGATCACGACCTTAGTCTGATAAGTTGTCTGATTGGTTACAACTTCAAATCCATAGTCTTTTTGATTGATTGCGATGACTTTGTTGTTTAAGAATAATTCAACCCCATTGTTCATAGCATCTTCAACACATGCAACTGTAAGTTCAAATGGACTGACAATCCCGGTGGTTGGCAAATCCATGGCTTTAATCACCGTATCAGAAAGATTGGGTTCGCGAGCCAAAGCTTGGTCATGATCTAAATAATTGACAGGAATCTTTCTTGAAACAGCTTGGTTATACAGAAACTCCAAACCAGGTAATTCTTCTTCTGATGCAGCTACAACCAAAGCTCCAACAAACTGCAAGTCAACTTTAAGTTCTTTGCATAAAGCTGGATACAAGGCATTGCCTCGAACATTCATCACTGCTTTAAGCGTACCTTCTTTTGGATCATGACCTGAGTGGATCATGGCCGAATTGGCACCGGTAGTTTCGCTGGCTACGTCATTATTCTTCTCTAAAATAGCCACCTTTAACTGAAACTTCGAAAGGTCGTGGGCGATGATGCTTCCGGTAATACCGGAACCTATGATGATGATATCGTACATTGATTATCCCTCCTACTTGAAAAAAACACCAAAAAAACTTTTAAAAAGTCTTCGAAGTTCTCTGGGTTCTCTTTTCGCATATTAACTTGTACTTCTATTGTATTCTTTATCATCTCTTATGTAAATAAACACTTATCTAATTTTAGCATTTATTCACTATACCTTACTTTAGTCAAACTATGTAAATTTAAGTTCAAATTGTAAGCGCTTTTATTATATCTTATTTAGGCTCTAAAGTGAAGGGCTTTGCATATAAACTAAACCCTATTTTTGTTAAAGTTTAACAGTTAAAGATAATCAGAAAAGATCATTGGTTCCTAACATAAAAAAGTGAAGGGTATGATATCTGGTCTACCCAGATTTTATACCCTTCACTTTAATTTAGAATCAAACCAAAACGATTATCTTACCACTTGCCTTTGGAGATATGACCAGCAATTTCAGCCTTAGCCAATTGTTTTAGAAGTTCAGCATTAGCCTTAGCCCGTGTAAAGATTTTTACGCAGGATGGATCTAGATTATCGGCAATTCCAGCATCCGCAAGCTTTTCCAATTTGTCACATAGACGTATCATTTGAACATGTAGATCATTGCTATATTCACTACGTTCATGTTTCTCAGTTGCTTCAGCATCCATTTCATGGAATTTGTCTTTAGGCTGACCGCATTTTGGACAAACATCTTCCAACTGACCTTCTTCAAGAACTAAACCACACACTTCACAACGGAATAGTTTTTTCATATTTGATTCTCCTTTTATAGAATTATTGTATCACAAGAAAACAATGAGTTCTATTGTTTTACATTTAATCTATTTTTCTAGTTTTTAGCTTAAGTTTAGATAATCTCCTCCGTAAAATTCGTATTTGTGTATTATTTATAAAATATATTTGCGTTTTCTCATTTATTTTTCTGTTTTATCTTGATTTTCTCATTTTTAAGTATACAATATCACTATATTAAGGAGCCATATATGAAAACAAACCATCCTTTTGACGAATTTGGTATCCATCTGTTCAGTGATGATATCCTAAAGTCTCGCATTCCAGAATCTGTCTATGCCAAATGGAAGACCGCTATTTCAAAAGAAAGTCCGCTCGATCGGGCAACCGCTGATGTTATTGCCTTAGCGATGAAAGCGTGGGCACTTGAGAATGGGGTTACTCACTACTCGCACTGGTTTCTACCTTTAACTGGTCAAACCGCTGAGAAGCATGATTCTTTCCTTGAGAAAGATGATGAAGGTCTACCCATCAGTCATTTTGCTGGTAAAGCTTTAATTAAGGGTGAAACCGATGGATCAAGCTTTCCATCTGGTGGATTACGGGCAACTTTTGAAGCTCGAGGCTATACCTATTGGGATATCACATCCCCAGCTTTTATCAGAGGTAAGATTCTCTGTATCCCAAGTATGTTTGTCTCTTATTCAGGTGAACCACTCGATCAAAAAACCCCATTGATTAAATCATTGGAAGTCCTCAGTCATCAAGCTGCTCGCGTTACTCAAATGTTGGGTGATAAGAGTGTCAAACATGTTCAAATGATGTCAGGGATTGAACAAGAATATTTCTTAGTTGATAAGAAGTTATTTGATCAAAGACAAGATCTACTCTTATGTGGTAGAACCCTCTTAGGTGCCAGTGCTCCAAAGGGTCAAGAATTTGAAGACCATTATTTTGGATCCATTCCAAATCGCGTTCAACTCTTCATGGATGAAGTCAATTTAGACTTATGGCGTATTGGGATCTTCGCTAAAGTAGAACACAATGAAGTAGCCCCAGGTCAATTTGAAATATCACCGATTTATGCGGAAGCCAATCGCGCAACCGATCAAAATCAGATCATGATGGATGTCTTAAAGAAAGTTGCTAAGAAACATGGCTTAATTGCTCTACTTCATGAAAAACCATTCAAGGGTATCAATGGTTCAGGTAAACATAATAACTGGTCCTTGATTACCGATGATGGTCAGAACTTACTAGAACCCGGTGATAAGCCTCAAGAGAATGTTCGTTTCTTATTGGTTGTCTCAGCGATTGTTAAAGCCATCGACCAATATCCAGAACTACTTAGATTAGCTGCCAGTGGACCAGGTAATGATCATCGTCTAGGTGCCAATGAAGCCCCTCCTGCCATCATCTCAGTCTTTATGGGTGAAATGTTGGAAGAGATCTTATTAAAGGTCGCTGAAAAAGTACCTCATAAATCCAAGGTTCAACCTGAGAAGTTTACGTATATTAAAAACTTAGCTTACATTCCTAAAGATTTCACCGATCGCAATCGGACATCACCTTTTGCCTTTACCGGTAATAAATTTGAATTCAGAATGTTGGGATCATCCTTATCTCCAGCTACATCGATCACAATCATTGCTGCTATTTTGGCTGATGCCTTAAAAGTCATTGCTGATCGATTAGAGCCCATCAAGTATCTTCAAGATGTGAGAGAAGAAGCGATTAAGATTGTCTCTGAAATCATATCTGAACATAAACGGGTATTATTCAATGGAGATGGTTACTCGACTGATTGGGTTGCTGAAGCTGAAGCTAGAAAACTGCCAAACATTAAATCATTCGTTGAGACAATCCCATATCTAACGGATGATAAGGCTTTAAAACTATTTGAAAGAACCGGTGTATATACCTTAGCTGAATTAGATGCGAGAAGTGCCATTCTGTATGAACAATACAATAAGACCATTCTAGTTGAAGCCAAGGCAATGACATCGATGGTTGAGCGTCAAGTTCTACCTAGTTTAGAGACCTATCTGGGTCGTCTGTTGGCTATCAAGGACTATCCGCTCTATGCTAAAAAACTAGATACCCTCATGACCCTACATGCTAAGATCAGTGATGCTCTAGTTGAATTAAAAGCTTCTTATACTGAATGCACATCCCATTCAAGTCTTAAAGATGAAGGATTTGCCTTAAGAAAAGTCTTAGTCCCAGCGATGGATCATATTCGTATGATGGTAGATGAACTAGAAGTATCAATTCCTAAAGACTTATATCCAATTCCGGATTACAGTGACTTGTTATTCTTATTAGACTAAATCCCTTCGGGGATTTTTTTATTGCTTATTTCATTAAGGTTTCAACCAACCACGCAAATTGTTCACTTTCAATCGTTTCAATTTTCCCTTGATCAGCCAAACTCGCATAAGTTGGATCTAAAGGTAATTGGGCAATAATAGGTAAGTCATAGTGCATAGCCAACGCTTCTAGTTTACTTTCGCCAAAGGGATACATCTTATGTCCACAATCATCACAGATTAAATAACTGTAGTTCTCGATGATGCCTAAGATTGGGATGTCCATCTGAACCGCCATCTCAATGGCTTTAGAGACAATCATACTAACCAAATCTTGTGGGGTCGTTACAATGATGATTCCATCGATCGGAAGGGATTGAAAAACCGTTAAGGCGATATCACCCGTTCCAGGTGGCATATCTAAAACCATCAAGTCTATTTCTCCCCATAAGACATCTGTATAGAATTGTTTAATGGCTCCACTGATCAAAGGACCTCGCCATAAAATAGGCGTTGTTTCAGTTTCAACCATCATATTACTACTGAATATTTTAAGCCCACTGGGACTAATAAATGGGATGATGCCATTTTCATCAGCCACAGCAGATTCATGAATATTGAAGAGTTGTCCTAAACTTGGTCCAACGATGTCTCCATCAATCATCGCACTCTGATAACCCACTCTTTGGGCATGGCTTGCCAATAAGGCTGAGATGGTTGATTTACCAACACCTCCCTTACCACTGACAACTGCAATCATCTTCTTAATCTTTGTGCCTTTTTTAGGGCGTACTTTACTTGGATCGTAATGTGGATCCAAAGGTTTTTGTTCAGTCATAGTTACTCCTTTATGCCTTTTCATTATACCTATAAACTCATCTATTTGATTATAATATGCTTGTAAACAATTCAATTGGTTTTCATAAGTATCTAAATCATCTAAAATTACTGTTTTAGATTAATCGGGATAAACAACAACCATATATAATCATAAAAAAACCATAGGATTTCCTATGGTTTTCGTTGCGTTTAATCTACTCAGTACTATTCTATGACAACAGTAGCTTTTTTAAATGATAATACCAGATTTAAGATAATCCCAAATAAACTGGCAGTAGCGATGGCTGGTACTTGAACTCCAAAGATAGGAATCATATTATTAGCATATCCATAATGTCCTCCTAAACCAATGACTAGAATGGATGCGATAACAGCTAAGTTCTTTGAATCAAACAAGTCAACATTACGATTGATCATAATCGCAACCCCTTGAGCTCCAATGATTCCAAACAAGTAGATACATGCCCCATTGATAACAGAGGATGGGATTGATAAAACTAGATTGGTTACTGGACTTAAGAAGGCAATGACCATCGTAATCATAGCAGCAACACCAAGTACCCATACTGAGAAATTCTTAGTAATCGCCATGGTAGATAAATTCTCACCATAATTGGTTCCAGCAGGTCCACCAACCATTGCTGATACGATATCGCCTACACCATCTCCGATTAAATTTAAGCCTAATTTCTCAGCTATTTTAACCGTAGGTTTATTCTTCTTTTTAGCCAAGTCGTTGACATAAATATCCAATTGGAATAGATGAGCGGTAGATTCTGGAATGGTCGCAATGGCTATTGGCATAATCGCGATGACTGCTGGCCATGAGACTGTTGGTAAAGTAAAGTGTGGAGCCTGAAGCACAGCACCGCTTAATACAGCTGATAAATCAACCATACCTAAGGCAAAACTAACCGCATATCCAACTAAGATGCCTAACAAGATTGGTAATTGACTCCATACGCCTTTTAGATAGACTGAGAATATGATGGTTGCGACTAAGGTAACTAAGGCCGCAATCCAGTTCACATTTAATGCAGCTCCACCTGGAACACCATTACTGGCTGCATTGGTGATGGCTGTAGCTGCCAAAGAGATACCAATGACGATCGCAATGGATCCGGTTACGGATGGTGGTAATACTTTTTCAATTTTATCTAAACCGAAGCGTGACACAATTAATCCCGCTAAGATTGAAACTAATCCCGACATGATAATTCCAAACTGAGCTTGTGAGATTAAGGCATCTGATGAAGGAACCCCAAACTTAGCCCCCGTGATTCCTACGATGGCTGCAATATAAGCAAAGCTAGATCCATAATACAAAGGAATTTTACCCTTGGTAATAAAGATAAATATTATAGTCGCAAAACCGGAAGCAAAGATAGTGGTGGAAACATGAAATCCAGTCAATAGCGCAACCAAGACGGTCGCAGGAAACATAACTAGAATCTGTTGTAGAGCGAAGAGTAATAACTTCCCTAAGGGAGGTCTCTCATCCGGTAAATACCCATGCACAATGTCTTTCATATATTCTCCTTTTTTCTGAGTATAGTTCCGGTTTTTTAAAGAAAAAGGTCCCTTGGAAAGGACCCTTAATATGAAGGTTAAATGCTTTACCTTATCAAACTCTCGGTTTGACTTAAAGGACCTATACTAGCAATGATTATACCATTAGCCACTTACTTTGTCTATGTATAATGATGGAATAATACTATATTTTAGCTTTCTTTTTCTGAAACGCTAATATTCCTATTGGTAAACCGATTCCAAGATATGGAGTGATAATTAAGTAGATAAAACTATTGATAGAAGCTGTAATGGATTCTACAAATGTATAGTAAATACTATTATTAAAGTAACTCATGATACGTTCCAAGCGATATACTAGGGTAAATGGATTTATGAATAGATTCAACAATTGAGGTATACTTATGAATTGAAAATTCGTATCAAAGCCAGACTTAACTAAATAGTAAAAAAGAAACATAAATTCTTGAATATAATAGATTACAATAAAAGCAAATACTCCTGATATAGCTGTAAGTATCAGTGCCGCTAGTTTATCCATAATCTTCATAAATAGAAGCCCTATGGAGTAAATCGAAAAGAAAACCGAAGCAAAATAAGCTGCATTGCATATAATCCACCCTAGGTTGGCAATACTATTCAACTCATTTGGAAGAAAAGTTAGAACGATATTCATAAATAGCATTAAGGCGATGGATATAAGAGTTCCAATCAAACTGAATTTAGGATTACTAATAAATGATTCCATCTTGTTTGATTTAGTTAAACTGGTATCAGTTTCAGTCATTGGTTCTACAGTTGAAAATGCATATTTGGTTTCAGCTTGTGATGCAAGCTCTGCAATATCTTGTTGAATCGGCATTGCTTGAGTTGAACTTGAATCATTCTTTTTAAATAACATGGTGTTTCTAATAAAGGTATTATAGTTGTATTCTCTCGCTCTTTTACTGGCACTAAACCAATCGATCATGGTTAAGATTCCACATAAACCACCAGTTAGTAATTTTAGTACACCCATCGCTGTATCATCTAGGATGAAGCGATCAACCCCCCAAGCCCCTAAAAGAACCGATAGAAGTAATACCATTGTAGGATCCTTATAAGTTTGAGCTAAAAGCAGTGAGCTTTGAGAATCATCAATAGCCAATAGTTTAGTTTGAATATCGAACAGTTTCTCCGCCGGAAAGTACTTTGCATTCGACATCATAAAATAATCAATTTTATCTTGATTCATAGTTTCTCCTTAGACCCCACGAATGATATTCATGGTCCAACTCAATAAAGTCAAACCAAATAAAATTACATAATGAACTTTGCTAAGTTTGAAATATAAAATGCGATCACTATAATCTGTCGACAAGGCTACATCCAGTACTAATAGTGTTCCTACAATCGCCAATCCAATAAACAAGGGAATGGATAATATATTTAGATTGAATGCATCCACCAAACGCAATTGCAGAATCGCGATAAACGCGCGTGACATTCCACATCCAGGGCATGGAATATGAAAAAGCAATTTAACTGGACACTGATAAAAATCAAGGAGTAACAACACAAATATTGTTACTCCACCTGAAATCAACCATATTAGTCTTTTAATGCGATTATTAAACTTCATCTTCTCACTATGCAACTTGCATGAATTTGTTAAAATTTAAATCTTTAGCACGATTGCTAACTGAGAACCAGTCTATAATTGTCAAGATTCCACATAAGCCAGCAGTTAAGAGTTTTAATACGCCTAAACCAGTATCCCCTAACATAAAACGATCAATTCCCAAGGACCCTAAGAATATTGATACAATCAGCATCGTGGTTGGATCTTTATATTCAATCGAACTTAAGACCATTAATTTAGAATCATCTAATTTTTCAATTCTTTCTTTTACCAGCATTACCTTATCATTAGGGAAATACTTTCCATTCGCCATCATAAACATTGTTACTTTATCGTCAGTCATTTTCGGCTCCTTTCACTGTGCCAAAGTTGTAAGTTTGGATAAACTGCCAACTAATAGATACATTATACACCATCAAAAACACCATAAATGCATCGAATTTGTTTAAAATACTTAATATTACTGACTTATAAGCATAAAAAAGCTCAATTCACTATGAATTGAGCTTATCATTATTAGAATTTTCTGCGCTTTGTAGCCATGATTAGTAGACTACCGATTCCAAGTAGTGCATTTGATAATCCAGCCATATCACCAGTACCTGGAATACCTGCTGTCCATTTCGCATAGAGGGTTTTATCACCATCAGTCTCTTGATTAAAGTCCCATGGGTTAGTAAATTCTGGTTCAGTATACCAACCTTCAAAGACATAACCTGCTCTGCTTGGATCATTCGGTTTAATAGCTCTTAAACCCCAATAAAATGAGTAACTAATAAAAGATGCTGGATTTGATTGAGATGCAAGACCCATCCTATTTAAACTTGGTTCATCACTAATCATCTCTCCCCAGCTCATTTGTAAACCAGCAAAAGCATCTTGATCGATGAAGACAATGGCATATCGACCTGCAAGCACTCCCAAATATCCATCGTTGGCTAGTGAAATAACAAACCATGGAGATTCTAAACTGGAATCCGTGGATTGATCTTGCGCTTCAAACGCTAATCCTACCTCTGAACTTGCACTCTTGAGGTCGGCCGTTGGTACCGCTGACCCATAGTCAGATAATCCGTTTATTTCATCAAAGAATAATAGTGCTGTATATATTTCAAAAGAGTTTTCATTTCCAATTAGCGCATCGTAATCATCTCCACTTACCTCGCCAGCAAAATAAGCCCGATAGATAGTCACATCGGTTACGTCTAGTCCACCGACTAGACCCCCAATGTACTCAGGGCCACTGACATCGGCTAAAGAATAAGAGTTCTCAATCGATAACTTATTGAATTCGGAATAACCGACTAAACCCCCTGCCGAATTACTAGTCGCAACGATACTTCCTAAGGACCAACATTCGCCTATGAATAGGGTTTGATTATAAGCATATCCTACAATTCCTCCCACAGCGTTATAACCAGTAAGTGTCCCATCGAAGAACGTATTAGTAATATTGACTTCAGAATCGCTAGGCTCTACGTATCCAATTTCACCTACGATACCTCCTACTCCCTCATAACCCGATTTCAGATCTCCGTTAACATAAGTATAGCTAATGAAACTGGTTTCTAAATAACCAGCTACCCCACCAATTGGACGTGAATCCTCACCAGCTGTAATATTTAAACTAACGATTCTATTTCGATTAAGATTCAAATCATAACCCTCACCAACCACACCACCTGCGTATCCATAAGTAGGTGAATCTTCTGATCCAATGGTAAGCGAATCTACTTGATTTTGCACAATATATACACCTAATGCATACCCTGCTATACCACCTAAAGAGATACCATCCGTAAAGGTCGTATTTCTTACCCAATTCTTATATATATGGTCATCATGACCTGATTCATTATAAACATAGCCAACCACTCCACCAACCGTGTTATTACTACTTGAATCAATCGTCAGATAATCAACAACTGAATAACTGATGATATCGTTATTCATATCATCGATATATGCGTACCCAACAAGACCACCAACACTATCAACTTCAGTCGACGATGAAATTGAAAAGGTCGAACCGGTCACCGAAGAATAAGTCAAATTAGTATTCGAGGCATAGCCCAAAATCCCTCCGATTCCAAGTCCCTCCAATTCATTACCCAGAAAAGCACCTAAGTTTACCGTAATATCTGCTGAAAAACTTATATCAAATATGGTTTGATAATAAGCTTCCCCAATTAAACCTCCAATAGAGACAAAATTCTTTGGTTTATCTGAAGTAACATCGATGGATCCTGTAATCCAGACGTCATGAATCGAGACATCCGAACTATCCACAAGTCCAACCAAACCTCCAACCATGAAGTCTCCACATACTTCTTCACCACTGATCACCGAATCATTAAAAACATAATTAATGTTTAAACCAAGATTATAAATCTCAGCCGATCCACTGACTACCCCAAACATCGCCATAGTATAGGCATTTGGGAAGTCTCCTGCACTATAGTCAATTAAAACTGTACGAGTGGATAAATTCGAAATCAAAAATCCAGCTCCATCCAATACCCCAGTAAATGGAGCATTATAAGTTCCAATTGGTCTTAAATTATAGCCTGTCATATCAATGTCATTTCCCAAAACATAATAGGCATCAAGTTCATCAGAGATGTCATCCATTTCTCCAGGTGTTTTAATAACATATGGATTAGTACTTGTCCCATCACCCGAATCAAATGCACTTATCACTGTCGATCTAAAAGTCATAATTAAAAACACAAATAAAAACACTGATATTGCCCGTAAAACATTTTTCATATTATTACTCCCTTAATGTAACTTTATCACACATAATTAGCGTTTAATAGTCATATTTACCAATAATCTACTCTATTATTTAAACTCATAATTAAAACCCTTAATAATCATACGATGGTGTACACTTATCAATAAAACCTTCATTCATGAGTGAAATAAAAAAGCTCAATCCTTAGTGAATTGAGCTTATGATACTTAGATTCTTCTACGTTTAGTTGCCATAATCAGTAGGCCACCTAAACCCATTAATGCATTCGATAACCCAAACAGATCACCTGTATTTGGTACTCCAGCAGTCCATTTAGCATAGAGCGTTAGATCTACTTCTGACGAATCGCTAAAATCCCAAAGATTCGTGAATTCTGGTTCAGTATACCATCCACCAAAGACATAATCCGCTTTTTTCGGATCAACAGGTTCAATCGCTTTTAAACCCCAATAAATGGTGTAATCAACATTTGGATTAATACCTGTTTGATAAGAAGGAGTCATCTTATACAAAACTGATTCTTCCATACTATATATCTCGCCCCAACTCATGATTAAACCAGCTAATGACTCTTGATCAACAAATACAATAAGCTCGCGTTCCGCAAAGACACTCAAATAACCATCATTGAATAATGAGGTAACAAACCAAGTTGGCATCTCACCAATATTACTCTTAAAATCAAACGCTTCAAATTCAATGCCTACTTCTGATGTTGCACTCTTGAAATCGCTTGTAGGAACAGCCGTTCCATAAGATGATGGCCCATTAACTTCATTATAATACAGATAATCAGGGCTAACACTATCACCAGAGTAATATCCAATCAAACCATCGTAATTATTTTCAGCACTCACTATTCCACCAAAGTAACATCTTTCTATTGTAGTAAATGATGCAACTATTGCTCCAATCAAACCTCCAACATAACTAGTCCCACTGATTGACGCTAAACTATAAGAATCGTTTATTGTTGATTCATTTCCACCAGAATATCCAATCAAGCCTCCAACACAATCATCTGTCGCAGAGAAGTCTCCGTCGGTCCAACTTGAAGTGATTTCTAGGATAAAGGAAGATTCTCCCACTAGTCCTCCAACTGAACTTACCCCAGACAATATCCCAGAGAAGTAAGTATTACTAATAGCAAGCTCATTTGCTTCTCCAACAATACCTCCAACTCCGCCAGAATTCGATTGTAGATTCCCAGTAACATAAGTATGATCGACATTACTGTATTGTAGATAACCAACAAGCCCACCAATGGCTTGTGATTCTTCACCTGCCAAAATTATAAGGTCAACAATTCTATTTCGATCAACATTTAGAAAGGATCCATAACCCACCAAACCACCTAAGTAGCCTGTTGCATTTGTATCCGATCCAATGGTGACTGATTCAACTTGATTTTGGCGAATTGTGATACCATCGGCATATCCAGCTATGCTACCTGTATAACTCATTCCATCTGAAAAACTACTATTTTTTACCCAATTATCTTCAATCCAAATATATTCACCTGAGTCGTTATACACATAGCCAACCAATCCACCGACTTTGCTATCACCAAGTGAATTAATCTCTAGATTATCAACCACAGAATGGCCGATGATGTCATACCCACCATCACTAAACCAAATTTCGTTGATATCTTCAGCCCCAACAAGACCACCCACATAACCATTATTATAAGAATCGATTGTGATGGTCGAGTCATACACGGTTGATTGTGTCAAAGAAGTATCTTCACAATAGCCAAGAATACCCCCAACAAAAAGATCAGCCAGCGTTTCAGCACCTATGTCAAATGTAATCTCTCCAGTAAAACTGATTCCATAGATGATATGATTATACGCTTCACCAATCAAACCCCCAACAGAAGCCCATTCATCACCATCGTCTGTCGTGACATCAATAGAACCTGAAACCCAAATATCATGAATCGATACATCAAGACTGTCCACTGCTCCAACCAAGCCTCCAACCAAAATGTTTTCACCGCTTGAAGATGAATCATAAACATAATCAATATTTAAGCCAAGATTATAAATCTCGGCTGATTCATCCACATATCCAAACATAGCCATTACATATGAGTAATCTACCCATACGGTACTTGAAGATAAGTGTGAAATTGAATATCCCGCTCCATTCAATACACCTACAAACGGATCGATATAATCACCTATTGGAATCCATTCAACATCAGTCATATCGATGTTGTTTCCCAAAACATAATAATAATCTAGATTATCTGCAATCGCAGCCAATTCAGCTGGCGTGGTGATGACACATGGATTATCACTTGCCCCACAGGTTGGTGGCGTAGCAAAGACATTAATCACTGAGGATTTGAATGACATTATAATCAAAACAAAAAGAAAAACTGATAAAGTCCTTAAACATTTTTCATATTATTACTCCTCTAGCGTAACTCTATCATACTTAAATAGTGTTTAATAGTTATATTTAACAATATTACAATGTATTGTCTAACATCGGCATTCTAATTTGAAAGAATTACTTCATCTATCATTCATTAGTCCACATAAAAAAAGCTCAATCCTTAGTGAATTGAGCTTATGATAATTAGATTCTTCTACGTTTAGTTGCCATAATCAACAAGCCACCTAAACCCATTAAGGCATTGGATAAACCAAACAGATCACCTGTATTTGGTACTCCAGCAGTCCATTTCGCATAGAGTGCTATATCTACATCTGATGATTCGCTAAAATCCCAAAGATTCGTGAATTCTGGTTCAGCATACCATCCTCCAAAGACATAATCCGCTTTTTTCGGATCAACAGGTTCAATCGCTTTTAAACCCCAATAAGGCGAGTAAGCCATATTTGGATTAAGATGTATTAGAAAATACAGACTAATCCTATCCATTTTTTCATATTCATGAATAAACATCTCTCCCCAACTCAATTCTAAACCAACTAAAGTAGATTGATCATAAAAGGTAACGATGTCTCGACCCGCAAATACTCCCAGATAGCCACCGTTGACTAGTGGGCTTATAAACCATGGGGATTCACTGTTAATATCTGTAAATTCATTTGCGCTAAATGCTAAACCTACATCAGATGTGATACTCTTGAAATCATTTGCATAAGCACCTTCCCCATAATCTGAATACCCATTGTAGTCATCATAAAAGACTGAATCAATCGACATCTCTTCGCCAGCGTAATATCCAATCAAAGCATCCGTAGAATCATATCCATTCACTTCACCTCCGAAATACGATGTCTCGAGGTTAATTGGATAACTTTCACTTTGTCCAATAAACCCTCCTACAAAATCTTGTCCACTGACTGTCGCTAAACTATAGGAATCGTAAATGTTTACATCCCCGAAAGAATAACCGATAAAACCTCCAATATTATCATATGTTGAATAGAACATACCATCGCTTGGACTGTTGGTCCAACTAAGACCTATCTCTAATGGTCCATCATTAAGTCCGACTAATCCACCGACATAATCTGATCCTGATAAAGTTCCATAAAAGGAGGTATTTGTGATCTTAACATCATAGGTTTCTCCTGCGATACCTCCAACTTTATTATATAGCGATTCTAAATTTCCAGTAACATAAGTACGATTGACAGTACTGTATTCTAAATAACCAACAGCTCCACCAATGGCATTTGAATCATCACCTGCTCTAATTATAAGATTGCTAACTCTATTTCGATCAATAATTAAATAGGCTCCATTACCCACCAAACCACCTAGGTAGTCAGTTTCAATTGTATCTGATCCCATGATAACAGAATCAACTTGATTTTCGCGAAGTGTAATCCCATTGGCATATCCAGATATGCCACCTATATAGTTGGTTCCATCTGAAAAACTACTATTTTTAACCCAGTTATCTTCAATCGAATTATACTCACCTGAGTTGTTATATACATAAGCAACCACTCCACCGACAGTACTATAACCAATTGAGTTAATCACGAGATGATCAACCACCGAATCACCGACGATGTCGTATCCACCCTCACTCATCCAAGATTCATTGATTTCTGAATAACCCACAAGACCACCCACATAACCATCGTTATAAGAGTCGATATAGAAGGTCGAATCAAAAACAATTGAGTTTGTTAAAGAAGTATCTTCACTATAACCAAGAATACCACCAACAGAAAGTTCATAAAGACTTTCTGATCCAAATCCAACAGTAATCGTTCCTTCAAAACTGATTCCATATATGATTTGATAAAGAGCTTCACCAATCAAACCACCAATAGAAGCCCATTCGTCACCACCAGCTGTAGTAACATCAATCGAACCTGAAACCCAAATATCATGAATGGAAGTATCAGAGCTTTCTACAAGTCCAATCAAGCCTCCAACCACAACATTTTCACCATCTAAACTTGAATCATAGTTATAATTAAGATTCAAACCCATATTATAAATCTCAGCGGATCCACCCACATATCCAAACATACCCATCGTATAGGAAGAATAATCACCCTCCCATACAGTATTTGAGGATAAATTCGAAATCGTAAATCCGGCTCCATTTAAAACTCCAACAAATGGATTAGAAAAAGTTCCAATTGGATCCCAATTAAAATCCTCCATATCAATGTCATTTCCTAAAACATAATAATAATCTAGATGATCTGCAATTGCAGCCAGTTCAGTTGGGCTTGTAATGACACATGGATTATCACTTACAGTTCCACAAGTTTCAGGTGCAGCAAAGACATTAATCATTGTTGATTTAAAAGACACTATCATTAATACAAAAATAAAAACTGATAATGATCGTATAACATTTTTCATATTATTACTCCTCTAGGTTAACTCTAACACATCCAACTAGGTTTTAGTACTAATATTTGACAATAATTAGTTATATTGTCTAATATCGTTGTTAAATGCTGAAAAACCATCAGATAAATGCCACTTATCGAGTGCACGATATCATTAGAGTAATAAAAAAGCTCAATTCATTAGAATTGAGCTTGATTTAATAAGCATCTTCAACACTTTGGAGTCGTGATCAGTAAACCCCCTAAACCCAATAATCCATTGGGGTACTAAATCCTGGATCCATATACCAAGCCCCAAAGACAAAACCTTTAAGTGCTGGATTACTTGTTGCATCAATTCCAGCACAGGCTCAATGTTTACAACTCATTTAGCTTCTTTAAATCAGCCACTGCTTAATCGATTCAAAACCCACTGTTTCTTTGAAACAAAAGCCAAACAAATAGTATATGAAGCCCGTAGTCGTTATCCATTAATGCAATCTTCTTATCTATATTCTATACCATCTACTTTTATTATACAATATTATATACATTAATATACAATTATTATATCAAAATAACTAAAAATACTTATTCTATTTGAAATAAGTAATAAAAAGGGATGATTAATCATCCCTTTTTAAGGCAGTATAAACAAGTTCTTCTTTGAAAGTGAGTATAAAAAAAACGGAAACTAGGTTTCCGTTTATCTACTTAGATCGTTTAGAGCGCTGCAAGAACGAAATTCAGAACGAATAATCCAGCAGCAACCAATAGAATTGGATGAATATCTTTGAATTTACCTTGAACGGTTTTAATGATGACATATACGATGAACGCAAAGCCAATACCGTAAGAGATATTATAGAAGAAAGCCATAAATGCAGCTGCAAAGAAAGCAGGAACAGCTTCAGCGAAATCACCCCAGTTGATATCTGCGAATGATGAAGCCATCAATACGCCTACGATAACCAAGATTGGTCCAGTAGCTGCTGCAGGAACCAAGCCTACATATGGAGCCAATGGAATCGCTAAGATAAACATAATGGCAACCACAACTGCGGTTAAACCAGTACGACCACCTTCTTCAATACCAGCTGCTGATTCAACATAGGTGGTTGTATTGGATGTTCCCAAAATAGCACCGATTGAAGTAGCGATGGAATCTGCAAACAAGGCTTTATCCATACGGCTTGAGAAACCTTTGCCGTTTTCTAAAGCTTTTTCATCTTCTGCATTAAAGATACCTGTACGACGTCCGGTTCCAATGAAGGTTCCAATGGTATCAAATGTATCAGCTAAACTAAAGGCAAAGATGGTGGTTAAGACAACCGGTAATCGAGTACTTGATAATAAGGATGGTATCCCTTCAGTCACTGCCTTACCAAAGATATTTGTAAAGGAAACATAAGCTTCACTTAGAGTGGTAGGATTGGCATTACCCTTAACACCCATTAAGATTCCTAATAAAGTTGTTGCGACAATTGAAATCAACATAGCGCCTTTAACTTTTTTAACCATAAGAATGATGGTTACAATTAAGCCAATGATGAATAGTATACGAGCAGGATCACTAAAGTTTAATAATTCAGTAAAACCAGTATCGGTTGGTCCATCACCGAAGCCAGCCAGTTTAAGCATCTTACCATCGTTAAATCCGATGAAAGCGATGAATAAACCAATACCACCACCGATGGCGTGTTGGAGTGAAGCAGGAATCGATTTAACGATGTGCTTACGAATACGGGTAACTGTAATCAGTATATTGATAACTCCACAAATAAATACCAAGGCCAATGCTTCAGCTGGTGAGAAACCCAATCCATACCCTACGCCCCCAATAACCGTATAAGTAAAGAAGGCATTCAAACCCATGCCGGGTGCTAAAGCGTAAGGTACATTGGCGAATAAACCCATAAACATTGTACCGATGGCACTAGCCAAAGCTGTAGCGAAGAAGACTGCACCATACTCCAATCCCCCCCTAGACAAGGTCGTAGGATTGACGATCAGAATGTACGCCATCGTTGCGAAGGTGGTTAGACCAGCAATGATTTCTGTGCGGACATTGGTGCCATAAAACTTAAGCTTAAAAAACTTTTCCATATCTTTCTCCTTTTTTCTGTATTCTGTTAATATTAACTAACAAAAAAAGTCGGGAGAAACCGACTCGAATATGAACTTTTCATATTGTTCGCTTCTAACCTGAATAGTCGAATCGTTTAAGGTGATTCGGTAGAGACTCTTCCACCATATTAGGAAGATTATAATGCAAGTTAATATGTGAATACTGTTTCAGTATAATCAAGAACTTGCATATAGTCAAGGTTAAACGAAGCTAAATATGAACTAAATTTTGTGCATCTAAAACAAGGCTCTTTTTAATCGATTTAGTCTTGATTATCCTTTTCTCTTTCAAAGAAAAGATACATCACTAAACCCAAATAGAGTGGTACAAAGATGCCAAGAAGTGCCCATAATAAGGCATTCTCTTTGCCTCTTTTTTTAACATCCCGATAGATTCCAATTCCGATGATGATTGGAACAAGCATAAACATCCCAATCACAAAGGCAATCACAAACCCAGTTAAGACAAATTGAGTGGAGGTCATGTTTCTAAGTTCTCCTTTAATAGGCTGTAATTCTTACGATCACTACGCTGAAACGGAATTAGAATCAATAGATTGACCATCCCTAGACAAATGATGACAGTCCAAGCAGTTAGATAACCCGCTAAATCAATCACGCGTCCAAAACCAATTTGACCTAAGGCCACCAAGATTGAACTGCTCACCCCAATTGTAGCACTTAAACGGCCTCGATGACTGGATGGAATCCTTCGTGTAAAGTAGCTAGTACCCGCAATCGTAGCCGCTATTTCTCCCCAGGTAAAGATGATCATCCCTAAGAAAAACATCGCAACAGGGGCATTAAAATACGCATAGATCGCAAAGGCAATCATCTCAAAGACATAAGCCAAACCAATCTTATAGATCTCATTCTTATGTTTCAACCAATAGGTAAATAAAGGCGTAAAGATAATAACGATCAAGCCATTTAGACTGAACATAAAGCCATAGATGATGTCATAATTGGGGACTGTTTTAGACAGCTGAATCGGTAATAGGAAGTTCATCTGGGTATACATCAAACCCCCAATGGATCCAATGATTAGATAATAGAACAGTGTCTTATTCTCAATCAATAATCTAAAGGTAGATTTATGTTCCTGAGCTTGCTCATAGACATTGAGATTCTCAAGCTTGGTATGTTTATTTTCTGATACATAAATATGGATTAGGATGGCGCCAATTAAGGTGGTTGTCCCATCTATTAGAAAGGCCAACCAAAGTAGATCTTTAAAGAGAAATCCCCCAATCGATGGACCTAGTATAAATCCTAGATTAAAGCCCATATAACTCAAAGAGTACGCTTTAGAGCGTTGTTCTGATGTCGACTTATCCGCAATCATGGCATCATAAGCTGGCCCTTGTAGATTGCCAAAGAAGGCAGCCACAAAGAATAAACCAATCGTCACATTACTCAATGGCGTAAAGGCATTGATAAAGTATGAAGCTACCACCATATAAGTCGATAATAAAATGATTGGTTTTCGTCCAAAACGGTCTGCCAACTTACCCCCAATCAAACTGGCCGGTAAACTGATGATCCCTCCCAAACCCATAACCAAGGCAATCGTCTGTGCCCCATAACCAAACTTAACACTTAGAATTAAAGACATTAAAGGCCAGATAAATGTTCCTAAGGAACCGACAATCCGACCTATGAAGATGATATAGATGTCTCTTTGTAAACCCCGATACTGATCAATATATTTCATCATAGGCGTCTAATTTTAAATAGGCGATATCCTATCAATGCGCCAATCATATTAAGCAACATATCATCGACATCAAAGGTGCCTGACATCGTCACAAACTGTAGTACTTCAAGTAATAAAATAATCACTAAGACAATCAAGATATACAACCAGATATTCTTTAGTTTCTTAAAGGCTTGTCTTAGAATACCCATTGGGATGAAGAAGATAACATTACCTACGATGTTGACTAGAAAAAGATCAATCCCACTTCTTAGATGAACGGTATAGCGCATGATGGTTGCGAAAGGCACTAGATTTACCGTCTTACCATAAATGCTGATAAGATAAGGCAAACCACCTTTAACCATCCAAGATAAATCAAAATTACGATGATATACCAACATGAAGTACACTAAAAAGAGTAGGTACCAGATTAGAAATAAACGATATACTTTAGTAGGCTTCATAAACACTCCTTTATAACTTTTCTTATATGCTAAGTTCAATTTATAAATAATAATATGAATTGCCTTCATATTTTATCATAGATTTATTAAACAGATGTAGTATTATCAGGAATTCAATAATAATTCATCAATAATGAAATAGCATTTGTCTCTAAATTTCTATTTAGATTCTGCTTATTAATCCATACTTACTCAAAGATTATTTCATAATGTCGGCCAACTTTCTAACCGACACGTTTATTTCATCCCATCTAATTCCTTTAGCATAATCAAACTTTGCTTGATATTTTCTCCACAACTCATATAGTGAAGTACTATTTGAAACTTCAGTTAAAATTAAGTCTATTTGTTCTAAAAGCTTAATAGAAGCTCGCCTTTGACATGTATTGATAAAAGCTCTTTTCAATATTTCTAAATCAATAATTTCAAGTTGAGTATCTAGTAGCACATGAATATCATAAAAATCACGCATACGACTATTGGTTACACCTCGAACTATGAGCGTCTCTAGTTTTTCTGCTAAAACAGTTTCAAGATTATAGGCCATAATAGACAGAGTTCGATCTTCGAATAACAAACGGAAAGAGTATTCAATTTCTCTTGGGGTTATTACATCCCCAGTTGAAAAGTCGATTTTTAGTGGAGTGTGCATATTTTCAAGTAAAGCATCTAGAACAATTCGAATACCTGGATATTCTGCTGTATCCAAAATTGATGTTACACTCGTAATTTCAAACGACAAACCATCTTCAATCTCTATTGATATGATCTCTTCAATAATTTTTTGTGCACCTATTTCACTAAGGGGAATGTTTTTTACTGTAGCATCTATGTCAAGTGTTGAACGTTGATTTAATCCAATCATAGCAGCAACCAATTTGCCACCTTTTAGGATTATGTTTTCTTTATATTTCGACAGTGATAATCTCTCAAGAAAACGCTCCATCACATAGTTTTGGATAATCATTTGAGCTCTTTTACTATTGCCTTTCGACATATTTCGTACAAGTGCTTTTAATTGGATAGAAGTATAAATCATTATAGCAAAACCTCCAGATACAGTTGAATAATCTTCTCTACTGAGAATTCCTTAGCATACCGCATCAATAGAGGTAGATTCTTTTCTTTCAAGCGTACATAGTCTTTGATTGCCTCTTGAAAGTCTTGAATCTCAATGTTTCGCCTGCTGCGGAATAAATCACAGATTGTACGTTCGGTATTATAAACTCTAACCATATGCCCCGTTGGTGTTTTGACTTCCATCATACCCATTTCAACCAAAGCTTCTTTCACCTTGTAAACTTTGATATCTTGTTTGGACAAAGCAGCTGAATTTGCACTTGATTCAAGCGTAAGAGAAAATTGGCTTGGTTCTCTTTCAGCCATTTTTAAAAGATAAAGCGCTGTTTCATGGGAAAAAACTGCTTTCGGATATCTCACCTGTAATTCATATATTCCATCATCCCAAGCATCCATAGACATATATAAACCTTGTGTTACACGCCTTAGCCCTTGCGCTTTTACAAACTCACCTAAGTAGGCTCTTGAAATACCAAGGCGCATTACGTCTGAAGTTTTCAAATAGCCATGGTTGCTATTTAGCAAAGCCATAAGTTCTTCAGTTTTACTCACAATCATCACCTTACTTTCACGCTCATATTGTAATTCATTTAGGCGTACATGTAAAGTAACATTTATACCCAATTTTTCTTTATACATAAAAAAACATCAAGCGATAAATCGTCGTTTATCATTTGATGCTAATTACTTCTGGTGGAGGTAAAGGGACTCGAACCCTCGACCCCCTGATTGCGAACCAGGTGCTCTGCCAGCTGAGCTATGCCCCCAAAAGCATTGACATTATACCATAATATCAGATCTATCTTAAAGCCTCTAAAAGCTCAATCAGCTCTGATGGATAGTCCATAAAGCTTGTATCTTGAAGTAACCTGAGCTCTTGGTGGGTTCTAAATCCCCAAGTCACTGTGATACTTTGCATCTTCGCATTAATCGCAGTTTGATGATCTACTTCTGTATCACCCACAAACAAGCATTCCTCTGCTTTTAGATTCATCGTGTAGAGTCCAAAGTAGATTCCATCAATGGCTGGTTTGAGCTTATGACTGGGGGCATCCCCATAGATAAAGTCAAAGGGGTAGTCCTTAAAATGATGTTGAATGAGATGGACGATAAAGGCTTGAGACTTATTAGAGATACAAGCCAGTTTAATATGATGAAGGACACAGTAATCCAGAAGTTCAAGAACTCCATCATAGGGTAAAGTTAAATCATCATAATGGGTTGCATAGAGTTGGTTGAATAAATCTAAAGCAGTATCGATATAATCCTCACGTCGATCAATACAATCTAAGATTAGATTCTTAATTCCTTGACCCACACTGAGTCTAACTCGCTCATTATCGATGGGGTCTAAGTTAATTGTGCCTCTGACTAAATTGATACAATAAGTCATATCGTCTAAAGTATTTAAGAGAGTGCCATCTAAATCGAAAAAGATTCCTTTAATCATAGTTTCTATTGTATCATTGAAATGAGGTTGAGTATGAATGAAATTAAACTGGTTGTATTCGATATAGATGGAACACTATTAGCCGCAGGTAAAGACTTAATTGAAGCCTCGGCGGTTAAAGCCATACAAGACTTAAAAGCCAAAGGCATCCATGTCTTAATTGCGACTGGCAGAACCATTCAGTTTGTTAAACCACATATATTTGAAGTCATCAATTCAGATTATTATGTGACCATCAATGGTCAATGCTTACTCGATAAAGATTTAAATATCATCAAACGTCATGATTTAGATGAAGAGGATGTCTATAAAATCTATGACCTATGTATAAGAAATAATTTAAGTATGGGGGTAAAATGTGCTGAGCATTTTGCCATTCTAAATGGGTTTGATTTGTTTGCCTCTATCTATCTTCAAGGTGAAGACAACAGAGGTCGTTTAATCGATGATCAAAACCAAACATATTTTAAGACCCATGATAAAGCGATGGGCATCTTCATCATCGGTGAAGTGGATTCAATCATCGATGAAATCAAGCAGATGACTCATCTCTCTTATTCAAGAGCTTTCACGCATGGTTTGGAAATCTTCGATAAGAAAGTACATAAGATTAAAGGGATAGAAGAAGCCCTAGAGTTAATGGATATCAGTTGGGATAATGTGATGGTGATTGGGGATGGGGATAATGATGTCAGTATGCTAAAGAAAGCCAAGATAGGCGTTTGTATGGGCAATGGAACAAGGCATGCCAAAGATGCCAGTGATTATATCACCACGAGTATCTCTGAAGATGGTATAAAAAATGCCCTAAGGCATTTTAAACTGATTGATTAAGAACTAAGTCTACCACACACTCTAAGAGTGGGGTTTGCGAGAATAAATCATAAGGGGTAATCGAGTTAATCGTGTACCCTTTTTTAAGCTCTGATAGATTCTTAGCGAGTGACGTTGGATTACACGATACATAGATTAAATGCGGAATCTGTTTACTTAGAATGGCTGCACACATCTCATCATCTAGTCCACTTCTTGGTGGATCAACGATTAAGACATCTAGCGGTTCTTCATAAGCCAATAGAGCCACAGCCGCATCTTCACAGATGAACTGAATGTTTTCAATCTTATTCAACAAGGCATTCTCTTTGGCATTGCGAATCGCAAAGCGATTATTCTCAACCCCAATGACTTGTTTAACCTTATTGGTTAATTGTAAGCTCAGTGCTCCTACCCCACAATAGGCATCCATCACGGTTTCGCCTTCATTGACTAGATTGCGTACCTTACGAAAGATATTGGTGGCTTGAGCCAGGTTTAATTGAAAGAAGGCCTTAGGAGATAATTGATACTTGATCGCATTGATATAAATAATTAGGTTTGGATCTCCGGCAATATGAAAGATATCTTTACCTAAAGCTTCATGGCTATGACGATCAGAGTTGATACTGTGATATAGAGATACCAAACCTTCCAGTTCCATCAGATCATCCACTAAGCGTGGATTGAGTGTTTCTTCCCCCGTAACCAGGGTACATTGAACTTGTTGCTTAAAACTACGTAATAAGATATAGCGAATCCCATTGTTGCCACTGCGACTAAACTCAGGCATATGATGTTTGTTTAAGACTCTTAAGATCGCATGCTTCATGGCTTCTACATCAGTCTCATGAACGATACAGGTTTCAATTGGGACAAAGGTATTACTCTTAGCTGAAAACATACCACCCATTAAACGTCCATGATTCTCAGCAACCGGAACCTTGCATTGATTGCGATAGTATAAAGGATTGGGATTATCCACAATCGGTTTGATTAACTTAAAATCCACATGACCCATATATTTAAGTAATGCTTGTTTAAGATGCGCTACTTTTACTTGTTTCTGATAGGTCATATCGGCTTGCATTAGTGCACAAGCCCCACATTCTTCTTGATAGGTACAAGGACTCACAATACGATGGGGATTGGCTTCTACCACTCTTAATACTTTCCCAAAGGCATACTTCTCTTTTTCTTCGACAATCTCTACTTCGATCAATTCATCGACTAAGGCATTGGGAATAAAAAAAGGTTTGCGATTCAAGTACGCTAGACCTTCTCCATTCATGCCAGTTTTTTCTATTTTAGCGCGCATCAGTTATCACTGAGTGCCCAAGTAGGTAATTCATTTCCTCGATTAATCAGGATAGTCTTTTGAAAATCCGTCTGATTAACGAAACGTAATATCATATCTTCTTCTTCTTCACTACAGGCAACCAAGAGTTTAACCTCGATGTCTTTTCTTAAAATATCAACCGCTACGATGATCTTCTCTACCCCATGATTCCCATTGGTCCCAAGATAGATGGATACACCCTTCTCATCTTGAGCTAGAGTATCATTTAGATAACCATAATCTACCGGGTAGACTAGATTGGTATAGATTGGATGAACGGATCCCTTGGGTTGTGATATCACAACCGTGCTTGAATAATACAGGGTATCCAGTTTCTGCCAAAAAAATGCATTGTTTAGTAATTGAACCATAATAAACCTCATAGATATTGTAAACAATGAAAAGGATTCTGTAAACAGGTATTTTCTTACAAATGATAAGTTTTCAAGTTATAGCGTTTAATTAGAGCTAGAATATCATATTCATTATTGATAGCCATCACATTCATAAAGATTAAAGCACTGCCTAAGGCATCACTTAAGGCATCATGATGATTCAGTGGTATATCAAGATACTCACAGACGGTATTGAGTTTATGGTTGACTAAGCGCGGAAAACACTTACGTGATAACTCAACACTGTCAATACAGAAAGTCAATGGTTTAGCTAAAGCATAGTACTTATATAGACTTTTTAGCACACTTAAATCAAAAGGTGCAAAATGCGCCGCTAAGATACAAGTGTTAAACCATGGACGAAGTCGATCATAGGATTCACTAAAGTTAGGGGCATCCTCAACATCACTGGGTCTTATCCCATGAATACTGATATTCATCTCAGTAAAATAATCATATTTCGATGCTGGTTTAATCAAAAAGGCATCCTGATGAATCAGGATGCCATCTTCAAAGACAACGATCCCAATACTACAGGCGCTTTCTGGATGATCATTGGCAGTTTCAAAATCAATCACACAGAGTTGCATATTTAAACCTTAAAAAAGGCATGAAAGACATCGATGATATAGTTTAACTTAGCACTATCTAAGCCTGGATAGACTCCAATAAAGAAGGTATGATTGATGACATAATCCGTATTGGCTAAATCCCCAATCACTCGATGAGTGATATCTTGATAAGCGGGTTGACGCAATAGATTTCCCGCAAACAACTCACGCGTTAGAATCTTATGAGATTCTAGATATTTAACAAAATCAAGTTTACTAAACCCACAATCAGGTTTCACACTGATCGGAAAAGCAAACCAAGCTGGATCAGAATGCTTAGTCGCATAAGGTAAAAGTAGATAAGACTCTAAGTCTTTTAGTCCTTCACTTAAAACCTTAAAATTGGCTTTGCGTTGTTCAATAAATCCAGGTAGTTTTTTAAGTTGTTCAACCCCTATGGCAGCCTGCATATCGGTAACCTTAAGATTGTAACCAATATTAGAGTATACATATTTATGATCATAACCCATGGGTAAAGTACCAAATTGACGACTGAAGCGTTGATGACAGGTATCATCTTTTCCTGGTTCGCAGTAACAATCTCTACCCCAGTCTCTAAAGGATCGAACCAAACGCTCATAGATAAAGCTATTGACTAAGATGGCCCCACCTTCTCCCATCGTCATATGATGGGCTGGATAGAAGCTGGTGGTAGAGGCATCACCGAAACTTCCCACCATTTTACCATGATAGAGTGAGCCCACCGCATCACAGCAGTCTTCTATCACATAGAGATCATGCTTCTTCGCAAACGCCATCACGGCATCTAAATCAAACGGATTTCCAAGAGTATGAGCCAGCATAATGGCTCTTGTCTTAGGGGATAATGCCTTTTCAAGTTCAGATACTTTAATATTATAAGTTCCCAGTTCAATATCGACAAAGACGGGAACCAACTGATTCTGTAGGATTGGGTTAACTGTGGTTGGAAAACCAGCGGCTACTGTAATCACTTCATCACCTGCTTTTAAACGTTTATCTCCCAATTGATTGGATGTAAAGATAGATAAAGCCAATAGATTAGCGGATGAGCCTGAATTGGTTAATAGACAGTATTTACTTTGCATAAAGGTCGCAAAGTCTTTCTCAAATGACTTGGCATATCTTCCTGAAGTCAACCAAAAATCTAAGGAAGCATCAACTAAAGCCACCAATTCATTTTCATCATATACTCTTCCCGCAAAGGTAATCATCTCTTCACCCAGTTTAAATTCAACATCTCTAAAGTGTTCAGCTTGATAGTATTCTTTTACTTTAGCGAGTATTTCTTGGCGTAGTTTGGTTTTTTCAATCATATTTTTAATCCTATTTTCTAAATGCTTGGATTTGTGTATCCATTAAAGCACTCACATCTTCCTTGTTTTGATAAGCAATATACCACTCTACACTATACTTAATCGCATCATTGATATCCCATTTAGGTAACCAATTAAAGGTAGTCTTCAATTTAGAACAATCCAATTTAAGAAACTTGGCTTCATGCGGTCCCCCATCATGTTGGTTAATCCAAGAGGCTTTATAAGTACTAAGATCTTGCCAACTCTTACAGAATAGATCAACTAGAGTTCCGGTTGTCACACAGTCTTTATCATCAGGTCCTACATTATAATAGCCCATCAGATTAGAATCTAATGCCTGTCTTTCTAGGATCATCAGATACGCAAATAGAGGCTCTAAGACATGTTGATAAGGGCGAATAGAATATGGATTACGTATGATGATATCAGTCTTAGCACTGAGTGCTCTAAAGCAATCTGGAATAATGCGATCCTTAGCGAAGTCGCCTCCCCCAATCACATTTCCTGCTCTAGCGGTTGATATCGCAATACTACGATTACTGAAGAAGGCTTTTTGATAAGAATGGGTAACCAATTCTGAACAGGATTTACTATTAGAATATGGATCAAATCCATCCAGTGGATCACTTTCAATATAAGCATAGTCTTTCTCATGATTCAGATAGACTTTATCGGTAGTAACATTAAGTACTGACTTTACACACTCATATTGTCTAATACATTCAAATAGATTAACCGTACCCATCACATTGACTTCATACGTTAATCTTGGATCCTCATAGGATTCCCGTACCAAGGCTTGCGCTGCCAGATGAATGACGATCTCAGGTTGACTCACATCAAAAGCCTTCTGTAGAGCCTTTAAATCGCGTATATCACCGATTATACTGTGCATCTTAGTTTCAACTTTACTCAAGTCAAAAAGCTTCGCTTCGGAATTGGGTGCTAAGGCAAAACCGGTCACATCCGCTCCCATTCCTATTAGTATCTTACATAACCAAGAACCTTTAAATCCAGTGTGGCCAGTTACTAAGACATGTTTTCCTTTAAAATAGGAATCCATATTACCAGATTTTCCAAGGGGCTTCATTTTTAGCCCAGTGTTTCTCTAAGAGTTCCTTATCTCTAAGTGTATCCATGCATTGCCAAAAACCATGATGTTTATAAGCCTTCAGTTGACCTAAACTAGCCAAAGTCTCTAAAGGATATCTTTCTAAGATAGTCTCATCCCCTTCAATATAATCAAATATTTCTGGGTTTAATACCATAAAGCCCCCATTGATCCATCCACCATCTTCTTTAGACTTCTCTTTAAAGCTATGAATCACTTCAGCTTGATCAATCTCAAGCATCCCAAATCTTCCACCCAACTGGATGGCACTGATGGTAGCGATTAAACCATGGTTTAAATGGAAATCACGTAAGGCATTTAAATCGATATTAGATAAGCCATCTCCATACGTCAACATAAAGGGTTCATTCCCAATATAAGACTTGATTCTTTTTAAACGACCACCGGTCATCGTATTTAAACCTGTATCCACTAAAGTAACCTTCCAAGGTTCAGTTGTATTAGAATGGACAATCATTTTATTATCAGCAGTAAAGTCAAAACTCACATCGGATGTATGTAGATAATAATCCGCAAAGAATTCTTTAATCACGTATTGTTTATACCCGCAACATATAATGAAATCATTAAATCCAAAAGCTGAATAATATTTCATAATATGCCATAGAATTGGTTTCTCCCCAATCTCTATCATTGGTTTAGGAATCAAATGGCTCTCTTCACTGATACGTGTTCCAAACCCACCAGCCAATATTACAACTTTCATAGATTAGACCTCACTTTATTAAACTTAACACATTTATTATAGCGTAATTTTCACTCTAATGAGTACAAAGATAAGGGGAAACCCTTGGTTTCCCCTACTTACTATTTAATTCAAATCTGTATGCATCTCTACACATATCTTCTATGGTATATCGACACTTCCATTTGAGTTCGCTTAGTGCTTTAGTGGGATCCGAATAACACTCGGCAATATCTCCACTTCTTCTAGGAGCGATCTCATAGGGTATCTTAACTGAATTGACCTTCTCAAAGGTCGTAATCAAAGATAAAACTGAAGTCCCAAATCCTGTTCCTAAGTTATAGATTTGATAAGGCACTCTTATATTCTCTAGAGCTTTTAAATGACCCTCAGCTAAATCTAAGACATGGATATAATCTCTAACCCCACTCCCATCACTGGTTGGATAATCATTACCATAGACATAGAGTTTGGCTCTTTTACCTAGCGCAACCTGTGTAATATAAGGCATTAGATTATTGGGAGTACCACTGGGTTTATCACCAATTAGACCACTAGAATGCGCTCCTATTGGATTAAAATAACGTAGGATACTCAACTTAAATAATGGATTAACATTAGCTGTATCGATTAGAATACGCTCACACATCGCTTTGGTTGAACCATAAGGATTGCTTGTGTTTCCATAAGGCATGGATTCTTTGTAAGGTACAGTATTAACCCCATAAACCGTAGCAGATGAACTATAGATAAACTTATAAACCTTATATTTAAGACATAGTTTAGCTAAGACAATCGTTCCTAATAGATTATTATGATAATACTCTAGCGGTTTCTCAACAGATTCAGCCACCGCCTTATAAGCCGCTAAATGAATCAGTGCATCAAAGTGATGGATGATAAATAACTCTTCTAAAGCCAATTCATTGGACACATCCACTTCATAAAACTTAACTTTCTTATGACTGATCAGTTCAATCTTATCCACCACATCATAAGTACTGTTGGACAGATTATCAACGATCACAACATTATGTCCAGCCTCAAGTAAGGCTAGACAAATATGCGATCCAATATACCCGGTTCCACCGGTTAAAAGTATTAACATATATCTCCAATCATTTATTCATAAACTATTATAATTATTCGCCACCCATGTCTTCCATAGAAGTAATCAAGCCACCCATTAAACCATCAAATAATGCTAGGTTATCTGAGCCACCTTTAATCATCCACTTACCATCTTCTTTAACCATATCAACATCTACAGTGGTTATTTTGTCTTTAGCAGCTGCATTGGATACTTCTAAGAATACTTCAATTCCAACTTGAGTGATTTCTTCTTCAGTAGCACCTGAGAAAGCCAACTCAAATGCTCTAGTCATGTATTCAGTCATGAAATCTTTAAAGACCTGACCAATATCGATTGTAGTGAATTCAATTGTAACAACCGCAGTCAATCCATCCTGAGCAGTCACTGATTCTTTTACTTTATACTCATAAGCTAATATCATCTCCATCATCTTAGTAGAGATCTCATTTGGAGTCTCCTCTGTCGAGAAAGGATCTGACGTCATAGAGGAAACATCCCCATTAAACAAACTGGCATAATCAATGACTTCTTTATTCTTAAACGCATCTAGAAAAGTCGTAAGCGGTTCTTCAGGTTTTGGTTTAGCTGCACATGAGCTTAAAACTCCTAAAGATAGTATTCCAATCAGTAAGCTTAACCATAGTTTTTTCATTATTGTCCCCTTTGTTTGGTTAATTTAATTATACAGGAAGATGGGAGGTATGGAATTTACAAATTCCGGTTATTACATTCATAACTTCAAACAGCATTAGTCAAACAATCTCAACATAAATCAAATCCTACCAGTTTAATGAGCAAGCAAGTGTTTTTTAAATGGATGAAAATACTCATTTAGAATTCATTCGAATCAAATCAATAATCTATAGATTATCTTTATACCAACTAATTGCTGCCTCAATACCTTTTTCAAAACTCCAATCAGGATTGTATCCAAGTAGATTTTTAGCTTTACTAATGTCAGCATTACTATGCTTAATATCGCCATTTCTTTCTTGCCCGAAAATTGGTTTGATATCCTTTTCCAAAATCCTACATAATTCATTATAAATATCAATTAAATACTCCCTACTCCCGTAAGCGATGTTAAATGCTTGTCCAGCCACTTCATGGGATGCTTTACATGCTTTCAAGTTAGCTTCAATTACATTCTCAATATAAGTGAAATCTCTACTATGTTTACCATCTCCATTAATAGTTGGTTGCTCATTGTTTAGTAATTGTTTGATAAATTTAGGGATAACAGCAGCATATGCACCTTCTGGATCTTGTCTCTTTCCAAAAACATTGAAATATCGAAGTCCATATGTATCTAAACCATAAAGTTTTGAATATAGTTTTGCATATTCTTCATCCACTCTTTTGGTTACAGCATATGGTGAAAGAAGATTACCTTCTCGACCTTCAGTTTTTGGAAGATTCGGCTCATCGCCATAAACTGATGAGCTTGAAGCATAAACAAACTTCTTCACTCCGTTTTGTCTTGCAGCTTCTAACATATTTAAAGTTCCTTTTATATTAATTTCCTCATAAAGTAAAGGCATCTCAATACTTCTTGGAACACTACCCCAAGCTGCTTGATGGAGAACATAATCAACATCTTTACACGCACTAATGCAAGTATCTAAATCTCTAATATCACCTTTGATAAAGGTATAGTTTTGGTTGTTTATAAACAAATCAACATTTAACTTTTTCCCAGTAGAAAGGTCATCAAGACATCTAACTCTATATCCTTTATTGAGTAGTGCTTCACATAGATTTGATCCAATAAATCCAGCTCCACCTGTCACAAGAAAAAGTGCATCTGCTCCAAATGTTAAATTCTCATATCCCATATTTATTTTTCACCTTTCACTATAATCTACTTCATCGTTTATACATTAACCAAATTTTAATACCTATCAATAATCTTCTATAAAAGGGCTTGTAGTATTCAATAAACCAGGAATAGAATATATCAGATGAACTCATTTCCCAATTGTTATTGTACTTTTAAATAAATGATAATCATCTGTATAGTGAGGATTAACAAAGTTACAAACTAATGAATTAGTTCAAATATTTAATATACATTACTATTACAAAAATTGTACAGATTGACTATCGACAATACTTATTTTTTAAAGAGAAATCATTTGATATTATATTTTCCTCTTAGATACTTTTCTTTATCAATACTGTTCATTTTAGTAGTATTATCAACTAAGTTCTTATATTTAGTATAGTATTCATCAATTGACTTAATTACTCTAGCTGGGACTCCCACCGCAACACTATTAGGAGGGATGCTTCTAGATACAATACTTCCAGCACCAATTACACAATTGTCTCCAATAGTTACATTTGGCAGAATAATACAAGAATTACCAATGAATACATTGTTACCAATAGAGATTCTTCCTAGATAATCTGCATTCTCAAGTAATTTGAGATTTCTAAGAACGTAGATGCCTCCATCATGTGTAATAAACGAAACACCCGATGTTATCTCAACATAATCACCAATATTGATTAGGTAAGGTTCACTTCCAAATGAAACATTACTAAATACTTGGCAATGTTCACCCATTCTTATTCCATTAGCTTTGAAGATCAATGCTCTTTCATAAGGGTTTGAATACCTAAGTTTTAACCGTGTATATAAGTTCATTTTTCACCTCCAAGTTTCCAATTTTAAGATAGCTTATCTAGAACTATCAAATATCCCTGCTAAATAAAGACTTTTCGTATCAATCCAAAAGCGCTTAATTACTATTCCTTAGTATTTATATAAAATTATATCTCTTTAAGCACCAGAATATTCATAAAATAGAATTGTATTCGAATTATTTACTATTGCATTGCCTATTAACTATTTAGAAATCATATGTAAGTTAGATAAACTAACTTTAAGATATTTCCCTAAAAATATAAATAAATTCATATAAAGCATGGATTTGAATCTGGTTTATCATATTAATCCAACCTTAGAAATATATTATGAATTTTTTGAGAACACAAATAGTATTGTTCTGTTTTTGAGAAAAATAGATAAAATATCAAGTTTGGAACTATTAAACACAAAACAAAAAGAATTAAGAAGCTTTGAATACTTCCATTAAAAACTAGACTTGAAATACTTAACATTACAACTGAAACTATAATCGTTACTAGGATATAGAAAACATATCTTTTCCAAAACCCAAATAAGCCATGTTTAAAATAATGTTTGAATAATACATAGGGCTCAATCCATAGAGAAGTTGTAATTGTACTAAGAAGAGTGCCTAAAAAGACACCAATTATTCCTAAATAGTACAAAAATATCATAGAGGCAACTAGATTAATTATAGATTCAAAAATCGGTTTGAATCTGTCATTGTAAAAAAGTCCTAGGACGTTTTTAAATGCCAGGGTGTTTTGCCTCATTCCCGATATGAAGAAGTTGATAACTATGACACATACAATCTCAAAACTGAATGTATATTTACTACCTAACCAAATTGATATAAATGGATTAAATAGTGTTAGAAGACAAACTGTGGAAAAAGAATAAATCCAAAAGTTCAAGAAGAAGAGCATATCAAAAACCTTTTTTGACAATTGATCCGATTCTGTCGAAACTAAATTGCCTATACTTGCGACTACTGCTTGTGTAAACTGAGTTATTAGTGACCTAATAATCCCAATAATAAGTAAATAATTTGAATATACACCAACTGCTATAATGCTAATGAATTTTGAAATTAATAAGTTATCTGTCCCTAAAACTAGTACTGATCCTAACTGGTGCAACATCATTGCTTTAATTTTCTTGATTAAGTCATAATGCGTATTTTTATCCAATTTAGCTACATCGGAGTCCCTTAAATATGGATACATTTTATTAGCCTTAATTGATATTGTAATATTTGAAAATAGAGTACTTAAAATTTGTATTATCAGTACTGGGATGAATTGCCTATATACTAACAATACTATCATTTGTATCAAACTTCTAATTATAGTGAATGCATTCATTTGAATAGTATTAATATAGTTTTTTTGGTCTGCTGAAATAATTGAGCGTTTATACGACCAAAAGTATGAGATTACTGAGTCAGCTAAATATAAGAGATATAAAATTCTAATATTATCAATTCCAGACATATCTCTAATAAAAAAACCGAGAAATGGTGCTAAAGTAATCCCAGTGATGGCAATAAACATCCCAATCATCCTATATGTACGAGCATAGAAATTCATAAGAGATTTTATCTTTGAGATATCTTTTTCTGCTAGTGGCTTATAAAGGCTGAAGGTAATAGCGCTTCCTACTCCCAACTCTGCCAATGATAAAAGCGACAGAATATTACTAAACAAGCCCTGAACACCAAGATATCTTTCACCAAGAGTTAGTATAAAAATCGTTCTAAAAGCAAAAGTGAATACATATGTAGCGATTTGGCCAATTAAACCAATATATGTGTTTCTAATAGTAAAATTAGTTCTACCGTTTTGCATAATTCAATTTACTCCTTAAAATTGAGATTAATTCTTGAATATAGCAAGATAAATAGATTATCGTCACTGCTCGGCAACGAATTAGTATTGAAAAAAACTTTTCAGTGAAGTTAGACGTTTCTATGTTGTGTGGAACTTTTATATTAACTGATTTTACTATTTCTCTTATGTAACCAATCAGTTTTCTTTTTTTATCAATAAACAATCTTGTTCTTAGATTCTGCAAAGTATAGAAAGCAAAATACATTAGCATATTATCAATCTGATCATCAAGACCTTTAATATCTTTATCAGCGGCAATAGTATTAATCATATCCATCCTTTGTTCAAACTGTTTGAACAATGTTTGATCGAAAGTATGTGTTATTGAGCCTTCTCTTATTCGATAGTGATACAGATATTGTGACTCGAGTAAACAGATGATTGAACTTGATAATATACAAGGAAAAACTAGCAAGAAATCTTCTCCAGTCGTTATATTCTCAAAATAGTATTTGATATTTTCAAGTACTATTGATCGACGAATTAACTTATTACATCTACTTGAGTTTATAGAAACCTTACTCATCCCTCGATTATATAGAAGTGTAGGTAATATTTTAGATTTAATTTGATCATTATAATAAATACCACTACTCGCGCTTGAACCACTTGATAAAACTCTCTTATTCTCGTGTTCCCATATAAACCCATAAACCACAATATCACAACGTATAACGCGAATTGAGTCTGAAAGAATCGTTAGCATATTCATTTCGATCCAATCGTCACTGTCAACAAAACACAAATACTCACCAGTTGCTGCATCTATTGCAGCCCTAATTGCACTCTGTAAACCGCCATTCTTCTTATGAATTACATGTACACGATTATCTAGAATTTCATATTCATCACACATGTTTGGACAAAAATCTGGAGAACCATCATCAACAAGTATTAATTCGAAGTCACTAAATGTCTGATTTAGAATTGATTCAACACATTGATTTAGATATGCCTGAGTTTTGTAGACTGGTACAATTACACTAATTAGCGGACTCATAAGGTATCTCTCTGTATTTCTTTGGGTGATAAATAGATGATTTGGATGATTTTCTTTCAGATTTAATATTTATTTCTCTTATAGACAAAATCGCAACCATCATTAAAATAACATATGAGTAATTGCTAATAAATTGGCCGTTTTGCACTAAAACAACTAATGTAAATAACGGCAAGAAAATGACTTTATCAATCTTTGCAAAAGCTATTTTCCCTCTAAATAATAACTGTTTTTTGACAAGAATAATCACCCACATAATCGTAAGTATAGTGCCAATTATTCCCCATGAAATAAGTAGTTCCATAATAGCGTTATGGGCTACGTTTGCTATTCCTGCACGTAAACCAAACATTTGATAAGTTTGTTGGCTATATCCAATAAAAAACGCTCGAAGATCACTAAGCCAAAGATTATAATATCCTAACAAAATACCAACTCTCCCGTTAGTTACGTCGGTGGCACTAAACCTTAAAACAAAAGCATTAACTGTATTGAATAATAACCGTTCATATATTACCCAAGTGAAAGCGCTACTAATTACTAGAATAAATAAGCGATTTAAAAAAGACCTTATAGATTTTGAGGTGAACAAAATGAAATATGATAACATTAATAATAAGCTAATAAGAAAGCCTCGAGACTGTGATAAAAGCCCGAGAAAAAACAATAAAATCAACAAGACTAAACCAGAGAATCGGTTTACCTGCGATCGATTAAGTAATGTAAACACCAACGACATAGCTAAACATAAAAACACACCCATCTCATTCGGATTAAAGGTTGTAGACAATCCACTAATAAATTGGTTTGTTAAGCCAATTCTAATCGCTCCACTAAAAACGATATCCCAGTTTGTATATTTTACTGTTATAAGCAAAGCTATTAAGCTAGCACTTGCAATACCCAAACAACAAGCAACAATAATACGTTTTATTTCATTATTATCAAATTCATCTTGCAATACTAAACATGGTATGAAAAAATATATAAAGAATCTGAGAATTTCCATAATTGATCCAGAACTTTGAAAGAGTGATTGCATTTCAATAGCAAAAAGGATCATAACTATTATCCAGGGCGATGATATCTTTATTGTTTCTCTATATTTAACTATATAAACTAATGCATATACTAGAAGAATTTCGTTATAACCAATTCCGTTTTTATATGGCAACATAAACACTAAAAAGGATACACCTATTCCTTTATTTAGCAGAATAAAACCTAAAAGAGCTATAATCGAATAAATACTTGAAGGAATGTTTATATCTAAAAGATCTCGCATAATAATAAACAATAAAAAAACGAAACAAAAGAAGGAGATAGTTAGTATTTGTGATACAGGTATTGATTTAATTTTCTGAAATGAAATCCTTTTCTGTGAATACTTATTTGTATTTAATCTATTGGAAACATCAGAAACGTTCATTTGTGTTCACCCTTCTTTAGACAAAAGTCTCTACTAAATTAAAAAATAATATATATTCTATAATTCTAAAAAATAATTGACGTTAGAAAATCTAAATGGAGGATTACTTTGATGCAAACCGATAGTATCTTTTTTATTGAAATAGAAATACATCAAGTTGATAAACTTATCTATTCAATTCCTAAAATCTTTGATACCGATTTTACCCATTGTAGTATATTCAAATCCCCGTATATTAGTTCCGCTGATTCTTCCTTGATAGCCTCATCGCAACTGTATGTTATTATAGCATTATACAAATCTTCTGATGATTCTGAAATGAATTGTTTAACACTTCTATATTTGATATACCATTGAGTTGAGGCTATATCGCTAATAATAACTGGTAATTTCATTCTTATTGCTTCACCAACTGCAGTAGAGAAACCTTCCGTTCTGCTTGCAGAAATAAAAAAATCTGATAATCTATAATACTCACCTACATTATTATTGGGTGGGAGTAGTTTTACCCAAGAAGGTATTCTACTATACTTCTTAACTATAAAATCATTCATTTCATCTAAATGCGAAGCAACAACTATAGCCAACACATACTCATTCTTTACATCTTTTCTCTTTGCGAGAGAAAATGATTCTAATGCAATATCAATACCTTTAATTTCAATGTTGTATCCCATCATTAAAAAAACCATATCATTCTCTTTAATTCCAAATCTTGATCTAATAGTATTGCGATCTTCTCCTAGAACTAATCTCTCAAAATCTATTCCTCTTAGTGGAGGATTAATCCTATCTTTTGAAAAACCCCAAGTTAAATACTCATTGGATATGTCTTTTCCAATTGAAATAACAGTGCTTCTACTATAAATAAGTTTGTTCCGTATGTATCGAAAAAGTTTCCTTTTAAAATTGCATGGCTCTTGCATGGCACTTCGTGCATTAATAAAGTGTTTGATTTGATGATGAAAAAGAGAAACTAGAGCCGATGGTACATCATAACTCCCAAAATTAGAGTATATGATATCTACTTTTTCTCTTTTACAAATTGAGCTCAATTCCTTGTAAGTATCCAAGTATTTTCTATTCAATGCAATAAATATAACATTGTATCCTTTTAAAGCTAACTCGTTACACCACTCTCTTCCCATCGCTTCATAAGGGAAAATAAAAAAAACAGAGTTATTATTTATTGATATATAATCAGCTAATAAAGACATTTCAGAGATGAAATTGCCTCCATATGCCGCTTTGAAGTAAGATACTATTGCTACTCTCATATTCTCCTATTCCCCTTTAATTTAAACAAATAGTTATAATGTTGTTTAGCACCACACTGAATCTTATATTTTTCATCTCCCCTAGTAAGATCAATAATATCAAAATCATTCCTTATTTTCTCAACAGTTTCTATCAAGCAAACAACCCCAGGGCTAAAGTGCTTGTATTTATTGGAAATTGATGCCCGGCTTATATAGAGTACTCTACCTTTATAAATTCCAGCAAAATAAGCAGCCAAATCTCCATTTATATTAATATACGCGACTAATGAATTTTCTTGAGAGTGTAAATAATCACTTAGAACATCGTTGCTTCGATGAAGAACTTCCATTACAACTAGTTTTATGAACGATTTTAATTTTATTCTAATACTACTCTTTACTTTTTCAAGCCTTCTCATAACATAAAGTGAATATAGTTTCGTTAACCTTTGATAGTTAACTTTCCCAATATCAATAGATACTTCATATGTGAGATTCGATTTATTAATTCGATTGACCGCGGTTCGATAATTTTGGCGAGAATTTTTAGAAAGGCTATGTATGTAATTCATATTACTCTTGACTTCAATTTTCGCACATATCTTCCTCTCAGAGCTGATCTCCTGATATTTTAGAGTTAACATTTCAAAAAGAAGACTTGATTCATTAATCCGATCAAATAAAAAGAGAAAATCCGGATACATGCCTAGTAAATATTCGACGACGTTATATAGATCATCTATCTCAATTTGAGAATATATGAAGTCTAGGTAATCCGATATAGATGACTGTCCAAAGATACTTGCTTCCTTTTCTATCATATCAAGCATTAAAGGGACAATAATAATTTTTGACTTTTCCGTTTCAAAAACCAGAAAAACTATCTCACTAACCTTCTTTATACTCTTCTTTTTTTGAAAATGTGAATATAGTATTTTATTCCATGAGAAAGTTTGAAACTCCGTAAGTGAATTGTTTTCCGAATCTATATTAATCCAAATATTTTCTAAATCTCTAATGTCGCTAGTTTTTTTTATAATTTTCACATATTACCCCTAATAAGCATCAACTACATATAAATTATCCAATTGATTATATGTGTGAGTTCCAAGTTTTCCTTCAAAATGAAGCAAACTATATGATTCAATCTCAAAATATCTTTCTTTAGTAATTTCTAGAATTCTCATAAATCTTATACTGCCTCCATAACGAATACTACAGTCTTGGGCAGGCCGATATAGAACACCATCTTTTTCATAGATATTTCCTGCCATCCTTGATTTTTCCAATCCTAACTGTATAGGATTTAATGGATGGCTTTCTAATATATCTGTTAAAATGTCACTAGAATAGTACAAGTATAATTGAGATTCTGAGGAAAGCATACCATTATCAAGAGAAACAAATAGAAAATCTGTACCATCTTTTCTAAATAATACAGGATCGCTAAATTTCTTTCCACTTAGAAGCGTCTTGCTAAATTCCCATTTCATCGGAAAATCAATACAACGGAAAAGATCAACTCTCATTTGCGAACCAGATTCAGGAATCATAAAAATATCTGCCCCTCGTCTAAAAATGCAGGGAAATGAAAGATGATATGGGAAACTAAGTGCTACTCCTAAGTACTCAAAAATTCTATCAGCATTTCTTTTAAGTACAGCTATTTCACCTTTCTTTTTATTGTAAAAATATTCTTCAATAAATAAGTATATCTCGTTATTGTATTCAAACAGAAATGGATCAGCCCAGAAGCGAGTTGAGTCATGTTTAATAATTTTCAAGTCAACTTCAAGTTGACCAATATCTCTATTTGATATTTCATTAAAATAAATATCCCAATTTGATTTTATATTTTGCTGTTTTCGATTTAGGGATTTATAAATATTCCGAAATACTATTTTCAAAAGTATTAAAGTTGAATTTGTATATTTGTTACTAACAACAATTTCGTTAGATTCAATCACGCTAGTAAAATAGGCCCTTCTTCTAAACAATTCTTGACATGCATATACTATTATCTCTCTGGTTCTATAATAAGTTCTAGCTGGTTTAAGAACCATAGAAAAAACAGTCTCTTCTATATTATTTCTCTTGCGTTTAACTTTGATTATTATCGCTTCCTTTAATAATGTTTCTACTAATCCAACTCGACTATTAATTATTTCAAGATTATTAACATAATATTTTTCATTTGATTGATTTGAGTCACTAATGTTTTCACTTTTTACTGAGAGGATTAATTCATTGAATTTCTTTAGATTATCCGTTTTTCTTAATCCATTAAATCCATATAAGAAAATGCATTCTATTCTTAATAGTAATTTAAAAATATAACTCATCTTAAGATAAGAATTGTTCTCGTTATTCATACTACCCTTATCCTTCAGTACTTTCATTATACTTTTCTATATAAAGTTGTTTACAGTATTCTAACCATCTTTGTGATATTTTATCTATTGATAATTCATCTCTAATCATGTATGCATTTCTACCTAGAGATAATCTTAAGTTCTCATTAGTTGCAACTCTTAGAACTGCAGCAGCTAAAGCTTGTACATCGTTTACTGGAGTAAGTATGCCATTAAATCCATCAGTAATTAATTCTGCAGGTCCAAAATCGCAATTAGTTGATATACAAGCAATTCCACAAGCCATAGCTTCAATTAGACTATTTGGCATTCCTTCAATAGTTGATGATAATACGAAAATACTAGAGTTCATGATATATTGGAAAGCATGCAAATCCTTTCCCGGAAGATTAATCTTATTACTTAAACCCTCCTCCAAGATAATAGCCTCGAGTCTGTCCCTATCTTCGCCTTCACCGAAAATCGTCAATTTATAATCGGGAATCATATTGCAAATTCTTGAAAACGCCTTAATAAGTATATCAAACCCTTTATTTTTTGTTAATCTACCTGCCGCAACGATTTCTTCTCTTTTGTTCTTATTAGGCACATTTAAAAGCACATCAGGATTACAAATAGCATTAGGTATTACACAAGCTATATCTCTAACGCTTTTTGGATAGGCTATCATTGATCGAGCTGTTTGAAAAACGAACCCATCCGATAGTTTTGCAAAAAATCTATCACTGATTGCTCTAATACTTTTCTCGGCTTGAGGGTTCGTTCTTTCTGTACCGATTAAAACAGAATTTAAACCAAATTTAGCGATTTTCAAAAATAACAGATGCGATTTATTCATGCAAAATATCGCTTGTGTACGCGAATTAATTATTTCGGTACGTAATAACTTTATTAATTTGTATGCTTTGGAGACTTTAGATAGCCCGTCGCTAATAAAACCCAATTGAATGTATTTTACTCTATTATCTAGAGTAAAAAATGGGGGAATTGAAGTGTATTGAACTATAGTTATTTCATTATCATTTACCAATTCATTACTCAGGGAAGTAACTGTTCTTTCCATTCCCCCCATATTAAGTAATTGAGTATAAAACATAATTCTCATTATGTACTCACCGTTTTTTCGTACTTAGAATATTTGAAATAGACGTTTTTATACTGTTTGGCTATGTTCGAAATATCAAATTCTAAAACATTTTTTCTTGATTTACTCCCCATACTAGACCTTAAACTATCATCGATTGCTAGGCAATACATCGCAGCAGCTAATTCATTTACATTTTCGGATTCCACAAGAATTCCATTATCAGTAACTATATCCGGAACGCCTCCGACTTTAGTGGCAACAATTGGCAGCCCTGTTGCCATTGCTTCCAAAATTGACAAAGGTAGTCCTTCGCTTTTTGAAGCAGAAATAAATATATCAGCATTTTGCAGTTCATTGGATACATTGTTTGAATTTCCAATAAACTTAACAAAATCACGAAGATTCAGAGAATCAACTTTTTCATTTAGATATTCATATAACATCCCATCACCAACTATCTTTAATTCAACTTTCATAATTTTCTTATTAACAATTGAGAAGGCTTCAAGAAGTAATGGAATATTCTTTACATCAACTAGTCTCCCAACACTTATAAAGCAAATCTTTGTATGATTAACCTTAGTTGAAGGTCTAAATAAAACTGTGTCTACAGGGTTAAATATCACTTCGACCATATTCTCTGAAATATTATATATTTCCATAAATTCATTACGGATGGAGTAGGATATTGCCACAGGAACAATTATATTTCTTTTATATGAGAGTGAAATGACGCGCCGCATTAAACTATCATTTTCACTTTTAGGAGAAAAATGAATAGTATGTATAATTTTTACTCTATGAACAAACGCCCATAACAATGAATAAATCCATGTACTTAAGTGTGTATGAATAATCTCAGGAGAAAATCTATCTAGAATCGTCCATATTCTTAAGTATGACTTTAAGCTAAATCCATCTCCTTTTCCCGTGTAAATTATTTCTGCAATTGATTTTTCTACAATTTTCTCGTTTTCACCCTCGGAATTTTCACGATTAACTATAAGTAATATCTCAAGTTCCTCATTATCTAAAGCATTTGTAAGTTGCGCAACCATCTTTTCACTTCCACCAACATAAAGTGAATTTACTATTATTGCCACCCTCAATCGTCTTTTAGTCATCCCTAGTTTTAGTTCCTTTAATTATTGCTTTATTATGAAATTTCATATTGCATTCACTATATATATTTTTAAGTCGCTTCTTATATAATACTACGTTATTTATCGCCTTTGATTTTTCCTTAGCTTTCTTTGAAAACTCATCTCTAGTAACTTTATTTAATAATAGATAAGTAATCTTCTCTGCAAGTACTTCATTACTGTTTGATAAAAATCCAGTTACACCTTGATCAATAATATTTAATATTCCATCAGTAGGGGTACTAACAATAGGTAATCCTAAAGTGATTGCTTCTAAAGCACACATAGGTGTTCCCTCATATCTTGATGTCATAATCATGATTTCTGAGTGATTAATAATTTGATAAGGATTCTCTATAAACCCTAGCACTTTAATAGTATTCAATAAACCTCTTTTTGAAATTTCATCCCTAACCTCTTCCATAAGCTCACCATCTCCTACAATTACACAACTTAAATTCTCTATCTTTTTTCTTACTATATCAACTATTTTTATCATTCTAATAGGATCCTTGGGATAGCTTAATCTGCCTAAGAAAATAATATCAAACCGGTCGATTATATCACTACTTTTCAATGAGTTGAGAATTGTCTTTTCAACTGTTATATTACTAATAACCTCACTATCCTTCAAGACACTCGATATAAAAAAGTCTTCTTTGATTGAGCTTGATACGACAATTATCTTAGCAAACCTTCTTTTCAGTATGCTAAACAATAATGATTTTATACTAAGCTTTTTCATATCTTCATGATTTCCATGAAGATGCGATATTATTGGTATTCCTAATGGTGCTGCCAAACATGTATATACACTCGCCTTTATATCATGCGCATGTATTAAATCTGGGTTGAATTGATGAATTGCATAACGAATATTTAGAATTGAGATTTTCTTAAGTGGTAAGTACTGTATATTATTATTTTCAAGAGTGATACTTATTGATCCATTTGGACTACAATATAACATTTCTATTTGCTTATCTTCTTTAAACATCTCAATAATCTGGCAAACCATATTTTCGGCACCTGAAAATCTTGAGCTTGATAGAATATGCATAACTCTCATTTTCATGCCCCCTTTAGTGTATCTAAAATAAATATGATTTAAATGTTAAATATTGAAGATATATGCTTTCTATTACAATAGACTTAAATATTACGTTTCGTCTGATAATCTCTCACCTATACTTTATTACAAATATATAAGTCAGTCGCTGTATCACTATTAATAATTCTTCCTGGATTTCCAATTACTATTGAATTTGATGGAACATCAAAATTCACTAATGTATTTGGTGCTATGAGAACATTACTCCCAATTTCTATTTTTCCAACTATTACACTATTTGTACCAAACCAAACACACGAACCTATTTTGGGAGCACCTTTCCTTTCACCTCTGTTTTCGTTACCAATAGTGACACCTGTTGCAATATTACAATTATCACCTAAAATTGCGTCGCCGCTAATAATTACTCTACCATAGTGCCCTATATATAACCCGTTTCCTAAAACAGTTTTCCTACCAATTTGAAAACCAAAATGAAATGACACCTTCATAAGGCGAACGGAAACAAGGTAAAATCTAATAAGATAATATATGCTTATAAACCGTTTGGAATTGTTCGTTTTGGATTGATAAAACTGTGTTTTTCTTAGTAAATATGTGTATTTATAACAAGGATTAATAAACCAATTCTTTATATGCAAAAATCGACTATATTTACCGCAGTACCTATATAGATCAAGTTTAGTAAGTTGCTTATAAGAATCTGTCATAATGTTCTCTCCTTTCATAGATAATGAATTTATCCAATATAAAACTAATATTAACCTTATAAAACAGCACTCCTTTATTTACCATTGGGACAATCTCTATTTGACATTTATCATTTGGTAGAGTTGGTTCATTTTAGTTTTGACAATTTCAAGATCAAAACGATTAACTTTGATGAAATTATAAGTACCCATTTGATTTCTTAACCCTTTATCTAAAAACAATCGAATAATTGAGTTTGAATAGTCTTTTATACTTTTTTTATTGATTAGAAACCCTCCCATAAAATCATCAATTAAATCATTATTTCCTCGAATATTCGAACATATAACGGGTAAACCCGAAGCCATAGCCTCCATTAGAGAAACTGAAAGTCCTTCGCGAATAGAAGGGAAAACAAATAAATCAGATGACTGATAAATATCCTTTATATCCTTGCGGTAACCAATTAACTTTACTTGATTTGATATACCTAACGATTTTGCAAGTTCAATGAGATAATCATATTTTTTTCCTAAACCACAAATTACATAGAAAATATTCTTATTTCTTGTGCCCGATAATGCCCTTAGAACGATTTCGTGATTCTTATTGTTATTTAATTCCCCGACAGATAACATTAGAAAATCATCATTCGATATTCCAATCTCTTTTCTAAATCCAGATTTATCTATTTTTCCTATCTTGAATTTCACTAGATCAATTCCAATACCAGGTATATACTCAACGTATTTCGCATGAAACGAATTCTTAGCTCTAATGTAATCTTCACTGTTAATTGTGATTAATAAGTCAGTAAAGTTTGCTAAGAATCTCTCAATTGGGTAATAAAATATCCAACTTGCGAGTGAAGAACCTTTATAGAAATGGAAACCATGAGAGGTATAAATAACAATAATACTTTTCAACCTAATACAAGCAAGTCTTACAAATGCGGAAGCAATTGGTGTATGTGTATGTACTAGTTCATACTTCTCACTGACCAATAGCTTTTTTATTCTTAAATACGCCTTATAATTGGCAAAGCTAAATGGGGACCGTCGAAATGAAAGATTGTAAATCTTGCATCCAAACTGAGAAAATTCAGGGGAAACATCTTGATTAATACTAAATGCGACATCTACACTATGGCCTTGATTAAGTAACATTCTAATATGAGGAATTAAGAATGTATTAGCAGTTTCAGAAACTGTTGTAACAAATAGGATTTTCAAAATATCACACCTTCCTAACCGTAAAGCTTTCTATATTGATTCTATTTAGAAATTAATTATTAAAACATTATATCGATAAAACTTGCAATACTCTTTCCATATTCGAAATAAAGAGCAATTTAGTATACATAATTCTTAGTGAGAAAATACCTAACATGAAAGTAAACAATTAGTAAGATTTAGAGTCTTCATATAAAATCACTTGAAAACCGGCTCATTCAAGAAGGTATACTTTACTCAATAAATCTCAACAACCGCTCCCATGTATTTTGGGAACATTAATGCTCGAATCTTAACACGAATATCTTCGATAAATAAATCACTTTTTTAAGTTGACTCCATTCAGTTTTCTAATCGGTATCCCAACATATGTACCTGTTTCATTGATATCTCTTAATACTAGAGCTCCTGCTCCAATTATTGTATCGTTTGTGATCGATACATTATTGATGATGCTTGCTCCCATTCCAATCCAAGTTCTTTCTCCAATACTTACTGTTCCAGCTAAATGTGCTCCAGGTGATATGTGGACATAGTCTTTAATGGTATTGTCGTGGTCTAGTGATACTGATGTGTTAATGATGCAACCTGATCCAATGCTTGTATCAGGGTTTATGACTACCCCTGCCATAATGGCTGTTCCGCTTCCAATTGTAACATCACTTCCGATAGTCGCTTTGGGATGAATCAAACTAATGATTGATCCTTTTGCCTTTATGATTTCTTCTTGAACTTGTTGGCGTATTTTATTGTCTCCAATTGCAACAAAGAAATCTGAGATATCTAAGTGATTTAAAAAATCACTGGTTTTCCCAATGACCTTATATCCCATATTAGTATTAATTGAAGCATTATCATCGAGAAAATAGATTGATTTCCAATGGTTTAGTTTTTCTGCGATGTCAGCCACAACTTTCCCATGACCACTGGCACCTATAATGATTAGTTGTTCTTTCATTGCTTTTCCTTTCTAATTGGTTCGACTAAACGGTTCCATTGTAGCGGACTTATCCGAATTAATATTCTTTCTTGTAAACACATTGAATACTGTTTTAAATATGATCATAAAGTCATTGGCTAAGGTTACTGTTTCAATATACTCCACATCTAACTCAAACTTCTTTACCCAGCTTAATCCATTTCTCCCATTGACTTGAGCTAAACCAGTTAAGCCTGGTCTTACGGTATGTCTTAGCTTTTCAGATTCAGAATAATACGCTAAATACTCTATCAATAATGGCCTTGGTCCTACAATACTCATATCACCTTTGATGATGTTGAAAAGTTCGGGTAGTTCATCAAGTGATGTTGATCTTAGAAATCGTCCAAACTTAGTCAATCTTTGACTATCTGATAAGAGTTGATTGTTTTGATCGGTGGATTGAGTCATCGTTCTAAACTTATAGATAGTAAAAATATGTTCATTCAAGCCAGGTCTAGCTTGTTTAAATAAGATGGGTCTGCCCATCTTGTTTAAAACCAATAGAGCTATGATTAATAGTATTGGGCTTAATACGATGAGTACTAATAGAGATAAGATAATATCCAATGGTCTTTTAAAATAGTGTTTATACATGCTTCCATAGTCCTTTTATGATATTACAAACACGCTGTAAATCTTTATCACTCATCTTAGTATCCGATGGTAAGCATAACCCATTCTCAAATAGGGTGGTGGATACGCCTTTTCCTATATAATCATTGGTTTCAAAATAGGGTTGCATATGCATTGGTTTCCATAAGAAACGAGCTTCTATATTCTCTTTCTCTAAAGCTAAAATGATATCGATGGGTCTAATATTGCCACTTAAAGTAATACATGTTAACCAGTAGTTGGATTCATTCCAAGAATTGACTGGCATAAACTTTAGACCTTCTAATTGGTTGAGTTCTTTATAGTAGAAATCAAAGATATGTTTCTTTTGAGATACTCTTAAATCTAAGATCTTTAGTTGACCTCTACCGATGCCTGCTACCACATTAGACATTCGATAATTAAAGCCTAATTCAGAGTGTTGGTAGTGCCTGGTTGCTTCTCTTGATTGAGTGGCCCATGATCTTACTTTAATCATTCTTTCACTGTTATTGGACACCAACATGCCTCCCCCAGAAGTGGTAATGATCTTATTCCCATTGAAACTATAGATGCCATAATCGCCTAATGTTCCGGTATATCTTCCCTTATAAAGGGCTCCTAATGATTCAGCTGCATCTTCGATTAGAATGATATTGTGTTTTTTACATATATCGATGATACTATCCATATCTGCTGACAAACCATATAAATGGACAATGATAAGCGCTTTAACTTTAGGATACTTTTTTATAGCTTCTATTAGGTATTTGGGATCGATATTCCAAGTTTTAATATCACTGTCGATGAAGACTGGAATTCCTTTTTGATAGACAATTGGATTAGCGGAAGCTGAGAAGGTTAAATCTTGGCAGAAGACAACATCGCCTTCTTTAATATCCGCTGCAATTAGAGCCATATGAATGGCACTGGTTCCAGATACTAAAGCTACAGTTGATTCTGATCCTACTTTAAGAGCCATCTCTACTTCAAACTCAGTCACATTATTACCTACTGGTGATATCCAGTTGGTATCAAAGGCTTCTTGGACGTACTTAATCTCAAAGCCTTCATCACTCATATGAGGTGAAGCCAACCAAATCTTATCATCGGTATGAGTATGAATATTATCGCGAATTAGATTATAAGAAATCTTACCGTTAAACAAATCCAAGACATTGGGAATGATTTGAATCAAACAGCTGGTTTTCTTACATATATTAACGATTTCTTCTAAACGTTCTGGTTTAACTGAAGGCATGGCTACGATGATTTCATCAATCTTATATTTCAATGCGAATTCGACAATCCGTTCTGTACTATACTTGATTGGAACATTACGAATCATATGATTGGCTTTTAAAATATCATCATCCACTGCTAAGACAGCTATATACTCTTCTTTTTTAGCGTGTTCTAATTCATTGATCAGTAAATTAGCAGCTTCACCAGCCCCTATAATCATCACTCTTCTTCTGCCTTGTCTTCTAAAATCTAAGAATGAGAATTCTTGATTCTTCAATAGTCGATAGGTAAAGCGGGTTCCACCCATAAACATAATACATAGTAACCAAGATATGAAACTGACTGATATCGGTGTCTTAAGATGATACAGATAGTTCAAAACTCCATAGGTTAAAGACGCCAATGAATTAGCTAAAACAATGTTAACCATGCCTCGCATACTGGCATAACGCCATAAACTACGATAGATATCAAAGGCATAGAAATAAATAATCTTGATCGACATCACTAAGATAAAAGTATCAATATATACATGAATGTATTCAATTGGAATAATCCCATCAAAGCGGACATAATAAGCCGTAAAATGAGCAATGCTCAGCATTATAAAATCTAGAATTATGATGTAATAAGACCTATACTTCATTTGCCTCCCCTTTGGCCACAACTTAAACCCCCCAATAGCTGTTTAAGTTATGCTTTTTGCCAAACCACCCAATCAACGTAATCTTTATACAAAAACAATCAATCATAAGCTCTTTTTAATCTATTATTTTTGATTGGATAAATAATCCAATGAATGCCTTAGGTCTTTGTCAGTATCTCTAACGATAGTTTCACTTCTTGAATTCTGCCCATTAAAGTCACTTCACATATGGCGATTCGTTTATGACGATCGATGCGTTTAATCAGTGATTCTTTACCAACTAAAGGACCTGATGTGATTAAGATTTGATCTCCTTCGATTAAACCAGATGATGTTTCTATCACATGATCTTTATTCATAAAGGATTTTAGAAAGGCTTTCTCTTCTGGTAGAATCGTTTCGATTTGTTTATCAGGATAGAGTAATACTTTTAAAAAGCCTGTATTGACTCTAAGATGCTGGATGATATTGGTAAAGAAGTCTTCAGGATTTAATTCGGTCTCGATGAAGACGTAGTTCTTCATCAAGATATCATTGACTTTAACGTATTTTCCTAAACGTTTATATAGTTTTATTCTAGTCGGTACAAACGCATATACCGCTTCAAAAGTATTGATATATTGGGCAATTGAGTGCTCATAATTGTTTTTAACATATAGGATATACCATTTACTCATCGTGTTTTTTCCTTTAGTCTATTTTTCTTATAAGCGTGCTTACGCCTATGAGCACTGTGCTTAAGGCTTAAGGCATGATCTGAATCTTAGATGAGGTGCCTAGACAACCATCATTTCTGAAACGTACATGGTTTAATTATATCTACTTATAGTATAGCACTCTACACACTATCAGGTGTATTTGCTTAGAAATTATCTAGTTTTAGCTCTTTTTAGACTCTAACTTAGTCATTGACTGACTTTTTAGCTTAGTTTGGACCCAAGCCTTGGTATGATAAAGCACTTTAGCATAGGATGATTCGGATAAGGATGTATGTTCTAAGGTTTCATTGAACCATAAGTGATTGGGATTATCGATTAATAAACGCTTGGCACAGTCAGTACTAAAGACCTGACTGATAAAGCTATACGAATCATCCAATCGACATATTCTAATCCCAATGGCTCGATGGGCATCACTGGCAATTAGATGAACACAGTTGGCTTCTATTAGGGCACACGCAATTCTACGTAAATGTGAATGGGCTTCTTTCAATAAACTGGTTCGATTGATTTGAATAAAAGCACCTTGCTTTATCCAATGGCGACATGTCCGAATGGCTGCTTCTGGTGTTTCAAAATAACGTTCAGGATGAGCTAAGATTAAGGTTTGTTTATGCAATGATAATTCATAAATGGCTTGATCAATCAATGAAGGATTAAAACCAAAGACAGAGAACTCACATAAGACATAATCGGTATCTTGATAAGGCCGGTGTTGTTTGGTTTGAATATATTCTAAACCAAAGGCATCCACCAAGAGTTCTTGGCCCAGTTTAACTTCAATATTGAGTTGATGTTGAGCAATCATCAGTTTTAACTGTTGAAGCTTAAACTGTACTTGATCTAGTGATGGCATGTATTTGCCTTTCACATTCATATGAGGTGTCATAAAAATACGATTGATTTTATTTTGATGGGCTGTCTCCAACAAAATAAGCGTATCTTTCTTATATTTTATGCCATCATCTACGTCCCACAAGGCATGACAATGACAATCAATATAACTATTCATTGAAATAGATTTCACCTAAGACTGGAATATCTAGATAGTTTTCAATCTCTTCTCTTGTCTTTAATGTGTTACTGAGGAAGAATCTTAGAAAGACAAAGCCAACCGCCAACATAAAGCCTATTAGAGCTCCAATCATCGCATTTAAGGCATTGCTTGGGCCAACCTTATTTTCATTAGATATCGCTTGGTCGATGATACTAAGGTTATTTAACTCCATAATGGAAGAGATCTTTGTGATAAAGACAGAGACTACTTTATTAACTAGACGAGCAGATATTCTAGGGTCTGTAGTTGTAGCTGAGAACTTGATGATTTCCGTATCTTTAATGGAAGCCACTTTAAGGGCTCCAATAATACCTGCCTTAGATAATTCATTTGTAAATGTCGGGGCTACCAAATCGATCACCGCATTACTCTTAGCTATCTGAGTATAAGTATTCACTAAACGCTCATTGGTCATGAGTTCCGTATAGTTAACCGTATCATTATAGACTTTAGGTTGAATGAAAACCGTCGCACTGCTGGAGTACGTTGGCTTAATCAAAAAATACGAATAAGCACCGGCTGCAGCCGTAAAAAGAAAGGTTGCTACTAATATTAATATAATATGATCTTTAAGCAAATGATAGATTTCTAATAAACTGATTTCATAGGAAGATGACTCTTCCCTGAGCATACTTGGCTTCTCACTGGTCATAATTTCTCCTCAGATAGATCCCCATCTTAATAACTGAGATACAAATAAATTATAAAGTCCATTAGTTAAGATACTTTAATTATAACAAAGTCTAAACCAAATATACACTGTTTTAGCCACTAAATTAGTCACTTCTAGGCCAAATTGTATACTAAAAGCAAACATTTAAGTTTATACTGTACCGAAAATTGTCCAGATAGATGGACTTTAACCATAAATCCTTTTATAATTGCATTATGACCATCTTACAACCCAAAGAAGAAAAAAAGTATATTCGCGATGATGATGAAGCTTATCGGCAGTTAAGAACCAACATCGAGTTTTCTAGTATCAGTAGCGAAATTAAGGTATTGGTTGTGTCAAGTGCTGACTCAGCAGAAGGTAAAACAACCACGGTTGTTAACCTAGCTAAAGTCATGGCTGCTAGTAAAAAAAGAGTCCTCGTGATCGATGCGGACTTAAGAGTACCTGATATTCATAAGGTATACAATCTAAGTAAACGGGTTGGTTTAACCAATGCCTTACTAGAATATGGAACGGAAGATTTCGATTTATTAAAATACATCCACTTGGTTAAAGTACCCAATGGAATCAATAGTTTAAGTGTTATGACGGCTGGACCCAGTGTACCTAATCCCTTAGAAGTATTATCCAGTAAACGCTTTGTAGAGTTGATGCATTATCTAAGAGAACAGTTTGATTTCATTGTATTGGATAGTGCACCCATTCTACCGGTCTCTGATGCCATATCGATTGGACAAGTTACCGATGGCTTACTCTTCTGCTTTGCTTCTGAGCAATCTCATAAAGAAAGAGCCAAACAAGCCCTACTTCAATTAGAAAGAACTGGAGTTAAAGTGATTGGATGTTGCTTAACTCTAATTCGTAAAAAGAACAGTCCTTATGATTATTATTACTATCATTATTCAAAGGGTTCTAAAAAGCCTACCAGTTTTGGCTCTAAGCTTAAACGTAAACGTAGAAAAACCACTCCAGTACAATAAAGGCGACACAGTCGCCTTTTATATTAGATCCAATAATAGCTTCAACATCATTAGACTAAAGACAATTAGTAGAAGCGGTTGAATGATGCGTTTACCAAACTTTAAGGCAAAGTGTGAGCCTAGTATATTACCTGTGATACTAAACAGCGCTGCAGCTAAACCAAGGGCTAGATTGATTTGGTTGCTTAAGCCAAAGGTTATAATAGCTGCAATGCCACTGGCTAGATTAACCACCTTGGCATTGGCTGATGCTTGGGTATAGTTTAAATGTATGAAGCTCACAAAGCCATAGATCAGTAGACTGCCTGTTCCAGGTCCAATTAACCCATCGTATAATCCAATACTGAAGGTAATGACTCCAATCAAAACCCAAGGGATGGGTTTTGATTGATAGTCGATTGTTTGAGGCTTTTGTCTAACTAGAAAGATGGCCATAAAGGGTAATAGAATCAGCATCAATGCTTTTAGACTATTCCCATCCATCATAAGGGCTAAACTTGAGCCAAGATACGCTCCAACTAATGCAAATACACTGGCGAATAAAGCCAGTTTCTTGATGATTTGATGATGAATGAAGTAATTGATTGAGGCAACCAGTGTACCTAAACTACTGGATACTTTATTGGTACCCATCGCAATATGAATGGGCACTCCTGCCAATAAATACGCTGGCAGTGAAATTAAACCACCACCACCCGCAATTGAATCAATAAAACCAGCTAGAAAGACCAAGGGTCCTAGTATCCATAGTGCATTCATATTTACCAAGTTTCTATAAGATCTTAGAAGTGAACCAGAATATAATCTGCTTGATTCGAAATAGAGCCTTCAAGAGGCCACTTAGGCAAAGCATTTGATTGAGTCAGTGCTGATTCATACATGGCGGTAGTTCCACCTTTTAGAACCAATCCATGCATTTTAGCGAATACAATCAGTTCTGTATTGACACTGTCAAAGACATTGATTCCCCAATCGATCACTGAATTACCCACATTTTGGGTATACTTATATAAGTATCCTGGTTCTGTTGAGGTATTATACGGAATCTTAAAGATATACCAATCTTTAACTTGAGTGAATACTCTACCACCCAAACTATCTTCTTTAAGGGTTGTGTATTGGCGAATATTATCCGACACATAATAGTTACCCACAAAGACCACCGGTTTATCATAACCATAATGTTGACCGATATATTGATAGATTTCAACCATCACTCGGCTTTCTTCTTCATAGCGCATATAGTCTACATAGAACCACTTATTTAAATCATAGGCTTGCATCAGTATCAATAAGGCAATCACTGTTAAACTGACGCTTTTAAGCCACTTAGACCATTGGCCTTTCAATGCATAAGATACAAGCATCATAAAGACAAACGAAGTAAACAAGGATATGGCTTGGTTGGCCCGATATGGGGTCACAATACCCTGCAGTATCGCTAAAGAGAAGATGGATACGGCGAAGGCAACATAGAATAGAATCATTTTATAATTCTTTTGTTTCAGTGATAAATAGCTGAATAGAATGGTTCCTGAAACCAAAGTTAACACGAAGATCGTAATCGGATAATAATATAATGCCGCAAATCCATATTGGACAAAGGTCTTACGAACTAGATTGATGAAGGTTCCCAACCATTGACGATTCAGCCAAGCGATTTGAGTTGCCCCATGGATACTACGTTCTAAATCAAAGATGAATAATAATAGGTATGTGATTCCATACTTGATAACTAAACCTCCCACAACCATACCCACACCTAAGAGTAATCTTTTAAATAATACTTTATAGGAACTCTGTGGTCCATAAAGTGTATCCAGTAAGAAAAGCATGATGATGCCTGAGATGAATAAGGCTGCAGAGGATTCATAGGTAGAAAAGACAAAGCCTAAAGCTAGAATTATCATAAACAATAGCTTCATATCTTTATTCTTCCAATAGCTTTGAAGCAATAAGAGCGCTCCTACCGTTAATAAATTACACATCGCTACACTTAAACTCATCGTCATAAAGATAAATATCTCCGCAATCATCGAATATGAAATCATCGCAGTGGCAAAGACTGGATAAGCCCAAGGATGAATCTTATCATGACTGGCTCTTTTGATTAAGACACACCATAAGACAGATGCCACCATAAATATCAATACAGCCATGGTATCTAGAAAGATGGGTTTAAAATTATAAATGGGTAAGATGGCATTTAATAAAACGGCCCCAAATCGTCCTTGGGCAATCAGTTCACCATCAGCCATAAAACGATGAAAGGTTGGATCATCAATGCTTATCACAGGATGGGTGATCGTAAAGGCATAAGCTATAAAAGCAATGAGTAGTATTGGCCATAAAAACTTTCTATCTTTAATAAAATCATATACATCATTCTTTAAACTGGTCATACTTTACCCTCACTTTAATCGACCTAATTATAGGATATCCATATCTATCTGTCTACCTGGTTTCAATTAAGAGTGGATGATTGAGGATATCAATCAATCCCAATCAGTCTTCATACACCTTTTTTACACAAAGCTACTTTTATAGGTATAATTAATCTAGGATTCTTCAAGACTATTTTTAATGAATTCTTTAAAGATTATATTAGATGATGATTATTAAACAAACGATTGGAACAAAGCATGAATAAAGCAAACAAAGGGCTGATATTAAGCCGCCAATTCATCATATTTGGCTTAATTGGGGGTATCAATACTTTAATCTATCTGAGTATTTATTATGGCTTGGTTTATTTAAAAGTCCATTTTATCATTGCCAATACACTAGGCTTTTTTGCGAGTGTCTTCAATGCCTATTATTTAAATAGACGATTTGTATTTAATCATAAACAAGCCAAACCCAATAGCTTTATTAAGTCGTTTGTGACTTATGGAAGCACGTTTATTATAAGTACTTTCTTACTCTATGCGATGATCAACTGGATGGGTATATCCAAGCAAATCGCTCCCTTGATTAATCTGTGCTTTACAATACCTTGTAACTTCATTCTGCATAAGTTCTGGGTGTTCTTATGAAAAATATCATTGTATCAGGCGCCACCAGTTTCATTGGAGTTCAACTGATTCAGCAACTCTTAGATGGTCACTATCATGTCTTGGCTTTGGTTAGACCCAATTCAGTTCATATGAAACGGCTTATGGTTCATCCTAATTTAAAGATCTTAGAATTGGATATAGTCCAAATCAAAGAACTATCTAAACACATCACTCAGCCTTATGATACCTTCTATCACTTGGCATGGGAAGGCGCTAGATCTCCTGAAAACAACAATGCTGATCTTCAGCATCAGAATTATCTCAACTCAATCAATGCGATTCTTACAGCCAAACAATGTGGATGTTCATGCTTTATCGGTATTGGATCGCAAGCTGAATATGGTTTGGTTAAAGGCTATGTCGATGAAACCCATCCTACCCAACCTTATACTGAATATGGCAAGGCTAAACTAAGGGTCTATCAAGAAGGTCAAGTTCTATCACAGTCTCTGGGTTTGCGTTGGATTTGGGCTAGAATCTTCAGTGGTTATGGTCCCTATGATCATCCAGCGGCTTTGATTAACTTCTGTCTAACGAAGATGCTTAAAAATGAAGATATCCCACTGAGTCAGTGTAGTCAATATTGGGATTTCATGCATGTGGAAGACATCGGACGTATCTTGAAGTTATTAGGAGAAAGTAAGTCATGTATGGGAGTCTATAACATCGCCAATGGGGATGCGAGACCACTCAAAGATTTCATCGATGAAATGCAAGTCATTACCAATTCTACCAGTAATCTACAGTTTGGAATGGTACCCTATGGACCTCTTGGGCCTGTCAGTTTAAGACCCATTACACTTAGAATTCAAACTGAATGTGGGTTTAAACCTAAGATTGATTTTGAAACTGGAATCCATCGTCTAATTAAAGCAATCAAGGAGCAAGTATGAAGAAACTATCCATCGTCATTCCAACGTATAATGAAGAACTCAATGTGGTTCCCTTATATGAAGCACTCATCGAGATGCTTCATACCTCACTGCCAAACTATGCTTATGAGATTCTTTTCATCGATAATAAATCTCCTGATCATACAAGGGATAAGTTAAGAGTTCTATGTCATCGAGATCAAAATGTTAAAGCCATCTTTAACTCTAAGAACTTCGGGCAGTTTAATTCACCTTATTATGGTCTAACTCAATCGAGTGGAGACTGTACGATTATGTTGTGTGCTGATTTTCAAGATCCCATTGAACTATTACCCACTTTCGTTAAAGAATGGGAAAATGGTTATCGAATTGTGATTGGCATCAAAACTAAGAGTCAAGAGAATAAACTCGTCTATTTTATACGAGGTCTATATTATAAAATGATTAAACGCATATCTGAAGTGGATCAAATAGAACACTTTACTGGCTTTGGTTTATATGATAAATCCTTCATTGAAGTCCTCAGTCAATTAGAAGATCCTGCCCCATTCTTGCGTGGTATCGTCGCTGAACTTGGTTATGAGAGAAAAGAGATAGCTTATACGCAAGCCAAACGCAGAGCGGGCAAAACCAGCTATAGTTGGTATAAACTCTATGATGCGGGTATGTTGGGAGTCACGTCATATTCTAAGATTCTAATGCGAATTGCTACGATGCTTGGCTTTGTTTTCTCCTTCTTTAGTTTCTTAGTCGCTGTATATTATTTCGTTATGAAGTTGTTATTCTGGAATGCCTTATCCTGGGGAACAGCCCCCATCTTAATTGGAGTATATTTAATCGGATCGATTCAAATTTTCTTCATTGGTTTATTGGGTGAATATGTCCTTAATATTAATACCCGAGTGATGCGTAGACCCTTGGTTGTGGTTGAAGAGCGCATTAACTTTAATGATCTAAAAGCTAAATAGATTAACTAGAAAGTACGGAGAAACCTATGAAAGCATCCGATTATATTGTTCATTTCTTAATTAAGAAACAGATTACTGATATTTTTGGTTATCCTGGTGGAATGGTAACCCATTTAATGGATTCCTTAGATAAGCAGAAAGACTTAATCGCTAGCCATGTCAATTATCATGAGCAAGCTTCAGCCTTTGCTGCCTGTGGGTATGCCCAAGTTTCTATGAAACCAGGTGTAGCGTATGCCACCAGTGGACCCGGTGCCACCAATTTAATCACTGGCATATGTAATGCCTTCTTTGATAATATTCCCACCATCTTTCTAACGGGTCAAGTCAATACAACTGAATCAAAGACTGGCTTATCAGTTCGTCAAAAGGGCTTTCAAGAAACTGATATTATATCGATGGTAAAGGACGTCACAAAGTACGCTGCCTATGTCGAAAAAGCCGAAGACTTACGCTATCATTTAGAAAAGGCCTATTATTATGCATTGGAAGGCCGACCAGGTCCTGTCTTATTAGATATTCCTATGAATATTCAAAGGGCTGATTTAGATTTTGAAGTCATGAATTCATTTAATCCTGAAATTGTAGACAAAGTAAATTATGATATTGAAACCATCATAAATTTGATTCAAAATGCCAAACGTCCTTGTATCTTGGTTGGAGCAGGAATAAAATGCTCTGATTCAGTTAAACAATTTAGAGAATTGGCTAAGCTCTATCAGATTCCTGTGGTATCCAGTATGCTGGCGATTGATGTCTTAACCCAAGATTCTCCATATAATTTTGGTTTCATTGGGGCTTATGGAATGCGTCATGCCAACTTCATCATCGCTAAGAGTGATTTGATTTTATCATTAGGAAGTCGTTTAGATGTTAGACAGATCGGTAGTAAAAAAGAAGCCTTTGCGATTAATGCTCAATTGATTCGTGTGGATATTGATCCAAATGAATTAACCAACAAGATTAAAGACAATGAAATACAGATCGTTGCCGATGTTAAAGATGTCATTGCTGACTTGATTAATAAGGCACCTAAATCATTAAACCATGATGCTTCATGGTTAGCCATCTGCCAAGAGATTAAGACAAAATTAGAGAAGATCGATATTCGATATCCCAACCTTCTACTCAATAAGATCAGTACTTTCATTGAAGATGATACAGTCATTACCACCGATGTTGGACAGAATCAAGTATGGGCAGCCCAATCATTACTGATCAAAGAGAATCAACTGGTTTTATTCTCTGGAGGACACGGGGCGATGGGTTATTCATTACCTGCAGCGATTGGTGCGTATTATGCCAGTTTAAAACCCGTTGTATGCATCAGTGGGGATGGTGGTCTACAAATGAATATTCAAGAGCTTCAGTTTATTGCTAGAGAAAAACTACCCATCACGATTATCCTTATGAATAACTTTGCCTTAGGTATGATTCGTCATTTCCAAGAGTTGTATTTCCTAGACAATTATACCCAAACCATAGAGAATCGTGGTTACTCCGTTCCCAACTTCAAGGCACTAAGTACTGCCTATGGTCTACAATATCATCAAGTAAGTGACTTACTTGATATTAAAAAAGACTTGTTTAGTGGAAATGAGCCAAGATTGATTGAACTGGTTTTGGATCGAGATACCTATGTATTCCCTAAACTAGAGTTTGGAAAACCAAACCAAGACCAAGAACCACTCCTTGATCGTGACTTATATAATTATCTAATGAGCTTATAAAACAAATAAAAAATCAGGGTAATGAAGCAGTAAACTAAAAGTAGACACGTCAAATAAAAAATATTTGAACACTGTCTACTTTTTTCATATGCTTAAAGAAAGGAGAAACCAATGGGAAGAAACAAAGGAGGAAAGAATAGGAAGTAC